>Ga0209396_1000406_pt1 | contig 52439 bp, 54 predicted proteins | sample GOMGulsemesocosm_6_FD_184638 | JGI IMG/M metagenome (GOLD analysis project Ga0209396, IMG submission 184638) | Methane-oxidizing microbial communities from mesocosms in the Gulf of Mexico - GOM8C Gulf of Mexico (SPAdes) (version 2) | ecosystem: Environmental > Aquatic > Marine > Cold seeps... | reverse complement strand
CAAGTTTCAGCTCCTTCCAGCTCAAACAAGTTTCAGCTCCTTCCAGCTCAAACAAGTTTCAGCTCCTTCCAGCTCAAACAAGTTTCAGCTCTGTTGTCCGTTTAGCTTTCTTTTGAAAGCGAAACGCCCCACGGCATATACAGGATAGTCAATTTCTTGGTAAATAATTTCTTAGCTCTAAGCCAGCCAATAACCATTGCCTCAATTACAAACAATCCTGCTCATTATAGAAGCTTGTTATTTGACTACTGCTTTCCTAAGCTGTTGCTGACGTCGTTGAGAATATTTACACGCTGTTAAGCGTGGGCCAAAATGATCTTTTTATGAGCCTGTTTTCAGGCAGTATCCGCAACGACAGTCGCTACGCTCAGCTCTCAATATAATCGCGCCATCCAAATCGCTCAAACAGCCCAATGACTTCTGCTGATAAGGGCGCCTTTATGTACATCAACGCCCCTGTCACTGGATGTTTAAATTCAACTGAGGAGGCCATCAGTAACAACCGATTAATGGCAAAGTGATCTCGAAATAATTTATTGTGCCGCCCTTCTCCATAATTAGTATCACCGACAATAGGACATAAGATATGCTTAAAATGGCGTCTTAACTGATGTTTTCGCCCTGTCTGAGGCATGGCTTGCAATAGTGAGTAGCGAGCACAGGGCCATTTCCCTACACTAATGGGTAACTCAACGCAAGCCAAACGTTTAAAATCGGTCACCGCATTTTGTGCCTCTTTGTCAGTGCTAGCAAAAGGCTCAGCCTTTTTATCGTGTTTATATTTAAGCGCATGATCAATATGACCAGCTAATGGGGCATATCCTCTAACCACACACAAATAGGTTTTTATCACTTTATGCTCAGCAAAGTCTTGTGATAAACGCTGCGCCGCCGCTTTATTTTTTGCCACCACTAATACACCGGAGGTCGCTCTATCTAGACGGTGTACGGTATGCACAGCTGCTCCATTTAAATAAACTTTAAGCATTGTCGCTAAATTCTCAGTCCCTCTCGCGGTTAGCCAGCTAGGATGAGTTAACAAACCTGCAGGTTTATTCACCGCCACTATGTCTTTATCTTCATAAAGAATATCTAACTCAATGCTATTCAATTTACTATAAACCTTGATATATTTAAAAAAGACGCCATTATATCGGGTATTAGGATGATAATTATAGATAGAGGTAAATTATGAACAATGTAAATACGGTTACATCTCGTTCAGAGCAGTCGATTCTGCAAACGAACAAAGTTATTCGCAATACTTACATGCTACTATCAATGACACTATTGTTTAGTGCAGTGACAGCCGGCATCTCCCTGGCAATGAATATCCAGAGCATTTGGGCTTACTTAGGATGCATCTTAGGCGGCATGGGTGTGTTATTTGTCATCGGTAAAAAGCAAAATAGCGCGGCTGCACTTCCTCTTACATTCCTGTTCACAGGTCTTTGGGGCTTTGCATTAGGTCCAATCCTTAATCGTTACCTAGCAATGAGTAATGGTAGCGAAATCGTCATGACAGCGCTTGGTATGACTGCGATTACATTTGTCGGTCTTTCTGCCTACGTACTCACCAGCAAAAAAGATTTCAGCTTTATGGGCGGCTTCCTTGCAGCCGGCTCCATAGTATTAATTGTTGCTATGCTAGCGATGTTCATCTTACCGCTTTTCGGTGTGGATATTTCCGGTATGAGCTTGGCTTTCTCCGCTGCTGTGGTACTGCTAATGTCTGGCTTCATATTGTACGACACAAGCAATATCGTCAACGGCACTTATACCAACTACGTAATGGCAACGGTTGGCCTATACGTAAACATATTCAACTTGTTCATCCATATGCTGGCACTGGTAGGCTTCCTAAACGAAGACTAAACTAATGCAGCACAATGCCGCGCCTCGCTTTCTCTGACTGCGGGGCGTTATTGTTTGTAACAACATAAATAGGTTTGTACGCGAGCATATGATCTTTTCACTACTGATCTACTCTTCACAAAACTCAGGCCAGGTAGAACAAAGTGCACTGCGCTTTACTCGCTCTGCGCTTGAGCAAGGCCATGTTATCCATCGGGTTTTTTTCTATGGCGAAAGCGTCAGTAGCTGTTCGAATTTAAAAGTGACACCCAGAGATGAAGTTAACATCACCAAACAGTGGCTAACTCTAGCGCAATCGCATGAGCTAGACTTAGTGGTTTGTATCGCCGCTGCTGTGCGTCGCGGTATACTTGATGATAACGAAGCTAGGAGACACCAAAAAACCGCTGCAAATCTCTCTACTGGCTTTCAGCTTTCAGGCTTGGGACAACTGGCAGATGCTATCTTAAGCTCCGACAGAACGATTACATTTGGCAATTAATCTGATGAACAAAAATTTACTTCTTATTTTCCGTCATCCACCTTTTTCAGGCAGTAATAACAGGGACACATTGGACATTGCCTTGGCCTGTTCTGCCTTTGACATACCCGTCAGCCTAGTTTTTTTGAATGACGGCATATTGCAATTACACAAAAATCAAGAGAGTCATTTACTGCAACAAAAGAGCCTTATTAATAACCTCAATGCCCTAGCTATGTACGACATCGAGGATTATTATGTGCTTGAAGACAGCCTTGCAGATTATCAGATAACAACGCAAGATTTAAGTTTGAATTGTAAAGTTATTAATGGAGAACAATTGGCACTCTTAATCCGTACATTCAACACTGTGATTAATTTATAATGACTAATGCTCAGTTAGAAACTCTACATATCATCAGTAAAAGCCCTTCACATCAGCAACTTTATTCAGACATGTTAAGTACTACGTTAGATAAAGACGCGATTTTACTCACGCAAAATGCGGTTTATGCACTGTCAAGTAATCAGATAATAGCGCTGGCGAAACCTAATATACCCGTTTACGCACTGACAATCGATGTACAGGCGCATGGTTTATCAATGGCCAGCGCAGCCCCTGTCACATTTATCAGCGATGAGCAGTTTGTTGAGTTATGCTGCCTCTATAAAAAGACACTGAGTTGGTTTTAGCCATGGATAATACTCAAGCACTTGCTCTTATAGACGATGAAGGTTACTTAATAGAGCTAGATCAGTGGAGCAAAGACTTAGCACTAGCACTGGCACGCATTGACGAGTTTGAACTTACCGATGCCCACTGGGAAGTCATTGCAACGATCAGAGAATTTTACCAGCAATACCAACTATCCCCTGCTATGCGTCCTCTCGTCAAGGCGATGGCGAACAAGTACGGCAAAGACAAAGGTAAAAGCATGTACTTAATGAAGCTCTTTTCTCAAAGCCCACCTAAACAAGCAGCACGTTACGCAGGCCTTCCCAAGCCACTAAACTGTCTCTAGCTTACATCGCCTAAAATCCTTAACCCTTAGCAGTTATACATCGCTAACGACTATTTAGCTGACACTGGTAAGCTCTTTTGCAAGTTAACATTAAAGACCTCTAGTATGTTATCTACCAAATTCTCCGATATTTTGCTTTTATTCATGAAAGCTCTGAATAAACAAACCGATACATAACAATTTATGGGGTTAACTTTTCAAATATATTCAACGCATTAAGATTATTGAGTTATACTGAAGGCATAGTTTTAAACATTTTGTTGGACAAAATTGATAGAAATGCTGGAGTATTTACCTCCGTTACTGAATAAAAGGTGAAAAACATGAGTATGGATGGTGCCGCATCACAACTTAAAATGATGGAGCAAGCAGAAGCTTCTAAAAAATCAGTTAAATCGAGAGCCGTGCAAGAGGAAATCGTCTTTAACCAGTGGGCCACGTTCAAAGTTAATAATGAACTATTTGCCATTGATGTTATGCAAGTGAAAGAAGTCCTTAGGTACTCTGAGATCACTCCTGTACCCGGCTCTAGCAGCTATATCAGAGGCATTATTAACCTCAGGGGTAATGTTGTCACTGTCATTGATACTCGCCTACTGTTCTCTCTTAACCAAAGAGAAACCGATGACGACACGCGTATTATTGTTGTTGAATACAACGAACAAGAGGTTGTTGGCATGGTCGTCGACAGTGTCGATGAAGTAGTGAATATTCCGCAAAATGATATTGAGCGCGCACCGAGCGTCGCGACTGATGACTCTGAGCGCCGCTTTGTGCAAGGTGTGAGCTACTACGAAAACAACCTGATCATCTTGCTTGACCTTGCTAAAATGCTAGAGAGCATTACGCCGGTATTGGCTGAAGAAAATATCTAGTAAGCTAGCCTTTCAGATAGCAAACCTTTATCTAAGATAAGCATAAATCAGGCTGAGTCTAAAGATTTTCTAGAAAACAGTGGCCTATTTAATAGGCCACTATACTGTGTGCACTACTTAGCTTTTGACTCTCTCAGAGGCAGCGTTTGATTAAATACCAGCCGATCACTACTGCTATCTGCATCGGCAACAAAGTAACCAGTGCGCTCAAACTGGTAGCCGTCCTCAGCTTGCGCAATTTGTAACGAAGGCTCCCCCCACGCTTTTAATACAACCCGTAAAGACTCAGGATTAATCAACTGCGTGAAAGGTTTCTCTTTATTTTTATCCGGATTAGCCTCCACAAATAAACGATCATAGATTCGTAATTCACAAGGCACTGCATGTTCTGCACTCACCCAGTGAATTACACCACGAGGTTTAAACTCAGGTGCTGGATTAGCGCCTACAGTACCTGGGACTAGAGAGGCAACCACCTCGACAACCTCACCCTCTGCATCTTTAATAACTTCGTCTGCTTTGATGACATAAGCGCCGCGCAAACGCACATAATCACCAATAACTAAGCGCTTGAATTTCTTGCGTCCCAAGCTAGTATCTTCTGAAAAATCTTCTTTTTCTATGAGCAGTGTTTGACTAAACGGCAGTGCTCGTTCGCCCATATCTAGTTTAGGATGCACGGCTAGATTCAGGTTTAAGTTGTTAGCTTCATCGATATTTGCAATGGTAATTTTTAACGGATCAACCACACACATCGCGCGCTTGGCGTTGTTTTCTAAATCTTCTCGAACAGCAGATTCCAACATGCCGACATCGACAACACCGTTAGAGCGAGTCACCCCCACCATATCGCAGAATTTTCTAATCGCTGAAGCGGTAAAACCTCTACGTCGCATACCTGATATAGTCGGCATACGAGGATCATCCCAGCCGTTGACAATTTCTTGATCAACCAGTTGCTTGAGCTTGCGCTTACTCGTTACCGTGTAGTTAAGCTCTAAACGGGAGAACTCATATTGCTTTGGCTTGGCACTCACTGGCAAGTTATCCAAAAACCATTCATAGAGCGGCCTATGACCTTCAAATTCTAAAGTACAAATTGAGTGGGTAATCCCCTCTATCGCATCAGACTGACCATGCGCAAAATCGTATATCGGATAAATGCACCACTGGTCACCCGTTTGATGGTGAGGCACATTCAAAATACGATATAGCATAGGATCACGCAAATTCATGTTGGAAGATCGCATATCAATCTTTGCTCGTAGGGAGCAAAAACCTTCGGCAAAATCGCCCGCTTTCATCTTCGCAAAAAGTGCTAAATTTTCAGCAACACTGCGATTGCGGTACGGACTATCTTTACCAGGGGTTGTGAAGTCTCCACGAAAAACGCGAGCCTGCTCAGAATCTAAATCACAGACGTAGGCTTTACCTTGTTGAATAAGATGTACGGCCCAATCGTGCAACTGATCAAAATAGCTAGAGGTATATTTTATCTCTTCGCCCCACTGAAAGCCTAACCAACTAATATCTTTCTTAATGGCATCGATATACTCCTGACTTTCTTTCTCAGGATTCGTATCGTCAAATCTTAAATGGCACACACCATTATATTTCTCGGCAGTTCCAAAATTCAGGCAAATAGATTTTGCATGCCCAATGTGCAGATAGCCATTGGGCTCAGGTGGAAAACGCGTGACTATCTGCTTAAGATCAGCATTATTTTTAAGATCTTCATCGATTATTTGATGAATAAAATTACTATTTTTGGTTTTAGCATCTGGAGTGCTGTTATCGTTACTCATGAATTTTTTAAAAATAACCTCAAATTAGAAATAGTCTCTATCACACTTGAACTATACAAGTATCTACAATAGCTACAGAGAATTTATATACCAGTATTATAAACATATCGAATAGACAAGTTCAGCTTTAAGCGTACTAAATGTTCACCTCGAAACAAATTTTAAGATAAAAATGCAGATATCAAATTTAGCCCATTATTTTTTTGCGCCCTGCTCATGAATCAAGGATAATATTTAGATTAACCATCAAATAATGTAAGGCAAAACATGATCACTCTACACACAAATTTCGGCGACATTCGATTAGCATTAGACTTTGACAAAGCCCCAATCTCCGCTAACAACTTTGTTGAATTAGCCAAAGACGGCTTTTATAACAATCTAATTTTCCATCGTGTTATCGAAGGATTTATGATTCAAACCGGTGGTTTTACCGCCAGCATGAAACAAAAAGAAGGCATTGCCAGTATTGAAAATGAAGCAGATAACGGTTTAAAAAATAACATCGGCAGCATTGCAATGGCCAGAACCATGGATCCGCACTCTGCTTCGTCACAATTCTTTATCAACCTCTCTGACAACGCATTCCTCAATCATACAACTAAAACCATGGAAGGATGGGGTTACTGTGTTTTTGGAGAAGTCACTGCTGGCATGAATGTCGTTAAGCAAATAGGCTCCCTAAGCACTGGTTCAAAGTCAGGGCATCAAGATGTTCCCCTAGAAGACGTGTACATTCAATCAGTCACAGTTAGCGAACCCGAAGCTGATGACAGCACCAACAGCAAAACTCCCGATCAGTAACTGAGAAAAATTAATGAGCGTACTGTTCATCGCCGATATTCACTTATCAGCAGATCGCCCTGACTTAATCAGGGCTTTTATCAGTTTTTTGGAAAACAAAGCCAATAAGTGCAGCTGCTTATATCTTTTAGGAGATATTTTTGAGGCTTGGATTGGCGATGACTATATAGAGCCAGCGATGGAACCCATCGTTAGTGCTTTACAACGGCTTAGTTGCAGCGGTTGCCAGTTATATTTATTACAGGGGAATCGAGACTTCTTAATGGGAGCGAGTTTTTCAAAAAGAATTGGCGCGACCTTACTCAGTGAAGCTTGTACTATTGATCTTCCCAGTGAAAAAGCACTGATTATGCACGGCGATCAACTGTGTACTGACGATATAGATTATCAGCAGTTTCGCACGATGGTGAGATCAGAACAGTGGCAGCAACAATTTCTCGACAAGCCAATTGCCGAACGGCTGCAAATAGCGCAACAACTGCGTGCAACAAGCAAAGAGCAGGGCAGTGCCAAATCAATGCAGATCACTGATGTCAGTCAAAACGCTGTTATTGATGCCATGAATGATGCCCAAGTAAAGCTTTTAGTTCATGGTCATACACATCGACCAGCGACTCACAAGGTCCCGCTATCACAAGATACGGGGACACGTATGGTATTAGGAGATTGGGGAGATAAGCTTTGGTACATTGAATGTACAAAAACAGGATGCCGCTTAGTTGATCAGCCAATAGACGCTATTTAAAGGATATGTAAATGCTCAAGCTTTGGTTTTTTTTAGCCCTACTTACACTTGCCGGATGTACACAATCGACGCTGCTAATGCATGGCACTAAACCTATCGCTGAGAAAAACATTCCCGACATGCTTGCGCTCAGCTTGCGTAATTGGCAATCGCTTACAGCAAAATATGGCAACAACTATAAATACGAGAGATCTCAAGACATCGCCTCAGGACAGCACTCAAGTACTCACTTACAAGTAGAAAACGGGCAAGTAGAATATCGTGATTACTTTGAATGGCATCAAGGAAATACCCCTAGTTTAATATGGAGCGAGTCCTTTGCAGATTTAAACAGCCACAATCAAGGAACGCCAGTCAAAACCATCGATCAGCTCTATGCGCAATGTCAGTCACAGATAATCAACAAACCGACCGAGCTATTTAGCGTCAAACTAAAACTCGATCAATTTAATATATTAAAACAATGTAGTTATACACAGCGCTCTTGCAGCTCTAAATGCAGCCGGGGGATACGCATAGACGGGGTGAGCATACCGATTAAAACAAGCTTACAAGGGCTCTAGGACTGATCCAAAATTAAATTATTATCAAGCAAGAAGGACAGTAATTCCGCGCTATTGTGGTAGCCAACTGAGTTAATACTTAATACCTTATCGGCATTGAATTCAATACTGCTCGGCTCAGAAAAACTCCCTATTTGACTAAAATAAACAACCGTATTTTCAATATTTTGATCAAATCGCAGATACTGATCTAAACACTCACTTGCATGGGCATTTTGTAAAATATCACTCAGCTGAAACGAAACTTCAGCCACTTTATAATCGTTAAGCTTGAGTCTTTCAATATCATAAACTGGCTCTATCTGCGTTAATATCGATGACTCTGCAAGGGGATAAACTGAGAATAACTGCTCAATTAATCCCATAGGCAAATCAGCATTTAACACAGCATCACTCTGCTCAGACATATGTTCAGGAGATATATCAGAAGATAATTTTAGGCTCTGTAATGCCTCAAGTTCAAGCGATTGAGAATGGCCAACCTGCAATTGAATCGAACTTAACTGCGCTGTTTTAATCACCTCGTCAAGATACAAGCACTCCCCCAATACAAGCTCTCGCTTTTGACCCAACGAATCTACAACACTGACATTTCCTTCAATTTTCACGACAGTTGCGATAGTAGCTTTCATAACCTTACCCCAAATTAACTGTCATACAATTTTAATAAAATACTTAGCGATGTTAAATTGTACCCAGGTACATGAATGTAAAATTAACAAAATTGAGTTCGATCAATTTTGATTTGCCAATAAACACACGCTCGCCCCTCGATAGACAAAGTGATATGTAAAACAAACAATTTTCCAACGTCTATATCAATAGCAGCACTACTGCTAGCGTGACAATCCCAAATTTTCTAACTTTACAGTCGGGACATCATCTTAGCTTATGAAATAAGATTAAACAGAGGAAGAAGAATATTAGAAGTCTTGTATATATTACAAAGCGACAAAAAAAAGTCCATGCTCACACATGGACCCCTCTAATAATATGGCTTAGCTGACTTTAGATAACGCTTAAGCCGCCCATATATGGCTGTAATGCCACTGGAACATTGATACTACCATCTGCGTTTTGATGGTTTTCTAGTACTGCCACTAATGTTCTACCAACCGCTAGACCTGAACCATTTAGGGTATGTAACAACTCAGGCTTACCCGTTTCAGAATTTCTCCAGCGCGCTTTCATACGTCTAGCTTGAAAATCTAGTGTATTAGAACATGAAGATATTTCACGATATTTATTCTGTGCCGGAAGCCAAACTTCAATATCGTAAGTCTTAGCAGCTGCGAAACCTAAGTCTCCACCACACAAATTGATCACTCGGTAAGGGAGTTCTAATTTTTGCAGTATTTTTTCAGCATGCCCTGTCATATCCTCCAGCGCTTGCCACGAATCTTCAGGCTTAACCATCTGAATCATCTCTACTTTTTCAAACTGATGCTGGCGAATCAAACCGCGTGTATCACGGCCAGACGCCCCTGCCTCTGAACGAAAGCAAGGAGTGTGTGCAGTGAATTTTAACGGTAATTGTGACTCGTCAATAATTTCATCACGCACCATGTTGGTCACTGGTACTTCTGCCGTGGGAATGAGGTAATAGTCGCGCTCGCCAAAGGGGACTTTAAATAGATCTTCTTCAAATTTAGGCAATTGCGAGGTTCCCATTAAAGAGTCGCGATTAACCAGATAAGGCACATAAATTTCATTGTAGCCATGTTCATTAATATGGGTATCTAACATAAACTGAATCAGTGCTCTGTGCATACGGGCGATTTTTCCGCGTAATACCACAAAACGAGCACCGGTAATTTTCGCAGCACTCTCAAAATCCATGCCCTGCTCAGTATTGCCTAATTCGATATGATCAAGCGGATCAAAATCAAACTCAGCAACATTACCCCAGCGGCGAACTTCAACATTATCTTCTTCGTCCACTCCCTCGGGAACATCTGCATTAGGGAAATTGGGCACTCCTAATAAAATGTCATCTAACTGCTCGTTAATTTTAAGCAAAGATGCTTTAGCTTCTTCCAGTTGAGACCCTAAATCATTCACCTGCGCCAACAACGGCGCTATGTCTTCACCAGAAGCTTTTGCTTTACCAATCGATTTAGAGCGAGTATTACGCTCGCTTTGCAAATTTTCAGTGATAATCTGTACTTCACGGCGCTGGTTTTCTAGCGCTTTAAACGCATCTACTGGAAAAACGTACTTCTTTTTAAGTAATTGCGCTGCAACTTCTTCTGGATTGGCACGTACAATTTTAGGATCTAACATGAGCTATCACTACTTCCTTCAATGGAATAAAAATATGTAGCGGCAGTATAATGTATCCAAAAAAAATTGGATGCAGTTTGCGCAAGAATTTTTGTGTTTTTTGAGCGAGGCGGGGAATAGCCAATAAAAAAACCACCGATAAAGCACTTTCCATCCCTCGCTTAAACATTCACCTATTGAGTATTCTGGAAGATGAATTAAATATCAGCTAAATCAAAGTAAAATAATTCAGTGCAGCGACTGCCCAAACATTTTAGCAAAATAAAAGGAAATTAAACCTAAGCCTATCTGCAAATTAAAACCAAGAATGAGCTTAATCCAGTCTCGCATTACTAAATGCCAATGTACTTCGGCTATAAACGTCGAAAATGTGGACAAAGACCCCAAAAACCCGGTTAAAAAGGCAATACGCAGCGCGCTGTTAATGACCATTCCCGATGACTCAAAACCCATTACAAACCCCATTAACGAGCAGGCAAGTACATTTGCCACTAAGGTACCTAGAAACAAATTTTCACTGACAGCATTAAATTTTACTGATAGCCACCAACGCAATAGCGCACCAATTGAAGCCCCTAGCATTACCCCTAGAACAATATTTAATTTAAACAATGCACCAACCTTATTTAGCCGCTTTTCAAAGTAACACTTCTAACGTCAATAAATGAAGTCCAATTAACCACATTCATTGATCATCTGCGCCGTTCACTTTTTTTATCTAGCTCGGCGAGATAAGCCAGTTTTTGTGCTATTTTAATTTCCAGCCCTCTATCACTTGGCTGGTAGTAGCGCCTATCTGCAATCTCTGGCGGGAGATAACGCTCACCTGCCGCATAAGCATTGGGCTCATCGTGAGCATACCGATAACTTTCACCAAAACCTAAATCTTTCATCAACTCCGTCGGCGCATTGCGTAAATGATGCGGCACTTCTAACTCTACATCAGCTTTTATATCAGCGCGGCACTGTTTGTAGGCCATATACAACTTATTAGATTTTGGCGCACAAGCGCAATATACCGCTGCTTGTGCAATCGCACGCTCCCCCTCTGCCGGACCGACTCTTTCAAAAGCATCCCATGCTGCTAGGACAACTTGCATCGCCCTAGGATCCGCGTTACCGATATCCTCAGAGGCAATAGCAACTAGTCGTCGAGCGATATACAAAGGATCAGCCCCGCCTTCCAGTATTCGACAACACCAATATAACGCACCATCAGGGGATGATCCTCTCACTGACTTGTGAAATGCTGAAATCATGTCGTAGAATATATCACCTTGTTTATCAAAGCGCTTGACACTGTGTTGAAGCACTTCTTGCAACTCCACCTCACTTATTTCCTGGCCTCCCGCTTTTTCAACCGACAAATCTGCTGCAATTTCCAGTAAATTAAGCGCGCGTCTTGCATCGCCATTACTCGCCAGACACAGATTTTCAAAAGCTGCTCCTTGAAAGGTCAGGTTTAAGCTTGCCAAGCCGTTTTCAGCATCATTCAGCGCTTGGCTAATGACTTCGCCAACCTCAGTCTGATCTAAAGCTTTTAATAAATAGACCCGCGCTCTGGATAACAGTGCATTATTTAACTCAAAGGAAGGATTTTCAGTCGTGGCACCAACAAAAATAAATGTGCCATCTTCTATATGCGGTAAAAAAGCATCCTGTTGAGATTTATTAAAGCGATGCACTTCATCGACAAACAAAATAACTTTTCGAGCACTGGTTAACGAAACGTGTTTGGCCTCATCAATTGCAGCACGTATCTCTTTCACTCCTGAAAGCACAGCCGAGATATTCATAAAATGTGCATCACTGGTTTGCGCTAAGAGCTTAGCTAGTGTCGTCTTTCCCACGCCCGGAGGGCCCCACAAAATCATGGAGTGCAAAACACCTTGCTCTACTGCTTGACGAAGCGGCTTGCCAACTCCTAACAAATGAGTCTGACCAATATAAGTCGCTAATGAAGCAGGCCTCATACGAGCAGCCAAAGGTTGGTAACTTGGTTTTAGCGGTGCAAATAAATCAGTCACGATCGATTAACTATCCTATCAAAGTTTTCATTAATTACTGTTGTCATCGATCATGATATCAGTCCCTTTGGGTGGTTCAAATTCAAACAAACTTGATTCAAATGTTTGATTGAGCTGAGCATTGGATAATAAGATACTGGTCTGCTTCCCCAAAATATCTGTCAGCATTAACTCTTGCAGAGTTTTACCAACAAAGAACAGCTGGATAGACTCAAAATTACTTTCAGTCTTGGGTGCTAATTCAAACAGTTTCTCGTCTCCACGATCAATTAACTGGCTAATGGTAAACTTTCTATTTAACGCAGCGACATTGCCATTGAGAATGAGAGCTGCACCATTAGTTTCATCCGCTTTAACTTGTTTGCGCGTTGCCTGCTCAAGATCCTCATCGTATATCCAAATATACTGACCATCACTGACAATTAACTGCGCAAAAGGGGTGATTGTTTCCCAGTAAAATTTATTCGGTCTCAATACGCTCATTCTTCCTTTAGAGACTTCACCTTTACGCCCTTGTTGGTCTTTTGTAAACTGTTCAAACTGCGCACTGTAATTAGAGAAATTACTCATTAAACTTTCTAATTGTTTGACAGCAGTGGCCGCTTGCACGCTACTCATGGTAAAAAGTAATATTGCATTTATGACTAGCGTTTTTAATAAACCTAAAACTTTCATGTCTTTCCTTCATTAGTCCCTAGGGGGTGGCGGAGCAATGACCTCTCGCTGACCATTTGTGCCCGCTGAAGTTATGACTCCAGCAGCTTCCATTGATTCAACAATTCTCGCCGCTCTGTTATAGCCTATTTTAAACTTGCGCTGCACACTGGAAATCGAAGCTTTACGGGTAGATGTAATAAAGGCGACGGCCTCATCATAAAGCGCATCTTGATCATCATCTTCAAATAAACTATTAGCATTTGCCCCGCTACTTTCTTCTGTCAATTGAATATCAATAAATTCAGGTTTTCCTTGTATTTTCCACGCCTCAACAGTGCGATGAACTTCATCATCACTGACAAAAGCGCCATGCACACGTGATGGCACACTGGTCCCCGCTGGTAGGTAGAGCATATCACCATTACCCAATAAGTTCTCAGCTCCCCCTTGATCCAAAATAGTGCGAGAATCAATTTTTGAAGAAACCTGAAAGGCAATACGTGTCGGTACGTTCGCTTTAATCAGACCAGTGATAACATCTACTGACGGTCTTTGCGTGGCAAGAATTAAATGAATTCCCGCTGCCCGTGCTTTTTGCGCAATACGGGCAATTAACTCTTCCACTTTTTTGCCAACAATCATCATCATGTCCGCAAATTCATCAATAACGACCACAATATAAGGTAGCACTTCTAACGCCGGAGCTGGTGCGCCGGGTGGCTGACCTTGTTCTTCAGGGTCCCAAAGAGGGTCATAGAGAGGAGTGCCTGCTTTGAGTGCAACTCTCACTTTATCGTTAAAACCATCTAAGTTGCGCACTCCCATCTTAGACATTAGCTTATAGCGGCGCTCCATCTCAGCCACACACCAACGCAATCCGCCAGCGGCTTCTTTCATATCGGTAATAACCGGGGTAAGAAGATGCGGAATACCTTCATAAATTGAAAGCTCTAGCATCTTTGGATCAACCAACATCAGCCTAACATCTTCAGGACCGGCCTTAAAAAGCAGGCTCAAGATCATTGCATTAACACCGACAGACTTACCCGATCCGGTTGTTCCTGCGACCAATAAATGGGGCATTTTTGCGAGATTGGCAACCACTGGATTGCCTGCTATATCATTCCCTAATGCCAAGGTTAGACTAGAAGCGGCGTCTTGATAGACAGGCGCTGTCAACACTTCAGATAGACGCACCATTTTACGGTTGATGTTGGGAATTTCTATGCCCATCACTGATTTCCCAGGGATTACCTCTACCACTCGAACACTCATCACCGCTAGCGATCTTGCCAAATCTTTTGCAAGATTGACTATCTTACTTGATTTAACCCCCGCTGCGGGTTGAATTTCAAAGCGTGTTATCACAGGTCCTGGATTGACTTCAACCACTTCAACAACCACTCCGAAGTCTTTGAGTTTAACTTCAAGCAATCGTGACATATTCTCTAATTGCTCTTGAGAATAACCCGCTTGTGTTTGAGGTTCTGCTTCATCGAGGATCCCTACATCAGGAACAGTAGCAACAGGTACAATACTTGCGCCTTTCACTTGATTGGCAAAGGCTGGCTCATCAACCAAGGTTGACTGATGCGTTTCTGACAGTGGAATAATTTTTAAAGATCGCTTAATGCCATCGCTATCCTTAGAAGACTCTTCTGCTAAAGTAGCGCGCGTTTTATGATTTACTTGGGATAACGGGACAGTCAGCTCCGCAGCACTTTCAACAACCTGCTTTTGCTGCTCCTCAGGTTGAATTGGTTGGACATTGCCAACCGAAGGCTCTTGTAATGCGCTCAAAATAGGCAGAGGCTTAGCTAAGTGGGCATCGATAACATCGTCAGCTAAATTAGCTGGACTTCCCAATACCACTGAATCTTCAACTTTCGCTTCATGGCTAATAATATTATCTTCTTTTGCCCCTGATAACTTTCCGACAAACTTTTTTGCAAAAGAGCTTGGCGAAGACAGCTGATTTTTTTGACTTCTATCCTCTGCACTAATCCCTATATCGACTGGAGCAGAAGATTTCGGATCTTTATTAAAGGCTGCTTTTGCACTACCAGTTACAATTATAGCGCCCTGCGTAGCGTTGTGTTTTTCACTCTCTGGTGTCGTGACAGAAGACTTAGTGACAACTTCCTCTGTAACAACGTCTTTTTTAACCAGTAGCGCAGCTAAATATTCATAAAGAGATAAAAGCATACCGCCGAGTTTAATAATCAGATCACGCCACGACGCTTCCATAAAGAAAGTAAGCCCTATTAAAGCACCTAACCACAATACTAAAGAGCTACCTTGGATACTGAACCATGAAACTAGCCATTCAGAAAAGGCCTGTCCTATTATCCCACCACTGGTAAAAGGATAATTTAAAACACTATTGCTCAAATGCAAAGAGAATAGCGCACAGCCGCTAAAAATAAAAAGGATAGCACCCAAAACACGCAACATGACAAAAGGTAAACTATCGAGTAGGGATACGGCTTTACGTCGATATAAACGCACACAAGGATAGAGCAACAATACTGGCGTAACCCACGCCAATAGCCCCAAAAAAGAGAAGGCGATATCTGCCCATAATGCCCCAACAGTACCCGCCCAATTGGCAACTTTTGGCTGATAGCCAACATGTGACCAACCAGGGTCTTTTGCATCGTAGCCCAGTGTCGCCATTAAACTAAACAGACAAATTCCTATCAATATTAACAAAACACTGTCTTTAATAATACGCGCGACTAAATCCGTAAATTCCATAGGACCTTGCAGAACATCGCGCTGCACATCATTATCCTTTTTCTCTGTCATAACCACTTAATATAAATATAATAAAACATAAAAGTAACATAAATTAGCAGCAGATACTGCGCCAATTTCACAGATACTCCGCTTAGAGATTGTATACTCTGTCTGGGCCAATCCCTGTATAAGTAAAAAGAGCGCTTACCGTATGGAAGCGCTCTTTTTATAGACGACTATTTACTTATAATCGTTTAGCTCAGTGCTTTTTAGATTACTGAGATTAATAATACTAACTAAGCATCTACCAAGGTATTAACAGCAATATTACCTTCATCATCTACTGACACTTCAACTTCCCCACCATTTTCAGCCAGATCACCAAACAAAATCATTTCGGCAAGCGGCCTTTTAAGTGCATCTTGGATCAGGCGTTTCATCGGCCTGGCACCCATATTTTCATCGTAGCCTTTCTCTGCGAACCATGCTCTCGCACTATCATCAACGTTTAATACCACATTTTTATCATCGAGCTGGGCCTGCAGCTCTGTTAAGAATTTGTCAACAACCCCTGCTATTACCTGAGTACTCAAAGCTTTGAATTGAATAGTTGCGTCTAAACGATTCCTAAACTCGGGGGTAAATAGCTTTTTAATAGCCTCTAGACCATCAGAACTGTGATCTTGATGCGTAAAGCCCATTGAACGACGGCTAATATCCTCAGCGCCGGCATTGGTGGTCATTACCAAGATAACATTCCTGAAGTCAGCCTTACGTCCGTTGTTGTCTGTCAAAGTTCCATTATCCATCACTTGTAAGAGAATATTGAAAACTTCCGGATGCGCTTTTTCAATTTCATCGAGAAGCAGCACACAGTATGGCGTTTTGTTGACCGCCTCTGTTAACAAACCTCCCTGATCATATCCGACATACCCTGGAGGAGCGCCTATTAATCTTGATACTGTATGCCTTTCCATATATTCAGACATATCAAAACGAATCAGCTCAATCCCTAAAATTCTCGCTAGCTGGTTCGTCACTTCTGTTTTACCAACGCCTGTAGGGCCTGCAAATAAGAAATTTGCAACAGGCTTTCTCGGATCATTAAGCCCCGCCCTAGAAAGACGAATAGCAGAACTCAAAGAAGCAATGGCCTTATCTTGTCCCAACACCACCATTTTCAAATTTGCATCTAGTTTCTGTAACTGATCTATATCAGAAACAGAAACTGTCTTAGCGGGAATACGTGCAATTTTGGCAACGATTTCTTCTATTTCATTAACGCCTATTTCTTCAAGCCGCTCACTTGTTTTTACTAATCGCTGATAGGCCCCTGCCTCATCGATAACATCAATCGCCTTGTCCGGCATATGTTTGTCATTGATATATCTATCAGCCATTTCAGCCGCTGCTTTTAAAGCTTCATCCGAGTATTTAATCGCATGGTGTTCTTCAAACCGATTTTTTAACCCTTTCAATATGGCATAAGTGTCCTCGACACTTGGCTCAGGTACATCTACTTTTTGAAAACGACGCGCTAGCGCTCTATCCTTTTCAAAAATCCCACGGAACTCTTGAAATGTAGTAGACCCAACACAGCTCAAGTCTCCGCTACTCAGCATTGGCTTCAATAAATTAGAGGCATCCATTGAACCACCTGATGCAGATCCTGCACCAATGATAGTGTGAATTTCATCAATAAATAGAATGGTCTTCTCTTGCTGTTTGATTTCAGTTAGTAAAGATTTTAATCTTTTTTCAAAATCACCACGGTATTTTGTACCCGCCAACAACGCACCTAAATCAAGAGAATACAAAGTATGACCCTTAATAATATCTGGCACATTGTCCTCAACAATAAGTTTCGCAAGCCCTTCAGCAATGGCTGTTTTGCCAACGCCCGCTTCTCCGACCAACAGTGGATTATTCTTTCTTCTACGTGATAGGATTTGTACTACACGCTCCACTTCTGACGATCTGCCAATTAAAGGATCGATACGTCCGTCTATTGCTTCAACATTCAAATTAACAGCATACTTACTTAATGCAGACGCTTCCGTATTCCCAGCTGCTTCTGCAGGCGTTTCAACTTGCTCATTATCTACTTTTTCGGTATCAGAAAAACCGTGAGAAATATAATTCACAATATCGATACGCTCAATACCATACTGATGCATTAGATATACAGCTTGGCTCTCTTGTTCAGAAAAGATAGCAACTATTACATTAGCGCCAGTCACTTGAGACTTGCCTGATGACTGCACATGAAACACAGCCCGTTGCAGGACTCGTTGAAAACCCAGCGTTGGAACCGTTTCTACCCCTGTCACTTTATCTGATAGCAATGGTGTCGTTTCAGTAATAAATTCCTCGAGGGATTCGCGCATTTTATTCATATCAGCGCCACAAGCCGCCAATACTTTATAAGCATCTGCATTATCGAGAAGACCTAATAACAAATGTTCTACTGTCATAAATTCATGACGTAAATCTCTGGCATCTCTAAATGCTTTACTAAGTGTTTCTTCTAATTCGTGGTTTAGCATAATTGATTACCTCAGACGACTTCTACTTCACAGAGCAACGGGTGTTTATTATCTCTAGCAAATTGATTTACTTGTGCAGCTTTAGTATCTGCTACATCTTTACTATAAGTTCCGCATACCCCTTTACCTTGGGTATGTACAGCTAACATAACTTGGGTAGATTTCTCTTGGTTCATAGAAAAAAACATCATCAGCACATCGATCACAAACTCCATTGGAGTATAGTCGTCATTTAATAAAACGACTCTGTAGAGTGCAGGTTTTTTAAGCTTCGGTTTTGCGTCTTGAACAACAACATCATGATCATGAAGATGATCTTTATCAGAATCTTGGCTATTAACAGTTAAACTTAAATCAGGCATTCTCGATCTCAATTAGTAGTCTATATATTTGCATATATCATACCTTAGTGTGCTTTAATTGTATTTGGAAATAAATGGATAAAAAACCTAGTTTTTTACAAAAAATAAGAAAATGTCACCTTGCAAAGATAAATTTATTTTTAGAGTATTAGCATCTATCGAAAGTTCCGGTCTATTCTGTATTATAATATCGAATTAGGCCTAAAATAGTTCACAACGGAATATGTGGAGAAGTATATGCAGTCAGGGAAAGTAAAGTGGTTCAACAACGCAAAAGGCTATGGTTTCATTTTAGCGGATAATAATCAGGAAGAGGATTTGTTTGCACATTATTCCGCAATCAAAGCTGAAGGCTACAAAAGTTTAAAAGCAGGCCAGACGGTCAACTTTGAAACAGAACCAGGTCCTAAAGGCACTCATGCAATCAATATTGTCCCTGCATAACAGCTTCCAAATATAGAGTTGTACAGTTCGTCAGCTCTATAATATGCATTTCGCTTTGATACTGCATATGAATCAGTCTTTTAAGTATTATTGTGGGTGCATAATATGGACTCTGCGACACCCCAATCCAAGCCTATGATTTCCACCTTAAAATCAGCAACTTAGACAGCTTACCGGCTTGTGTTCGGTTTAATATTTGATACAGTGCCGCTTACTGGTTAACAGAAAAAACTTACTCTCTGTAGGCTATAAGGTGCTCAGCCTATAACGCTATTGGCTCCACCGAACTCATTCTCATTACATGCCAGAGCTAAGCTTTGAGGACTTCACCCACGGCTTATTATCAAATGCTTTTTCATAAATCCCCGCAAAAACCTGAGCCTATGCCATTTCCCATGGGCCAGCTTCACAAAAAAAAGCACCAGCTACAGTGCTTTTTTTATCGCATTAATCCGTTGCGTGTTACTTGGATGAGAGCTCAAAAAACTAGCTCCATCACCGTGTTTTTTCTGAAAAGCATAAATAACATCTAACATAGCAGAGGGCCGCTTTCCCCGTTCCCGGAGAAAGGCAAGAGAGTATTTATCCGCTTGTAGTTCATCTGTTTTGGAGAACTTAGCATTAATTGCTTTGTAAGCCAAAGCCCCTAATTGGGAGGAAGAGAGCGATCCAACCGTACCAGAAGTCGCGCTAGCAGCTTGAAAGGCCGCCCCGGTCAGCATTTCTTTTTTCATTTGGTTATAAGAGTGTTTAAGTTTAACATGACCGATTTCATGACCAACAACAGCCAGCACTTGTTCATCCGAGAGCGCATCTAACAGCCCCGAATAAACTCTGACGGTACCATCTGGCATAGCAAAGGCATTGAGTTCTTTATTTAGATAGACCTTAAAGTTCAGCTCCAGACCATCGACGTGATGCAAACTTTTAGTGATACGTGCTAACCTTTTTGAGTACCGACTTGTTCTGGGAGCAACGTGATTACTTTTATCCATTTGCTGGGCACTTAGCTGTGCCGTTTTTTTAATATCACTCTCTTTTAATGTAGTCGCTTGTAAAACAGTTAGTCCAGCGGATAATACCTGAGCGTAGTCCTGCTCTTTGACACAACCGGACAAGCCAATGCTAAGCGATGCAACAATCACACCTGTCAAAAACTTCAAAATGAGTTCCTTTTCAAAATAAATAGAGGGTTAATGTGTTTCATCCTCAAATTCGGTGATATCAAAAAAGACTTGCTGAGTCCCTGTTGTGACAAATCCTTGATCATCCATTTTGCGTTTTTCAATGGTCAGTACATCAATGTTGCGACCGTTGTGTTGATGCATTTCTTGGTCGATGACTTCCCAACACATATTTTTATGGCTACCCAAACTCCAGAGCACAGCTCTTTGAACTGACATGTAAGATTCCACACCATTGTTGTGAATTAAAATAGCAGCATCATAGTTATGACCTTGCCCACCACTTAGTTGAGATTGCACTGCGGCTAAACTTTTTACCAAGCTTTTTAAATTTGTCATACCCACTCCAGTGATCAATTATCTAATATTATCAACAACTAAAATTTACCGCCAGCGGATTCCCAACCTACGCCTTTAAATTTTTTTTGTAGATACTTTGCGGCTTTGCAATATACTAGTGTTATACCCAATAATTGAAGTTTCTAGGCCTTACTTTTTTGATAGTAAGCATAACGCCACTAACGAAGGCAACACAAGCAAAAAACCACCGAAATAACGCTGTTAACACACTCTCTTTATAGCTTTTACTCGTATGAGTAAGCTTGTTTAGCGAGTTCATTAAGCAACGGTATTATTGACATTGTTGGTAATATTTACGGCGTAGTACAGCAGATTTAGCATATCCAAAATATGCAGCTATACTATTTATTATTGCATTGTAAGCACCCAACCAACTTTAACTTAATATATCAAAAACAGCTATTTAAGTAGAAATCAAAGAAAGTGAAAAGATAAAAAATTATGATTTTTCTCCTTGCCATAATTTTGTTATATTAACATCCAATTAAACTAATTTTTTTGAATTGTTACAGGAATAAGGTCTACACTATGTTTATCAAAATCAAGAAAAAATCTGGCGTTTATATGGAGCACAATGGCTTAGAAAAGCGCCACTTAGTACCAGTGACATCTAACTTTTTAATTAACCTAGAGCAAGTAGCCGAAGTCTCTTTCTATACTATCAAAGAAAACAAAGTACGCTTTGATTTAGAAGATCATGAATTCAGAGTACCTGTGCATACACGCGTTATCCATTTACAGATGGCCTATCCTTATGCGCAAATTAATGACGTACACAGCAATAATAAAACCTCATTGATACAAAGATGTTATTACAAATTTTTCTGCTTGCCAGAGGAAGATACTCAATACGAAGTACTTCGCAGTAAAATAGAAGAGTTTGTACTTAATTTATAACCATGAGACCTTTGCATAACAGGTGAATGAGGGGGCAACAATCAGCTAAATTTGCTATCGCAAACAGCAAATCGAGCCGATTTTACCGCCGTAATTTCAAACTTAACCGTTATGCAGAGGTTTCTACCATAGCTTTAACGATACTTAATGACATCAAACTAGCGTCACAAGGATGTTATTTCGGTAGAAGCCTTAAAAATAATATGCATTTCATAAGCATGCTTATCGTGACATTATTGAATTTTATAGGTTTTTATCTTTCCACTAAATAAAGGAACTATTTACTCATGGAAATACAAGACCTTCTCAAACAAACTGATAAACTACCCAATATCCCAGAGGTCGTCAGAGATCTTATCAACGCCTTAAACGACCCCAACGCAGATTACAGTCAAATTTCTCAAAAGGTTGCTAAAGACCAAACCATTTCGCTAAAAGTCCTCCGACTGGTTAATTCAGCCTATTTTGGACTTAGTCGCAAGGTAGCCTCTATTGATGAAGCAGTTGTTATGCTTGGCATGAGTAAATTAAAAACATTAGTCATCGCATCAGGATTCGCCAACTGCGCATCCAATGTTGAAGGAATTGACCTAGCTGATTTTTGGTCTGATTCGTTTCAAATTGCTGAATTAGCAAGATGGCTTGCTGAAATGACCGAAGAAAAAGTCGAACCTGATATGGCCTTCACTGCTGGTATCATCCACAATATAGGACAATTACTGCTGCATATGGCTCAGCCTAACAGAGCAATGGCGATCAAAGCTATTGTCGACACTACTGATACCAGTAGGCCGCACGCTGAACTCGAGCGCTTAGGTTTTACTTCTGCAGATGCCGGCGAAGCGCTGGTAGAATCATGGAAGTTCCCAGAGCATCTATCCCTCGCAATTAAGCACCAAAACAACCCCAGCGCTCTTCAAGAGTCCCCACAATTAAGCGCCATTTTATACATTGCATCTTTCATAAATACAGAAGCCAAATCCAATGCTGATTTCGACGAGACACTTGCCCGCTTCCCTCACAAAATTGCAGAGCTTGCAGGCATTAAAGCTAACTTGGCTGATTATTTGCCTGAAGCCTTGTCCCTAAAATCTGGATTAGACAGCTTAGCGGCCTGATCATTCGGACGTCGAATACCAAAACAGGTGTTTGACGTTATTTTGTTTATTTTCTGCTTATCTCTATAGTACTAATACACATATAGTATTGTTGCTCGACAGCGCCAAATACACGACACCACTGCCGTACCATGTAAGCCGTATAACTATCGATTCCTTCGCCCCTGCTTGTGAGTCCTGCGATGATTTCGTCTGTGTCTAATTCACCTCTTTTGAATCCACTTATTTTGAGGATACCCTACATCACAGCAGACTTGCTAAAACGGCCTGTCACTTTAGAGATAATTGCTAAGCGATGAAAAATCACTGAAAATCAAGCCTTGTTACTGGACGATTCTTCTATGCCTACTATGATCCTCAACGGCTGAATTTACAGTTATATATTTTTAAATCTATCTGTTGAAACTCTGATTGAGCTTGGGCTTGGCCACACTTGATTAGCGCTATTTTTAAAACACTTAGATTAAGCTCTTTCAAATATCAAAATTTCTATGGGGTACATTTATTATAGCCAAAAAAAAGCGCTAGCCTGTGGCTAACGCTTTTGTAATAGCACTGAACTCACTGTTTAGAAGTTCAAAGATACATCTCTATGTACAGATAGACAGCTGGCAATACTCTTAGCTTGCGCTAGCGAAAGCCTTTCCTGAAGCCTTATACCTATCGTCATTTTAATCGCGTCATCATAGGCAACAATGGCTGGCTGTAACTCAGAAACCGCTCTGTTACGCCACTTAATTTCCTGTTCAAGTAAATCAAGTGCCTGATTGTATTCACTTAATGCCTTTTCTATCTTCACTTTCTTTAAAGCGCGACGTGCCTTAGAGAGCTTGCCCTTCACCGAGCTAGTTGCACTCAATGCACCCAGTAGACTTTCTACTTCTTTAATCTGCTGCATCGCAGGTTTAGCATCGGCTTTTGATGTAACAGACAGTATCACTGATTTAAGCTGCGCTATAGGTGCCTCTAACTTAGCCAGAGCAGCCGCATCAGCTATCGTCTTGGATATTTCAACGATGGGCTCGTAAGCACTATCGACATTGCTGCGATAGGTACGACGCGCTTTAGTTAATGCCTCAGCAAGTTCTACGTATTGTGCTCTCTCACTTTTCCAGTTAGCAGGAATTGAAGCTTCTAGCTGCTGCTTTTGGGTAAGATATTGCGCATTCTCCTGTTTGTATCTAGCGACATTTGCCAGCTCAGAGTCATCACCTTTTGCTCTGGAAATGAACTTTTCATTTTCCTTGAGTTTTTTATCTAAACGGCGAATTTTCTTTTGTATAGCACGCACTTCAACATGCAACGGTCGATAGCCAGGAGAGTATTCATCTAATTCAAGTTGCGCTTGACGAACATTTTCCACAAGGGCAAAAGTCATCGCTGCTTGTTCAAAACTTTCGTTCAATACGCCTTGCTGCTTTTTAGGCAAATAGCTGATATCAACCGCTTTGATCTGAGAAATACTCGCGCGTAGGTTATCGCCAATGTTATCGTACTGAGTGAAAACATAGGATTCCAAACACTGTTGAATTCTCGGATTCATCGGTGGAGGCGCGGTATCAGAGGTAAGAGCCGTACGATTAGGCAGATAGTTAACCAGCGGCGGATAAGTACCGGCAATTAACAATGCAAGTAACTGCAATCCAATAAAAGCAATAGCCCCTTTATATATATCGAGGGTTTTTACTATCTTAGGCGCTACGCCACGCAAATAAAACAGTGCAAAACCAAACGGTGGTGTCAGGAACGACGTTTGAATATTCAAACCAATCATTACCCCTAACCATACCGCTGTAATATTGGCACTTGGATCTGCCATCAAAATCGGTGCCACAATTGGCACAACAACAACCGCAATTTCAATAAAGTCTAGGAAGAAACCAAGCAGAAAGATAACAATCATCACTACGATGAATTGCGTCCAAAAGCCACCTGGCAGTCCCGTTAAGAACTCTTTAACTAAATGCTCTCCGCCAAAGCCACGAAATGCCGTGGTTAACATTGCTGCACCGATAAGGATAATAAACACCATCGATGTTGTTTTGGCAGTCTCTACCATTACTTCTTGCAAGGTATTGTTGATTTTAAAAGTACGCCAGGTACTCCATAAAATCCCAACCATTAGCACACAAACCGCGATAATAGCAATCGTCACGCCGAACTGGTCTTCATCCGTTTTAATGCTTTTAATATTTAAATCATAGTTGGCAACGATAAAACCTATCGCAACCACCGCAGCAATCGACAAAATGGCCGGATAGTAGCGATTTTTTTGCTCACCGACTAAACGATAACCACCCATTATCATCGCACCAATGGCGCCTATAGCCCCCGCTTGGTTGACCGTCGCAATACCTAAAATAATTGATCCAAGTACCACAAAAATAAGGCCAAGTGGCGGCACTAAAGCAAATAATACTTTTACCAAAAACTTACGATCATAGTCACCATCAAAAGGAACTGGTGGTGCAGATTCAGGCTTGATTAATGCCGTTATTAAGATATAGGCAATATAGAGCCCTACTAAGATCAGGCCAGGCACCATCGCGCCCATAAACATATCACCCGCACTAGCAGATGCGATATCAAAGGTCGACGGCATGGTTAGCTCGCCAGTAATTTCTTTGTAGTCAGCCTTGCGTATAGTGGCCGCTTGATCTGCAGCACTTGATAGCTGATCGGCAAGAATAATAAGTACAATAGATGGGGGGATAATTTGTCCAAGCGTTCCCGATGCGCAAATGATTCCAGAGGCCAAAGGTTTAGAGTAATTATTGCGCAGCATCGCAGGCATTGAAATCAAGCCCATAGCGATCACTGTTGCACCAACGATACCTGTGGTAGCGGCTAAAAGAGCTCCAACAATTACCACTGATATGCCTAAACCACCGGGGATAGGGCCAAATAATTGCGCCATCGCGACCAGTAAATCTTCCGCTATTTTTGAACGCTGCAGCATTATGCCCATAAAAATAAACAGCGGAATAGCGATCAGTGTATCGCGCTCTACATCCCAATATAAACTTCGTATATTGGTGACCCCGGCACTGAGCCATTGCACCGGACCTCCCTGCGCGAAATATGCATCGGGGTTACCGGTAAAGGCCCAACCGCACAAGGCAGCGAGCGATATAGCTAATATGGCAGACCCAGGCAGCGCAAAGGCAACTGGGAAGCCAGAAGTTAGTGCTACTATCATCAGCACCACTAACAACATGAGGAAAAACAATTCCATGAATAGAGACCTTAAATTATATTATTCTTAATGGACAGGCACTTTAGTCGGATTTTCAAGCTCCGACTCTTCGCGCAAATCGGCGATATTGCTTAACAAATAACTGCTAAACTGAACCATCATCGACAGTGAAAAAATCACTAAATATCCGACCATCATGTACTTCACATAGAGTCCATAGCCACTTTGAGAGATTTCAAAACTGAGCAGCGGGCTAGTAATACTATTGCCTTTTCCCCACATCCCCATCGTTAAAATAATCCAGCAAACCGGAAAACCTAAAAATATCAATCCCAAAGTATTCGACCAAGCTTTGACTTTTTTACTAAAGCCGGCATAGAGCACATCCACTCGCACGTGGCCATCCGCCACCAAGGTATGTGAACTGGCAAAGAGGAACAGTGCCGCGTACCAAAAACGCACTAAGTCACCCATAAATGCTTGCTCATAAGAGAAGATAAACCTGAAAATAACGATTTGGAATTCAGCAAAAACCACTAACAGCGCCAACCAAGTAAAACCTAATGAACGGGTAAAAGCAGCGATGATTAATGCCACTCCCATTAAGGGATAATGTACATTTGCGCCTCTTTCTACAGGTCTACCTAGTGATTTGATGGTTTCCTCATCAATAAAGTAATGCAGCAGGTCTTCAACGCGCATAAAAGAAATTAACATATCGGCTAAGCCAACTAATAATACCGCCCAAAACGATGCGCGGATAATATAACGAGCGAGTGCCCCAAGCGTTTGCGCATCGGCTCTCAAAGCTCGTCTTGGCGTTAAAGCAATGAAACTAGCTACTAGCATCAAAGCAGCGGCATAGCTTAGTGTTTGCCACCATCCCAACTGCATAGCACTGGCAGATAGCGCAACTCTTGGCGCCTCTAACCCAAACCATTGCATTTGCGAGAGATATTCAAGCATACTTGGCCACTTCAGCCAGTAGGTGAGGTAGACGTTAAACAAAAATAGGAAAGTAATTGAGACCATTGAACCGGCTAAGAAGCGCGAGAACATATCGAGCCAAATCGGTTTGCCGTTGGTATTTTTTAAGGATGTATTATTGTCTTCAGACAAATCATCTGCAGTATTTTGGGAATTATTCATAGTGTAGCGCCACGCTGGTAAAAAATTTTTTAGCTCTGTAAGCTAAATACCTATCGTAAATTCTATTTACAATCAAATTCGATAGAACTCAATATAGGTAGAATAATAAAAATGTGGGGCCTAAACCCCACATATTATATAGCGCTATTACAGATCAAGTACGCGGTTACGTTGACGCACGTAAGCTTGATCAGATAGTTTAGCCCATGAGCCGACAGTACTACGTGCTTGTTCAAAGCTCGTATGAATACGATTGGCAAGATCACTGTGCTCTTTTACAGTATCAAATACTTCTTCAGCTGCTTCACCGAAGGCATCGTATATATCATCGTTAAATTCACGAACCTTAACGCCTTGCTCATTGACAAGCTTCTCTAAGTACTCACCATTTTTAGCGTTGTACTCAGACATCATTACGTCATTTTCCATAGAAGAGGCAGCTTCAATCATCAACTGGTCAGCTTTAGATAAGCCCTTCCACCACTCGTTGTTCATACCTAGTGCCAACATAGCGCCTGGCTCATGCATACCTGGGAAGTAGTAGTACTTAGCAGCTTCATAGAACTTCATGATGCTATCGTTCCAAGGACCAACCCACTCAGTTGCATCGATTGCACCCGATACCAAGTTTTCATAAATCTGTCCACCTGGCAGTGATACAGGAGATCCACCTAGCTTAGCAAGTACATCGCCACCAAGACCTGGCATACGCATTTTCAGACCTTTAAAGTCATCTACTGAGTTGATTTCTTTACGGAACCAACCGCCCATCTGTACGCCCGTGTTTCCGCACATTAGGCCTTTAAGACCATATTCAGCAGACAGTTCGTCCCAAAGCTCTTGACCGCCCCCAAAACGAATCCAAGCATTCATTTCAGTGTAAGTTAGACCAAATGGAACGGCTGTGAAGTATGCAAAACCTGGGTGCTTACCTTTCCAGTAGTATTCAGCAGCATGGTACATCTGTGCGTTGCCTGAGGCTACTTCATCAAATGAGTCAAACGCTTTAACACGCTCGTTGGCGGCGAAGTAATTCACGACAATACGGCCATCGCTCATATCAGCTAAACGTTGTGCAAAGCGCTGTGCGCCCGTACCTAGACCTGGAAAATCTCTTCCCCAAGTAGCTACCATGTTGATTTCCATACGCTCTTTGGCGATGGCTGGGGCTGAAATAGTAGTTGCTGCAGCAACACCACCTAAACCTGCTAAACCAGTTTTCAAAAGATCACGTCTTTTCATGAAGACTAACTCCTAATTATTATTGTTTACCGAGGACGGCTTGTTTGAGGTACTTATATCTTTCAATACAAACACCTTTTTAAAACTGCTTAAGTACATCAGAATTACCTGACAGAGTAAATTAGTTTTTTAAATACACTATCTAGTGTTTTTTATAACTGCTTGTCAATTGATCGATATTTATTACTTTGAGGCGACATTCTACCCTATTCCATAAATTAAATTCTTTAATATACCGAATGAATAGGTATTTAATGTTACGACTTTAGTCGTAGAAAATTTCTGCGCTCGATTAAAATATCTCTGGGCATTTAAATCGGGGTATTTAATGAACAAAGAACATGCCCAAGCATTTCGATTTGTGTCACCGAGTGAAGCCGGATGTTTCTGGTTTTCATTAACTCTAAAAAGCTTACACCCTAATGGAGCGAGACCAATTCTTTTGCGAGTTTAGACTGTACCTAACTCCGCTGCATATAAATACTTTTCAGTTTAAATTAATCAAATGCTTTTTTTTGAGAAGAATTTAACACTAGCACCCTAAATTTTAGTTACTTAATGGCGACTATTATATCAACACATAATGCAACAGCCTTAAATTCAAACACAGTTCTACAAAAACTTCTTATAATTAAACACTCTAATTGAAATATTCAAACACATAGGAATTTCTTTTAAACTGAACAAAAGATAAACATTATCTTTTATCACATTCATCCTACATATATTATTTGTTCATATAGTGTTCATATAACGTATTAGGAGCGACCATGCCAGCATTCTTCAAATCTACTTTATTACTACTAAGCTTGATTTTTTCTCAATACAGCAGTGCGGCTAGCTATGCTTGGCAAAATATAGCGTTCATAGCACAGAGCTTTCAAGAAGTTGCCCTGGGCAGCGAATATGGCCGTCCAGATAATAGAATTAGAAAATGGGTCAAACCAATGAAAATTTATGTGCAACATAACTTAGGCGATAAGCGATTACTTAATCAATTAGTCGATGCTCATATCCAGCATTTAACGGATATTTCAGGGTTGAAAATACAGCGTGTAAGCAGTATTAAGCAGTCTAATGTGAAATTATTTTTCACCTCTCAAAACAGTCTCAAAAAATTAACCACTAAACACTCAGGCTCCGCGGTGGCCAAAGTGAATACTACTAATACTTGTCTGGCGAACATTCAACTTAACCAAGCAGCGCAAGTAAGCAGAGCTCAAATATACATCCCTGTTGATTTTGCATACAGTGAGGGCAAGTTAGTCGCTTGTATTGTGGAGGAATTGACTCAGATATTAGGCCTGCCAAGAGACTCTGAAAAAGTGTTTCCCTCTATATTTAACGACAAATCTACTGACAATTTATTAACAGGTCTAGATGAAACGCTGATTCGCATACTATATAGCTCCACCATTAAAGCGGGAATGAACCACCTCTCTTTAGCCAAAGTACTAAATCCCGTTATACAAAAGCTTAGCCATTCAGGAATTATTGCTTCGGCGAATAAGCGGGTCAAACATAGTAAACTGTATGCATTACTTGGTTATTAAGCACAAAATAGTAAGGGAATGAAAACTAGTTAGGTTAATTCTCTTAACTTGTGCATAATAACTTTTTATTTAAATGTGAAGCATATGAAACAAGTTGCAATAGTGACTGGCGGGTCACAGGGAATAGGTTTAGCGATCAGCAAGCTTTTTCTCAGCGAAGGCTACCGCGTCTATAATTTAGATCTACAAAAAAGTAAAACCGCTGAGTTCATATATTGTGACATGAGTAATTTCAGCGAGGTGACTGCTGCTATTAATCAAGTTATTGAAAAAGAACAACAAATTGACGTATTAATTTGCAACGCAGGCATTCACTTGTCGGCGAATATAGAACAGACCAGCGAAGAGCAGTTCGACCAATTGTTGGCCATCAATGTCAAAGGTGCCTTTGCTGCTATTCAAGCCAGTCTTAGTGCAATGAAACAACAGCAGAGCGCTTCCATTGTGATCATCAGCTCAGACCAAGCGCTCATCGCAAAAAACAACTCTTTCGCCTATAACTTATCCAAACATGCGCTCGCCTCGATGTGTAAAACCACCGCTTTAGATTACGCCTCGTACAATATTCGAGTTAATGCAATTTGCCCCGGAACGATTGAGACACCGCTCTATCACAAAGCCATTGATAAATATTGTGCAGCATCTGGTGCCGATAAAGCAGCGATTCATCGTGAAGAACAAGCCCTACAACCTCTAGGTCGCCTCGGACAACCAGAGGAAGTTGCGCAATATGCCTTATTTTTAGCGGGCGACAAAGCCAGTTTTATCACTGGCAGCTTGCAAACTATTGATGGCGGATACACCACTGCATAACGATGAAGATCATTGACCCCCACCTACATTTATTCAACCGCGTAGAAGGCCAATATCACTGGCTTAATCCAGACAACCCGCCTTTTTGGAACGATAAAGCTAAAATTAACCGGGATTTTGGACTCAGTGATGTAGCTCTCGAGCAGCCTTTTGAGCTCTGCGGGTTGGTGCATATAGAAGCGGGGTATAACAACAGCCACCCTTGGCGTGAAGTCCAATGGCTGGAATCTCTCTCCAGCCAAATCATTAGAACTGTCGCCTGCGTAGATTTAACCTTAAGCTGCCAAAAGTTTACTGATTTATTAGATAAACTAAGTAGCTATAAAACGCTTTGCGGGGTAAGGCACATCCTCGACGAAGATGCACAAAGACTACTTAGTAGTCAGCAGGTACAAGCCAACCTTGCACTAATCGCACAAAGAGGACTCATTTTTGAGTGCCAATTAGCAGGTTGCGATAACCTTGCTATCAACCAATTAACCCATATATTAACGCAGCAAGTAGATCTAAAATTGGTAATTAATCACGCCGGTTTCCCTAGCTTGGATCAATCTACTAGCTCTCCTTGGTTTTCCAATATGCACCGCTTGGCGAAGTTTAAAACGGTCACTATTAAAGCCTCTGGCTGGGAGATGCAAAATAGGGCTTACAGCACCGATACAATACAAACTGTGGTAGAACAGCTGATTGGCCTGTTTGGCATTGATAGAGTGATGCTTGCCAGCAATTTTCCACTGTGCTTATTTAGTCATAGCTATCAAGCACTGTGGCAGTGTTACAGCCAGTTAGCGTTTAGCGATGCACAACTAAACGCCCTACTATACAAAAATGCTCTGCGCTGTTATCACTTCAGCTAAGTGTTTGCTTCAAATGTTCAATTAGTTGCCGTTTGTTAGCTTCTATCAATTTAAGATCATTAATGACAATTCCTAATACTCAAGCTAGCAATTCCAATGAATCCTGTTAAGTTACTCCCTACAATCAGTTTTTTGATGGAGTAATATCTTGAGTAATAACAAATTAGCCGACGAGACAATTCTGGCCCAAGGGCTAGGCTTCATCGATGAGCAGCACTTGGGGGTAATCCCCGGCATTTTTCCTAGCACCACTTACGAGCGCAGTGTCGATAACAGCTATCCAAATGGTAAAATTTATACCCGCGATCACAACCCCAATTATGAACAGCCTGAACAAGTGTTGGCAACGCTTGAAAAAGGGGCGGATGCCATGCTCTTTTCATCGGGTATGTCTGCTGCCACTTGTGTCTTTATGGCGCTTAAACCTGGTGACCACGTAGTTGTTCCTAAGATTATCTACTGGTCTTTTCGCAACTGGCTACAAACTTTTGCCAAAGATTGGGGGATTGAAACCAGCTTTATTGAAAACGGTAATTTAGAGGCCCTTAAAGCTGCAGTTATTCCAGGGAAAACCAAATTGCTATGGCTGGAAACACCCGCTAACCCTACTTGGGAAATAGAAGACATTGCCGCCTGGGCAAATATAGCACAGCAGATAGGTGCTCGCTTAGCGGTGGATAACACTATCGCCACCCCGATATTGTGCAATCCATTAGCCCTCGGTGCCGACATAGTGATGCACTCAGCCACCAAATACCTCAACGGCCATTCAGATGTATTGGCAGGCGCATTAATTTGCAAAGAAACTGACGAGTACTGGTTGAAGATGCGTAGTATTCGCGCATCAGGCGGGGCGGTGCTCGGTCCATTTGAAGCTTGGCTGCTAATGCGCGGCATGCGCACACTGGCTATACGAGTAAAACAAGCCTCTACCAATGCCATGCACTTTGCCCGCATTATTGAGTCGCACCCGGCGGTTGAGTCAGTACTTTACCCAGGGCTTGAAAGCTTCAAAAATCACCAAGTTGCCAAACGGCAAATGTCAGGCGGTTTTGGTGGGATGCTCAGCATCAGAGTCAAAGGCGGTGAAGCGGCGGCGATTAAAGCGGCGGCACACTTAAAACTCATTAAACGTGCGACGTCTCTTGGTGGTGTTGAAAGCTTGGTGGAACATCGCGCTAGTGTTGAAGGCCCGGACACACCTTGTCCAACAGACTTATTACGCCTATCGATTGGTATTGAGCATGTTGAAGATCTCATTGCAGATATGCAGCAAGCTTTAGAAAGTTAGAAAGTTAGAAAGTTAGAAAGTTAGAAAGTTAGAAAGTTAGAAAGTTAGAAAGTTAGAAAGTTAGAAAGTTAGAAAGTTAGAAAGTATAAGGACGATAATGGCTGTTGATTAACAACCATTATCGCTTATTTTAGCTTACTTAATCACCACGCGTGGCGAGCGCATCACAATGTCGTCGTTCAACTCAATCCCTATACCCGGCGTCTCAGAGACCACAAACTGCCCATTGACTGGCTGTGGGTCTTGAATACACAACTCGCGATTCCAAGCTTTAATCGCATAGGTATGATGTTCATGAATTAAGAAATTGGGAATAGCCGTCTCTAAATGCAAGGAGGCGGCTGTCGCTACCGGACCGCCACAGACGTGTGCTTGAATACGAATATCGAAGATATCAGCGTAGTCGCAAACTTTCTTGGTTTCAGTAAAACCGCCGCACAAACCAATATCTGGCTGCAATACATCAATACTTTGATCTTCAAAGTAAGGGCGAACTTGCCAGCGATTGTATAAACGCTCGCCTCCAGCAATAGGCACATTCACTTTATCAGACACTTTTTTATGCAGTGAATGATTTAAATAGTTAACTGGCTCTTCGTAGTACATGCAATCAAACTCTTCCGCGAGCTTGCCCAGCTGGATAGCTGAGGTAACACCAGGTAGTGAGTGACATTCAAAGATAATGTCGACTTCATCTCCTACAGCATCGCGAATAGCGGCAAGTCGCGAGCGATATAATTTCATTTCCCCACGCGAGATAATATTGGTTCTATCGTAGTAAGTATTTCCATCTTTATCGTACATAATCGGGTCAACTTTGACCGCATCATACCCTTGGGCCACCGCTTTTAGCGCAGCTTCTGCGTACTGCTCAGGTTTCGATAACGCTTTAAACTCACTGTCCCAATCAAACTGTAATTGCGATGCATAAGTGCGCAAAGAGTCATTCACTTTACCACCAAGCAACTGATAAACCGGTAAATTAAGCGCTTTACCTTTAATATCCCAAAGCGCCGTATCAATTGCACTCATCGCGGCATAAACCACAGGACCGCCGCCTAACCCCCAAAAACTTTCGCGCAACATTCGCGACCATAACTTTTCAGTTTGAAACGGATCGTGGCCGATCAAAAAAGCTTCCGCCATCTCTTTGATCATGCTTGCCGCAGCGCTGTGTCCAACATCGTAAGCAAGACCTGCTTCACCGATACCATTGATCCCCTCATCGGTATGCACTCTGACAAATACCGGATTCCAGGAAGGTCGCTCTGGACAGTGAATATCAAAAACTTCTACGGATACTACTTTCATGTTGTACTCCAACTAAATCTTAAAAATTATCTTACTAGGGATTGGGACAATATAGGGCTAACTCTACGCTAAACACTGCGTAGTTTATTGGCGATGCCGCCTGTGACTATTAGGATCTACTAAAGCATAAAGCCTGGGTCTAATTTATAGGCTTTTCTTAACATCGCCGGCCATATCTTTTGACCGCCGCTCTGCCCTATATTGACCACACTTTGCTGCTTTTTAATATTATCGAGTATCGCTTGAGGTACTAGTGTCGCACTTTGTCCTGTTGACTGTAACATCACTTGTATTTCACAGGCGCGCTGCAAATCAAAAAAGCGCATAAACGCATCACCAACTGTAGCCCCCACGGTTAAACCGCCGTGGTTAACCAACAACATGTGATTAGTATCCGCTAAATCATTTTGCAGACGCCTCTTTTCCTCGGCATCTACAGCGAGTCCCTCGTAGTCATGATAGGACAGAGAGGCCAGCGAAAACATCGAATACTGACTGTAAGGCAACAAACCTTGCTGCTGCGTCGCTATCACGGTGGTCTCTTTAGTATGCAGGTGAATCACGCAGTGCGCATCAGGGCGCACTTCATGGATAGCACTATGGATAGTAAATCCAGCGGGGTTAATTACATAGGCTGTATCGTCGAGAATATTGCCCTGCAAATCAACTTTCACTAAGTTTGAGGCGCAAACTTCATCAAACGCTAAGCCAAAAGGATTGACTAAATACTCGTCCGTGCCCTCCAGTCTCGCTGATAAATGGGTATAGATAAGATCATCCCAACCAAGATCTGCAACCAATCGATAACAGGCGGCTAGATCTACCCGTAACTGCCACTCTTTATCGCTCACTTTTCCCTGTAGACTTTCAAACGTTAACTCTTGCACTTTTACCCCCTAATGCGATTATCTCTATCGACCCTATACTATAGCTTAACGCTGCCAATTTCAGTCGATATTGAGCTGACTTTCAGTAATAATCAACTATATTTTTCAAATACTTGCCTCAGCTAATGCTATTTTGTGACTTCTGCCAATAGCCATTGACTGAATGCCCGCACAGCATTTGACTGAGTTCTTGCAGAGTGTATGGTTAAATAATGGGCGCCCACGACAATAGCTGCTTGCTCTGTGGCCGGCACTAAAGATCCCATACTTAGCTCGCGCTCAATATAGGCAACATTCGCCAATGCAATGCCGTGCCCTGCGACGGCTGCCTGAATAGCCACATCGTCTTGTTCAAATTTTAATGCTGATTCAACCGGCAGCGGTAACAAATTTAACAAATCCCCCCAAAGACGCCAGTCTCTACCGGTCATCTCATTTAATATGAGCTTTTCATCACCCAGTGCCTCAAGTGTTAATGCAGCACCCGCTACTAAATAACTCGGTGAACAGACACACAGTAACTTTTCATCCAATAGTTTACGACGCTGTTTATGAACTGTCACGGGAGCTTGAAGCTGATAACTAATTTGCACATCAAAAGCTTGCCCGCGGGTTGATTCTACACTGCTGGTGGCCTGCAATTGCACATTGTACTCAGGGTAGCTCTGCTCAAACTTAAAAAGTCGCGGCAACAGCCAACGTATCGCAAAACTAGTCGTCACGTTGATAGTGAGTTGGTTATCACTCACTAGCAGCGCAGCACTCACCGCTGCGATATCTTCAAAGGCAACAAACGCGACTGATTGTAATAGCGTACCTTGTGCGGTCAGCTTAATACCGCGCCCGTTTTTTTCAAATAGCGGCTTTGCATAATACTCAGCCAACAATTTCATTTGGCGACTGACAGCACCTTCTGTGACATGTAGTTCTGCAGCGGCTTTAGTAAAACTCAAATGTTTAGCTGCACACGTAAAATAGTGCAATGCGGTCAAAGGAGGTAGTTTCAAGGCTCGCACTCTTTACAAAAACTCAAGTATAACAAACAATAAATCTTTTGTTTGGGTGCAATTTAACTGCTTTAATTGAGCTGCATTAGGCAGAGCTTAAAACAACAATAGATCAAAGCCTAGCAGCTGGCTATGTGTCAGTTAATGAAAGTAAACTCCAGTAACAGAGAGATAAAATGTCGATTAACTTAGCTAAAGTGCAACAAGATCTTTGCGCGCCCAGTGAACTTATCCACTTTAATAATGCGGGCGCCTCACTAATGCCCAAGCCAATACTCGATTGTCAGATAGAGCACTTAGTACTTGAGGCTGCTATTGGGGGCTATGAAGCTGCCAGAGAAAAATCAACCGACATAACCTCTATTTACCATAGCGTTGCCAAATTAATCAACTGCGAGAGCTGCGAAGTTGCACTCGTTGAAAACGCCACTATCGGCTGGTTTTCTGCGTTGTATTCGATAGATTTTGAAGCGGGCGACAAAATTTTAACCGCGCAGTGCGAGTACGGGTCAAACTATCTAAGCTATTTACAACTCGCCCGAGAAAAAAGCATAGTCATTGAAATCATCCCCTCCACCAAAACCGGCGAGATCTGCCTTGACGCTTTACAAAAGATGCTTGATTCATCGGTCAAATTGATCTCGATTACCCATATCCCCACCAACGGAGGTTTAGTCAACCCGGTTGCAGCAGTCGGAAAAATAGCCGCGGCTAACAATATATTGTATTTAGTGGATGCCTGTCAAAGTGTTGGGCAAATACCGGTTGATGTACAACAGATACAGTGCGACTTTCTCTCTGCTACCTCCAGAAAGTATCTGCGCGGGCCCAGAGGCGCGGGTTTTCTCTACGTTAAACAATCTCGGATAGCCCAGCTAAATCCGCCGTTAGTTGATGTTCGCTCAGCCACTTGGCGTGATTTAACCCACTATCAATTACGCGAAGATGCCAAACGCTTTGAAAACTGGGAAAATAACTATGCGGCGCTATTGGGTATGGGAAGTGCCATTGAATATGCACTTGCTATCGGCATCCAGCATATTGCTGCACACAACACCCCACTTGCCGAACAACTGCGCTTGAGTCTAGCTGCAATAGATGCAGTTACAGTCTGGGATATAGGGGTGCAAAAATGTGCCATTATCTCATTTTCTGTCGCGGACATAGCAGCCCAAGATATCGCTGACAAATTACAGCACTACCACATAAATGTCAGTGTCAGCCGACCAACAAGCACATTGATCGATGCTCAGGTGCGTAGATTACCGGATTTGGTTCGTGCCTCGTTGCATTATTATAATAGCCAGCAACACACAGACGCTTTATTATCAGCACTGCGCGAAATTATTAAACAAGCAGCGCATAAACCTCGCACTAGCTTACCCACTCCATAGAGAATCTAACACTAGTGTCATAAGCAGCCCGCTAGTCTTTCAGTTACTGGCTGCAATCTTCAATATTAAAACTCACAGCTTAGAAGTATTTAGGAATAACAATGCAAGCGCTGATTATTATCGATATGCAAGAAGCCCCTATGAGTCAACCGAACAAGTACGACTGTGCAGGCGTTACTGATCGCATCAATTGCCTGGCAAGTAGCGTGCGACAAGCCGCTGGGGCGGTCATTTTTATTCAACATGATGGAGTCACAGAGGAAGGTTTAGTCCCCGGCAGCCCCGGCTGGGAAATCAGCCATAAATTGCGACGCGAACCCACCGACATAATCATCCGAAAAACCACCAACAATGCTTTTTATGACACACAGCTCTGCCAGTATTTACAGTGCAACAGTATAGAGCAGCTCATTTTTTGTGGCTGGGCCACTGACTATTGCGTCGATAGTACTATCAAAGCAGCTATCAGCCTTGAGTATAAAATAGCAGTAGCCGCTGATTGTCACACTCTCTGTAATAGAGGCGAGCTTAGTGCCTCACAAGTGATTAACTACTTCAATACTTTGTGGGCACATATGATATCTCCTACCCAGCCTGTGCAAGTAAAAAATGCAGCCCAACTTATCGATACCATAAGGGGCTATCAGTAAAACAATCTGATAGAGGGAGCTTAGCTAGCAGCCAGCCAGAACAGATACCTACTGCATTTTCAGCTATAAACCGATCTAAATACTCACTGCAGCTCAGCTAATAATTGTTGCAAAAAGGTTTGTAAACTAACTTTACTGATGTTTACATCGCGGTGCGTTATACGCTCTATAGCGATACTTTGTGTGTGCTGAAACAGCATAAACTCCTGCAGCGCTTGCGCCAGTGGCTGACACAACAGATCGAACTTCTCGGTTTCTAAATGTAGGTGCAATACATTCATATGCAGCGCTTTTCTATGCACTTTAACATCCATGCGCCCGACAAATCGCTGGCCTTGTAATAAAGGTAAGCTAAAATAGCCATACACTCTTTTTGCAGCGGGCACATAACACTCTATTTGGTAGTCAAAGTTAAACAGCTCACGCATGCGAGTCCGCTGAATCAAAAGATTATCAAAAGGAGACAAAATCCACACTTTTGTTTGCGCTAAGCGCACTTTCAGAGAGTGTTCAACATCCGTTAATGCGAAATAAGCGTGCCCATTCACTTGCACTTGCACAACAACTCCCTCCTCAAGCAATTGTTGCATTTGCCTGTCAATGTCACGCTTAATTCCTTTGCGTAAATAGGCAATGTGTTGAGCTTTTGCCAAACCGTTGCCTTTTAAATACTGTACTATTAAATGCCGATAAAACTCACTGTCACTAGGAATACTAGTATCGACATCACTGGGCAGAACACGCTCAGTTAAATCGTAAACTTTTTGAAATCCACGACGTTGCGTGACCATCAAATCACCCTGCATAAACAGCTGTTCCAACGCTATTTTGGCAGGCTTCCAATCCCACCAACCACTGTTGGCAGCCGCTGTATGTTTGAAGTCCTTGGCCATTAATGGGCCGTCATCTGTTATTCGTGCCAGCACAGCTGCCATCGTTTTGGGTTGTGGTTCATACCAGTGCAGCTGGCCATGTTTTATCGCCTGTTTGCGAGGCAAGCTATAGCGGTAATCTCGCATAGGCAAATAGGCGGCAGCATGTGACCAGTATTCAAATACTTTAGCGCTTTCTATTAACTGTGCTAGAGCGCCCTCACTATACTGCGCTACGCGGTTATATAAACTGTGATGATGGGCTCTAGCAACGACACTAATCGAATCTATTTGCACATAACCCATTTGCTCTATGCTAGAGAGCAAATCACTCTTATTCTTGGCCGTGCGAGTTGTGTTAAAACACTGTTGCAGCAATACTATTTTTTGCGCTTGAGAGACTGACATTTCCATACTAATACTATCCGTTATTTGTGCCAAACTATAAATGGATAACCCTTTTTACGGGCAATTAATTCGACGCTATGACTATCGACATAAGCTTGTAATTTTGCAAAAATCTCTGGTGCTAACTTAGCGCACGCAGAATGTTTAGACATCGCGAAATAAACAGGATTTCTTGCGATTACTAATGGTAGAGCAACCACAGCGGCACTTGAGCCTTTTGCTTTCGCTTGCTGTGCGACTTCTTTGGAAGCATCGTGATAATCAGAAATTAAAAAATCACTTCTTCCCAGTTTTAATCGGCGTACTTGCGCAGCCAAGCTTGTTAATTCAGACATCTCTAAATGTGCTTTTGCATAGCTATCAAATTCATCGCCAAAACTTCCCCCCAGCACCTGATCGCCTTTTAAACCTTCGAGATCTGCCAGTGTTGTAAGCTTAAATTGCTTATCGACACGGGTAAATATTCTCGCTTCATTCACCATATAAGCCGGACTATATTGATATAGCCGCGCTCGCTCAGACGTTTTATAGATACCCAAAATAAGATCGATAGAGCCTAATGCTAAGTGCTGTAAAGAACGCTTCCAAGGGTAGTGTACATACTTAAGCTGCAGATCTAAGTCAGCTGCAATCATGCGCATTAATTCAATGGCGACCCCCTCTAAGCGCTTGGTCTGTTCAGACTCCATCAACACAGGGTACCAGCCAATGGAACCTGATATTCTTAATTCTCTACACTCTCTGGAATAACCATCGAAAGCGTGCAAGGGCTGTGTATATAACAAGAGGTTCCAGCTGCAAAATATCATTATCAGTCGCAATAAAATGGTCGTTACCTTTGATGAATTGAGGAACATGCGATTTCGTTCTTAATTTTTGCAACGGGCTCGATCGCAGCTTCCTTAGCCTTAGCCTAATTCATCTCTATCAAAATGTCTGTTAAGTCATCAAACAGTACCCTGAACGGGCTGATTAATTGATCTGCATCGTCTGCAGAATATGTCGATATAGTTAAGCACAAAAAAAGCACAGAGTTGCTCTAGATCATGGAAATGTGGCCAAATTGAAAATGCTCTGCTTATACTAAGTATTACTGATTATCAGGAGCCAAACAACAAGTTCAAAAACAATAAAATTAAACCAGACAGCCTAACAAACAATTGCTAAACTCTGGAAAAAATATTCTAAAATAAAGGATGACAATGCGATATTTACACACCATGGTAAGAGTCAAAGACCTCGAGCAATCTCTACATTTTTACTGCGATTTATTAGGTTTAACTAAAGTCGACCAACACGATAGTGAGCAGGGCCAATTTAGTCTTATTTTTTTAGCGGCGCGAGACAATGAAAATGCGCAGGCAGAGAAAAGCCCGTTGTTGGAACTGACTTATAACTGGGACACGAGCGATTACGAAGATGGCAGAAACTTCGGCCACTTAGCCTATGAGGTCGATGATATTTATGCACTTTGTGAAAAGCTACAAGAAGCTGGTGTTACCATTAACCGACCACCGCGCGATGGCCATATGGCATTTGTAAGATCTCCCGATAATATTTCGATTGAGCTACTGCAAAAGGGTAAAGCCCTAGCGCCGGCTGAGCCGTGGGCTTCTATGGAAAACACTGGCACTTGGTAAATACTGAGAATAGAACTGACTGTGCTTAAAACGATTATTAAAAACTTAGTCAAAGGCAATCACACTGCCTTTGAATTTGATTACACCATCAAACGTAGTCAGCGTAAAACTTTATGCGTGCAAATAAAACACGGCGCAGTCAATGTGATGGCACCTAAGAGGCTGCCACAGGCCGAGATACTCTATTTTTTGCGCCAAAAACAAACTTGGATCCTCAACAAGCTTTCCCTGCAACAAAACTTGCATGCGCAGCTGGAACAAGCTAAAACGAATCCAACCGCTTTCTCTATGGGAGTATTAAAAACGATAGTCACACGCCAAGCGCCGCGTTTTAATTTGCTAGAAACGGGCACTCATATAGAGTTAACAATTCCACATCGGATAGTTGATGACAGGCGTGATTTATATATTAACAAACAACTAAGCGACTGGTATAAACAGCGTGCTGCTGCATATTTACCGCAAAGATTAGCGCTCATCTCTGCGCAAGTTTCACTTTACCCCCAGCAACTGCAAATAAAACAATATAAGGCGCGCTGGGGCAGCTGCAATACAAAAGGTGTCATTAGTTTAAATTCACTATTAATGATGACCCCTGAATTTGTCATCGATTATGTCATCATTCACGAGCTGTGCCACCTGCAACACATGAATCATAGCGTTCAGTTTTGGAGACTTGTAGCTACACATTGCCCACCATTTAAGCAGGCAAAAGCCTGGCTAAAAGAAAACAAAATACAACTGCACTCGTTCCATAGATAAGGTAGCTAAAATGCTAAATTGGCAATGTCATTCTTTTAAACAGTTAACCACCGATCAGCTATATCACATTCTAAAAGTGCGTCAAGACGTCTTTGTCGTGGAGCAAAATTGTGTCTATGCAGATATAGACACCACAGATAGAGAATGCCTACACTTGATGGCCACCACAGACGCTGGAGGATTAGATATTGCCGCCTACCTCAGAATAGTCCCACCGGGAGTAAAATACACAGAGGCTTCCCTTGGCAGAATATTAACCACAGAGCAGGCAAGAGGCACTGGCGCAGGTCAAACCTTGGTCACTAACGCACTTGAAATATTATCCACAGACTACCCCGCTGATAATGTCAAAATTTCAGCCCAAGCCTATTTACAAAAATTTTATAAGAGCTTTGGATTTAAGAATATCTCTGAGATTTATGACGAAGATGGCATTGATCATATCGATATGTTATTAACAAGAAACTAATCTCCAAAGGAGCGGGTTACAAATGAATATAGATATACTGATTCTTTACACTGTCATTGCATTTTTTTATGTGATTAGCCCAGGTCCTGCCATTTTTATGGCTATCTCCAACGGCTTAACCGGTGCGATGAAAAATGTACTGTATTCCAGTTTGGGTAATATCAGCGGCCTATTGCTACTTTCAACAGTATCGATGTTAGGGCTAGGTGCGCTATTGCTCGCCTCTTCAAGTTTATTTTTAGCGGTCAAAATTACAGGGGCACTGTACCTACTTTATCTGGGAATCAAACAGATAAGACTCGCCAGCAGAGCAAAGTTAGCCGTTGACGAAAGCGCCTATATAGCGCTAAAAAAACCCTTACAATATTTCCGGGAAGGCTTTTTGCTAGCGAGCACTAACCCAAAAGCTATCTTGTTTTTTACCGCTCTCTTCCCGCAATTTTTAGATCTACAACAGAATATCCCACTCCAGTTTTTCACTATGACCGGGATTTTTATGCTGCTTTCACTGTGTTCTTTAATGAGCTATGCGCTTATCTTTAGGCAGGCAAAAAGCTTTTTAACCAAAGGCTCGAGAATGCCTTGGTTCCACCGTATTAGCGGCGGGTTATTTATTGGTATGGGCGCACTGCTATTGCAACTTAAAAGCCAATAAAAGTGTAGCAAACACGCTCAGTGTGACTAAGGAACATGCGATTAAGTCCAGAATGTTCTCAGTGGGCTTAAAAACGGATAAATACGCGAAAGGCAGCGCAGTGGAATGACGAGTCCTTTCCAAGCAGCTTAACAAAGTAGTTAGCCGTTATTAATAACAGCCCCTGTCTTATCAGGCTAAGCGCTTCTTGCGTGCCTTACGCCAAATATCAAAGACAAACACAATCAGAGCGAGCCAAATAAAAGCAAAAGTGATTAATTTGGTTTGATCTAACTCTTCGTTAAAGACCATTATTGCTAAGATGAACATTAAACTGGGACCAATATATTGAAACAGCCCTTGTACGTAATAAGGTAGCCTTGTTGCTGCAGCCCCAAAAGCTAGTAGCGGTAAGGTTGTGACTATTCCGGCACTGACCAAAGTGAGATTCAAAGAGAAGCTATTATCATAAAAGCTCGCTGTACCGCTCTCTAGAAAGCACCAATAAGCAATCGCTGGCGGGGTCAAAATAGCCGTCTCAATACACAGAGAAGTTAACGCTTTAAGCTTAATTTTCTTCTTGATTAACCCGTATACTCCAAAGCTTGAAGCGAGAGCCAGCGATATCCAGGGAATAGTGCCAAACACCACCAGTTGAATTGACACCCCAAAAAATGCAATCGCCACCGCAAACAATTGCAATCTGGGAAGCCTTTCACCTAAAAACAACATCCCCAGCGCTACATTAAGCAAGGGATTTATAAAATAACCTAAGCTAGCCTCAAGCATTCGATCGTTATTCACAGCCCATATAAATATCAGCCAATTTCCCCCGACTAAAACAGAGGCAATACTCAGTACAAACAATTGTTTAGGTCGGCGCAATATATCCTTTAATACAGTGAGCTGCCCCGTTGCTAATACTAGCAAAGAGAGCAGCGCAAAAGACCAGATAATGCGATGCATAATGATTTCTAAAGGGTCTATATGATCAATATATTTAAAATATAGTGGCGCAAATCCCCACAGCGTATAGGCGCATAATGCATATATGACGCCTTGTTTAAATTCGTTGTTTTCCATGTTTAGCACTATTTGAGAGTAGGTATGTGAATGACTGAAGAGAGAGCCAAATGATGATTTTCCCAATACATATATTAAGGAATATAGATAAAGCAAACTATGTTGAGATGCCTATGTTTAGGAAGCTTACACTTATAACAGAAATAGATAATTAGCCAAGATATATTTCATAAATTTATTTCATTAATACAATCATTGCCTCTCAATGTTATTGCTATTTATTAGGGAAGTTGCGATTCATTGTTTGGCATTGATTCATAAGTTCACTGGTGTTGATGCAACACCAGTGATATCTATTAACAAAAATATTGATACGTCCCCGTATTAATTCTTGTTCAATAGGTTAGAATACGCTAACTTTATTCGTTGATTGACGAGTTAATTGGTTTTTTTATTAACAGCACCTAAACAGAGAAACGTGCACAGCAACATAAGAAAAAGTTGGTCATACCCCGCAACTTATTCTTATAAACACACATTATTGGCTGATTTTTAACGCCGTATTATCAAGCGTAGTAGTGATACTGAGATTTCACTTAGACCACTCAAATATAATGACACTTAGTACTAGGATTAAGCCCGTTGAACCAACCCCAAAGCTTTAGTGACCACAAAATACGTCAAACCATAGAAGCTTTAAAAAGCGACGGCCAAAATGTCACTCCTTGGGCTGTACAATCTAGACTGGGCGGAGGCGACTTCCTTCGTATTCAGCAGATCATTGAACAGTTCTTTCCTAATATTAAAAAAAGTACGGCCCCTCATCCCGATGAAGGCATGCAATTTAGCGCAACAACCAATACTAGCACAGCCGCTCGTGACATTATTGACAAACAAATGCCCGCAGGTATTGAAGCGTCCATGTATCAAATGCAAACGACATTGGGGCAAATGGCTAACCAGCTATGGAACGACGCTGCCAGTAACGCCGAAAATCAAGTACGCGGTCAGTTGTTTAGCGCTCAACAAGCGCACGCCGAAGCCAGTGAAGCTCACCAACAAGCGGAGCTTGCCAAACAAGAGATGCAGCAAACCATTGGCGAGTTGACCGCCCAACTAGACGTATTAGATGTTGAGTACAAACACACTCAGGCCGCTCTAGAAAAAGAAAGTAGCCAGTTGCTTGAGACCCAAAGCCAAAGAGACTCTCTGCAAAAAAATGTCGAAGCATTAGAAAGCGAAAATCAGACCTTAGAACAAACAGCCTTTAGTGCAAATATTAAAGCGGCAAAAGCAGAGGGCTTAGCAGAGATAGTCAAAGAGCAATTAGCACTTGCCAAACAATCGGAAAAGCAAATTCAGAAATCGCTTGATCGCTCTGAGAAAAAAGTCAATGAGCTAAATAGAGAAATGCACAATACCAGCCAATCATTACGCGATGAAATGCGTGACCGACAAGTCCCCTTGTATCCGCAGAAAAAAACAAGCACTGTTGAGAATACTCTCAAAGCCCAATATCCACCGCAAGAGCCCCCTCCAGCTAAGAAACCTAGCGCGATAGAGCCAACACAACCCGTTCAAGAAGCTGCTAAATTTAGCCCACTGCAACCAAACCCAAGCACACAAGGCAAAGCGATTAAAGATTTAGGACACAGCCTAGTAATGACACGAGCGACCAAAGCTGCTCAACCTAAAACTCGCACACTCAGTGACAAATTATTTGCGCGTAAAAAGAATCAATTTAAAGGCAGAAAATAATTAGGCAGAGCGGCGAGATTTTCAGACAGGTTTCACTTTCACGTTATTGTTAATGTCTCGGCTGCGGCGAATCAAATCATCACCAAAAGAATTAGTAGTGGATTTAGCCGCTCTATCGTAAAGTAATACATTGACGCTGGCCGCCAAGTTCATACAGCCTTTAGTGGGCATGTACACCACCGAATCAGCAGCATCCACCAGCGTCTGATTAACACTACCGTCTTCAGGACCAAAGACATAAATGGCCTGTTCTGGATGCTCAAACTGCGGTAAGGGGATAGCGCCCTCCACCAAATCCACACAAATGAGTTTTCGCTTAGCAGTTTTCAAAGCAATAAAATCATCCACATTTTGCAGCGGGATTTTATCCGTCATTTGTTTGGTATCGGTATTAAAACGTGCAGCTTTAGCATAGCGCTGACCGGTGTAATATACTGCATCCGCGCTATAACAACCGGCAGCGCGCATAACGGCGCCGACATTGGATGGGCTTTTGGGGTCTATCAGACCAATAATGACGTTTTTATCTTCTAGTGTTTCGTTCATCTGTAACCAATTTTCTATATATTTAGCCAACTGCTGCGGTTGCTCCAAAGGTAAAAAATGGCCGCAATTAAGCACTTGTTTTAATGTTATTTGAGGGGAGCTGAGTTGCATTTTTTGCATGACCTTACGATCAACTAATTGATCAGCCACACCATAACAGAACCATATCGGCCTCTTTGTGTCTGCCAATTGATGACACAAATCAACGCGTTTTGATAACTGCGTTAAGTGATGAGACAAATCAGCTTGGGAGAAGCGCCCATCCATCTCTTGAATTAAAGCGATAAGAGCTTGATCACTCTGATTTCCGGGGTCTAAAAAGGCCTTTAACCTCGCCGTATTTAAACCATTATACCCATTCTTTTTGATATTAATGAGTATTTTTTGACGTGCGTCTAACTCTTCAGCCGGAAGTGCTTTTGGTGTATTAGCAACTATCATCAACCGCTCTAGCTGGTGATCGAAAAACAAGCTAATCGCCGCGGCTAAATAGCCGCCCATCGAAAAACCAAGCAGGCTAAAAGGCTGTCCCTGACTATTTTGACGTATTTGTTGGCATAAGTGCTCAACAACCTCTTGCGTTGTTCCTGTTAGCGGTAATACTAAGTGTATTAATTGATGCTCTGTGGATAGTTTTTCCCACAGTTTACTCCACACTGACCGATCACACATCGTGCCCGGAATAAAATAAATAAGTGCCATTGCCACCTGTTAACCTGAATGAAAGATAAAAAAAACTGTCGTTTTGCACAAATATCAATCAACAACAGCATTCTTCTATGTTATTATTTCGCGACTGTTAATAAACACTGAAATGGTCATATGCATATTGTATCTCTATGTTTTTAATGAATACTACTAATATTTCTATTCGTTTTTTCAAACAAAAACGTGCATTGCTACTCATCGCAGCTTTGATCAATACCTGCTTTAGCTACGCAGCCAACAATAATGTTCAAATTTCAATTCCCCTGCTCGATTGGAGTAGCCAAAGAGTCATCTCTAAAGCGATCGGCACGCATCTGTTGAACAACAACTATCAAGTTAACTACAAAACTATGTCTGAAAACGATTTGTGGGGCTCTCAGGCGAGAGGCATCGTGCATTTTCAGATTGAAGTCTGGCAGGCTTCTGCCGGGCGCGAGTCACAATTGATGGTCGATAAAAAACGTTTTATCGAACTGGGGAATCATTCAGCCCAACCTATCGAAGAATGGTGGTATCCACTGTACGTAGAAAAACTCTGTCCGGGACTTCCCAAATGGACAGCACTACTAAAATGTTCACATATATTTGCCGAGCCTCCTTCAACTAAAGGCGTTTATCATCTAGGCCCTTGGGAGTATAACGACGCGGATTTAATACGTAGCTTGGGACTTAATTTCAGAATTAAAAAGTATCTAAATGTTGAAGATATTTGGCAAAAACTCGCTCAAGCTCAAGCTGAGAAGAAACCAATGATACTGTTAAACTGGACACCCAACTGGACTGATCAACGCATGCCTGGGAGATTTGTACAATTTCCAGCCTACCATCCTGAATGTGAAACTAATGCCAGCTGGGGCATAAACCTTAATCTTAAATTTGACTGCGCCAACATCAAAGACGGCTGGATTAAAAAAACCACTTGGGCAGGCCTTCCCAAACACGCCCCTTGCGTTTACAAGCTCATAGAAAACATGGATTTGACTAACGAAATGATCGCAGAAGCAGCTGCACTGGTGAATTTTGATGGTCTCAATGAAGAGCAAGCATCAAAAAAATGGCTAGATAAATACCAAACAAACATCACTAGCTGGGATAAGCAGGGCTGCTTAGCCTCCCTGTAGCGATCTCTCTTTAACAACCTCCATGTTGTTAGGCAATGGGATCAGCTGTCGTTAAATCTATCTCCCCGTTAACTTCTGACACTAGCCAATTTCTAAACGCCTTAATATTTTCCTCATCTTTGCGCTCGCTTAAGCTCAGTGCGTAAAAAGAGAAATCTACTTTTATTTGTTTCTCAAAAGGCATCACTAATCGGCCGGCATCTAGGTCATTTTGTGCCAAGGCCGTTCTCCCAAGTACCACTCCTGCACCCGATACCGCAGCATTTAGCGCATGATCTGCCACGTTAAAACGCAGCGCCTTACGCTGTGGTTTATAAGCGATACCGACACTCTTAAACCAATCTTTCCAACAGGCAATAGTAAATCGAGCAGTGGTGTGTGTGTCATCGTGGATTAACGTCTGTGCACATAAGTTATCTAGACTAAGAGGCTCTTGTTTAGTCACAAATTCAGGGCTACACATCGGAGTAACATAATCGTCAAACAGTTTAATCGCACAATAATCAGGGTATTCGCCCCAACCAAATCGAACCGCAACATCCACGTCATCAGTTTTCAAATTTGTAAGCGCTAGCGATGCAGATATGCGGGCATCTATGTGCGGGTACTGCGCTAAAAACCGATACAACCTCGGCGCCAACCATTTTGCTGTAAATGCTGGACCAGCAGACACTACCAGTACATTGGAGCTGATGTTGCGCTGTAGTAAACGCATACTTGAGCTAAATTGCTCAAACCCCTGACGCACTCCCGGATAAATTAATTTAGCCTGATCAGTAAGTTCAATTGCTCTATTTAAACGAACAAATAATTTCACTCCCAAAGTATTTTCCAGCTGTTTTATTTGATAACTTAAGGCTGCAGGCGTTACATATAGCTCTTTAGCCGCCAATGTAAAACTCATATGTCTAACCACAGCTTCAAAAGCTTTAAGAGAATTAAGCGGGGGCAATCGATCACTATTCATTATTTAACATCCACTTCAGTTAAGTTTATTTAACACGAAGCTATAGAATAACTCGTTTGTAGGTTCAATGCCAAATCTCTATATTTGATATCAAGATTAAGCAATGCACTGAGGTACCCATATGAGTCATTCACAAATACAACTTTGTTCAAAAGCAAACTCCCTGTTAAGTCATGAGCAGCTTAAATATTATCAGCAGAAAGCTCACCTAGAACGCTCTGAGATGGCACATAGAATATTAAAAAAACTTAAACAGCTCTTTTAATTGATCACTTTTTAAAGGATGTCCATTCTGGTAAAGCGAAACGATAGGGCTGAAAAAGAATAATCATGCCCTAAGGCTTTCTCTTATATAATCTGGCATTCACTGTCAGATGTAGAGTATTCAAGTGAATAGCACATGCAACAGGTAGCCCTAAGGAATTGGGAATTACGCGTGGAGGGTGCAGGCAGAATCTAGCTGTTCTCTATTCATCAGTGGCTGAATTATCATCAACTTGTGTTTCTGCTATTAAACGGTCCGCTTTTGAGACATATTTGTCTTTGCTATTTGGATTTAATTTAGCCTTCGCTTTTTTTAAACGCTTATTAAAAATTTGATTCAATTTTTTCTTACGGTTCATGGTTCACACTCTTAACATTACAGTCACGTATTATATTGTTTCTGTGTTTTGTCCGCCAGCTAAACAAGAGGGCTGCTTCGAATAATCGCTACTGCTGTCACGTTAAAGAGTTTGTATTAACGCCCCTAGCTGCTGAGAGCTTTTTGATGATGTAAGGTTGAGGACCTTCGACCACAGACGGGAATGCAGAGCAATGATCAGAGCTTGGCATGCCCTTTGAGATAAGAGGTTAGTCTCTAATTTTCAAAGCACAGTGGAATGAGGCCGATGCTGTCGCTATTTTCTCACGCTTGCCCTTGCTGTGAATCAAGGGCTTTAGTGCAAAGCTAATTAGCTCATACCCGGCATTTTCATTAATTCAGATACTTCTAAAGTGCCGCCTATCTGTAAAAAAGGACAAGCTTTGGCAATCCCAATGGCTTCATCCATATCTTGTGCTTCAATAAGGGTATAGCCAGACATTGTTGTTAAAGTCCCTTGCGACACATCTCCCTCAGGAGAAATATTATGAGTGTTTTTAAAAGGATTCGCAGGGCTAATCGCCCTATCGCCCAACTGACTTAACCATGCCATATAACTAGCCATGTGCTGCTTCCCCTCCTCAGCAGATGATGGCTGCTCTCCGCCTAAATACGCGATGACAAACTGACTCATATTCAATTCTCCCTAATTGATTAGAGAACATGTGATTAAGTGCAACCTCCTAAAGATCGGACTTAATAGCATGTTCCTTGCTATATCCAGCGTCTGACTTTAGCACAGTAGCTTATGTATTCTGAAGCAAATTTTTTGCGTAAATAGCGCTCCTCTTTCGCGATCACAAACTTATTAATCCCCCAGATAGCTGGCAATAAAGTAAGTAATATCCATAGATTATTTAACAGCAAAGCACTAGAAAAATCGATACCAATAAAAGCGAGATAGATAGGGTTGCGACTGATTGCAAACGCGCCGCTGGCAACAATATTGCTGGTAGGCCTCCAGGGCTCGATACTGGTTCTCGCTCGGCGTAATTGATACAGCGCGTTAACGATTAACACAGTTGCAGCCATTAACGTTACTAACCCGCCAATTACTAATAGATACGAGCCACTGTTAGGGTTTTGCAATATGGGCAATGGATGCATATACTGATTTAACATAACCCCTAACAAAATTGCCATTAAAAACATCAATGGTGGTGGAAACCTCACCCCAGCACCGCGTACATCTTCTTCCACTCTATACCCCCTTTCAGCTGATCCCGAGTACATCTTGTTCTATTGCAACTTAAGTGACATAAATATTAATAAATGATCTGGTCAGTGGCCTGATCAACATAATTATCATAGCGACTCTCGCTTGGCTGTAGAGTGCGGAATAACCACCTATAATCATTATTTACGTACAATTTTTAACCCTGCTGTATCACATTCTCTTTCAATAGGACTATTAACAGTTACTCTAGCCCATAATTGAATCAAAATGTGTAACTCTCTAATAATTATAGGCGTTATATTGCAACATACCATTACCTAACCCTGTTCCTAGAGCAACTAACAACTAGTGGTACAGCTTTTGTAGGCCAAATAATGCCCAACATCATCACTTAGCACCCCGTATTTGATTACAGAGTGTAAAGCTTTGTTGGCGCTACTCTTTCCAGTCAAATTCTTCAATTAACGCTTCATAGCGACCATTTTCTTGCAGTGTATTTAAACCATTGTTAAAAGTATCAATGACCACCTGAGCATTAGGCAATTGTTTCGATACCAATAAATGCAGCGAGACTTTAGACACTGAAAATGAAGATTTTTGCACATCGCTGGAAGATTTTCCTAGCCCTTGCAGTACTTTCAGCGCAGTATCTGTGCTGGTGACGATGAAATCAACCCGCTTTATATGCAACATTTTAAAGCAACCTTGCATATTATTAGGCCGCTCAAAGCGAATCAGTTTGTTATCGAGAAATTCTTTGATTATCCCAAAAACGCCGTAACCGCGAGGGTAACAATAGACTTTATCTAGGAAGTCTCGCGCTTGCGTATAAGTATTTATTTGCCCAAGACGCAACCATGCAAAATATTTTGTGGTAAAAAAGGGAGCCGAATAATAGAACACATCTTCGCGCTCTGCTGTTCGACCATAGGGAAATGTTGCAGAAAATTGCCCTCCCTTGGTTAGCGTTAGCCCCCTTTTTCAGGGAAGCCACTTGATGGATGGCAAATACCCAGACGATTCAAAGGCCTCCAACACTAAGCTGGTCGCCATACCCCCGCGAGGTAGTGTGAGGCCAGTAAAAGGCGGGAAATTATCTCCGGTGGTCAGCGCAATAGGGGCGCTGAGCGCAACTATAGGAGTGATTAACAAACAGAGAGTAAACCAAGCTGATAGTAGTTACTCTAGCCCATAATTGAATCAAAATGTGTAACATAACTTGAGCGGCTGAACCTTCCCATCTCCTTCAATGTCCATTGAAGGCCACCTTTGCAAATTCATCTATACAACAGACTATAGTAATAATTATCATTAGTCTTTAAGATTAATTCGACTTCAACTACCAGCAATTTTAGCTCTATCGAGCATAACAACTATATAGCAGGGCATTACTTCGCCCTATGATATTCTTTTTATCTCCCCACAGATTAGTGCTGCTGGTGTGTGCTGGAGTCAGCGCCGTAACCTCGAAATTGCTTATATAGCTTTATCTGATGTTGAGAAAGCAATTTTGTAACTGTTAAATGGCTACTTAGGGAACATGCGATTAAGTCCCCAAATCTTCTCTGTGGATAACTAAGAGGCCATACCCGCGA
>Ga0209396_1000405_pt1 | contig 52559 bp, 45 predicted proteins | sample GOMGulsemesocosm_6_FD_184638 | JGI IMG/M metagenome (GOLD analysis project Ga0209396, IMG submission 184638) | Methane-oxidizing microbial communities from mesocosms in the Gulf of Mexico - GOM8C Gulf of Mexico (SPAdes) (version 2) | ecosystem: Environmental > Aquatic > Marine > Cold seeps... | reverse complement strand
ACGGCGCGGCCATAGTTATAATAACTACTTGTCACCGACTGCGGCTGAAGCTGTCGGTTAAATAAAAAACCTATTGGGCTGTACAGAATTACTTGACCACTTCAGTTAAATATTCAGGTAAGTGAAGATGGTTTGTATACCGGGTGTGAAACTGTTTTTCAGCCAGAGACCGGTGCATCAGAAACTTATCAACTCCCCGACTTCCTTGTTGATACCCGCATTCCAGAGGTGGTTATCAATGCACAACCTAAAGAGAATGTTGAGACAAATTCTCCGGTAGTTACTGTGACTGTGAGTGAGATATCTGTCTTGCAGTTTACGGGGGCTTGCGCTGTAAAAGAGTATTCGTTGCTAAAAGGCGAAAACTCATTTGAAATGTTAGGTTTGCCTGATGGTGAATACAGTGATTGTGCTTTTTATACTATTGACGTTGTTGGTAATCGCTCAGCAGTTGTGGGGCTAAACGCATTTAGCATCGATACAATTTCTCCAACACTAACAGTATTGAATAGACTTCCTCCTTATACGAATGCCACTTCCGCAACAGCAAACTTTCGAGTAAATGAGAAATCTAATGTGTCATTTGAACAGCAGTGTGCAGGCATAGGCTCACAAAATATTGAGACAGGTGACTTTAGTATTTCTTTTTCCGAGCTTGAGGATGCAGATTATGACAGATGTATTGCCGTAATTCGTGATCTAGCAGGAAACCAAACTAGAGTGAATGTAGGAGTCTTTACAATTGATAGTGTGTCTCCTGTTGTCTCTGAAACAACTCGTGCCACTGAAAAATCAAATAATTTGATAAACTCGATAATATTTAATGTAAACGAAAGTGGTCGATTTACCTCCTCAGGTAATTGTTCTGTTCCAGAGGAGATTGTGCTAACGGGAGAGCGTTCGGTTGAGGTGACGTTGGCTGAAGGAGGAGAGGTTGCACCAGATACCTGCTCAATTAATTTTACTGATAGGGCTGGCAATACACTGAATAATATTACCTATTCAGCATTTTCTGTGGATGTGATAGATCCTACTTTGTCTTTAATTACAGGGGTTGGTTTAGTTACGAAAACATTGCTTCCGAAGCTTACAGTAACTGCGAATGAAGTTGGGAGTATCGAATCAGGTGTTGATTGCCCACCGGTGATATCTTCTCTCGCTATAACTTTTGGAGAAAACGATGTTCAGTTTCAAACAGTAGAGAATATTAACTATGTCGGCTGTGATCTCAGGGTAAAAGATCAGTATGGTAATTTTTCTGAGTGGCTGGCATTGGCTGAATTTAGTTCGGATGTAACTAAACCAATACTGACTATTACCAAGGACCTAGGAACGATAATTGAAAGTGGGCCTGTTGCGGTTGAATTGAGTACGACAGAGGAAGGCCAATTATTTGTTACAGGTGCTTGCTCTACAGACGTATTAAATCTGATTAAGGGTAATAATTCTGTATCTTTGCATGCTTTAAACATCGGCCAATATTTTGGTTGTAAGTTCTATATTACTGACACTGCTGGAAATCAATCAGAAAAAGTTTCTATCCCTGCGTTTCAGGTTGTCCCTTCACCTATTGAGTTGATGGCTTGGAAGAATAGCCAGGGCTCATTAATTGAGACTAACAGAGCATATCCTGGATATACCTTACATCGTTCAAGAGAGCAGGGATGTAATATAGCGATTATAAATTCTTGTGATTTTGGCCAGTCCTCAGACCTAGATGGAAGCACGATCAATGATACGAGCTTTGCATTCTATCACAGTGCTTTTACGACAATTGAAACGGACGGTGGTATCAAAAGCAAAGAGACATGGTTAACTGCAGGCGTGGGCGCTTATATAGCTCAAGACAGTATGACAATCGCCTTTGATGAAAAATTGTTTCTATATGGAAGTAATTCTAGCACCTCAACATCATACTCTATTGACGGAAAATCTTGGGCAGTAAGTCCAATCGATCGTGCGTTTGGACAAAAGAAAGGCGCTCAGGTTGTTAAGTTTAAAGGTAAGCTTTGGATAATTGGCGGCGGAAATGTAAGCGAACTCACTGCTGAAGTTTGGTCTTCTTTAGATGGTTTTAGCTGGGCACTAGAAACTGAAATAGAGACTCGTGAAAATGGTCAAACAGTTAAAATGCATGGTCGTAAAGGACATCAGGTAGTTGTCTTTCAAGACAAAATTTGGTTAATAGGCGGCGAAAATAAATACGATGATTTGAAGGCTGATGTATGGTCATCATCTGATGGTCGCAATTGGACGCGTCAAACCAGCTTTGCACCGATTGGCCGTCGTACTAATCATCAGGCGGTTGTTCATAACAACAAAATTTATGTGTTAGGCGGAAAATCGGATGTATCTCAGCAGCATGATGGCACCTGGACATTTAATGGGGTTGCTTGGAATCAAGAAAGTACTGAGAATGCATTTGGTCCGCGTTTTGGAATGGACATAGAATTTTTTAATGGTAAATGGACACTGATTGGTGGTTATCGAATAGCAGGTTATCCAGCAGGTGAACAAAAGGATATTTGGCAGTCAGACGATTTAATTCAGTGGATAAAAGTGGTTGATGATTTTGGCATTGAGGGCGCAACACATCAGCAACTCGTTAAGTTTGATGATAAATTGTGGTTGACTGGTGAAGATGAGCTTAGATCAAGTGCGGATGGCATTGCTTGGGAGTATGCAGTTGAGCATCAAGGAATCTATAGTCCCCGTAATGGACACGCTACTGTCAATTTTAATGGATATTCTTGGGTTTTTGGTGGCTTTGATGGCCAGCTTAGAAATGATATCTACCGTTCTGCCGACGGATATACGTGGGAAAAAATCAAAGAAAACGCTGAATTTTCTTCAAGGTATGGACACAATGTTGTTGAGTATAAGAATCGCCTTTGGTTAGTCGGTGGTAATACTAATAGTGAATTAAAAAATGATATTTGGGTATCTGATGATGGTATTTCTTGGTCTTTGAGTGATTCATCAGCGCCTTTTTCTGCACGAGAAGGTCATATGTTAGTGAGTACTCCTGATGCTATATTTTTGATGGGAGGAGACGATGATGCAAGTTATTGGGGATTGAAGGATGTCTGGAAGACGTCAAACGGGGTTGATTGGGAGTTGGTAACGAACTCCGCTGCATATATCCAGAACTTTCACCCTGATGCGACATTCTTTAATGGCAAGCTGGTAATCGCAAATGGTTCAACTATTTACACTGCTACTCCAGAGGAACCATCTAATTGGAGTTCGTCTAATGGGCCTGTGCAAGGTAATTATCACAATGAGCTAGTAGCTTTAGATGGTGAACTTTTTGTTCATACTTATAATGGATATATGTATAGCAGCAGCGATTTGGAAAACTGGAATCAGCATGTTGATACTACAGGCACTAGAGGGATACAAAACTACAAGCTAGTCGCCAGAGAAGGGAGTATTTGGATGATTGGCGGACGTATTGGCACTCAAAGTTCTTTTTTATCAGGAATACATCGTTTTGAACCTACTGATGGTTGGCGCCAACTATTCCGTAGGACAGCTTCATTTAAGTAATTAAAATAGCCCCAATACCAAAATGAAGTAAGGTATTGGGGCTTGAGTAATAACTTAAGCAACAATTGAGACATCTTCGATTTTTTGATCAAGACTCAGCTTTTGATTTAGGTTTAAGCGCATTTAATAACATCTCACCGGTAAAGGCGGCATAACGTTGGCGAAACTCCTGATACCCGGCATCGCCATAACTGTGCTTCAGCGTACCTTGCATCATACCGGGCAGTAGGGTGATAGACATAAAGGCCATGCGTACAACTTCAGCGTCGGTATATCGATCAATCTTCCCTTCCTTGATCACTTGAGTTACCCAATCTTTAATCGTGCGGCGTTCGTACTCAAACATCTCATGAAGAAAGTGGCTGCCAGGGCCTTGTCTTAGTAAATAAGTCTTGGCGATAAATTTAGGCATATTGGGGTTAACTTCATAGATCGACATCACCTGATTAATTATATGAGTAAAATCCAGTAGCTCTTCTTGCATGATCACCCCATGCAAGATATCCAAAATGCGCCCGTACTCGCGCTTAATCATGGCTTCAAACAAACCTTGTTTGTTATTGAAGTAATACTTGATCATGCCGCTGCTGGTATCAGCTTTCTCAGCAAGAGTACGGATGCTCACGCTATGAAAGTCTTTCTCTAGAAACAACTCACACGCACAATCTAATAAACGGTCGGGTATATCATCTGTCATAGTGTTTGGCTGATTAGCGAAGGTTTGAGGGTTCACTAAAGTTTGACAAATAATGGAGAGAATAAAAAGGAATAAAACGATTAACAGACTGAATGTTTTGTGGCAAATTTACTACTTAATAAGATATGTCTTTCTAATAAAGGCATCTTAAGAGTAAATTCACTGGAAGAAGATAACTAATAAAATGCCACTGATAATCAATATTTCAAAACTTAGAATAGTTGGAAATAGATACTCTATTTTCTAACTCTTTAGATATTAAGTAAGTTTTTACCATAATATCTCTAGCAGCAACACTTTTTTTCTGATGGAGTTCTGATGAGCTTCCCTGTTTAGGTGAGTTTAGAGCTGATAAAGTGTTTTTAAATTCAGAACTACTAACTAGCTCACTCGAAGCAGTCGTTCCAATAACTCTTTCTAAGTTATTATGAGCTGTATATATTCCCTCTATCGAATACTTCAGAGTACTGCTAGTTTTAGAGTCGAGCCAATAGTAACCGTTCATTGTTTGAGTACTACTATCTTCAGGGCTAGCATTAATAATGGTACTTTGTTCTGCATAATATTTAGCTCTTGCGGCAGTAAAAGTTCCAGCTTGAATTGTTATCTCTTCAGAATTAAGCGCTGTTAATGTAACCTTTAATGTTTCATAACCAATTTCATTACCTGTAATTTCATCAAATAGTTTATTATTCTGAGTAGCTGTTACGACCTCTCCTTCAACCATTAATCCATCTTTGCTATCCGATGATGTCTCGGTACTGTCATTAAATTCAATAGTTGAGTAATAATGGTCATTTAAGTCATGCTCGATTAATAACTCGGTACTTGGGGTAAGTGAATAATATTTGACTCTAGTCGGCACAAGACCAATACCGGGGCGGTTGTTGTAGTAATTAGCCTGTATGTAAGGGCCTAGTTCATGATGTTGATAACCATACTTCTGAGGTAACTCATTTATAATGTTAAAGGTAGTATTTTGATGATAGGTCCCAGATCCAGCTATTTCGTCCTCATATATGAGCTGGTATGTATATAAAGAAATAACTTGGTCGCCATCTTCAGGGATATAATCAGATTCGCTTGCCAAGACAATTTCTTTTGAGGTCTTATCTGATTTATTGTCTTTCTTATCGGTATTAAGAATACAAGCAGAAAGTGATAATGTGAGAAGTGGAATAAAAATATAGGTAGAGGCTTTCATTTAATATCGTCCAATGATGTAGGTGCGAAAGATAATTGTATTTGATCTTTTTGTCAATGATTAGGGGTTGTTATTATAGAAATATAACTAGTAGTAAATAGTCTATAAAAATAGACTTATTGCATTACTGCAATACCACCATGAACTAAAATTAATACAGTATCTAAAACTGTAATTATTCTGCTTTATATTAGTTTTATGGTGGCGTTATGTATGCTTTAAAAATTGAAGAGTTTGTCGATAATGAATTCGCCGAAGGCATTAACGAAAGTAGCAACGATAGCTATGATCCTCACACTGATGACTTTTCTTTCGACGATTTTGGCGAAACCAATGAACAGCTCGAAGATCAAATCACTACGCTAGCAGGCCAAATCAACGCTGCAAATTATCGCTTCTTAAAACTCATAGCAGAATTCGACCGTAGACAGACTTGGGCAGGTTATGGTCTGCGTTCTTGCGCACACTGGCTAAATTGGAAATGCGGAATCTCGATGAACCCAGCCCGAGAAAAGGTTAGGACTGCACGGGCACTAGAAGGTTTACCAGGAATCAATGCTGCGTTTCAAAAAGGTGAGCTGAGTTTTTCCAAAGTACGCGCAATGACTAGAATTGCGACGGTCGAAAACGAAGACTATTTATTAGACATAGCAGAGTACGGCACAGTGCACCATGTGGAAGTTTTGGTTAAGGCATCTCGCACCGTTAGTCGTATTGCTGATAAACAAGAAGACTTCATTGCCGCTGACCTTGGTTTAAGTGAAGAAGAGCAAGAATTAAAAAGACAAGAATTGCAGCACGAAAGCCGCAGCGTGAGCTGTTATCAAGACGATGATGGCATGTGGATTATATACGCTAAGTTACCCGCCGAAGAAGGTGGCTTAATTGCAAAGGCGCTAAAAGAACTGGGCGATCGCTTAGCAGATTCTAATATAGACAGTACAAAAAGCGTTTCAGCTGAAACGTTTTCGCTCGAAAAACAAGAAGAGAAACTTACCTTTCCTCAGCGCAGGGCGGATGCGTTAATCGCAATAACAGAGCATTATCTAGCGGACCCTGATCTTGAATTGTTAAAAGGCGCAGAGCGTTGCCAGCTTGTACTTCATGTAAGGGCCGGTTCGCTAAACCAAGGGCTAGGAGCGAGTCTAGATGGGCGCTGGTTAATACCCAATGCCGCAAGGCGTATGGCGTGCGATGCGGGCTTAATGGTGGTTGAAGAAGATGAAGTCGGTAATGTATTGAACATTGGCCGCCGCTCAAGAATTATTCCCCCTGCCATGTCACGTGCCTTAGCGATTCGAGATGGCTGTTGCCAGTTTCCAGGCTGTTGTGACAACCATTATGTAGAAGGGCACCATATTAAGCACTGGGCGGATGGTGGTGATACTAAGTTAGATAACTTGGTGACGTTATGTCGGTATCATCATAGAGAATTACACAAAGGCTCGTTCTTCCTTTCTCTTAAGCCAGAAGCCGTGCAATCAGCGGATAGCAAACCAGAACGCTTTGCCGAGCGTTTATGTTTCTCTAAAGTAGATCGCTATTTCGATGCACCTTTTAATAAAACGAAAGACTTTGTGATAGCTGCAAACCCAGCGAAGTTTACCTGTGCTTGCTGTGACTCTACTGAACTTGGCAAGACGATTCCTAGGTTGATATATAATGCGATTGACGAAAAGACGGCGGTTACCAAATGGACAGGTGAGTCTATGGATGTGGGAATGGCGATAGATGGTTTGTTGGCAGCTAACAAGTTTCGTAAACCTAATTTCCCAACTTAAAAGCAGGCATAAAAAAACCGCCCTCTGAATTCCAGTAGGGCGGCTTTTATGCTTTAAAATGAGTAAAAAATTACAATCTCATTTTCAGCATCAGGTTAACAACATTCTTAAACAATCCGCCGTATGGTGGAGACAACATCAGAATGATCTTAGAAGTAAGGCCAGACTGTTTAAACACAGGGCGCAGCTTCGAAAACTCTTTAAAGCCTTCCTCACCATGGTAGTGACCCATACCACTGTTACCAATACCACCAAATGGCATATCGTGCTGAGCAACATGGAACATACAATCGTTGATGCATACGCCGCCAGAAAGCGTTTTGTAGAATAAATCGTTCTGAGTCTTTTTGTCGTTAGAGAACATGTATAACCCTAGAGGACGATCGCGTTCGTTGATGTACTCAACAACCTCATCCAATGATTTATACGTTTTAATCGGCAGCAGTGGGCCGAAGATTTCGTCTTGCATTACGATCATGTCATCGCTCGGATTCACAATCACATGCGGTGCGATTTTTTGGCCTGCTTCGTTTATATCATCACCTTGTAATAGGTTAACGACTTCAGCGCCTTTTTCTTTCGCATCTTCTAGCGTCGCTTTCAAACGGCTGAAAGCGGCTTCGTCGATAATCGCAGTTAAGTCTGAATTGTTTACGCTGTCGTAACGGCTGCTTACAAATTCTTTGGCGTGCTTAACGAACTCTTCAACTTTGCCTTCTGGTACGAAGATGTAATCAGGGGCAACACAGGTTTGGCCAGCGTTTAAGAACTTAGGGAAGGTCATGCGCTCTGCGGCGGTGCGAATGTCGTAGTCAGGGGCCACGATGGTCGGAGACTTGCCGCCCAGTTCTAGTGTTACAGGTGTCAGGTTTTTAGCCGCGGCTTCCATCACGATCTTACCTGTCGCGGCAGAACCGGTGAAGACCATGTGGTCCCAAGGCATGGAAGAGAATTCACGCGCTGAGGTGGCTGGGATCACGGCCAATACGGCTTCGTCAAAGACAGCAGTTACTAGTTCATCCAGCAGACGGCACAAGTTTTGTGAATTGGCGGCCATCTTAACGATACAGCGGTTACCCGAGGCTAAGGCGCTAACACATGGGCTAAGTGCTAGGAACAATGGGTAGTTCCACGGAGTAACAATACCGACAACGCCTTTAGGTTGAGGGATCAGTTTGTTGCTTGCCCCTTTAAACGTTAAGCCAACGTGACGGCTTCTTGGTTTAGCCCACTTGCTGATGCGTTTCTTGGCGTAGCTTACTGAGCCTAGTAACGGGGTTATTTCCAATAGCATGGATTCGTTGGTAGAACGGCCGCCATAATCTTTATCAATGGCTGCGCAGATGCGGTCTGCATTGTTTTCTATCAGCTGAGCCAGCTTTTCTAGGTTGTCTTTACGCTCGTTGATGCTTGGGTAAGCATGCTGGCGTGAAGCCTTGTATTGCGTTTGATAGGTGGCCTGAAGTCTTTCTGATGGAGTCATAGGGATTCGTTTTGTTAAGATTATTAGAGTAATTACTCAGTACAGTGTACCTATTGTGGGATGATAAATCGAGAGTGAGGCGGGAGTGCAGACATAAAAAAACGCCCTGTGAATGTCAGAAGAGCAGTTTATATATACTAGCCTTTAGAATTTTCCTCGTTGGGCTTTTCTAAATCTGATAGAGATACTCCCTCAGGAAGCCAGTATTGCGTTTTTGGGATCCAAATAAATCTATTGATGCTAATATACTTCATGCCTTGGAATAATAAGTCCTAGATTTGGTTCTAGTTGTTCTTTTTTTGTAGCGGGGGTTGGTGAGGGTGAGTTTATTTTTTGGTACATCTCGTCTCCTAGCTTACTAAATACATCTTCTAAGCCAGTGATTTCAAATGTTATCCCAACCATTAGTTCATCTGGAACTTCGAGTATTTTATTCGAACCATCATTTAAATGAAGGCCTGCAAGTATACGAATGCTTTTTTTGGTATCCGTAATGTTTTTTAAATCGATGCCTGCTTGTAATCCAAATCCATATTTTTTACGTCTCAATTCACTTTCTTGGTCGAATGTATTGACGTTGAACTTCAAGAATGGGCTGTTTAGATTAATGGCCCAGCCTTGGGAGTCATCGTTGAATGTTGATCGGCGTTGTAGATTTATTCCACAGTATCCAGTTGTGCTCGTTAAACTAGTACACGTTTTTTGGTAGCCAATATCGATAATATATTCGTCGTTGTAATTTTTTGCACTGTTACTTTTCTCATGAATTTTAGATCGTTCAATATTTAAGTTGTAACCTGAATTTTTATAGCCATAGCTTGTTGTTTCTACATATAAATTTTCTTCTTGAAGATCGACGAGTAGTAAGTTTGCTCCTAGCAAAGATATATTTAAAAATGGATCGCTACTTTTGTCTGATGTAAGAGCGAAGTTAGCACTGTTGTTAGCTTTTGGTGATTCGGTTAATAAAAAACCACCGCTGAGTCCTATGTAATTGAGTTTGTTGTACCTTCCTCCTAGATAAACACGACTAAATTGCTGCGTGGCTCTATCTATGTTGTGGCCGTTAGCACTTTCTTTATTTTCTCTCAGTTGCAGAGCGCCTATATTAAGGAAAAAATGCTCAGATGCGAAAGCCCCACGAAAGCCTGCGATTCTTGCGTCGTCATTAGAAAATCCTTGTTTGAATTTCGAGTTTGTTTCGTAGTATTGAATCATTATCCCTCCCGAAAAGTATTGATCACTTTGAGGGTTTAAGTTGCTTTCTTGCTCGCGCATTAAGCGGAATTTGTTTCCAGATTCCCATAGATTTATAAATGATGCAGGGGTAATTGTGTTCTCGGAGAACGCGCCATTAATTAAGCAGGTGGAGAATGTCAGAGTATAAAAAATACGATGTAGATAAGTAAGCAAGTAATACAATCCTTGTAGAATATGAAGATAGCGCTAAAGTTTAATAACCCAAATCTATGTTAAATAGCTGTGCTTCTGTAGCTGTGTTGATCGATATAAGGGGTACAGCTGTGGTTGATAATAACGGTAGGTATTTTATTACAATTCCATGTATAAAAACGCCTTATACTACAAAGTATAATAAGGCGTTAATGTCGAAATTAAGAAGCTAATAAGTTAGAAGCTTAAAGCGTCTTAATCTTCTCTATCTGATCTTTCAACTTAGTGATATCACGAGCAAACCCTGCGGCCTTCTCTTTTTCTTTATCAATCACGGCAGTCGATATTTAGTCAGCTAAAACTAGTTTACTTAAAGCTTAATAGTCGCTTCAAAACTAACAGTGAAGGTATCATATTTTAAATTAGATAAATCAACGTAGGTTAGTGATAAGTCCAGATCATCTGCCACATGAAGTTCGACCCCAAGCCCATACAATATTCCACTGGAAGTTATATTTTCAGAGGAGTCTACTTTGATAAGCGCATCTTCGATGCGCTTATAGTCATAGCTTATCGACGTGGTAGTCGCTCCAATTAAAAGCATGGGGCTCAGTGTTTTACGCCCAAATGGAAGGATTTTACCCATAATACTCAGGCTGTAGTCTAGCTGAGTTTTGAACGTTTCAGCCACTGTTTGTTCTGATAAAGTAAGCTGATAAGCGGTGTTGCCTGTTGTGTATCCTTTAGCCGCTTCAAATTGAAAGGTGAAGTGCTCATTGAATTCTTCTTCTAGAGAAAATCCAAATGCGAAAATATTACTCGTCTCTTTGGCTGAATTTTTTGATGCTAGGGAAGGTATATCAATCGTATAGGATTTATGTGCAATACCAAGGTCCATATCGAATGGTTGCGTTTCTGCAATTACATTAGCTGATATTAAGGGTAGGGCGGAGATTAATAGTAAAGGGAGAGACTTCATAATGATTCCATGTATTAAAATACCTTACCCTGCAAAGCAGAAGCAAGGCATTGATTCCAAAAGTTTAAAAGGCTTAAAGCGCCTTAATCTTCTCTATCTGATCTTTCAACTTAGTGATATCACGAGCAAACCCTGCGGCTTTCTCTTTTTCTTTATCAATCACGGCCGCTGGTGCTTTATCAGTGAAGCCTGGGTTACCGAGTTTGTTATTCACACGCTCGATTTCTTTATCCAGTTTTTTACCGACTAGTTATCTAAATAAATCAGCCCTGCCTTAATAAACTCACCAATTGCTTGGTAATGCTTATTAACCAAAACCTCTTCGAGACGTTTCCAGTCGAGATTTAAATAATCATGCACGATGGCATTTCTCATTCCAGCTACACCCTTTAAAGTTGCATGAGGAATCTGGCTATTTAATAGGTGATGGGCCGTTAATAGATTTTTATAAGAATCACCAGAATGAGTCTTGCCTGCTTTTTTGCAGCAGTGTTTGGCTACGCCAATAGCTGATTCTATTAATATTTGCAGGCAGCGCTCGGTGGCGAGCTGTTCGAACTTTCCCAATGGCTGATTTTGGGAAATATCGGAAAGCTCATCTAGGTTTTCAAGTTGCCTTTGTGCATGTTCTTGAATAGAGATGATGTAAGTTTCGTTCATCCTTGCTGGCTCCAATATTTATAGTCTTCCCATTTTGACCATATTCTCTGCTCTATCAGCATTGCTTGGTCATTACCAAAAAGGCGCATTCCCTCAACCGCTTCGTAAGCAAGTGGAGCGGGAACTTCAATGATGGATATGGAGTTGACTGCTCGCTTTGTTAGTTCACTTAATTCACAGTCTATCTCAGGGAGTAGTTGCCAAGAATCAGTACCTTCTGGCAACAAAAGCGCGAGATCGATATCGCTGTGCTCGTTGGCCGTTCCTTTAGCGAAACTGCCGTAAAGCCAAGCGGCGAGAATCCCTTGCTGCTGTAAGTAAATTGTTACTTGTTGAAGCTGGGATTCTCTTAGTTGCATTAAAGCGCCTTAATCTTCTCAATCTGATCTTTCAACTTAGTGATATCACGAGCAAAGCCTGCGGCTTTCTCTTTTTCTTTATCAATCACAGCCGGTGGCGCTTTATCAGTGAAACCTGGGTTGCCGAGTTTGTTATTCACACGCTCGATTTCTTTATCCAGTTTTTCTACTGATTTAATCAAACGCTCAACTTCTTTATCTTTATCGATAAAGCCAGCCATTGGGATTAGAACTTCCATATCACCGACTAACTGCGTCACTGACATTGGCTCTTCATCGCCTTCGTTCATCCACGTTAGGTTGTCTAACTGTGCAAGCTTCTTCAAGAACGTTTGGTTTTCTTCAGCGCGACGGAAATCATCGTCACCGCCGTTCTTGAATAACAAGTCTAATGGCTTGCTTGGTGGAATGTTCTTCTCACCACGAATATTACGTACCGCTGTAATAACGTCTTGTAGCCATTTTATGTCAGCTTCTGCTTCGGCATCACGGAACGCGTCTTGTGCTTCTGGATACGGCGCTAGCATAATCGTTTCACCTTCTTTGCCTGCAAGTACTTTCACTTGCTGCCAAATTTCTTCGGTGATGAACGGCATGAATGGGTGAGCCAAACGCATGGTCGCTTCTAATACGCGAACCAAGGTGCCTAACGTTCCACGCTTAGCTTCTTCTGTAGAGTTCTCGTCCCACAATACTGGCTTAGACAGTTCTAAGTACCAGCCACAGTATTCGTTCCAGATGAACTCATACAAGGCTTGTGCGGCTAGATCAAAACGATACTGGTCTAGGTGGCGGGTTACTTCCGCTTCTACAAACTGTAGGCGAGAAATAATCCAACGATCGGCAAGAGATAACGTTGCTTCTTCACCGCCAGCACCACAGGCTGCTTTCATGGCGTCGGTAATAACAATCTTAGTGCCGTTTTCGGCAGCGGCTTCTACCACTTCGTCGCCAGCAACAGATAGCATCACGTAACGTGAGGCGTTCCAGATTTTATTACAGAAGTTACGGTAGCCTTCTAAGCGCTTCATATCCCAGCTAATGTCACGGCCAGTCGATGCTAATGCGGCTAAGGTGAAACGTATTGCGTCGGTACCGTGGGCCGTAATGCCTTCTGGGAATTCTTTCTTAGTACGCTTGCCAATTTTCTCAGCCAAGTGCGGCTGCATCATGTTGCCCGTACGTTTTTCTAATAGCTCGTCGATACCGATGCCATCGATCATGTCGATAGGATCCAGTACATTGCCTTTCGACTTCGACATTTTTGCGCCGGTTTCGTCACGGATTAAGCCGGTAACGTAAACGGTTTTAAACGGTACTTGTGGCTTGCCTTCGCCGTCTTTGCAGAAGTGCATGGTCATCATGATCATGCGGGCAACCCAGAAGAAGATGATGTCGAAACCAGTAACCAATACGTCAGACGGGTGGAAGTCGGCTAAACGCTTAGCCACTTCAGGGTCGTCTAGGTTTGGCCAGCCTTGGGTCGCGAACGTCCAAAGTGCTGAAGAGAACCAGGTATCGAGTACGTCGTTATCTTGGCGAAGGTTTACCGAGTCATCTAGCTTGTATTTTTCACGGGCTGCGGCTTCGTTTTGCGCAACGTAAACCTTGCCTTGGTCATCGTACCAAGCTGGAATGCGGTGGCCCCACCAAAGCTGACGTGAAATACACCAGTCTTGAATGTTGTTCATCCACGAGAAGTACATGTTCTCGTAGCTTTTTGGTACAAATTCGATGTCGCCATTTTCAACCGCAGAGATCGCAGGCTTAGCCATGGTCTTTGCGTCTACGTACCATTGGTCGGTAAGCATCGGTTCGATGACAACGCCACCACGGTCGCCATAAGGAATAACCATGTCGTTTTCAACGATTTCTACTAGCAGGCCAGCGGCTTCAAAATCGGCAACGATTTCTTTACGGGCGGCGAAGCGTTCCATACCACGGTATTTTTCTGGAATGAAGCCAGACATTTCTTCGTTCAGCGTGCCATCGAAGTTGAAGGTTTGGCCTTCTTCACGAATGTCGGCGTTAAACGTTAATACGTTGATCATTGGCAGTTCGTTGCGCTTGCCAACTTCGTAATCGTTAAAATCGTGAGCAGGGGTAATCTTCACACAACCCGTGCCTTTTTCCATATCGGCGTATTCATCGGCGATAATTGGAATGCGACGGCCAACTAATGGCAGCATCACGTCTTTGCCCACAAGATGCTTATAACGGCTGTCTTCTGGGTTAACGGCTACGCAGGTATCACCTAACATTGTTTCAGGACGTGTAGTAGCAACAACGATGTAGTCTTTTTCTACGCCTTCGCTATCGGTATACGTCTGGCCATCGGCAAGCGGGTAGCGTAGGTGCCACATCTTGCCTTTAACGTCTTTGTTTTCTACTTCTAGATCAGAGATCGCTGTGTGTAGCTTTGGATCCCAGTTTACTAGGCGCTTACCACGGTAGATAAGATCATCTTCATAAAGCTTAACGAAGACTTCTTCTACCGCTTTGTAGAAACCTGGGTCCATAGTGAAGCGTTCAGTTTCCCAATCAACCGAGTTACCTAGGCGACGCATCTGATTGGTTATAGTACCGCCAGACTCTTCTTTCCATTCCCAAATCTTTTTGGTGAACTCTTCGCGGCCTAGTTCGTGGCGATCTGGCTGGCCTTGTTGGGCGAGTTTACGCTCAACCACCATCTGGGTTGCGATGCCGGCGTGGTCAGTTCCCACTTGCCATAAGGCTTTCTTGCCTTGCATGCGCTTGTAGCGGGTAAGAGCATCCTGAATGGTATGCTGAAAAGCATGGCCCATGTGCAATGAACCAGTGACATTCGGTGGTGGGATCATGATGGAATAACCTTCGCCATCTAATCCGTCTTGGTAAGGCTTAAAGTAGCCTTTTTCTTCCCACGTTTTGTACCATTCTTGTTCAAGTGCCTGAGGCTGATATGTCTTTTCCATAGTCTTTCTTCGGAATGCTCTTTGGATAATTTGGAATAATGCTAAATGGCGGGAATTATAGCGGAAAGCGGCTAGGAGTAGTAGGTATGGCTGAGATTTAGCCACACTCTATTTAGCTATTCTCTAAGGCTAGGCAATACAGCTTGAGCGGGCCTGAAATATTGTCGATATTCAGGGCTGAGTCTGAGCTCTGACAGTTCAATGCGAGGGCATAACCATGTAGATAATCAGCCAGCAGACTTAGAGCGTTTATGATTGAACTTTCATCTAACTTTAAGGGTTGTACCACGATGCGAAAACGTTCGCTGAATACATCGGCTGGGCTAGTGGAGTTCATAGATAGTAACGTTTCAAGTAGCCCTGGGTAGTTATCTAGCAGGGTGAGGTAGCTCTGACTGAGCTTGAATAATTCCTGTTTCCAATTATCGCTGGCTCCTTTATCGCAACTCTTTTTATCAAAGATAGTGGGCTCGTAGATGTCTTCGATTAATGACGTGGTGATGGCTTCTAGCAGCGCACTTTTATTATCAAAGTAGTGATAAATCGCCATGGCATCGATATTTAGCTTGGTCGCTAGCTTGCGGATGCTGGGGATTTTTCCTTCTTCACGCATCATCAATTTAGCCATCTCTAAAATCGCTTGTGCACTCAGCGGGGTGGCTTTGCCCTTGGGTCGGCCACGCTTTTTTTCCTTGACAGTCATTCGAAATACTCGCTAAGCTATAGTTAATTCTACAGTGTAGAATAATTGTAATATAACTCGCTGCTGAAGTCGAACCGGACTCCAAGATAAGCCTTACGAGTTAGACCTTAAAAGAGAGATCGAAATATGAAATGCTCTGTTTACATAGCAACCAGTGTTGATGGCTTTATTGCCAAGAAAGATGGCAGTGTTGATTGGCTGCATAGCGCTGGCAACCTTGAGGCAGACATGGGCGAGCAAGCCGATATGGGCTTTGCTGATTTTATGGCCTCGGTTGATTGTATGGTGATGGGCCGCAAGTGTATGGAGATGATTGCAAGTATGAACCTAACGCCAGAGGAGTGGCCTTATGGGGATACTCGAATTATTGTATTAAGCAATACGCTGAAAGAAGCGCCTGATAATGTGAAAGGAAAAGTTGAGATGTATTCTGGCGATATTAATGCTTTGCTTACTCAGCTTGAAAGCGATGGCTTTACGCATGCGTATATTGATGGGGGGGCGACGGTTCAGGCCTTTATTAACTTAAAGTTGATCAATGAAATGACCATCACTCGCGCGCCTATCTTATTGGGAGAAGGTATTCCTTTATTCGGTAAAATAGATAAAGAGATTAAGCTTGAGCACGTTCAGGCGATGGCCTTTGCCAATGACTTTATTCAAGAGAAGTTTGTGGTTAACTATCAGTAAGAGCGCTTCTAAGAGAGGGCCTATATTGGCTATCTTCCCGTATTACTGTTAATGTGCGCTGGTTGGCTTTTGAACAAGCCCTATTTTGTTATCTAAGTGCACTTCGTAGTTGTCATATAAAGCCCCTGTCAGTGTTATTAGTATAATCTCAGTATTACCTTTTAGTTCAAAATTATCTTGTTGATAATCGAGATCATCTCTTAAGTTTTAGACAGACTTTTGCAGATCGTTATTATGAAGATAAATTTTTTGTGAAATGCAAAAATAATAAAGTAATGCGATTTATTTAAGAGAAATTTTTATTTTAAACTCCACAAATCAGTACGAAAATCCTATTCCTAGCCGCGAATTCATTATGAAACTCTTGGCTAAAAAGAAAAGCAATTTAACTCGAGAGCAAATTGCTGACGCACTCGATTTATACAGCGCTCAAGACAAAGAAGCCTTAAGACGCCGCCTACGTGCGATGGAGCGTGATGGCCAGCTTATGTTTAATAAATATAACGGCTATTCGTTGATGGACGAAAGTCTCATGGTGTCTGGCAAGATCAGTATCCATCAAGATGGCTTTGGCTTTGTATCGTATAGCGCTACCGAGAAAGACCTATTTATAACTGCTGGGGAAATCTCCCATGTTTTTGATGGGGATATCGTGCAGGTGCTTATGTCACCTTCAGGTTCTGGCAATCGTTCGTTTAATAAGTTGATGAAAGTACTTGAACGTAATACCACTCACATCGTGGGCGAGTTAAAGCGCAAAGGCGATATCTTCTATATCGTGCCTGAAAGTAGCAAGATCTCTATGAAAGTAGATCTTGATGATCGTAAGATGATGGATGCGAAAGCGGGTCAGTTGGTTAATACCGAAATTGTTGAATATCCAACGTTCCGTCAAAATACCTTGGTGGAAATTGTTGAAGTACTTGGGCATCCTGAAGACCCTGGTATGGAAATTAAAGTGGCCTTGCATCGCCATGGCCTTGTAGAAGGTTGGACCGATGAAGAGTTTGATCATGCCGAGGCCTGTGGGTCTGAAGTGGCCGAGGAAGATAAGTTAGGCCGCGCCGATTATCGCGATCTTTCTTTCATGACGATTGATGGCGCAGATGCGAGAGATTTTGATGACGCAGTTTATTGCGAACGCAAAAAATCGGGTGAGTGGCGCTTAATGGTCGCCATTGCCGACGTATCTCATTACGTTCGCCCTGATGATGTTTTAGATATAGAAGCTCAAACTCGTGCTACCTCGATTTATTTTCCGGGTCACGTTGTGCCTATGTTGCCGGAAACCTTGTCGAACGGTTTATGTTCATTAAACCCAGACGTTGACCGTCTTGCATTAGTGTGTGACATGACTATTAATGCAAAAGGCCTTGTGACGAGTACTGAGTTTAGCGAAGGTGTGATTCATTCCCATGCTCGCTTAACGTACGACCAAGCCAATGCCGTTGCGGTAAAGCGTCAGTCAAAAATGGCGAGAGACGTTGCCAATACAAATCCCGATATTATTCAGCACATTAAAAATCTGCATGAGCTGTATAACGTATTAATTCCTGCACGCAGTAAGCGTGGCGCGATTGATTTTGATACTCAGGAATTGAAATTCAATCTCAACAAGAATAAAAAAATAGCCAGTATGTCTCCGGTTATTCGTAATGACGCGCATAAGATGATTGAAGAGTTTATGTTGTGTGCCAACGTGGCAACGGCGAACTTTTTAGACGAACATAAAATTCCTTCTTTGTTCCGTTCACACGACGGGCCAACGGATAAGAAGCTAACCGCGCTGCGTGAGTTTTTATCTGAAAAAGGTCTGACTTTAGCGGGCGGTGATAAGCCAACCTCACAGCATTACAATCAGTTATTAACAAAAATTGTCGATCGTGGTGATGCTTCGATTATTCGCACAATGTTATTACGCTCGCAAAGCCAAGCGGATTATTCGCCGAAAAATGATGGTCACTTTGGTTTGGCGTACGATGCTTATGCACACTTTACGTCACCTATTCGTCGTTACCCTGATTTACTCGCGCATCGTGCGATTCGCGCGAAGATGGCTGATAAAAAGAAATCGACGTTCCAGCGTTTAAAGAGCCGTATTGCAAATCGCGGGTCTGGTAATGCTGCGTATCCTTACGATAAAAAGGATATGAAAGAATTAGGCATTCACTGTTCAACTCAATCAAGACTGGCGGATGAAGTTAGCCGTGAAGTTGAAAACTGGTTGAAGTGTCAGTACATGAAGAAATTCAGCGGTGAGTCTTTTGGCGCGACGGTTTCTGGTGTTGCCAACTTTGGTTTGTTTGTTGAACTTGATGACATGGGCATTGAAGGCTTAATTCATAGTACGAACCTAGAGAATCAAGACACTGAGTATGAGCTTGGCGATAAACTGGAAGTGGTTTTGAACAAGGTTGATATGAAGCAGCGTAAGATTGATTTCCTAATTAAGTGACTCTGCTAATGTATTCCTGATCCATTGATGGACGGGATTATGTTGGCTGCGTTCATGCCAATGATACGAGGCCCTACGTTGTGTTTTTTAGCATAGCGGCTAATAGGGTCATCACGGTCGTCGAGAATGCTGAGTTTTATATGTGGGTATTGGTATAGCGTATCGATTCCCCAGTGTTCTAGTGCGGGATGATTCTTATCTAATAAGCACACCAACTCTTCTTCACCCAATCCTCTTTGCATAAAACGACTCTTGGCTTGCAGCCCTGCGCTGATAATGAGATCGGTTTCGCCATGATCTAATTGTGAATAAGACGACTCTGTCATCATTTGAATATCAAAAACAATACCCGGAGCTTTGCTTCGAATTTCTGTGAACAGCGCTGGTAGGTGAGCAGAAGCAGATTCTAGCCATACAAATGGGCTTTATGCAGAAATACGGCCTTAACCGCCAGATACTCTTTTTGATTGGGCTGGTGGAATTATTTGCCGCTGTGTCGATTTTGTTTCAAACCAGTATTTGGGATGTGGCAGGAGCACTGGCGTGCCCGCAATGATCACGTTGACGCTTTCTGCCATTATTACTGGCTCGCAAGCGGATCTGTTGACGTCGTATTTATAGAGAGTAAGGGGCGTTTCTTACCAAAAATAAGGTGCTATTCGTTACATCGAAGTATATAGGCTTCAGAACAGCTGAGCGAATATCGAATTAAACAGTGGGGCTGAATATAGGAATTTAATCATTTTCGAAAATAGGATGGAGGAATTAGCCGCATCGTATTTAGCCGTAATAAAACGACAAGAAATATTTAAGCGGCTTGTGACCAATAGAGAGGGTATTTTACTTTTTAGCGCCATCAAAGTAGGTGCGCAATTTATCTTGGTGTGGCTTGACCGCGCCTTTATCAGCCGCAGAAGACTGACTCGCCAGTTCGACCATCGCTAATGCCGGTGCCATCATCTTTTCCATCACCGCTTTCTGCGCTGCTGGAATATCTGGATTGACTTTCATCGCTTCAAACTGTGCTTTGGCTGCATCGATTTGAGTTTTATTCTGTTCCATTTCTAGCGCCATCCAAGCAAATGTTACTTGTTGTGTGATAGCCGTCCATTGTTCTACGTCGCTATATCCTAGCTTTTTAACCTTAATGTTTAATTCATCGTAAAGGCCGGCTTTCTTGAGCGCAGGAACCGATTCTTCAAATACGACCTTTGGATTGTTGGGTTCGCTGATATTCGCGGTTAATTCACTTTCGTGCTGCTCTAACCAAGGCTTTAACGTTGGCATAGAGGTCAACCACTGAGAAACGTCTTGGCCTTTTAAATCGGCTGCCATGGTTTGAAATGACATTAAGGTGGCGATAGCCAAGGTGATTAAGTGCTTCATAAGCGTCCTATTTTTATATTAATTGAGCGGTAGAGAAGCACTTTACAGGGTTAGTTTCGGTGAAACAAGATTGGCTATCGGCGAAAGTTAAGTCGCATCTTCTTGATAGACCAGTATATCGCCAGGCTGGCATTCTAGGACTTCGCACAATTTATCTAGAGTAGAAAAACGTATAGCTTTGGCTTTATTGTTTTTTAGAATTGATAGATTTTGCTCGGTAATTCCCACAGCTTGCGCCAGCGTTTTTAGGCGCATTTTTCTTTTGGCCATGACGATATCTAGATTGATTTCAATGTTCATACAGACTCTTTCTTATCGTTTGGTTTAAATCGTTTGGCTATGTTCATCAGCGATTTTTTGCGCTTCGGACATTATCTGAGAAATAACAATAATGATGGCCGCAAGTATTAATGGCAGTAAGTCTGGGCTGGTCAGTGTCAGTGTTAAAACTCGATTTTCTTGATGGCCATTGGAAGACAATATAACAGATAATAATGCGCCATAGAGCAGATTACCAAAGACCCAAAAAAGTAGGCAGTAGCCTAAGCGTTGATATCTTTTGCTATTTACCACGGTGAAAACTTCGCCGTGTTGGTAGCTCTTAAAAAGGCCTACCAGTAAATGAAGACCCAGCATGATAATGCCCATGGGGATTAGGCTAGCGGCAAAGGCTAAAACTCGAGTTGTAGTGGTAATGGGGTCTAACAGTAAAGAGAGGTGATCTATGGGGGTCATAAGCCTTGCAAGGTTGTAAATATCGTAAGAGGTGTCCAGTACTAGCCAGTAATGAAGGAGCATTAATGGCAGCGCATAAAATAAGCCTTGAAGAATAATCCTTATTCTTTTGCTATTTCTTCTGATCTTTTGCATGGAAACCTCGTTGATTACATTTCAAAGTACGTTGAGGTATTAGATTAACGTAAATAAACGATTAAGGGTAATTATTTATCGTTTAGCGATAAATAATAGTAGGGAGACATAAATTTCAGACAAAAAAGAGGCCAGATCTAGTTGCTTGCGCTTCTAGCTGGCCGAAATAACCGTGATTAGCTTGATGAGAGAGATCTCTTACGCAATACCGTGAAGCATTGCTCCGAGAAGTTGATCCAACGCCCACTCCCATAGTTGTTGAATCAACATCTTTCGGGTTCAACTTGATCCCGTTGGAATAACTTAATAATAATCGTTCTCATTTAAAATGCAACACTTAAATGAGAATTATTCTTGATTAACGTTCTAGCCGTATTTTCATTGAGCTTAGCGAGTCAATACTCGGGCTAAGGTTTCAATTGATTGGCTGATTTCTTTTTCGCTAATAGCGCCAAAACCAAAACGAATATGCGTTGGCTCTACATGCTCATCGGTATAGAAGGAGCTTAGAGTTGAGTCATTATTTTGCAGAGTTTTGAGTGTTTTACCTTTGAGTAGCTTAGAGCAATCAACCCATATTGCCATGCCCCCAGTTGGCAGCTTGAAAGAAATCTTATCAGCAAAAATACGTCGAAATTCGTTGGCAGCAAAGTCTCGCCTAGCTTGGTAGAGCTTTCTGGTTTTACGAATGTGCCTTCTTACCTCTCCAGATGTCATTAAGTCAGCGAGGACATGTTCCGTGATGGAATTCCCTTGGCGATCAATGAGCACAATTTCTTGGGCTGCGCGCTCAATAAACTTGGTATCGGCGGTCATATAACCGAGTCTAAGACCCGGCGCGAAGACTTTGGACATGGATCCTATATGAATAACATTGTCTGCATTAGGCAAGCTAGCAAGAGGAGGGATGGGGTTGGCTTCGTAATGAAACTCATGATCGTAGTCGTCTTCTATTACCGCAAACTGATGTTGTTTAGACAATTCTAATAAAGCCAGTCGTCTTTCCATAGGTAAGCAGACAGTCGTTGGGTACTGATGGTGCGGAGTTAGGTAAATGCCAACGACATCATTTTCTGCCAGTAACTGGCGTAAATGGTTTATATCCAACCCTTGCTGGTCGAGTCTGCACTTCAATATTTTAAAGCCGTTCGATTCAAAGGCCGCTCGCGCCGGTGAATAACTATATTCTTCCATAACGATGGCACCCTTGCTCGAATCGAGCACTCTTGAAGCGAGATAGATGCCCATCTGGCTGCCACGCACGATGCATACTTGCTCACTGGATACCTTCATAAACCTGTCATTCGATAGCATGCTTTGAATTGCATTGCGTAACTCAATGATGCCCCTAGGGTCGCCATAACCAAGGCTGGTATGGCGACTTAGGTTTACACAGGCCCTGCGATAGGCCCTTGCCAGTAGCTCATAGGGAATCAGGCGAGTATCAGGAATACCATCGTTGGCGATGGTTGTTTGTGTATAAGTACTCAGCGCATCTTGATACAAGCTTGCCATCAGCACGGAAGGTGGCTTGGTTTGTGGGCTGCTATCAACGATCTGCTGATGTTTATCGGCCAAACCTTGTTCTGGCAGAGCCTGAGAAATATAGGTGCCAGAGCGAGGCTTAGTGACCAGCCAACCCTGAGACTCCAGCTCTTCATAGACCTGCTGCACGGTTTTTCGATTGACTTTTAATTGCTGAGCCAAGGAACGTGAGCCCGGCAACATACTGCCTGGGGCGAGGCGACCGCTATTAATATCGGCGATGAGCGTATTTAACAATCTTACATGGAATGTTTTGCCGGGGCTGTCATCCAGCCAAAACTGCGTTAGCCAAGGTCTTAACATAGTGCCTCATCTGGACCACAAGGGTTTTTAATTCTGGGTGTTTTTAGAGGTCCAGTATAGCGTTACCTTACTCAGGTGGTCAAAACCAACCTATGAGGTAATCAACCGTGAAGACAGCAACTCTCCCTAAAGCAGAGCTTATGCAACAAGCGCAAACGATGATGCAAAACGTCATTGAGGATGTGGATTTAACCGCTCGACAAAAACTCGCCATCACTTGCCGAATTTTATTTGATAAGGGTCATGATGCCGGCTTAGCGGGGCAAATTACGTGTCGCTCTGATCAGCCTGAAACCTTCATTACTCAGAGATTCGGTTTGGGCTTTGATGAAATAACAGCGGATAACTTAATCGAGGTTGATCAAGACCTTAATCCATTGGATGGGAAGGGCATGGCAAACCCCGCTAACCGTTTTCATACCTGGATCTATAAAGAGCACCCAGAAGTGAATTGCATCGTTCATACGCATCCGACTTACATCGCCGCGTTATCTATGTTGAAGGTACCACTGATTATTTCTCAAATGGATACCTGCGCTCTGTATAACGATTGCTCTTTTGTTGCCGATTGGCCCGGTGTTCCAGTGGGTAATGAAGAAGGCATATTGATCTCAAAAGCCTTAGGTAATAATCGCGCGGTTTTCTTAGCCCATCACGGTCAGCTAGTTACAGGTCGGACTATTGAAGAGGCCTGCAATCTGGCGATATTAATTGAACGTGCAGCGAAATTACAACTGCTCGCCATGTCGGCTGGGGACGTTCAACCATTGCCGAAAGAACTGGCGCAAGAAGCCCATGATTGGGTATCTACCGATAAAAGAAACAAGGTGAACTTTGCCTATTACGTCAGGCAAGCCACTAAAAAACATTCAGATTGTATTTAAGACTATTCAAATTATATAAAAGGAAAAAATAATGAATTTATCAGGAATTATTGCTTATCCGGTGACCCCCTTTAGCGACGATAACAAAAAAGTTGATGTCGATAAATTGGCCGCTGTGATTGATGTTTTACTGGCGTCAAAAGTAGATGGTATTGCTGCGTTAGGCAGTGCTGGTGAAGCGGCTTATTTGAGTGAGTCCGAATGGCAGCAAGTGGCTGAATTTACCGTGCAATATGTTGCTAACAAAATGCCGGAAAGAAAGGTGCCGGTGATTATCGGCATCGCTGAACTAACGACAGAGCAAGCGATAAAACGCGCGCAATACGCCGCTAAAATCGGTGCCGATATGATTATGGTATCGCCATTTTCCTATTATAAATTGAGCGAAGAAGAATTGTTTTTGCACTATGAAAGCATCTCAAATGCGACTTCTTTACCCATTATGATTTATAACAATCCTGCTACCTGCGGTATTGATATGAGCCCTCAATTTATGTTGCATATGGTTAGCAAGATTGAGAATGCCTGCATGATTAAAGAGAGCACCGGTGATATCCAAAGGATGCATAAAATCTATACATTATCCCAGGGTAAGGTGCCGTTTTTTAATGGCTGTAATCACATGGCTTTAGAAGCATTGAATGCTGGGGCGAGTGGCTGGTGTACAGCAGCACCTTGTTTGATTGGCGAGCAGCCGAAAAAGTTATTTGAAGCGGTTAAGCAGGGTGAGAGCGAGAAAGCCAAAACACTTTTTTATCAGCAGTATGAGTTTCTAGAATTTATTGTGAAGGCGGGTTTAGCCGCGGCGATCAAGTCGGGTTTTTCATTGCAGGGTAAGCCGCTTGGTGGACCGAGAAAGCCCTTATTGCCGTTGACTGAATTAGCTCAAGAAGAGCTGAAGGGGATGTTGCTTGATTTAGGCTGCATCACATAATTTAGATAAAAAAGAGGCCAGATCTGGTTATCTAAATACTTTAAAATACAAAGCACTTAGATAACCAGCTGGCCGAAATAACCGTGATTAGCTTGATGAGAGAGATCTCTTACACAATACCGTGAAGAATTGCTCGGAGAAGTTAATTCAACGCCCACTCCCATAGTCGTTGAATCAACATCTTTCAGGTTCAACTTGATCCTGTTGGAATAAGTTAATAATAACGATTCTCATTTGTATTGCAATACTTTAATCAGAAAAATTATCGAACTTTACAAATTACCTATAAATCAGGAGCCGTTAAACATTGTTTCACCAGCTTCTGGAATTCATCGGCTTCGATTGGCTTGGTTAGATAGTGATCCATACCGGCGGCTAAACATTTTTCACTATCGCCTTTCATTGCATTAGCGGTCATTGCGACGATGGGGATTTGTTGATAATGCTTTCCCACATGACCTTTGCGAATATTCTGAGTGGCTAAGTAGCCATCCATTTCAGGCATTTGGCAATCCATGAGAATTAAGTCGTAGCTATTTTCGGGAGCTGTTTGTTTTAAAATGTCTAAAGCTTCTTGGCCATTATTCGCAACATCGGCGGTTAAACCAATGGTTTCTAGTATACATAATGCGACTTCTTGGTTGATCAAGTTATCTTCAACTAGCAACAGCTTTGGTGTATTCGGCAGAGCCTGTTGTTCAATATTTTCATGATCTAACGACTGTAAATAATGATGGGTTAATAATGGCTGTGCTTGCTCTAATGCTTCACCACCCTCGATAATAACGGCAAGGGCATCGAACAAATCAGAGGATATCACGGGTTTTGAAAAATATGCACTGAAGCCTTTTTTAGCAAAATATTGGGCATCGCCGGGGTTCGCCATAGAGGTCATCATGATCAGCTTTAGATCTTTATTATTCTTATCTTGGCAGATAAATTCAGCCAGTTGTGCGCCATCCATACCAGGCATTTGCATATCGATGATGGCAAGATCAAAAGGTTTTACTTCTTTGTTAATTTGCTGGTCATTTAAGTGTATTAAGGCTTGGACACCACTATCCGCCTCTACAATGTTTACGCCCCAGTATTCTAACTGGCCCCGTAATACTTCGCGATTGGTTGCGTTGTCGTCGATGATTAATACTTTTAATTTGTCTAATTTAACTCTGGGAACAAGTTGCTTAGACTGCTGCCCTGCGGTTAATATTACGACGAATTCAAAGCAGCTACCTTGGCCGACTTCGCTGTGAACACTTAAATTGCCCTGCATTTGTAAGCAAAGATTTTTACAGATCGACAGGCCTAACCCTGTGCCGCCATAGTGACGAGTTGTAGAAGCATCGACTTGAGTAAACATATCAAATAAAGTTGATTGTTTTTCTTTCGGTATGCCAATGCCAGTATCGGAAATACTGGCAGTCAATATCATTTCATTATTGTGGCAGGGCTGCAGGCTGATGCGTATAACAATTTCCCCTTTACTGGTGAACTTGATCGCATTACTCACGAGGTTGGTTAAAATTTGTCTAAGTCTGCCAGGGTCACCGTTGACAATTAATTGCTGGACCTTAGACATATCAAGAATCAGTTCTATGCCTTTTTCTTCTGCCTTAAGTGCCATCAATTGTGTGAATTCAGACAGTAAGACAATGATATTAAAATCTATCAGTTCTAATTCTAGCTTGCCGGCTTCTATTTTTGAGTAATCTAAAATGTCATTGATAATAGCTAATAGAGAGGTTGCACTTGTTTGAGCAAGCCGTGTTTTGTGCAGCTGGTCTTTATTTAATGGCGTCATCGATAGTAGGTCTAGCATTCCTAAAACGCCGTTCATGGGAGTACGAATTTCATGGCTCATACAGGCAAGGAATTCAGATTTAGTTAGGTTGGCTTGCTCTAATTCAGCGCTATGTTGCTCTAGCTGGAAATTGGCGACTTCTATGTTGTATTTCTGTTGTTCAATTTCATCTTTCTGAGCGGTTAATTCTACGTTTTTAGCTTGCATACGACTGCTATCTTGTTGTAACCGTTTAAAGAGCGCCCTTAACATAATGAAAAATAGTAAAGCTATTAAGGCTAATACCGTAAAGGTTCCTTTAAGCTGATCTTGGCTTTTTAATAGTGACCCTGTAATGGGCAATATGACTTCTAAAACCCCGCGAACATCACCCACTTGCCAATCATTTTTTGGGGTATCAGGGTGATTGTTATGACAGCTAATGCAGGCTTCGCGCATTTTATCAGCGATGGCAAATCGAATGGCAGGTTGTCCCTCGAAATTCTCAAAGCTGTAATAAGGTTTATCTGGGTTTTTGCGTAATTCTTGCCAAGCATTATGAGCAAACTCATTATTGAATAGGGTTTGATTTTCTTGCTGACGCCATGGAAAAGGGAAGGGGCTGTAGAGGTACGTTTTAGCGCCCGACTGGTGCTGACCAATTCTATTGCCTAGTTCCATGCTGAATGTTGCAGGTAAGGGAATGGCATTGCTGATATTTTTGTAGTCATGGGTGACTGTTAAACCATGCTTTTTCGCTGTTTGTACCACTTCTGAGGTATAAAGAGTGCGAAATTCTGAGATAGCTTCTAAGTAGCGCTGGGCATTGGCGATAGAGGCTTCTTTGATAATTATCTGAGAGGCATTAGAAAGATAAACAAAGGCCGCAATAACAGAAGAAATGATGATAAAAGAAAAGATATAAATAATTTTTTGGCTTAAGAGATCTTGAAGTTGACTAAGTCGACTGGATTCCCCCGTTGTTTTATTCAACTGTTTCTCCTCTTAATAAAGACAATATCAAAGCAGAAAGATGCTTCTTATTTAACTTTAGTCAATAAAACGGAAGTCGAGTTGAGAAATGGTGAAAATCTAAATTTATTAAATTATTTTGTAGAAATATGGGGTTAAGCTGTTTGGCAGGTAAAAAAGAGGCCAGATCTGATTATCTAAACACTTTATTTTTAAAGCGCTTAGATAATCAGCTGGCCGAAATAACCGTGATTAGCTTGATGAGAGAGATCTCCTACACAACGCCGTGAAGAATTGCTCGGAGAAGTTAATTCAACTACCACTCCCATAGTCGTTGAATTAACATCTTTCAGGTCTTAGTCAGTACCTCGCCTCGCTGTTAACTTCGGCCTCTCTGAGAGAGCTAGTAAAGACTGCTTCCTGTTGGAATAAAGTAATAATAACGATTCTCATTTGTATTGCAATACCTGAATGAGAATTATTCTTAAATTAATAATATTGGCTTAAAATGGCCTATTATCATAACTTTTTAAGTCTTAATTCAAAACCTACATTCCTACTGATATCGACAAAAGCTTGCTTCAGCTGTTGTTGGTTATTGGCATAAAAGTAATGCTGTTTGCCTGGAATATTACTGGCACAGGTTCGCATGCTGTTGTTTGAGGATGAGAATTGGATGGTATAAATTTCGATATCGTCATTTTTCATGGCCTCGCAGATAGGCAGAAAGATTTCTCTTTCGTTACTGATCGATGCGCCATCAGAAAAGAACAGTGCTACTTTTTTTACATCCGTTTTAGGCAGAGGGCGCGTGGTCGTGCTAGGCCAGAGACCTAGCCAATCTTCTGTTAGTGTTCGCCATCCCCAAATAATACCTTGGTCACCGTCTGTTGATCCACTGGCGACCATTTCATCGACCTTTGCGAGTAACAATGATTTGTTATTGGTCAGGCCTAGCAAGGGGGTTTCAGCGCAAGCGGCAAAAGTACCTCCTGAATAACCTGGGAATTTCTTACTGTTGGCGCTGGTTGCAATAGGGGGGACTATGGCATTGGCAATGATTTGGGTCGCGGGTGGGCTGTTATAGCGATAATTAGTGCATGCGCCAAAGGTCGTGGCATTACCAGATAGGCTGCTGCTTATCCAGCTGAGGTTTTGCTTTCCTATGTTGACGGAATACGAGAAGGGCACAATGCTGATGTAAACTTGTTCTGGGCTCGAGCGATTATCGATCAGCTGGTTGATAAAAAGTTTTGCACTGTCTTTTAAAGTATCTATGTCGGCGTACATTGAGCCTGAGTTATCCATGATCATGGATATTTCAATGTTGCCTTGTACAACATCGACGCCTATTTTTGAATCTAACTTAACTTGGCTATTACTCGAAAAATCATGACTAGAAAGCCAGCTATGTCCGATGAAATCAAACTTCATTTCTGTGTCTAGGGTATATGGATCACCTTCTTTTTTGGGAGGGGTGATTGTGAAGTCAATTTTTTGATAACTTGTTGGAAAGAAAGACGCGAGAATGCTTGTGACAATTTGTCGATAATCATTCATTGATAGAGGGTTACTCGTTGATCCGCTGCCAGCTAAACCAATGGCAATCACTGCGCTTTCGTTAGCTTGCTCTAGGCGAGAGTTCTTTATGGAGATGTAAGCGGTATTCGCGCTAATAAGTATGATCGATATAATGGCGACTAAGCTTGTGGCGAATATAATTGATACAGCACCTTGTTGTCTCTTGATTGAATGAGATGAGATAAGGATGTTTCTAGAAAATATATTTTTCATGAATGCCAGGCGCTATTAAAAGGCTTTGTGATTGATGGGGTAATAAGATTGGCTAAGTAAAGGCAGTTCGCCCAGCCCAGTGAAATAATGAATATCAATCCAATTTTGAGGTTGTGCACATAGGCTCAGTCCGAGAATGTAACGAACAGGGATAGCCTTTCGTTGGACTACATCGACGGCTTCTTTCGCGACTAGTTGTTCCATTTTGGTTACGAAGTCACTGTTTTTATTGCAGCCACTGCCAATATCAAAACTCTCTTCCTTCGTCAGGTCATCACTTAAAATATGAATACTTAAGCCAATATCAAAATCATTAGGCGAGACTTGGTTTTGCAAGATTGCTAAGGCATTATCAAAGCTAGCAGAATTTACCTTTCGGCTCGTTTGAATATCCAATACCAATAACTTAGCAAATCGATCGGCGGCATTGTTGAAATGCTGCTGCCAATAAAACTGTCGACCGAGCTGTAGGCTGAAGGCAAAAATTAGAATTAATGCCGTTACAATAAATGCCATTTCAACGGCAACATTACCAGATTGGCGCTGCCTACCCGATTGATGATGCGATAGGGTTCTCTTGGAATGGCTAGATAATGTCATTTTCATTATCTCCCAGCCAACTTGAACTGTTTAACGTTAAGTCTTTAGTCGGTAAGAAAAAAAAACGGGCGCTATAACTTACTGTGTATTCATCAACGAGCAGTTGACCGATAGAAACTGATTTTTCTTGTATGTCTAATTTATTGACATCAAACAGTAGATTATTTAAGCGAGCTTTTAATATGCCTTCGACCCCGGTGCCAGGTTCCCAAGCTTCCTTTTTAATCGCTTGGTGAAGGTTATAATCTAGCAAGTAACCCATCCAAAAATAACGATTAATCTCTAAGGTAGCTAGCAGTAAAAAAAGAAATAGGGGCAGCGAAAATGCCATTTCGATAATGACATTGCCTTGTTGTTTATTACTAGAAATGTGACATATCTCTTTTGAGCGGCTCATCTGGTTTGAACAGCTCATTGCGTCTTGCCACTAGACATAGCTTCGGCGGCTAGGCGGTTGCGCTGAGCCGTGGGTTCTCCTAGCAGTTGCTTATCAATGTTATAAGCCTGCTGAGGATTGTTATTCATGGCGTAAGCTAGAGATAAGTTCGCGCGTAAACGATCTTTTTCAGAGGGCGTTAAAGGTGACGTATTAGATAAATCATTGATTGTTGATTCTAATAAAGAAATGGCTCGCTCGATTTCTTGAGACAGTAGGTAGGATAGCGCGAGGTTATTTTTCAGCTTTAAATTGTATGATTCCAGTTTTAGCCCTTGTTTATAATACTCCTGCGCTTGGATATGCCTCTTTTGACTATCAGCACATATACCTAAGCCCATATAAATTTCTACATTGTTATTATCAAGACGCCTTGCTTGTCGAAAGGCGATGCCTGCGCGCTCAATATCCTGTTCTTTTAACGACCAGTAACCACTTTTAATCCAAGGGCGAGCATCATCTGCATGATCGTCTTTCAGTTCTTTTAACTGCGTCCTAGCCAGCTCCGGTGATTGCTTGTATTCAATATCCAGCTGTATGAGCTGCTGATCGATTCCGCTAGAGAACGTACTGCAACCTGTACTCATCATTGTTGCGAGTAGAATGAGTAATAGTATCCCTAATTTTTTTGCTGCTAATAGTGTCATGATCACATGCCTTGTAATGAACGAATTAAGCTGACCATAGAAGGGCCAGCCAATAAGATAACGAGAGGGAATAATACGAATATCATCAAGGGTAAGCTCATCATCGCAGGGACTTTTCCTATGCGCTCTTCGGTTGTTAAAGTACGTATTCGGCGAATGTCTTGCGCTAATTCTTTTAATGTTTTGACGAGCGGGGTGCCGTATCGATCAGACTGAATTAACGCGCTGATGAGGTGGTTGAATTCTTCCGTGTCGATGCGTTTAGCCAGGTTGTTTAATGCATCCGGTCTTGCTAGTCCCATTGCTAATTGAGCACAGGTAAACAGTAATTCTTCACTCAGCTGGGCTGACCAATCACTGATTTCTTCGCCAACGCGCTGTAAAATATTATCAAGGTGTAAACCACTCTCCGCACAGATAACCATAAGATCTACGGCGTCTGGGGTTGCTGAACGCATTTTTTCTCTATTATGATTGGCGCGAATTTTTAGCCACCATTCTGCTCCCATCGAACCGATTAATCCTGCGAGGGTGCATTTTGTCAGTAGTGATAAACTAAACCCGCCTTCGTGAAATAGTAAAATGAGGGTAGGAAAAATAATTAAACTCAATAGCTTTAACGCAATTAAGATAAAGATCGCTTCAGGCTGTCGGAAGCCGGCTCGAAGTAATAATAAACCCAATTCTTGACGGTCTTTATCGGTCACTGGCAGTACTTGTAATAAGCTTTGCCATTGAAAAGGTTGTTTTGTAAATTGGCTGTATTGAGCAATGCGCTGATTTAATTGGTGGCTTTTATGCCACTGTTCTAATGCAAAGAATAGGGCGATGCCGAAAGCAAAAATAATTCCTACTAATATGATGATCATGCAATTCCACCCCGTGCTAGACGGTGTATCAGCAGCAAGCCAAAGACCACACTGCTGACGGTGTATATTAATATCGACTGACCGCTAGGGTCATGCCATAAAAAGTCCCATTGTGCAGGGCTGAATAACCATAAGCCGAACAGAGTAAGGGGGGGGAAGGCACTGACGATCGTGGCCGCTGTTCTAGGTTCAGAGGTCAAGGTGGATAATTTTAATCGCATGGCTTTACGATCACGCAAACTGGTGGCTAAGTTATTCAGTGCATCACTGAGTCGGCCGCCGGTTTGCTGATTGAGAACTAAGATCACGGCTAGAAAACTGAATTCACGTACAGGGATGCGTTGTTGCGCTTCGGCTAATCCTTTTTCCAGGGTGATTCCTATCGTCAGTTGCTGTGCTAACCGCTGCAGTTCATTATTCACTGGATGCTGGCTCGATTGAGCGCAGGATGCGAGCCCTTGGGGCACTGATAAACCTGTTCTAACAGCCCGGGCAAGATGTTCAATGACACTGGGTAGTTGTTCTTCATAGGCTTTGATTTGTTGCTTATAGAGATACTGGTAATAGAACCACGCCAATAATGTTGTTATTGCGAGCGCACTTAATAGTTGGCTATACCAGTTAAACGAAGAAAAAATAACTAATAAAAAAACGACAGTGATCAACAGTTGTATGATTAACTTCTGTACAGCTTGCTCTCCGGTGAGTGCTTGTAAATGTAATTTAAAAGGATGCCAATGATGCTGGAGTTTTTCATTCAAGTTGATGATTACTTGATGAAAATAATTTACAAATTTGGAATCTGAAAATCGACTGTTGTTGATGCAGAATGTTAGATCCAATTCTTTTGATAGGCTCAATAACCTCTTCTCGACGTCTGCATTATTATTCGGCAGCCATAAAACAACCAGACTAGCACCTACAATAAAAAAGCAGAGGAACGCTAACAGAAATAAGATCCAGCCAGCCATTACGATTGCCCTTTCATAATGCGCCCGAATTCTTGGGCTAAACCGGCGTACCGTATTTTCTCTAGAAAGCTGACGTTTAATGAAGCTGTTTGAGCATATTGGCCTTGGATAACTTGATGTATATCGCCCTGAGATTCGTCGAGCTGAAACTCAAATATATTCTGAGTGATGGGGGTATCGTCTTCTAAGCCAACCAGTTCCGTGATTTCAACAATGCGTCGCTTACCATCTCGCATACGTTCAACTTGAATAATCAAATCGATCGACGACATTATTTGACGGCGCATCATACTAATCGGTAAGTTTTGTTGTCCCATTAACAACATATTTTCTAAGCGGTATATCGCATCTCTGGCACTGTTCGCATGAAGCGTAGACATTGAGCCTTCGTGCCCCGTGTTCATTGCCTGCAACATATCAAAGGCTTCTGCTCCACGAACTTCACCTAAGATGATGCGTCTTGGGTTCATACGTAAGGCATTACGGACGAGGTCGCGTTGGTTCACCTCTCCGGTGCCTTCTAAGCTCGGGGGACGAGTTTCTAAACGAATGACCTGGGATTGTTGTAGTTTAAGTTCGGCAGCATCTTCAATGGTTACGATGCGTTCGCCATCTTCGATAGGATCAGAGAGCGCATTTAATAGGGTTGTTTTACCTGCGCCAGTGCCACCTGAAACGAGTATGTTCAAACGGGCCTTCGCTGCAATCTGTAAAAATTCAGCCATCGAGTGAGATAAGCTACCGGCATCGGCCAGTTGAAATAAGCTCATTTTATGTTCACTGAATTTACGAATTGATATGCAGGTACCATCAAGCGCTAGCGGTGGAATGATGATGTTGACTCGGCTACCGTCACTGAGGCGGGCGTCAACCATAGGGCTAGATTCGTCGATACGACGGCCAACAAAGCTGGCGATTCGTTGTGCCACATGGCGCAAGTGTTTTTCATCACGAAAAATTGCGCTAGATTTTTGCAAGCGGCCTGCTTTTTCAATATAAACTTGATCGGCACCATTCACCATAATATCGGTGATGCTCGGATCATCAAGTAAGCCTTGAATGGGCCCTATGCCCAACATATCGTCTAATAAACTAGAGATTAACGATGATTGCTCTTGCTCACTGAAAATCCAGCGCTGTCGGTCAGCCAGTTGATTGAACAGCAATACAATATGCTGCTCTAATTCAATTTTTGATAAGCGACTGGCTAATAGTGGATCGAGCTCGGTTAGTAGCAGTTCGCGTGCTTGATTATGTTCGGCCTTAATAGGCTGGGCAGTCGTGCTGATGACTGGTTCGATTTCGACGGCCAGTATTGGAGCTGTTCTTTCAGCTGATATTCTTTTAGAAGAGAAGTCGTCAGTTTGGCTTTGGGTTTTTCGACCGAACATAATTATACCGCAACTTTCTTAGATTTTAATTTTCGTAATGGGCGCAGAATATTATGCAATAGGCTGCGGGCTTTCGGGGTGTTTTTAGATCGAGTCAGGATACTGGAACAAATATCATCGATACCTTGTCCAAAATTTCCTTTTAGTAGCCGTTCAACTTGGCCCAGATTGGCAGCGTCCAATGCTTGTTGCCCAGCGTAAGGTAAAACGATGAGCGATTGTTGCAGTGCTTTCTGCAATTTATCGATAGAGATTTGTTCGCTGCGTTCTTTACGGGTTTGGTTTAATACAAAAATATGGCGTGTATTATTATCGGCATGGCGATTTTTTTCTAAGTATTGCTTGATGCTATTCCAGTGACGTAAAACTGAAACACTGCTTTCTAATACCCAGATGCATACATCCGCTTGCAACCATAACGTATTGGCTAAGGCATGGTGGCGAGGTACATTCCACAATATAGCCGCGGCTTGATCGGCCAACTTATCCTGAAAATCTGCTAATTCGTTTGCTGTATTGGGCGCTGTTGCATCAATGGCTAAATAATTTAGTCTGGGCATCAGGGGTTGAGTGATGCGCTCAATAGAGCCCATTTCTTGTAACTGTTGCAGCGGAATCGGATGTTGGCTCTGTTCTAGTAATGGCCAAAATAAGGATAAATCACCGAGCTCAGTATCAATATCCGCAATCAAAGAATGACTACCTAATAACGCAAGTTTTTGTGCGATGGCAGCGGTGACAGTTGTACTACCGACGCCTCCTTGCAATCCTGTGATGACAATATTTTTGCTGTGCTGCTGACGTAAATTGGATGCTAGGCCAAGACTCTGCTTAACGCTGTGTAATAGCGCGTCATAATTAACCGGTAGGGTTAGATATTCTTCAATCCCAAGATCTAATAATTGGCGGTATTGGAATAAAGGGATTTCGTCGCCAATGACAATGACCTTGGTGCCAGGTTCGCAGACTTCTGCCAGTTGATTGAGAGCCAATTCAAGTTTGAATTCTGCTGTTAAGCTAGCCTGGCTGAAATCGACAATTAACACATTCGGGGATTCATTAACCGCTAAGTGCTGCGCCATTTGTTGCAGGCTGGCACTGATAATGTGTTTGTCGCTTATATCGAGGTCGTGACACAGGTGATTAACCTGAGCATTAATATCGGCTTCGTATTGGCCATTGCCTGCAGTAAAGGCTAATAATGAGGGTTTCATAGTGCTCTCCTAGTCACTTTAGCTTTCGTTATTGATCGTTGAATACAGTTGGGGCTAAAGGCTCTGCCGGAGCTTCAGGTTCGGCTTGTTCTACATTGCGACCATAATAGCGATCGAGTGCATTTGAAGTGCGTTTAGCACTGGCAGGACTTAATTGTTTCCCGCGGGCTAGATCGCTAGGATCTGCTACCATAATGGCTAAGTTATGTTCACTCGCACAACCAAAATTACTGCTTTGGCTTACATTACTATCTGACATATTAGGTACGCGCCATGAAGGACACTGTGGGATGCTGCGCTCAATAATAATGCCTGCAATAAAGACATTGTTTGTCGGTAAATTGATGTTGGAATCAAATACTTCTAGTTGCTGATGCGTTAAGCCCTGCTGTAATAAAAAGTGTTTAAGCTGTGGGTAATATTGAGTGCTGTTATCTAGTTTTAAGCGAACGTCACGTAAGGGTAGCGAGTTAATCCAGTGAGTAAGACTTGCTTGTGCTTGCGGGTTAAATACTGCAAAACTTGAGGACCACTCCACTTCTTTAACTGAGAGCTTAATTTGTGCTTTTGATGCCATACCAGCACAGCCTGAGAGCACGCTTATTATAAAAAATATGGATATTAAGGTGATTTTTTTTGAAAAAATTGTCATATGAATTTTCTCTACAAATATTCAATAATGTAAGATTTATGTTAAATACGATTCAATGCTAAAAAATAAAGCCGTAGTCACCGACTATTTTTGGTTGGCTGTTATTTATTGAAGCATTTGAATTAATGGTATTAGGTTTTAAAATTCGGCCATATAGGAAGCGTTGCCAGTGGTCATAAGGTGCCATTCCATGTTGGGGGATGTGCAAATTATTATTTCTACTAGGTTCAACGATGTACGCTGTTGCGATAATGACCAGTTCAGTTTCTTTGCGGATATAACTTTCCGAGCGAAAAAGCATTCCAATAATAGGAATGTCTGATAAAAAGGGAATTCCATTTATAACCGTATTTTCTCTTTCATGTAACAGCCCGCCTAGAACAAAACTTTGTCCACTAGCAAGTTCAACGGTCGTTGATGTCGATCTCTCTGTTAGTGTCGGTGGAACATTGCTATCTGCTGATGTATTGATGAATTCACTCACCGATGGGTTAACTTTTAAACTGATGCGGTTGGCGGATAAAATGGTCGGTGTCATGTTTAACTGAACACCATAGTTCATGTATTCATACGTAATTGGCTGATTTATGAGGGCTGGTTGAGGTACTGGGAACTTACCACCTGCATGAAACTGAGCTTGTTCTCCAGAAACGGATGTTAGATTAGGTTCAGCTAAAATACTGATTAAACCTTCTTGTTCAAAGGCTTTTAGTTTTCCGCTAATATTTGAAATTGGATTGCTGATGACGATGTCACCGATACTATCAGATATATTTTTCAAACTAATATCATTGCCACTGCTATTACTGCCGCCACTGTTGCCTAAATGCCCTCCTAGTGTGGTGGTGCTACCACCGCGTAAATTGTATTCACCCGTAATACTAGCTTCAAAACCTAAACCTCTAGAGGTTTGTCGGTCCATTTCAGCAATACGAATACGAATATTAACTTGGGTCGGTAAATTTATATTTAGCTGATTGATTAATTCTTTGTTGTTTTCGCTTTCATCCTTACTGGATAAGTAGCCTTGAGAAAGATATTTAACCTGATCTGCAGCTTGAGCTGTAGAAACACTACCCGTTAAAATCAATCGATTGGCTGTCGATATAACGTTAACGTTACTGTCGGGGAATTGCTGTTTAATTAATTGACTTAAGCTTTCTATATCATGCTTTACTTGGATTTTTCTCGCATAAATAACTTTTTCATCCTTGCCTAAAACATAAAGGGTGGTGATACCGGCAGATTGACCGAATAAAAAGAGTGATTGTGAACTCGGTGCTTGATAACTGGCAATTTCAGGGTTGGCAATGAAAATAGCTTTTGCGGCTTGTGGAAGCTGAATCAATTGACCTTGTTTTAGCAACAAGGTCATGTCTTTTAATTTTTCTGCATGGGCACTGTGTGGTTGTAATAATACAACCGCAAGAGTCATACAGGTGTAGATGATTTTAACAGAGGCTGATGTAATGCTTTTAATAGTCATCTTATTACTCTTTTTCTTTTTCTTTTGTATTTTCGTCATGCTGAGGGTAGCCAACAATTTGAGTCGAGCTACCACGCATTAGAACCAGACCTGGGTCAGGCTTTAATTGGTCTACTGCGGTATGCACATCACCACTCCAAGCTTCCATCGCCGTGACATTTCCTGGGTCTCGTTTTGAGCGCAAGCTTAAGGCAAGCTCACCCATTCGATTGGCGATGGTAAGATGTTGTGCCAGTTTTGGACTCACTTCTAATGTCGCAGTGGTAATCAGTATGCCGAGATCATTGCTAGGGTTGGCAACACTTTGGCGATTGATGGCGATAACACGAATAGCAGACGCTAAGGTTTTACTGGTTAACATGGAAATGTCACGGCCACGTTGCAGGGCTCTTTCACCGCGGTCGCTGTCGGCGTAAAATGTTAATAAAATATCGACAAAATCACCTGGGCCAATAAGACCTGCGTTAGCGGTAACTTCATTGACAGGAATACTGATAGCTCGTGATTCAGGTGCCAGAACAGCAGCAAGAAAGCCTTGTTGCTGGGGGCGAATTAAATTGCGGTACGCAATGGCTTCTCCTGCTTCAGTTTTTTTGAAAACGACGGCCCCGGTGAAATCATCAAGTTCAAATTGATGGCTACGAATCCAACCGCTACCCGTTACTTCTTTCTCTTCCCAAGTGACATCGCCTTTGTCGATAAAAGAACCATCATCGAGGTCACGTTGAGCAACGAGCACTTTCAAGACTTCAACAGCGGGGGCTGAGGTCGTTGAGGAGGCTGTTGAGACCGTTTTAATTTTTTTCTCTGCGGGTGTCATAGCGGCTTTAATGAATACAGCCCCTAGTATAGAAAATATAAAAACTAAAACAAAAGCGAACAAGCGCTTCGTGTTCATAGATGACTCCAGATCGACTATCGGTAAAACAATATTAAAATAATGGATGCACTATTCATCGGTACTAATAGCGCAAGTGATTTAGTAGGTTTGAAGCGTATAATTATTAAATAAGCCGTTAAGATGACAGAGAATACTAAGCACCAATCACTCCATGCCGGTAGGCTTAACCAAGGCATGCTGAGTATTAACCATTTGCTATCACTGCCGCCCCAAATACCGAAGTACCAGAGTGAAAAGGCGATGGCTATAAGGGTTAATAAGCCCGTCATAAGTTGCCAGCTGTATTGCACTTCAAATATTAGATGCAGCAAGGTGACTACGAGCATGGCTAATGTAATTGGGTGGCAAACTTTTCGGCAATGAGTGTCTTGTGCCATCGCCACGATCAATAAGAAGATGACCGCGACTAAAGCGATGTCCGAGAAAAATGTTTCTATTCTGAAGCACTGCCTAGCTGTTCGGTAATATTACCGAAGGTCTTTTTCAGAGCTAACATGAATTCACTGTCGCTGCCAAAAATAGTACCGATACCTAAGGCAATAGAGGCGGCTAATACGCCATATTCGATTGCAGTTACAGCGCGTTTATCGTGGGCGAAAGCTAATAATAGGTGGGCAAATTTCATGGTATATCCTCAAATAATGGTCGGCATTATACACGAGTGATAGTGATTCGCATTAAGTTTATTGTTAGTAAGAGAGTATTGCTGGAAAGTTTGTTGGACTTTTATGCCCACCTCCATGCTTAGGTAAGCAGGGAGATGGGCATCACAGGGTTATTGAATGCAAATATAGGGTTGGGCAGCATTACCTGAAATTGCAGATGTCACTGATTGGCCCAGAAGGCTATCAGGCCTAGCTAGCCATTCACCTTTGTTTTCTAGCCAATAGCCTGTACCAGATTCAAGCGCTAATGCGTTTGATAATGCTATCAAAAAAGTGGACTCCAAAATGTTGCTATCATTTAAGCGAGAAGGAATTAACGCACAGCTTGCTTTTGCATCCTCCCAGTTTTTCCCGCTGTCATGTCGCGTATAGCAAGTGCCATTCACTTCTGCTGCTTTATCACCACCAGAACAGTTACTGTTAGCAGATAGGGTGAAGGCGCTATCAGATAGAAGTGGCAAGCTTACCGTATTAAAATCACGGTTGGCTTGAACCCTCACCTGGACCGCTTCACTGGCATAATCAGCATTACCCACTGATTGAGGGTTCGCAGTCGCTTGTTGCCAAGTTGAGCCTGCGTCCGTGGTATAAAAATAATCAGATGCATTGTCATAGGCAACTGACCAAGTCCACCCAAATGTATTATCGTCATCATTAACCAATCCAGTACTTGGAGCAGCAGGATTGTTTTCTGGCAAGATGCTGACGCATAAGTAAGGCTTTAAGTTGGCCTTTCCTTTTGAGCTGGTATCAAGCTGCCAATTTCCATTATCGTCATCAATAGTGAATGCGTAGTTCGTATACCGAGGATCTTCGGTAATCCAGAGTGAGGCGCCTGCGGTAAAGGATAGGGCTATGGCTAGTTTCTCAAAGTCAGAGTTTTGCAAGTCATCTTTTGCTAATAATGCGCTACTTGAATTTACGCAGCTCTGGTTGGCATCAGCCCAGTTTAATTCTGTCGTAAAAACTTGATAACAGTTATTTTTGTAACGCACTTTATTATTTCCACAAGAAGTATCGCTACTGCTATAAGTTGTAATTGTGTGATAGAAACGACTATTGACGTCGTTCACTGAGTTACCACTGCTACTTGAACTGCCATAACGATCATCTGAATCTTCTTCGTTCTCTTGCTGTGCAAAGCGCAATACGTCAGGGTAATAATCTCCCCCTTCATTCGTCCAATAATACGCGGCAGTTTTTATAGCTTCCTTATGATTGGCAAAAATTGAGTCATCTATGGTTTGAGTATCCGTGCCATCATCCGTTGTGATATCAACAGTTTTGAGTGTTTTTAATAAATTTTCTGATGGTAGTTGCCAAGTATTGATGCCACATAAACTGTCAGTATTAACAGTGGCTAAGCGTTGTTTTGCCTTTGTATGGCTATTAGCTAAATCTTCACTATCTAAGATTGTCCAGCTTGTTTTAGTCGTAAAGTCACCATCAACTTCTATTTTTTGTACGCAGCGCCAGTCATCCCCATAAAGCTGGAATATATCGCTTACGGTGCCATTCTTAGCTATTTTTTGGTAGCCTCCATTTAGAGTTGCAGCGGGTAAGCTTGAAGCTTCAGTTTTACGTTCTGAGATGATTGTATTAACCGTTAGTAGTTCATCACTTAATTCAGCTCCTAGTTGTTGGAATATTGCAGCAATACTGGTACTGGCTAAAATCCCTTGAGTTAAAACTTCTGCTTTTTCTTCATCGCTATTGGCCGTTGCTTTCCAAGCATCAAATTGAATAAGCAGCGCATTAAGGGCAGTTTTAAGGGATTCTGCGTCTGTTATTAATTGTGCAGAAAGTCTTTGCTGTTCAGCTTTAACTTGGCTCAATGCAGTCTTACGCAGCGCTGTTTGATCTACTTCAATTAACGCAGTTAGTTTTGTTTGAGCGCTTCCCAGATCAACGATGGCTATTTTCAGTTTATCATCGCGATTTTTAATAAGTGCCGGTAAGTTATTAAGCTGTTGGAAAGCTGCTTTAAGGCTAGTCGCATCGCTTGCTGAAGTGTCGATGTTGATTGCAGAATAGCCTGTCTCTAGTGTATTAATATGGTTTAGTTTTTCAGTGACCAGTAGAATAAACTCATCAAAGGCATTTGCGCTAAAGACATCGTCACGAATTAAAAATAGATTAGCGTTAGCGATACTTGAATATTTTCCATGAGTTAAGCCGTCATCACTAAGCTGCCAAGAATACATAACGTTTTCTTCATCATCTACGACGGGCTTAATCCAAACATAATCACCCATGACCCAGTTGTAACTAATATAAGAACGAGGCTTACCGACATTGAAATAGGTATTTCCAATTAATGGCTTAAGGGTAATCAGTTCTTTTTTAGTGGGTAAGCGCCAGTCGGCAAATCCACAACTATTTGCATTATTAAAAGCAGTTATCTTGGCATCGATATCATCAAACTCAACATTGCTTAACTCTCCAATTGGGTTGCTCCAATAGCGACGACCGCTAGTATCGTTATCTTTTACGCAACTCCAGTCACTAGCAGACAAATCAACATGACTGCCATCATTTGCGATACGTTGGAAGCGATTGTGGCGTACAGCGCGTAGAGCGTAATAAGCGCTGCTATATGCATCGTTTGTCTTTTCGTCGGTATCGATTTCAGTTGCATGTAAGTAAGCTTGGAAATCATAAATACCGTCTTCTGCATTACCGTTATTATCGAGTGTGCGTGTGCTCGACCAAAAATATGGCTGCACAAGATCTGGATAATACGTCGAGTCAATGGGATTTCCGCGACTATCGAGTCGATTAGAAGTTTGTGTTTCAAACACAGCAAAGTTTTTGAAAATACTACGGTCGAGCGTTTTGGTTGCAGGTTCACTGGTGAGAGGTTTAGTATTTAGCTCTTGTAATTGGCTAATGCTTGGAATGCTCCAATCGCTGAAACCACAGTAGTTATTCGCATTCAATACCGTAACTAATGTTTCTAGCTGGTTATCATTGGAATGGCGGCTAGTAATACCATTGGCTTCAAAGAAATTGGTGATTTTACCATCAATTATATGCTCGTAATCCCAGAATCGATCTGTTGCCGTATAGCCTCCAGGGATAAATCCAACATCAGCGTAGGTTGCATCGATAGGAATTAATAGCATCCAAGTATTGCGATCATCGGTATCAATTGCTTGACCTGCACTATCGATATTTTGTGTTACGCAGGCATAGTCGCTAGCATCGGCGGCGAGTACTTGTCCTGAGGCGCTGACTTTGCTGAATTGACTGCTTGGTACTGGATCAGGATCAACGGGATCAACGGGATCAACAGGATCAACAGGATCAACAGGATCAACAGGATCAACAGGATCAACAGGATCAACAGGATCAACAGGATCAACAGGATCGTTGCCTGAAATTTCTTCTTTGGTAATCGTCAAATCTGGAATGGCTGTGATCCATTGAGCCGCTAATGCGTCTGGTAGGGCATCACTATCTTGTGATCTTAATTCAGTCAATTTAATTAACGCAGCAGGGGTGAGTTGGCTCCATGCTAGGGCTTCAATGGTTAGCTGATCGTCTGCAGAGTTATCAGATTCTTGTAGCGCTTTTGCAGTGATCGCTTGAATGGTATCGACTAAGATCTGGGCGACTTTCGCCATCGCTGAATTACCCAAGTTAATATAGTCTTGGTTAAGGGTATCAGCAGGGATGTCTAAACTGCTGGAAAGTTCAGCGAGTGCGTCAGCTTTGCTTAGACCTGATTTTTCTAGCGCTATTAACAAGGTTGTAAAAGGGGTAATAATACCGCTCTGATCAGCTGAGGCTGACAGAGTAAAGCCGTGCGTAATGGTATCGCCATTATCGTCGGCATCTTTTGTCACGCCCGCAACTGCTTGCGCTATTAGAGCTTTATTCTCTAGCCCGGCTAAATTAAAGCGACCTTGCGCATCAGTTTTAACTGGGCTTTCATTACTGCTGCATTGGCTGTCATTATTGCTATCAATACAGACAAGTGCATTTTCTAAGTAGCCATCGATAACACGGCCGTAGGTAATGCTGCCGCCAGGATTAACCGGTGCTGCATCATCATTATTATCTTTATTACTACTACCAGAAGAAGAACCTCCGCAAGCAGTAAGCGCAATGATAGCGCTCGCCAACAGGGGTGAATGCCAAATTTTCATAAAAGTCTCCAGAAAGGACTGCTACCTAATCAATATTAAGGTAGCGCAGGAAGGGTAAGGTTAAAGTGTTTTGTCCAGCGAATAGCATCACCGCGGAAGTAGCCATTAATAGTGGCGGTGAGTACGCCTTGCTTATTTGTTGCTGGCTGATTAATTCCGCCTAGATCATTACCACTTAGGGTAATGTGGCTTTCTAGCTCCGGGGTAATACTCCAAGTGATTTCTAAATCTTGGAAATTACTGTGCTGCGAGTTACTTAATTCGCCGACATTTTTAGGAAGGTTTAATATCTGGGTAATGTTATTTAAAGAGGCATTGTTCGCTGCAATGTAGCTGTCTGTTAATAATGCTTTGGCGGCTTGTATAGGGTGTGATACCGGAGACTGGATGGATAATATTTCAACTAGAGTATCTTTCTTTGCAATAATTTGGTGACCATTCCAGATTATCGATTCGATATTATCCTGCGTGGCTAATACTGAGTTATTACTAAGGCGATAAATATTTAGCACGCTGTTATTAATACGAGCGATTAGACTGGCATCTTCATTAATTTTGACCTTTCCAGAGCCTATTAGATTGCCACTGTTTAAAATTTTAGGATTGTACGCAAGGCGTGTATCCCAAAGCTGCCATTCGTTATGACTAGCGATAAATAATTGATTACCTTCTGCTAACCATTGAACATCTTCAACTTGATTACCCGCGAAAGAGAAATCAATCATTACCTGCATGTCAGCAATTCTAACAATGTAACTACGACGACCTTCTTCTTCTGCTATGAAGGCGTATTCTGCAGAAGGACTTAATTTCATTTTCAATAATGAAGAATTTAATTGTAGGTAATAGCTACTCGCTTCAGACAAGGTTTGGCTATCAACTGTATATAGACGCTTAGCGATATTATCCCACGCTAAAATCGTTGAACCGTCGGATGATATATTGATACTACTCAGGCTTTGCTGGGAGCAGGCGGCGATAACGGGGGTTTTGTTATTGGCAGTGAGGTAGTGGTCGAATTTGAAAATTCCGTGACTGGTAATATTTAAATTGCACGCTCTTGTAGCAGATTGTGATTGCGATGAATCGTGTGTTAAAAGCAAGCCTGTGCGGTTGTCGGCATTTAAATGAAGCGCTTGAATCTCGCCAGTAGGAGATAGGTTACGAGCTTCGGTAGAAGGTGTGCCAGTATCTGGATTTGTGGGTTGAGAAGGCGGTGCCGGAGCAGGCGCGGGTGCTGGAGCCGCAGAGGTTGCAGAGGCGAAAGCATCAATTTTTTGTGCGCTGGTATTGCGGGTAGCCAACATTCTTGTATTGGTATTTTCAGTATCTGCAGCCGACGTTTCAGTGCCAGCGGTAATATTTAGCTGTTTAGTTTTGGATACTTGGCCTGAGGCATTGATCGTTAGTATTTCAATTTTTCTATCGGCATGAGCGATCGCAAGTTCTTGGCGAGGATTGTTGTAGCTCCAGCTTACGATCGCTGCTGAAGATTGAAAATGCCCGCTTAAAGAAAGAGGCAGCTGTTGGCTTTGGACTAAAGAAAAGTCGGCTGCTACATCGAGAGTGCGGTTTTGAATCATTGATTCGACAGTAGCGGCTATCGCAATGTCGGATGTGTTGTTGGATAAATTATTGGCTTGGGCGCTGAAAAGGTGTTGGCGGGCAATGGCTTCTTGCTGCTCATATGCTGCTGGAATGCTACCGCCTTGAGGCCAACTAATACCGAGCTTTTTAGTCAAATAATTTTTGGCTTCTTGAACATTGCTAACAACGGGGTTATTGCGCACTTCGTGCCAAAGCAGTGTGGTTAATGCATCGGTTTGCAGACTGGTGGAAGGAGCTTTTAAGACAGACTCTTGTTTGCCGGTTAGAGAGTTAACGGTTTCTAGTAAACGCGTGGTTGGCAGTGGCGGGTTATTTAAACCGCTGGCGATTATCGATTTAGTATTCTCTGACTTTTCGGAACTATTGTCACTCTCAGTTTGTGCATAGCTTTCGAGCTCTGCTGATTCACAACGGCTGTTATCGTTGCTATCGATGCAGTTACGTTGAACTTGTTCTGATTGTAATGGGGCAGAGTCATAGCTCTCTCCGCCACAAGCCGTCAATAACAGGAGGCTTCCATAGAGGGTAAACGATTTAATTCGTGTGATCTTGCTGAGCGCTGTCATTGTAATTCTTAATCTAAATGATAATATGTCTCATTATTATTACCTATTGATGAGATGTTAACTAGTGATTTATAAAAAAAAGATTGTTTTAAGTATTAGCATGGCTACTTTATTAACTGCTTGTGGTGGTTCTAGCTCGAACTCGGGTGGTGATTCTGGAGACAATGCGGGTGGCTTACCGAGCTCTGGCACTATAGGAGATGGGACTTCGACGCCAGCACCCATACCTTCTATCCCTGATCAGCCAGTAGGCGACCAAGGAATGCTCGCGCTTATCGGGGGAGTACATTCAATTTTTTCTTCTTCTGTTCAGTCTTCTGTTCAGTCTTTGGTTAATCTTGATTTAGAAAACAATCAAATATTAATTGCATTAGCATCACCGAATACGTTAAAAATTATTGATGTCTCTGATCCGCTTTCTCCCAAGGTGACACTGGAAGAACAGTTTGCGACTAACGTAGTTCCAGCGGCAGGCACGGGTGGATACGAGGAAGAAGATGAGGATGAGGATGAAGAGGGGCATGATAAGCCTGAGTTTGTAGCCTTTGACGATGACGATGACGATGACGATGACGATGACGATGACGATGACGATGACGATGACGATGACGATGACGATTATGGCAATGGTGCTTCAACTATTTATGCTAACGCGTTGGTCGGTGCATCTTTAGATGTCAGTAATAACCAAACTATCTGGGCTGTGGTTCCTTATCGTGCAGCGTCTGCGATTGAAACGCAGTTTGGGATAGCGTATGGCGCGCAGTATGGTGTCTATACAGGGGATCAGTCTTTGTTAGCGGTAGCTGGTGAAAACAGTGACAGTTTCATTCGCTCTACCTCAACCGATGCAGATGGTAATGTGCTCGCCCAAACAGGATATATTCAACGTACTCTTCAGGCTGCCAGTGGTAGAACATTAGGTTGGCAGGTTTACAATAATGTAACCACAGGCGCTGATGAGATTCGTGTGATTGAGTTGGATTCGAAAGCGTCTGTTATTACTCAAAGCCCTATTCTAAAATGGAATGGAAGTGACGAGTTAGTGCATTGGGCTGTTGATAAAGACGGCGAGTCTTTAGCATTGATTACTCTTAATGCTACGGGTCAGCATAACCTTCATCTGATTGATATTAAGACTTTAGATGCGGCTTCTATGGATAATAGCGCTTTGCTGGCGATTAACTCGGTAGCCAGCAGTGCAGAAAAAGTTACGGATGTTGTGTTTTTTAATTCGTCAGATTCTATTGCGGTATCAATAGCTAATAGAGTCGAGCTGGTGGATGTTAACCAAGGAAGTTTAGTCGCACGCTCGAACTTGGTATTTAATAACACTGTAACGGGCATAGAGAGCGATGTTAAACGTGGATTCTTAGCGGTATTGCAAGGCGATGTTATTGAATTACGTGCGGTTGAGAATCCGGGTCAAACGGTTTCAACTCTGCAGTTAACGCAAGAGTTTACCTCTTTGGATATGGAGGAAAATAACTTAGTCGTATCTTCTGCCACTGATTATCAGTTGGTGTCGTTTTAGAAAATAACATTTTTATTAAAAATAACTTAAACCGAAATCCTATTATTATGCGCAAGAGCGTTGATTAGGATTCGGTTTAAGGTTGTTGCTAACGGAAGAGCATTAATCTAAGTATTAATATTTTACGATAATGCCTGAGCTAAACCAGTTAGCGGCAAAGCCCGTATCATGTTGGTAGTTACCAATTTGACCATTGAGTATGATGCTATCCTGCCATTCATAGGCAATGCCTGCTTCAACGGTGGTTGCTGTGAACTCTCCTAATCTATGATCTGCGCTGCCATAGCCGTTGATCGCAAACTCAGGATTGGCTTCTTTTGCGTCTTTATAAAAATTGGCCGCAGATTGCTGATAGAGCCGAGCCATTAAGTGAAAGCTCCAATCTTTACTGAGATTAAAATATGATTTTCCGGTAAAGGTTTGCGAATTTATTCCCCAGTCGTCTTGATACAGTCTTATGCTTGCGTGAGTACTGAGCTGTTTGTACCATTGCACAATCCAGTTACTGGCAATCCCGTAGCCTTTCTTCTCTTCTGGTCGTTGTTCTGCTGATAAGTAACTCTCTTGTACGCCATCACCATTACCATCAAATTTCCTAAGAATAGTTTGGTAGTGGTTTGATAAATAACCTTGGTCATAAATAACAAAGACATTGCCATCAATTAAGCTGCGTTGCGACATGACTTGGCTGATACCCAACTGCACATTGGTTGCAGTAAGGTCTGCCCAGCTTGTGTTATAGGTGGCATCAAATACTTTTGACTGGTTACTTTGATAGGATGCGCCTAATGTGTAGCTGCGATTTTTATAGCGATCAGCAAACCAGAGATAGTTAGCGGCAAGCGCATTGCTGACATAGTCAGGTTCGTAGGAATAATCGGCGCTGAGCGTTAATTCATTTCTTTCTTTATCGCGACTTAGCCAGCTAATGCCCGCCGATTTTCTTTCTTCTACGGGGACTGAGACATTTTGAACGCTGTAGCCTGCACTATCATAGCCGTAAATATTAGATGAGGACGATTGTTGAGCTTCGTTGGGTGCGGTCACTAGCGTGACCTTGGGCTGCCAGGCAGGGGAGGCACCGGAAATAATGTCTAGGCCCATGTTTATTTTTATTTGATGATCAACGTTAGGGTTGGCTTCTATACTCAGTGCATAATCGTCCACTTTAATTCGATTATTATTTTCTTGGTACGATAAATAATCCAAGGATATTTTATCGTCTGCTTGAGTAAGAGCGGAAGCCGCTGCTGTTAACAGGGCTAAACTTGTTTTAGTTTTCATTAATTACACCCACAGCCACCACCTGCAACCCCTAGGCCGCCACGACTGCTTTCTTTTGAAGAGTAAATTTTTTGATTGAATTTTTCACTACCCGGTGTCAGTCCACCAGGTTTCATGGTGGCTTTCGCTAGTTTTGATTTTTGCCAAGGTTTGACTTTCTCGGGCGTAAAAATTTCCACTAATTGATACCAGAAGCTCTCTTTATTGTTTGTCTCAATGTGCTTTGTTTTTATCGGTGCTATTGTTTTTAGCTCTGGCGTTGTTTGTTTTAGGGAGGTTAATTTAAACTCGTCCTTCGTTTTAAGAACGGTGTTTTTTTGATCTGCCTTTTTTACTTGAGGCTTATCACCCGTAAACAGTACGTTGCTTTGACTGTATCGATTATTCTCTTGAGAGCTTTGATTGCTTTGTTCAAGATATTGATAGTGTCCACACGCCGTTAATGATAATACCGAAGACATTATGGCTATGCGTATCATGGTTGATATCCTAATTTAGAAATATCAGACACAATTACGTCATCAATATTTGGCATTGCACCTAAATGCATGATTTCTATTTTACCATTTTTAATATAATACAACGCTGGCATGCCTAGCGGCTCAAATATTTCAATCATTTGTTGTTCAGGGTCCATAACCACTCTGAAATTTAAGCCACCCTTTTGAGCGAATGAATCTATGTATTCTTGGCCTTCGCTCAGTTCTTCATCGACATTAATTCCGATCACTTCAAATTGATTATTATCCAGTTGCGGTATCAACTCTGAAATTTGTGGCAGCTCGATACGACAAGATACGCACCAGGATGCAAAGAAATCGATTAAGGTGATTTTGTTTGGATCAATGCCTAAGGTTTTAATGAGTTCTGGCGTTAGCTGCTCTTGAAGCTCTAAAGCTGAACTGGAGAGGGGGATAAGGCTTAGTATTGAAGCGGATATAATGGAGAGTAGCTTTTTTTTCATAATGATAAAGTGGCATATAGTTTATTTAACGCGCATCTTAATGATTATACTTCTCATTAGCAATATGTGCAGCAAATACAATTCTATTTTTGTACTCGCTGCTTTGTACATTTGTTCTGCTTAATCAAAATCACAAATTGAATAAACATCAAAACCTGCCGCACGAATTTTATCTGAACCACCCAGTGCCGGTAAATCTATAATGGCTGCACATTCCACCACTTCAGCCCCTAGCTGCTTAATCAGCTCACAGGCGGCTAACATAGTGCCTCCTGTAGCGATTAAATCGTCGATCACTAATACCTTGTCACCGGGTTTAAACGCATCGGTATGCAGCTCGATAGTCGCGCTGCCGTATTCTAGGTCGTAACTCTGGGTAATGGTTTCGTAAGGGAGTTTTCCCTGTTTGCGCACAGGCACTAGGGTAAGGCCCAGTTCATAAGCTAGTGGGGCACCTAATAGGAAACCACGTGCATCTAAGGCGGCAATACCTTGTATATCTTGACCTTGATAGCGGTGAACAAAGCTATCGATTAACATGCGGAAAATCTTTGGGTCGTGCATCAGGGGGGTGATGTCGCTGAATTGAATGCCAGGTTTTGGCCAGTCAGCAATGGTACGCACGGCTTGACGGATCTGTTCGCTATAAACGCTCATGGGAATCTCGAAACTTTAATAAAATTATACGGGTGAAATTGAACAAGAATTGTTCTAACTGAAATGATAGCAGCCTAACGAGAGTTAGGCTGCTGGCTCAACTGAGTTGAGAAGTTACTTAAATCGTAGATTGTACGATTAGAAGTGAACTTTAACCAAAGCGCTAACTACGTCTTCGTTAGAATCATTTACGCCGAATTGGCCAGTTGCGCCATCTTCAATTTGGAATTTATTAGTCCAGTTAGCGTATTCAATACCAACATAAACCTTGTTTGAAGTACCGAAAGCCTGGCTAGCATCCCACTTTAGCTGAGAAGTGATGTTGCTTGATGCAGCTTTGTCGCCATCATTTTTACCAGTAGCGGTAGCCCAGTCCCAGAAACCATCAAACATGAAGTTTTGGCCGGCAACAGCAAAAGGCACGCCCCAAACTGTAGTCGTTTGATAGTTGTTATTACCATCGTCATTAAAACGCTGGTATACGTTGAAGCTTAAGTTTTGGAAGCCTGGAACATTCAAGTCGGTTCCGAAACCCACTAGAACATCATCGTTTGCTTCACTCATTTCCCAAGTGGTAGCTACATATAGGTTTTTAACGATACCTGCGTCAAAACCAGATACTTTGAAACGTGGTGAAACTTCTATGTAGGTTTCAGAGTCATCAGCAGCGTTCGCTTCTGTGTTGATTAAGCGATCGCCAAATACAAAAATGTCGCCCCAGCTATTAGCACTGAAGTGTTCGAAAGTCACAACGGCTTTATCAGAAGCGCCAACTTTATAGCTTTCGCCATATAGAACAGAAACGCTGTTATCGTAGAAGAAGGTTTCTGCGCTGGCTGCACCGGCGGCTACTGTCATCGCTGCTGCTAAAGCAATCTTGGTAAATTTCATGGTCTTTCCCATTATAATAGTCGTTATAAACTTCAGTTAGGTCAGAGTCCCGCATTGCTTATATGCAATATCAAGACGTCTTATAGGCATTATAGCCATGCTAGACAATATTTGTCCAACTGGTCAACTGGGGTTGGATGTGGGAAGATTAACAAAGATGACCATTACCATTTCATTAGATGGTGATAGTTGATAACTCTAATAATTCAGTGGATTTTTTATGCTAGAACGTCTTTTTCAGCTCTCCCGTTTCGGAACCAATGTAAAAACCGAAATCTTGGCAGGGCTGACAACCTTCTTAACCATGGCTTATATCATCTTTGTTAACCCAGCAATGTTAGCGCAAGCAGGCATGGATCCAGGTGCTGTATTTGTAGCTACGTGTTTAGCGGCGGCTATAGGGTGTTTCGTGATGGGCTTTTGGGCGAACTTGCCGGTCGCACTTGCACCGGGAATGGGGCTTAATGCGTTCTTCACTTATGGTGTTGTTCTAGGGATGGGGCACTCATGGCAGACGGCTTTGGGGGCTGTATGCCTTTCAGGTATTATTTTCTTTGCATTGTCGTTATTTAAAGTGCGTGAGTGGATTATTAATGCGATTCCTGAAACCTTAAAGAAGGCGATAGCGGCCGGTATTGGTAGCTTCTTGGCACTTATTGCGTTGAAAAACTCCGGTATTATTGTTGATCATCCAGCGACGCTTGTAAGCTTGGGTGATTTGACCAGCTTCGGCCCTGCGATGGCTTTGGTCGGCTTATTTTTGGTGATTGGCTTAGTACAGCGTAATATCCCGGGTGGCGTTATGTTGGCGATTCTAATTATTACTGCGATTGCTGTTGTCACCGGTCATGTTGAATATACCGGGCTGGTTTCTGCGCCACCGTCTATTGCACCGACCTTTATGCAGATGGATCTTATTGGCGCGTTAGATGTTGCGTTATTAAGTGTGGTATTTGCCTTCTTATTTGTCGATTTGTTCGATACTTCCGGTACCTTGATTGCTGTTGCTCAGCGCGCAGGTTTGCAAACCTCTGAGGGTAAAGTGCCACGTCTTAAGCAAGCATTAATGGCTGATAGTACAGCATCTATGACTGGAGCTATGTTGGGGACATCGTCAACCACTAGTTATATTGAAAGTGCTTCGGGTGTGGCGGCAGGTGGTCGTACTGGGTTGACGGCGGTTGTGGTGGGTATCTTATTTCTACTGGCCATTTTCTTCGCGCCACTGGCTGGGATGATTCCTGCTTATGCCACCGCGGGCGCAATCTTGTACGTTTCTGTTTTGATGATGTTTACCTTAAAAGATGTGCAGTGGGATGATTTAACAGAAGCGACGCCGGTTGTTGTTGTGTTGTTGTTTACGCCGTTAACTTTTTCGATTGCTCACGGTATTACGCTAGGTTTTATTAGCTATGCAGCGGCTAAGTTAGTTGGCGGTAAGGCCAAAGAAGTGTCGCTAAGTGTTTGGATCGTTGCGGCTTTATTACTGTTGAAAATAATGTTCGTTGGCTAGTCAATTTTGATAAGTTATTTCAGGATTAGACAGTGATAGAAATGAAAAAGGCCTGCAATGAAGTGACCCCCAATAGTTAGACAAATAACTTTGGGGGACTTCATGTCCAAATACAGTAGAAGCTTAAAAATAGTCATCGCTAAAAGATATTTAGATGACGAACCCTCTCGCCAATTAGGTCGAGA
>Ga0209396_1000404_pt1 | contig 52722 bp, 42 predicted proteins | sample GOMGulsemesocosm_6_FD_184638 | JGI IMG/M metagenome (GOLD analysis project Ga0209396, IMG submission 184638) | Methane-oxidizing microbial communities from mesocosms in the Gulf of Mexico - GOM8C Gulf of Mexico (SPAdes) (version 2) | ecosystem: Environmental > Aquatic > Marine > Cold seeps... | reverse complement strand
AGTTGCTTATTTATCTACTTTAACTTAAATAATTTGAGTTTATTAACAATAAATTGAACTAATCAATCAAACCATACTCTCACTTAATAGTTATGTTATTCCCTTAGTGTTTCATATTTTGCGCGCTTTCTAATTTGAAGGCGCTTTTTTTTGTCAAAAATTTGAGAGTGATATGGACAGAATGAGCAAAATTGCTTGTTTATGGCCTTAGCTTAAATAATTTGAATTTATTAACAATAAATTGAACTAATCAATCAAACCACACTCTTACTTAACAGTAATGTTATTCCCTTAATGTTTTATGCGCTTTCTAATTTGAAGGCGCTTTTTTTTGTCTATAATTTGAGAGTGATGGAGACAAAATAAGCAGAGTTGCTTATTTATCTACTTCAACTTAAATAATTTGAGTTTATTAACAATAAATTGAACTAATCAATCAAACTATACTCTCACTTAATAGTTATGTTATTCCCTTAGTGTTTCATATTTTGCGCGTTTTCTAATTTGAAGGCGCTTTTTTTTGTCAAAAATTTAAAGGTAATGTTGTTGGAATAACAATTTTGTTATTCCGCTCTCAAAATACTGTTTCATGTTTATGCGCGTTTTCTAATTTGAAGGCGCTTTTTTTTGTCAAAAATTTGAGAGTGATATGGACAGAATAAGCAAAATTACTTGTTTATGGCCTTTAGTTTAAATAATTTGAATTTATTAACAATAAATTGAACTAATCAATCAAACCACACTCTTACTTAACAGTAATGTTATTCCCTTAATATTTCATGTTTTGCGCGCCTTCTAATTTGAAAGCGCTTTTTTTTGTCTAAAATTTGAAGGTTATGTTGTTGGAATAACAATTTTGTTATTCCGCTCTCAAATACTGTTTCATGTTTATGCGCTTTCTAATTTGAAGGCACTTTTTATTGTCTAAAATTTGAGAGTGATGTAGCGATAATAACAGCACGGTTATCTCTTTCATCTTAATAAAATTTTATATTATCTCTAACTTTCGACCACGGGTTTTGTTTAAAACTTAGCGTGGTATATAAAAGCCCCTACCAACAGCAGTCTGATTAATCAGACTGCTGTTGGTATTTTTGTCTTAGCTGATAATATAGTAGAGTTGATAAACGATAATTGGTTATTGTTAGACTTGGCAGAACGTCAGGATTTAATTGACAACAATCCTTAGTTTAATGTGCTTAGTGCGATGTCACTTAATAGGGTGCAAAGCCATACACCAACGTTCAAGAGTACTTCAGTAATTATTTTCTGCTTCATGAGTAAGTGGTATTTAAAGGGCGTAACAGGAAGATATTGTGAATAATTATAAATAAAATGAACTTATTATTTGTTAAAGCGTCTTAACTATTGAAACATTCTTCCCTGGATTGCTTCATTTCTTTTTAAGTCTTGTTTACTTAAAAATTCGGCGCGTCATTTGACGCGCTTTTTTTATTCTTTTTCTTCTCGCGGTTTAAAATCTATTTATCTTTTCTTCTCACTACTATCAAGTATTATTAAACACAGCACTCTATAACAAACGTTATGCGAAATAATCAGATAGAAAATCATCAAAATTCAGTTTATCACTTGCTTCAATATCAGCTTGTGCGGCGTGTGATGCAGGAACACTTTTATCAAAAGAATCTTGATCATAATACTGATAATCACGTATTTTAGCTTGTTGCTGATACTGACTCGCTTTGTCTAAAGCAAATTGTGATAAACATTGCTCTTTAATGATAGCAACTAGCTGAGCTGAAGGCGTTAAACTAGCATCATTTATCTTTGCTTGTTCACGAATAATAGCTTCACTATAGCGAGTAGTTTCATAAGCCTTATCTAACAACTGTGCCACTCCTGCCATCTGCTCAAACAATTCATTGCCCCATTGAGGTACAGATTTTAGTGTAACTTTCCCGCTACAATTTGCATCACTAAGCATAAGCTCAGGATCTCGACCACGTAAAACCACTGCGTCCATATTCTCTTCGTGCAATGTTTGGCGTGTACAATCAAACTCTTTATTGTCTGTAAAGGCACAAAAGGTGAGAAATATATCTAAAAAATGAACTTGTTCAATGCTAATACCTGTATCTGAAAAAGGATTGACATCAAGTGCCCTAACTTCAATGTATTCCACACCGCGTTCTCCTAGCGCTGTGGAAGGTTTCTCTCCCGATTTAGCAACACGCTTGGGGCGAATAGGTGCATAGAGTTCATTTTCTATTTGCAGCACATTATCATTAAGTTGCTGATATTCACCATTCACTTTAACACCGATTCCGGCAAAATCTTTTGATTTGAGTTTGATCGCTTGTTGTACACCATCAACATAATCGGCTAAGTTGTTATAACAGATTTTTAATGCCGATTGCTCAGAGCTAGTATAACCAAGATCACTCATACGTAATGAGGTAGCGTGCTCTAAATATAGCGCGCCATGAGCGGACTTTTTAAAGGCAAGTTTATGTTCTTTTCCTTGTAAAAAAGAACCACATATAGCTGGAGAGCTGCCATATAAATAAGGGATTAACCAACAGAAACGTTTGTAGTTTCTTAAAATTGAAAAGTAACGCTCAGAAATGAAGTCATCAAGTGGTAATAATTTTTCACCTGACGAATGATGTAAATCTTGTTGAACTTTCCAAAAATCTTGTGAGAAAGAGAAGTTAAAATGAATTCCAGAAATTACCTGCATCATGGAGCCATATCGATTTTTTAGCCCTTGACGATAAACAGTCTTCATTTTACCAATATTTGAACTGCCATATTTTGCCAATGGGATTTTTTCAGCATCGTTAACAAAACAAGGCATACTCATCGGCCACAGTAACTCACCCTCAATATTAGCAAAAGTATACTTTTGAATATCTTGTAATTGCCCTATAGCTTGCTCTGGAGAGTGACTTACTGGTGTAATAAACTCTAGTAAGGTTTCAGAGTAATCCGTGGTTATTTGACCATGCGTAAGGGCAGAGCCCAACTGATGGTAATGGCCGTGTTCAGATAGCTTTCCTTCAGGCAATATTCGCAAAGCTTCTCGCTCTATGCCACGCCCTATTCCTGCAACCGCAGCTAAATTTTCACTTTGGCTAAACGCGCCAATATAATCAGTTAATGAGAATGTCAAAATAATTCCTATCTATACTAGATAAACTAACAAGCTAGCTTAATTTGGTCTTTAACGAGCAAAAGGTCTAAATAAAAGACCCCTTATTAATACGATATAAGTAAGGGGTCTTTTAGTGGTTTTCAATCCTTTACTCTGTTTATTTACACTATTTATTTATAAGTTCTTTATTTAGCCAGCTTCAGATCAACTATTTCAACATTTAGCTTTTGCAGCTGTGGCCTAACTACTTGACCGTCACCAACAACAATCCATTGCATAGGTTTTGATAATTCTTTTGTTGCAATAACATTTAATTGCTCAAGACTAATATTATTAATAATTTCACTTTGTTGTTCACCATAGTTGGTCGCTAAGTTGAATTGTAATATCTGTCTTAAGAAGCCACTTTTTTGACCTGGCGTTTCAAAGTTTAACGCTTCATTTTGAGAAATAGCTTGGCGCATAAAGGTTACTTCGTTTGGTGTTAGTCCGTGCTCTTGATAGCTTTTCAGCTCACTTTCAATCTCAACCATAGCATCATAAGTATGCTCTTTTTTAACACTAGCCCCCGCACTAAAACGACCAAGTGTTTTGCCTGCAGAATAGTAACTTGATGCACCATAGGTATAACCTTTATCTTCTCGAAGATTTAAGTTAATACGGCTATTAAACGCACTACCTAATGGATAATTCATTAAAGTCGCTTTAAAATGATCACCTGTTGCATCATAAGTCATTGCTCGACGAGTTAGCTTAATAACCGTTTGGCTAGCGCTGGGTAAATCAACAAAATAAAGTTTATTCGGTGTCACTTCTGGGAAGTTATAATCGCCATCGATGCTGTAGTCATTACCTTTCCAGCTTTTTAATGGCCATAGTTTTTCTAAAATGTCTGCTTTGTCAATATCACCTACCACAACTAAGCTCGCTTTAGCTGGAGAAAAGTAAGCTTGATAGAAGCCTTTAACATCATCAAGTGTAATCGCTGATACGGTAGCAATAGTACCGCTATCGGCTAAGCCAAAACGATTATTCCTGCCGTAAGTCACTTGTTTTAATGCTCTACTAGCTAAAGTACGTGCATCTTTATTTCCTTGCTCTAATCCTTGAATCAACTGGTTTTTAACACGATTAAAATCATCTTCTGCAAAGGCGGGTTTAAACATCATTTCATTCATCAACGCTAAGGTTTCATCGAGATTTTTTACCAAAGAATTGACTTTGATGTATGTATTTCGTCCACCTGCGCCAATAGATATATTGCTTCCTAAAAGCGCGAGTTCGTTAGATAATTCTTCCTTACTGTGTATCGTTGTACCCTCTTCCATCAAACTTGCCGTTAAACTTGCTAAACCAGCTTTATCAGTAGTATCAAGTAACACACCACCATCTAAGCTTAGTAACAGACTTACTGTCGGTGTTTCAGTATTTTTGGTTGCGATAATCTCGATACCATTATCAAATTTCTCCCGCCATAAGGTAGGCACCGTTATTTGTGGATTGGCACCTGATGTTGGCATAACACTGCGATCAAAGTCACTGGTGTTTTTCATGATAGGTGTATCAAGCTCAGCAAGGATTGGAGGGTTACTTACATCAGGTAAAGAAAAGTTATTCGCTTTGGCCACTAAGGTTTCTTGGCCATGCGGCACTATCGACAATACGGCCGCGCCTTTACCTTGAATGTATTGTTTAAAAACACGCATAACATCAGCTTTAGTCACTTTGTTGTAGCGTGCAACTTGCTGCTCGGTGTAGTTAGCATTACCTAACATAGTTTGAAAGTGCGCTAAATTAGACACTTTACCCGAGACACTTTGTAAGCCATAGATAGTACCTGTTTCTATGCCTACTTTCGTTTTCATAAGATCATCGGCATTAACACCGCGCTCCACAAACTCCACTAAAGTGTCATTAATAACTTGTTCAATTGTACTTAATGACAAACCTTGTTGTGGGTTAGGCAATGCAAAAAAGTTCATGCCACAAGCTAGCTCACGGCAGGGATGACTTGCTCCGGCTTGCACCGCAACTCCTGATTTAACTAAGTTTTTATAGAGTAACGATGTTGGACCACCACCTAATATATTGGCTAACACATCGAGTGCAGGTTCATCTTCATGCATGCCATAAACTGTAGGAAAACTAATATAAAGCAATGGTAAAGAAACATTATCAGTAAAAGAGTAATAACGATTATCGGTAAGTGTTACCGAGGTTTTAGCTATATTCTCTACTGCTGGTCCTTTACTTAAAGCACCAAAGTATTTATTCACCCATGCCAATGTTTGTGTCTCATCGATATCGCCACCAATGGTCAATACTGCATTATTTGGACCATACCAACGAGAGAAAAACTCCTTTAAATCAGTTACAGTACCGCGATCTAGGTCTGACAAATAACCAATTGTTGGCCATGAATATGGGTGTTCACGTGGGAAAATCATTTGATTTACCGTTTCGTTTAAACGGCCATAAGGGCGATTATCGACATTTTGACCACGCTCATTTTTAACGGTTGCGCGCTGTACTTCAAACTTTTCTGCTGTAATTGCCTCTAATAAAAAACCCATTCGGTCAGACTCTAACCACAGCATTTTTTCTAATTGATTCTTAGGCACTGTTTCAAAATAGTTTGTACGGTCAGAATTAGTGGTACCGTTTAAATCACCACCACTTTGTGTAACCACTTTAAAGTGCTGTTCATCGGCCACGTTTTGAGAGCCTTGAAACATCATATGTTCAAAGAAATGTGCAAAACCCGATTTACCAAGCTGCTCTCGAGCTGAGCCAACATGGTAAGTCACATCAACATGTACTAATGGATCCGAATTATCTTGGTGTAAAATCACCGTTAGGCCGTTAGCTAATTGATATTTTTTAAAGGGGATATTAATGGTATCGTCTTTAGCCGTTACGGTCTCAACTAAGCTTACACCGGCTGGTAATGACGTTGACTCTTGGCTACTACAAGCAAACAAAAGTGCGGTAGCAGCGGCTATTGCAGAAAATCGAAAAACATTATGAAGTTTTCTTGGTGATTGCGTTTTAGCGTGTTTGAACAAAATAACATCCTGTAAAAAGAGTAAAATTATGAAGATTGAATTATCATAGCAAACATAATCACGAAGCGGCTATTTTAAATGTTTAAAGTTATTGCAGAACACCATGATTTTATTGTTGTTGATAAGGAAGCAGGAGTAAATTTTCATGATGAAGGTGATATCGGAAGTGGACTTCATTCCATGGTTAAAAAGCAAATAAAACGTCTGATAACAAGCCCTAACAGTGAAGCGGAACTTTACCCTGTACATCGTTTAGATAAAATGACTTCAGGATTAGTTGTTTTTGCTAAAACGTTATCCTGTGCACAAGCCTTTGGGAAGATGTTTGAAGGGCATGAAATAGAGAAGTACTACCTTGCAGTAGCGGATAAAAAACCAAGCAAAAAGCAGGGGTTAATTAAAGGTGATATGGCCAAAAGCCGCCGTGGAATGTTTAAATTACTAAGAAGTATGAACAACCCTGCTGTTACCCAGTTTTTCTCGTTTAGCTTACCGAACAAACAACGCTTATATTTACTTAAACCCCACTCAGGTAAAACCCATCAGTTACGTGTTGCGCTTGCAAGTATAGGGGCACCTATTGTTGGAGATGCGCTTTATTACAGCTCATCAAAAGCAGATAGAGGTTATTTACATGCTTATGCACTCAAGTTTACCTACTTAGGTGAGTCCTTTGAGTTTACTTCTCTGCCAAGTAACGGAGATTATTACTTAAATAAGGCGGTTGATGAGCAATTAGCAGCAATAAAAAAGCCTTGGCAGTTAAACTGGCCAAGGCTTTAGCGCGAACAAGTTCCCGCCTACAGGTTATCAATATATCGTAGGCGGCTTACCTTGAATAATAAGCTAATCACGCCATTTTCTATAACAAATGCCAAACTACTAGAGCTATTGCTGTAGGACAAACAAACTTCATATATTTAGCACAGCACCAAGGCCTTGGCCTTGGAGTCACTGTTATCTTTTAAAATGAATGCCAAAATACTAATGCGATAGCTGTCGGACAAACAAACTTCATATATTTAACACAGCACCAAGGCCATGGCCTTGGAGTCACTGTTATCTTTTATAATGAATGCCAAAATACTAATGCGATAGCTGTCGGACATACAAACTTCATATATTTAACACAGCACCAAGGCCATGGCCTTGGAGTCACTGTTATCTTCTATAATGAATGCCAAAATACTAATGCGATAGCTGTCGGACAAACAAACTTAGTATACCAAGGCCAAATCTTCCAAAAAATACTGCCTTCAACCTCGCTATTGCCTTGTTTAATCTCTGCTAAAATCTCACTTCGGTGCCAAATCCAGCCGGCAAAAACACAACACAACATAGCAATAATTGGCTGACCATATTGTGTTGATAATGTCGCCACAAAATCTAACATCCAAGCTAAATTAATAACGATAATAATGCTGAATGCTAAAATGCCTAAACCAATTAGGGTTGTCGCTTTTTCGCGTGGCATGTCATGACGCTCAACCACAAACGATACCGGGCCTTCAAGCATTGAGATACTTGACGTTAATGCAGCTATCGACATCAAAACAAAAAAGCCAAAGGCAACAAATAAACCAACCGCCCCCATACCCGAAAAGAGTGCAGGTAATACGGTAAAGACAAGATTAGAGCCTGAAATTAAGCTGCCATCTTCAGCAAAAATAGCCACGCCTTGTGCTTGCGCAACATACATAGCAGGAATAATTAACAAACCAGCTAAAAAGGCAATAGAAACGTCGATTAAGGTAACTTGTGCTCCTAACGTTACTAGGTTCTCCTTTTTGGCAATGTAGGAGCCATAAATAATCATCACACTAGTGCCCAGTGACAATGAGAAAAAGGCTTGTCCCAAAGCGCTGATTAATAAGTCAGGTTCAAATACACGGGAGATATCTGGATTTAAATAGGCACGAAACCCTTCCCTTGAACCATCAAGGGTAAATACATAAATGATCAATAAGATCAATAAGCCGATTAGCATTGGCATAAGGCGTTTAGACCATTTTTCAATACCCTGTTCAACACCACTTCGAATGATGAAAATTGTTAATGTCATGAAAAAGGTAGTAAATAGAATATTGCGTGTTAAGGAGTGGTTGATTAACCAATCGGCAGTACCTGTAAAGCCACCTAATCTTGCTAGTGGCTCGATAGCATAGGAAATCATCCAACCAGCAATAATGCCATAGAAGCTTAAAATTAGTGCAGCACAAATAATGCCACCAAAACCGACAACAAAACCGAAACGTTTTTGCCAAGTGTTACGGGCAATTTTTTGCATTGATGTTACGGCATTAGCTTGGCCATAACGACCAATTAATAATTCAGCCATAAATGCTGGATATGCTAAACAAAAAGCTAAGACTAAATACACCAATACAAAAGCAGCACCGCCATTGCTAGCCGTTTGAGTTGGAAACCCCCAAATATTACCTAAACCAACAGCAGATCCTGCTGCAGCCATAATAAAACCGAAACGCGAGCTAAACCCACCTCTTGAAACACCCATTTATTTCCCCAAAACCTTTTGCTAGCTGTCTTTACCGTTATGCCTTTGAGTTACGTGTCTATAACGCTCTCAAGGATAATATTATTTTTATAATGACTCACATTATATTCATACCAAGTGCATTAATTAGTTGACCACTTAGCGAGAATTAAAAAGCTTAGAGGCAAGGCATTGATTGAAGATATAACTATGAGGGCCTAATCTACGCAATTACTTCGAAGATGAACAGAGCCTTGTGATAAATAAACAAAAAAGCCCTGTGTAACGCTCAATTTACAAGCATTACACAGAGCTTTATATTATCTAGGCTTAAACCCTATTAGCAAAATAATTTGCTGTAAAGTTATTCCGCTTCAGGACGCATATGTGGGAATAAAATTACATCTTTGATTGTTGGAGAGTCAGTAAACAACATCACTAATCGGTCAATACCAATACCTTCACCTGCCGTTGGCGGTAAGCCATATTCTAAGGCGTTGATATAATCCGCATCGTAATGCATCGCTTCGTCATCACCAGCATCTTTTTCTGTCACTTGTTTTTGGAAGCGTTCAGCTTGGTCTTCTGCATCGTTAAGCTCAGAGAAACCATTTGCTAACTCACGACCACCAACGAAGAATTCAAAGCGGTCGGTGATGAATGGGTTTTCATCATTACGACGTGCTAATGGAGAAACTTCCCACGGGTATTCTGTAATGAAAGTAGGTTGATCTAATAAATGCTCTGCAACTTCTTCGAAGATTTCACAGATATACTTACCAGGGCCCCACACTTTAGAAGCACTGCTTTCTTTAACACCAACAGCTTTAGCCATGGCTTTGATTGCGTCAAAGTTGTTTTCAGGGTCACGTAATGCAGCTTCATCAAGTTGCTCTGCTCCGCGATGATCTTTGCCATATTGTAAAATAGCATCAACCATAGATAAACGTAAAAACGGCTTACCAAGGTCGTAGAATTTTTCTTCTACTACTTCGCCATCAGTATTTTTAACGGTATTACGAATAGTGGTAGTACCTAATACGTCTTGGGCAATAGTACGTAACATTTCTTCGGTGGTATTCATCAAGTCATGATAATCAGCGTAAGCTTGATAGAATTCAATCATAGTGAATTCTGGGTTATGACGTGTTGAAATACCTTCGTTACGGAAACTACGGTTAATTTCAAACACACGGTCAAAACCACCAACTACTAGACGCTTTAAGTTAAGCTCTGGCGCAATACGTAAATACATATCAAGGTCAAAGGTATTATGATGCGTCATAAAAGGTTTAGCGGTAGCGCCACCCGGTATGATTTGTAACATAGGTGTTTCAACTTCCATAAAATCACGCTGCGTTAAGAAGTTACGAATGCCAGCAACAATCTTTGAGCGAATTTTAAAAGTATTACGGGTATCTTCATTGATAATTAAATCAACATAACGCTGACGATACTTAGTTTCTTGATCTGATAAACCGTGGAATTTCTCTGGTAACGGACGTAAAGACTTAGTTAACAGCGAGTACTCTTCCATATTCACGTAAAGATCACCTTTACCTGATTTATGTAAAATACCTTTAATACCTACAATATCACCTATATCTAATGAACCCCATTTAGCGCGTATTTCTTTTTGTACGGTTTTTTCAGCATAACCTTGAATACGACCTGACGAGTCTTGTATCACTAAAAATGGTCCACGCTTAGCCATAACACGACCAGCAATAGCATAAGTAACTTGTAATGCTTCAAGCTCTTCTTTGGTTTTTTCACCATGTTCAGCTTGAATATCAGCAGCTAAATGTTCACGATTAAAATCGTTAGGAAAACCATTGGCGGAACAATTAGAGCGAATTTTTTCAAGTTTTACACGACGCTCAGCAATCAATTTATTTTCATCTTGTGCTACGGGTGCATCACCGGCTTTAGTGGCTTTATCTGTCATTTTATTTCCAAAGTTATCTATAATTTGTTCAATAATTTAATAGGTTTGAGCTTAGCGCTATAAACCAGATTTTAAACTAGCTTCAAGGAATTTATCTAAATCCCCATCTAATACGGCTTGAGTGTTTCTGTTTTCAACACCCGTTCGTAAATCTTTAATACGACTATCATCTAATACATAAGAGCGGATTTGACTGCCCCAACCGATATCAGATTTACCGTCTTCTAATTCTTGTTTGCCTTCATTTTGCTTTTGCATTTCCATTTCATACAATTTTGCTTTCAATAACTTCATCGCGGTCGCGCGGTTTTTATGCTGAGAACGATCCGCCTGACATGCAACCACAGCGCCTGTTGGCTCATGGGTAATACGAATAGCTGAATCTGTTTTGTTAACATGCTGACCACCTGCACCTGATGCGCGGAAGGTATCAATGCGTAGATCAGCAGGGTTAATATCAATTTCAATATTGTCATCTATTTCAGGGTAAATAAATGCTGAAGCAAATGAGGTATGACGACGACCAGAAGAGTCAAATGGCGATTTACGTACTAGGCGATGCACACCTGTTTCAGTGCGTAACCAGCCAAAAGCATATTCACCGGTATATTTAATCGTACAACCTTTAATGCCGGCGACATCACCACCAGTGACTTCAATAGCCTCGGTTTTATAACCGTGCGCCTCACCCCACCGTAAATACATACGCATCAGCATTTCAGCCCAGTCTTGTGCTTCAGTACCGCCCGAGCCAGATTGAATATCTAGATAGCAGTTATTAGCATCGTGTTCACCACTAAACATACGGCGAAACTCTAGTTTCTCTAATACCGCATCAAGGGCTTTTGCTTCCACTTCTGCATCATCAAAAGTTTCTTGGTCAGCTTCTTCAACAGCAAGCTCAACTAAACCTTCAATATCTTCACAGCCAGTTTCAAGCTCAACGATAGTATTAACCACTTCTTCAAGGGCGCTACGTTCCTTGCCTAAGGCTTGAGCACGTTCGGGCTCATTCCAAACTTCAGGTTGCTCTAGCTCACGAGAAACTTCAACTAAACGTTCAGCTTTAACATCGTAGTCAAAGGTACCCCCGAAGGGAATTAGCACGCTCACGGATTTCTTTTAATTTACTTAATATAGGATTTGTTTCGAACATAAATCTTCAAACATAAAATTTAATGAATAGTCTTTTATTGTATAGCAAGGCAAAAGACAAATAGTCGGGCATTGTAACGTAATTTCAGGGGTAAATAAACGGCTATAAAGCGCATATATTTCATTATGGTTAAGCAACATGAAGGCACAAATTTTTGTAGGTAAATAACGGCTAAAATTAGCACTAACATACACAAGTATAAAAGCTAACATTGATAGCTAAAAACCTGTAACCTGTTTATTAGTTTGATAAGGGCGCCACAATGTTTATTTTGTCAAAAATTGCAATCAAAGCCATCTAAAAACAAACTATCTTATTACTAAATTTTATTCCGGTGAATATCATAATTTTTAGCTAAATCAAAAGGACGTGTCATGTTAGTTATGAGTGAAAAGATATGAAATATTTATCGAAAATTTATATCTTTATCTATAGTGTTTTTCTTTCTTTTACCAGTCATGCAAATACACCTGTTTATAGTAGTAACGTTTATTTCCTCGAAAATAAAAAGTCTTGCCTTGCTTCCCCACGTTTATGCCTTAAGCAAATAGATGAAAATATAGGGAATATTAAGGAACAGAGTACACAATGGTATCGTCTAATTAACTTAAAGCTACTCGCAATTTGGGAAATTAGGGATACTAAAAGACTAAAAAAAGAAACTCACCACTATGTAGGTTTAAATAATGCTCCACCTGTTTTTCTAACCACTGTTTATACAATGCATGCAAAAATGCTGCTCAGTGATGGAAATAAAGAGCAAGGAACTTTATACGCAAATAAGTCGGTTGAATTAATTAAGAAAGTGAATGAAGTCAGTTTTGATGCTGACAGGTATGCTGAAATTATTATTTTGTATAATCGATTAAATCAATATAAAAACGCGAAAGAATTTATACTTTGGCTTAATAAGCGAATAGCAAGAATGGGGCCTGTGCATTACTTTCCAAAGCTACAGACCGCCATTGCTCATACCTATATCGAAAACTCCGACTATGACTTAGCACTCGAACATTATCAGTATGCATTAACAGGCTTTATTGAAACGAAATATTTATTAGAAACCGCTGAAGGTTATCATAATTTAGCGCGAGCATTTCAAGGGAAAGAGGATTATGCTCAAGCGATACCTGCATTTGCAAAAGCACTTCAATGGATGGATTCAGCAGTAGAGCTAGGGGATTACTCTAAGGAAGCTAAGAACTATACTCAATTACGGCTAATCGAAACCTTACAAAAAAACGGTCAACATAAACAAGCACAGCTACTTTTAAAAGATGTAACTCCCAACGACGTGGATAGTGGTGTTATGCCTTTATATCGAAAATTAATGGCTGTTGAATTAAAGAATTAAAGGATCATCTACCCAAGTATATTCAAGACACATGTTAAACTCGCCAATTAAATCCAAGCTAACTTTATAGGCTAGCTTCAGCGAGGCAGGGATTAATAACCTAGCTCATATTGATTTAGCTTTGCTTGGCCGATTAAGTATCAAGAAAGTTGCAGATGCTAGCCCCGCGGAGGCAAAGACCATACACATCACCATAATCTGATAACGTGCAGCTATAAAAGGTGATACGCCAGCAAGTATTTGCCCTGTCATCATGCCCGGCAAAGAAACAATGCCCACAGCAAACAAGGCATTCACATTGGGGATCATTGACGCCTTAAAAGCAATATTTCGGGCTTTTATATAATCTTCGCCACGGGTAAGCTCTGCAAAAAAACGCTCACCCGACAAACTGACACTATTCATACCATTAGCAAAAACCATACCTGCAAGAGGTACCAGTGTTTGTGCTTGATACCAAGGGTTTAAACTCAAGACTCCTTGGCTAATAATCAATAATACTACAAAACTACTCAACAAAATGGCAACAAAAGCACTTTTAAACAAAGACCGCTTTGGAGCTTCAATATTACTCAGTGCAATCCAGCTAGAAAAGAGCACCATCACCAGTAGTAACAAGCCTATTGTCCATGCACTATCACTTTCAAATATATAACTAAGTACATAGCCTACTAATAGTAGCTGTACCAACATACGCACCAAGGCATATATGGTATGTTTTTGTGGTAATGACCATCGAGCAAGAATAATCAGGATAAGTAACACCGGAATAAAAGCGATAGCCAATTTAGCTAAAGGAATTGTTTCAAGTGCTTGTTCCATTATTACCTCTTGTGTTTCGATTTACTCTATTATTAAGTCGCTTGAATATCTTCAATCATCAACTGTACAGTACGTTTACCGCGAAATTCATTCACATCAAGACGATACGCAAGGTGAACATGTTGAGCTGATGTATTAGGCCAAGCTTTTACATCAACATTAAAGGCAATACCATCAAATACCTGTTTACCTTGAGGACTCTCTTTTTGAACAACTATTTTTAAGTGCTTTTCACCGACAATGCGTTGTTGAATGATAGTGAAAGTGTCATCAAACAATGGCTCTGGAAAATTTTGCCCCCAAGGTCCAGCTTCACGCAGTTGCTCAGCAAACTCGAGGGTGAGCATATCTGCAGTTAATTCACCGTCAGAGAGAATAATGCTATCTAAGTCTTCTGGTTTTAACCATTTTTCCGCCACTTCATCAAATTTCTGCTGAAATTGAGCGAAGTCTTTTTGTTTAATTGATAAACCCGCGGCCATGGCATGACCACCAAACTTATTAATTAACCCTGGATTTTGACTATCTATATGTTCAAGTAAGTCACGAATATGCAAACCTGGAATTGAACGAGCTGAGCCTTTTATTTCAGCACACTCTGGATCACTATCATCTTCCTTAGCTTTGGCAAAAACAATACAAGGGCGGTGAAACTTCTCTTTTAAACGCCCCGCAACAATACCAATAACACCTTGATGCCAATCGGCTTGAAAAAGTGAAATAGCACTAGGTAAATTGCTTTCGTCAAAATTAAGCGAAGTGAGTACTCGTTCGGCTTCAGCTTGCATGCCCTGCTCTATTTCACGTCGAGCTTTGTTTAAATCATCAAGCTCAGCTGCCATTACCCGAGCACTAGTTAAATCACTTGCCAGCAAACAGTTGATTCCATAAGACATATCATCTAAGCGCCCCGCAGCATTAATTCTTGGCCCTAAGGCAAAACCAAAATCGCTTGCCACTAATCGTTGTTGATTTCTATTGGCTATTTCAATAAGTGCTTGAATACCTGGTCGTGTTTTTCCGGCGCGAATACGTTTTAAACCTTGAGCAACTAAAATGCGATTATTTGCATCAAGTGACACCACATCAGCAACAGTGCCTAAAGCCACCAAATCTAATAACTGAGCAATATTAGGCTCTGCAATGCCCTGCTTAGCGAAGAAATTTTGTTCACGGCAAAATTTTCTTAACGCTAACATCAAATAAAAAGCAACACCAACACCGGCCAGTGCTTTACTTGGAAACTTGCAACCATGCTGGTTAGGGTTAACAATAGCGTCGGCATCGGGCAATGAATGTCCGGGTAAATGATGGTCGGTTACAATGACCTGCATGCCTAAGTCTTTTGCCCGTTTAACACCAGCAATACAGCTGATTCCATTATCTACGGTTATTAACATTTCAGCTTGTTGTTGAGCAGCGAGATCAACAATTTCAGGTGTTAAACCATAACCATACTCAAAGCGATTAGGTACAATAAAGTCATGATGGCTACTACCAAAAAGATTCAAGGCAATCATCATTAACGCAGTACTCGTTGCTCCATCAGCATCAAAGTCGCCAACAATAATAATGCGTGTGTGATTTAGCAGTGCTTGGTGTAATAACTGACAGGCTTTGTCTATGCCCATCAGTGCAGTGTCATCAATCATGCCTTGCAGACGAGCGACATTAAGCTCAAGTTCGTCCGCAGACTTCATACCTCGGCTGGCATAAATTTGCTTTATGATTTCAGGTAAACTATCAGGTAAGTGAGTGGTTGCTACCTGTGTGCGGCGAATAAGTTTTTTACTCATGCTATTCGTTCTCATTAATGCTTTGTGAAGTACAGTGACAAGTTATAAGAGTGGCTTGTTATTATTTTAATAGGGTCATCAAATGTAAGGAATAAAATTAAGCCATAAAAAAAGTACTTGGTGAAAATCAGCAAGTACTTTTAATCATTCAACTGGCAATTCTATTAATTAATCAATTAAATATTTTTTAATAACTCTTCTAATTGTGCCGGTGGTTGATAACCTGGAATCATCATGCCATTTGAAAGAATTATTGCTGGTGTTCCTGTAACACCAATTTGGCGCCCAAAATTAAATTGTGCTTCAATTGGCGCTTCACAAGTACGGTAAGCAACATTACTACCCGTCTTAGCTTTTGTTAATGCTTGTTCATTATTTTCACTACACCATACCGAGCGTAAGTCTTTAAAGCCTTGGCTAAAGTTGCCGCTTCTGTCTTTAATACCTGATCGTGGATATGCTAAATAACGAAAAGTAATACCTCGGGCATTATAATCTTCCATTTGGCCATGCATTTTACGGCAATAGCCACAGGTGATATCAGTAAATACAGTAACTACATACTTTTCGTTTGTCGCTTTGTATTCAATCATATCATTTTCAAAGGGCTTTAAGCCATTAAGGCGAACTTTAGCCATACTCGCTTCACCTAAGTCAGTAACTGTACTACCTAAACTGTAGACTTTGCCTTGGATAAAGAAATCACCATTGTAACTTGCATAAAATAACCCTTGGTCGGTAACCAGTAAGGCGATGCCTGGTACAGGAGTTTCTTCAACTTGAATAACGGTTAGCCCTAAAGAGCTATTAATTTTAGCTTTTAAAAACTCAGCATCAAGTGCGCTGGGATCATTTACTGGTTTAGCAATGGCTTCGGGTACGTTAGCTTGTGATGCAGCATCAGCACTCTGTGAAAATAGCGGTAAAGTTAGCGCGGTAAGTACGGCGCTAAAAAAAAACGTCTTATACATAATGATCCTTAACAAATCTCTAATAGCTTTCTAAATATGTGGAAGCAATATAAACCTAAAAAAATAAGACTAACACACATGCTCATTTGAATAGACCTTATTTTAAGCTAGGAAATTACAGTCATGCGCAAATATTTGCAACTTAAAATCGCCTCTAAGTTGAATTAACTTGTAAACAAAGATAATTCTTTTTGCTAAAATCCCCGAGAATTAACTCATTCTTATACCCAGCCACCTCAAAATGCTCGTTTCAGGACGACTGAGCGATTCATGAACAAGGCATGTTTTTTATTAATGGTTGCTCCCTTAATTAACTACATAAAGATGGACGTGATTTGCTCAAACGTCCCAGAATGGCTGGTTTAGAAACGCTTTATGCATCGTTATTGATTTCGACAATAGAATAACTATTATCTTCAATCAATACCTTACCTAAAAGCGTTTCTAATTCCAGCTGAATCCTGCATTTTGAGGTGGCTTGGGTATATATTAAAATTGGATATCGAATAATGAAAATTGGCTTATTTTATGGCTCAACCACTTGTTACACTGAAATAGTTGCCGAAAAAATTCAGGCTATCATTGGTGCCGATTTGATTGATATTTTTAATATCAAAGATCAACCGTTAACATTATGCCTTGATTATGATTTTATTATTTTAGGCATATCTACCTGGGATTATGGTGAACTGCAAGAAGACTGGGAATCAATCTGGAGTGATATTAATCAGTTAGATTTGTCTGATAAAATCATTGCCTTATATGGCATGGGTGATCAAATAGGTTACACAGAATGGTTTCAAGATGCGCTTGGTATGTTACACGATCAAGTTACCGCTCAAGGTGCAACGCTTGTCGGTTATTGGCCAAACCAAGGTTATGAATTTACTGCCTCTAAAGCATTAACCCCCGATGAAAGCCAGTTTGTTGGTTTATCATTAGATGAAGATAGCCAATACAATCTCACCGATGGACGTTTAGACACTTGGTGTGAACAAGTATTGTTGGAGTATAGCGCTTTACTTTAATGAGCTGCCATAGACTCAATACGCGTTTCCTCAGCGATTTCTTTAGTCCTTGCAATAAATAGTTACAGCAAGGGCTAAAACCACTATAATTGCCTGCATATTTATCTTTATTACCCTTAGTGAACTATCCCCTATGTTTGAGCAATTCGATCTAGACTCTGAATTATTAGCCTGTGTTAAAAAAATTGGTTATACCAAGCCTACCTCCATTCAAGAACTTGTTATTCCTGAAGCTATGGTTGGCAAAGATATCCTTGCATCAGCGCCTACAGGCACAGGTAAAACAGCCGCTTTTTTATTACCTATTGCTCAGCACTTGCTAGATTATCCTCGCACTCAGCCAGGCTTTCCTAGGGTATTAATCTTAACGCCAACACGAGAGTTAGCTATACAAATAGGTGAAGATAGCGAACAACTTACCGAGCTAACCAAGATAAAAACCGGTGTTATTACTGGTGGTGTAAATTATGGTAGCCATAATGAAATTTTAACCAGTACTACCGATATTTTAGTCGCCACACCGGGTCGATTATTAGAATATATTGAAAATGAACAGTTTGATGCCCGTGAAATTGAAATCTTAGTGCTTGATGAAGCCGATCGCATGCTCGATATTGGTTTTAGTGAAACCATCAACCGCATTGTTGCCGAAGCACGCTGGCGTAAACAAACTATGCTATTTTCAGCTACTTTAGAAGGTGCTGGAGTACTAGGTTTTGCCAAAGAAGTACTCAATGAGCCAGTATTTTTAGAGTCAAACCCTTCACGTAAAGAGAAAGCTGTTATTCATCAATGGCTTCATATAGCTGATAGCGTAGATCATAAGCTGGATATGTTGGTCAATACCCTTAAACAAGAAGGTGTAGAACGTACGGTAGTATTTGCCAATAAACGTGAAACGGTACAATACCTTTCAGGCAAACTTTATGCTGAAGAGTTGCCTTGTGTTTGGCTAGAAGGAAAAATGCCACAAGACAAGCGTAATAAAGCCATTGAACGTTTTAAAAGTGGTGAGATAAAAGTATTAGTGGCTACTGATGTTGCTGCCCGTGGTCTAGATATTGACGATATCAGCCATGTTATTAATTTTGATATGCCACGTAAAGTTGATATTTATATTCACCGTATTGGTCGTACAGGCCGTGCAGGTAATAAAGGTACGGCTATTTCTTTAGTTGAGGCTCATGATATGGGCGTTATTGGTAAAATAGAGCGCTATACCAAAGAACGTTTATCACGCCGTTTCATCCAAGGTTTACGACCAAATAATAAAGAGTCACGTGTCGTTAATAAAAAGGCAAAAGTGAAACTAACTAATTCACAGAAAAAAGCAAAAGCTAAAAAACAAGTGAAGAAAAAAGCGAAAAGAGCAAAAACGGCTAAATAATCAAGTAAATAAAACTCACTCGTCACCTTCCCCTGCAAGGTGACTGTTACAATTTCATGACACACTTATAGCGCTTAGGTGTGTGCATGTAATATTTCTGTCATAAAGCAATGCTGTAATAGCGCCGCATTCACTTTATGGATGAAGTTTACCAGTCCGATATTTATTGAGAGACAACTCAAATGATGAGTAACACTCAAAAATAGGGTCATCAACTTTATGATAGTAATTAATATGAAAAACAAAACTTTAATAAATAAAAAATCAGCAACTGTAAAAACAATTATTGCACTTGCTGTAGCAAGCTCACTTAGTACTTCATTTGCCGTTAATGCACAGGCAAGTGACACAAGCAAAAAAAATGAGACCAGCCTTGAAGACGCTTGGAGCTTTGCTGACTTATATGAAAATGAACAAGGTGATTACTTCAAGCTATCTGGTCGACTTCAGCTCGACTCTGCTTGGGTTAATAGTGAACAAGGTGACTTTAATGATACTTCGTGGCGTCGTTTTCGTTTCGGGTTTAAAGGTAAAACAGGTGAACTCACTTACGCACTAGAGGCGGATATAAAATTAAACGATTCGTTAGATGAAGCTTATAATCGATTAACAGATGCCAACGTCACTTGGTCACTAGATAAAAACACTGAACTTAAATTCTTAAAACAATCTACCGGCTTTACTTTAGATGGTAAAACATCATCTAAAAAGCTACTTACACCAGAACGAAATAACCTAACGAATAACTTATGGTTTACCTCAGAGTATTTCACCGGTGTAAGCATGAAGAGTAAACTAGCTGATGATTGGTCTTATAAAACTGGCATATTTTCCAGTGATGGCTCAGATGAAATATCAATAAACGACGCCAGCTACTTCGCCATGTTCACAACCAGTAAAAAGTTAGCAAAAAATAGCCTTTGGGATAAAGGCGAAGTGAGTTTTGATTATGTTTATAACGATACTCATGAAGATGGGGACACTCGTAATTTTTCACAAGTGATCAGCACTTCAAGTAAGTTTCACCAAAAAAATTGGGGTTTACTTAGTGATATTTCTTGGGGTAAAGGGGATTTAGGGCAAAGTGATGTGTTTGGTGTTGTTATCATGCCTACTTATAAACAAAGTGAAAAAATTCAGTGGGTGGCTCGTTACACTTACCTGAATAGCGCTGAAGATAATGGTGTACGTTTAGGCCGTTATGACAGTAAAGTAGTTGATGTGCATGGTGAAAGCAGTGTAAGTGGCGAACGTGGTGATAAATATCAAGAAGTATATGGCGGCGTTAACTGGTTCTTAAATGGCCACAAACTAAAACTGCAAGCAGGCCTACAATACGCAAAAATGGAAGACAATGCCAACGATGGTGGTGCTTATGAAGGCTGGAACTTCACGGTAGCAATGCGTAGCTACTGGTAAAAACATAAACTATTACTGACTAATTAATAGCTAATAAAAAGACCATGTTGCTCCGAGCAATATGGTCTTTTTTAGTTGTACTTTTTTGCCATTCTTAATCAAGTGATAGTAAACTAATTAACACAACCAAGAATAAGTAAAACTGTGAACATCCAAACAGCAACAAACAAAGCAACAAACAAAGCAACACACCAACGACAGAACTGGTTACCTGGACGCAACTTAAGTTAATTAGGTCAAACCTAGCTAAGTAATTGGTGCTAAATCTTGGTTAACTAAATAAGTCGCCAAGCTTCTTTTTCAACTTATCTTTCGCTTTATTTTTTATTTTATCTTCTAACTTTTTTTGCTGCTGTTTGACAATATCCGAGTTTTTTAAATCAGCTAATGCTTTATCGGTATCTGTTAATAAGGCTTCAAGATCTATAAGCTCTGCCGTTTGATTATCTCCTAGCTTCAAGGCTTTGACTAACTTATCATTTAACCCTTTATTCACTTTGTCTTTGAAGTCATTAAGTTTGCCCGCAACTTGTTGTTTAAAGGCTCCTGTTAGCGCATCATTTAATGATGAAGCAATGGTAAAGTCAGGGTTATCAAGTTCGCCATTCACGCCAACATCTATCGTTAAATGGTCTAATGATTTAATGGTATTTAGTAATAGTTTAGTCAGTGTAGATTTTGCCTGACCTTGATAACTTGCTTGTGTCAGAGATAAATGATTGGTCGCTAAAATATTACTATTTACTAAAGTAAAATCGCCTTTACCGCTTAACTTAGCTTCCTTTAGTGATAATGTTAATGCCTTGCTCGTTGTTAAGTCAGTATTTGATAGCGATCTTCCTTTTACTAACCAGTCACCCGATGCATTGAAATCACCTGACTGACTCAGTGTAAAGTTACTATCAAGTGTCATCTCACCATTGGTTATTGAACTAATACTTATTGAGCTATCCTTGCCTCTAATCCAATGTTGATGGGTTAACTCACCAGCTTTAACAGTTACTGCGCTTTGCTCAACTTGAATAGAGAAAAGAGCATTTTTTATTAACACAGACGGTAATGGCTGGTCTTCTTTGAAATAGATAAAGCGACCTTTCTCATGAGTATTTTTATCAGCCGTTGTGTTTTTATCCTTATCGTTGTCGATAAAAGGTTTTATTTTTTCATAGGCCCACTGAGCTTTTTGAACATAAGCTCGAGCTTGTTCACCAAAAAGGATATGCGCAAAGTCTTCTGTATCAATACTTTCTAATTGATACGTTTTTTCTATTTGTTGCCAATCTTTTCCTGGGGCATTATTAATGTCACTTACCTGCTGAGCCAATAACTGTTTACTTTGTATCACTTGCTTTTTGGCTTTTTTAACCAGTACTTGATCTGCCCTAAACTCAGCTTTAATTTTTTCAAATTCAGTTTTTATCTGCTCAATATCAGTGACTGAATTGACTTTCATCCTACCTAGCGCTTTTACTTTATCTTGGTAAGATTTCAATTTTTCTTTGTCAGGAAGCTCTGCCTTTAAAGCTTTCAATTTAGCTTGTTCCGCTTTATAACTAACTTGTAGCTGTTGACTCGCTTTAACTGTTAACAAGCTACTATCATTAAGCAAGGTTTTCACATCAGGTAACTGCATGTCCACTTCAGGAAGCATTGCCTTCGCTTGAGCCGATAAACTATCTTCTTGAGCTTGCTCACCTTTCTCATGCTGATAAATTTTTCCAGTATGAGATCTAACACTAGAAAACGCCAGTTGGCTTACTTCTAGCTCTTCTATAATGATTTTACCAAACAAGTACTGCCACATATCAATGCCTGCAATAGCACGTTCAAAGCTAAATAAGTTCTGCGAAGGTGTATCTTTATCTGTAACTTGTAGGCCTAGGATGCCTACTTGTAAAGGTGAGTAGGTAATCTGCACTTCAGCAATGTTAACCTCAGCACCAAAGGTGCTTTCAGCTGAACTAACTAGCGCCTTTTTGGCTAAGTTTTCTGCAAATAAATATAGAAAGACTGCAACTAGAGCACTCAGGACAATAAAAGAGACTAAGCCTTGCCAACGAATAAAACGTGCCATTACAGGCCTCCTTTAGTTAAGCTAGACTCACCTGCAAAGCTTGTATACAAACGGTAGAATTTAGAAGCTTTTAGTGCTTGCACAATGCGAAATCTTTCAAAAAAACTCATTATATGCATGCGATATTTTTCAATGATAATTTTACTAAAAAAATAAATAGGCATACATAACACAGTGCCTAAAACAAATGCCCCTAGAATATAGGTATGATGCCAATGCGCCAATTTAAACAAGCTAGATTGATATAATGTAGTGAAAATGTCAGTCAGTGCAGGTTGAGTAAGTATAGATTCACCCACTTGCACAATCACTGGCGACAATAAATAACTGACTCCAGAGAAAAAGCCAACCGCAAGAATAAAACTACCTAAATGAACCCTAATGAGTAAGACAAAAAAGATTATAATAATATTATGTAGGGTTAATAATGGCGATAAACCAACAATAAACCCTAGGGCTATGGCTAAGGCTATTTGTCTAATAGAGCTATCACTATTCAAGGCATGCAAAAGCTTTGCGAATAAAGTTAACATGTCACCTCCTGTTAAAATGTTTATAAATTATATGATTACTATAATAGGGAGAACGAATAACTCCTACGCTTCCTTACGAGTGAAGACCCAATCGTTACCTTTAGACATACCTTCATCATATTGATAACCAGCTAAGTCAAAACCTTTAAGTTGTTCAACTGACGTTAATTTATTCTGGATTATATATCGCGCCATTAAACCACGTGCTTTTTTAGCAAAAAAGCTGATGATTTTATATTGACCATTTTTCCAGTCTTTGAATACTGGCGTAATAATAGTGGCATTTAGCGTCTTTTTCTTAACGGATTTAAAATACTCAGTTGAAGCTAAGTTAATGAGTACTTCATCACCTTGTTCACTGAGTGATTTATTCAGCTCATTAGTAATAATTTCGCCCCAGAATTGATAAAGGTTTTCTCCTCGAATATTGCCCAGTTTGCAACCCATTTCTAGCCGATAGGCTTGCATTAAGTCAAGTGGCCTTAATAGACCATATAAGCCAGATAATATCCTTAAATGCTGTTGAGCAAAGTTGAAGTCTTCACCACTGAATGTTTGCGCATCGAGTCCTGAATAGACATCACCATTAAAACTCAAAATGGCTTGCCTGGCATTATCTTGATTAAAGGGGGTTGACCATTCGCCAAATCTTGCTGCGTTTAACCCCGCTAATTTATCACTGAGTTTCATTAACGTTGCTATTTGATCTGGGGAAAGCTTCACACAGTCATTAATAAGTAGCTGACTCTGTTCAAGCATCGTCGGTTGAGAAAATTTATCCGTTGATAGTGGCGATTCGAAATCTAATTTTTTTGCAGGGGAAACAACAAGTAACATGAATTATCAGCCATAAGTATAAATTGATTTATGAAGGCTAATATACCATAAGCCTCAAGTAAGTTAATATAATTTAATCTAGCCCGTTTACCCCTTAACTTCCCTTTTGGCGTAACTAAAAGACAAAAACACAATAACTTGTCAATAAACGTGCAATAAATAGTGCTTTTTTATTTTTATGTTGTAATATTTCTCCAGCTAGATTCAAAAATCGAATGTAGCCATGCTATGTAATTAAATTTCCGGACAATATAAAGGTAATGCCATGACAACTTCTTCTTCCCAGCTTGCACAATTAAAACAAATGACCACTGTTGTGGCTGATACGGGTGACATTGAGGCAATTGCAAAGTTTCAACCTCAAGATGCTACCACAAATCCATCACTTCTATTAAAAGCAGCTTCTTTACCTGCATACCAAGACTTAGTGAAAGACTCCGTTACTTGGGCAAAAACACAATCAGATAGTGCGGCTCAGCAAGTAATTGACGCTGCAGATAAACTATCGGTATTAATTGGCTTAGAGATTTTAAAAATAGTCCCTGGACGTATTTCTACCGAAGTTGATGCCAGATTATCTTTTGATACCTCTGCTTCAATTACTAAGGCTCATAAACTAATTGCTATGTATAACGAAGCTGGCATTAGCAACGAAAGAATTTTGATTAAACTTGCCTCTACTTGGGAAGGTATCAAAGCCGCGGAGCAATTAGAAAAAGAAGGTATTAATTGTAATCTGACTTTATTATTTAGTTTTGCCCAAGCTAGGGCTTGTGCTGAAGCAGGGGCTTACCTTATTTCTCCATTTGTTGGCCGAATTTTAGATTGGTACAAAAAAGATACCGGTCGTACGGATTATGCCAGCAATGAAGATCCAGGTGTTGTTTCAGTAACGAGTATATATAACTATTATAAACAGCAAGGTTTTAACACTGTAGTTATGGGCGCTAGCTTTAGAAATATTGGCGAAATCCTTGAACTCGCTGGCTGTGATCGTTTAACTATTAGCCCACAATTAATGGATGAACTAGCAAACAACACTGAAACGGTTATCCAAAAACTAATTACGACTGAAGCCTCTGCAAAGCAAGAGACTGCGTTAAGCCAAGCACAATTTCGTTGGTTAATGAATGAAGATGCCATGGCGACAGAGAAATTAGCAGAAGGTATTCGTAATTTCGCTATTGATCAAGTCAAACTTGAGCAGCAATTAACAGCGATGCTCTAAACAAATAATACTATTTTGTGTACCTAAAACGTCTACTTAAAGCGCATATTTTGTTATAAATATGCGCTTTTTTATTTCTATCATTAAAGATTTGTGTTAAAAAAGTAATACAAGCCTATTAAATACGTTCTCAATAATGAGATCTAATTTAATAGTTTTGGAATTGGCATTTGTTTTTCGATGTGATGGTAAAAATAAGGGGCGCTTAATGGATAAGATAAACCAAGTTTTAAAGTCAACAAATCAAGTAGCAAAAAAACGTGCAGCATCTACAACTAAAAGAAAATGGCGAGAAATTGAATCTATTCGTGATAAATTTCAGCTAGAAAAAGATATGCGCATGTATGAAGACTCTTTGGAGCATATGTTAGAGGAGTTTTAATACTCTAACTGCCACGTAAAACACAAAAGCCCAGTTCTCTGGGCTTTTTTATGTCGGTTAATTGCGTTATCCATTGACAAAATTCAAACGTGCGTTTAAATTTTACCCACTATATTTTATCAATTGATAACATTAATGCTAAAAAACATTATTAATTTTGCCCATGCTAATGGTTTTCCTGCTGGTAGTTACCAGACTATGTTTAATTACCTTCCTGATACAATGCAAGTCATAGCCTTAGATAAATACGGCCATACCCAAGAAAGACCGATAAACCATAACTGGCAAGCGCAGGTTGAAGAGTTAATTAGTTTTGTTGAAGAGCAACAAGTTGATGGCAGTAAAGTTGTTTGCCTAGGACACTCATTCGGTGGCGTTATTTCTTTTATCGCTTGTTGTCAGCGCCCAGACTTATTCAAAGGGCTTATCATGCTAGATCCCCCGGCTTTAAGTGGAGCAGGCGCTTTAGCAGCAAGGTTGGTTAAAAAAACTAGATGGATAGATAAGTTTAGCCCGGCAGGCAGAGCTCAAAACCGCCGCTCTCAATGGCCACTAGGATCTGACATTGGCTCTGCCTTTGCTCGACGTAAATTGTTTCGACAGTTTGATAGTCGCTGCTTAACAGATTACGTTACACATGGCATCTGTGAGCGTAATAACCAATTAGAACTTACTTTTGACGCACAAGTTGAAGCCAATATTTTTAGGAATATCCCCTCTAACTTATCTAGCTATAAAAACAAATTAACAGTTCCTGCAACTTTGATTTATGGTACGGAAACTGATGTATTCCCCCACCATATATTTAGCCGTTTTGCCAAGCTCAATAAACATATAAAACTACAAACCACTCCTGGTGGTCATATGTTTCCACTAGAGAGTCCAGAACAAACAGCCAAGTTGATTACAGACATAGTCAACAGTTTTCCTGAAGAGTAATCTTTACACCTGCAATTATTAGACATAAAAAAACGCAGATTAACTGCGTTTTTAATATCTAACATTTACTGCTTATAAACTAAACAATAAATAGTTTTGATAATGATTAATACTGAAGCTAGTGGCTAAAAGAACAAGGCGCTTGCACGGAGCTGACGCTAGTCAGTGAGTACATGCAACGACGTTATTTTATTCACTAGCAAAAGTATTGATTATTATTGGCCTTTAACTTCTGACAAGCCATTAAATATAGCTTTATCGCCTAAGAACTCTTCGATACGTAGAAGTTGGTTGTATTTAGAAACACGGTCTGAGCGACATAAAGAACCAGTCTTAATTTGGCCCGCGGCTGTACCTACCGCTAAATCAGCGATTGTTGCATCTTCAGTTTCACCTGAACGATGAGAGATTACAGCAGTAAAACCAGCATCTTTAGCCATTTTGATAGCCGCTAACGTTTCAGTTAGTGTACCAATTTGGTTAAATTTGATTAAGATAGAATTACCAATACCGTTTTCAATACCACGCGCTAAAATCTTAGTGTTTGTAACGAATAAATCATCACCAACAATTTGAACTTTATCACCAAGTAAATCAGTTTGGTATTTGAAACCATCCCAATCTGACTCGTCTAAGCCGTCTTCAATAGAAACGATTGGGTATTCTTTACAAAGCTCGCCTAAGAAGTCAGAAAATTCGTTAGCTGTGAATTGCTTGCCTTCGCCAGTAAGGTCGTAAATACCATTGTCTGCATCGTAAAATTCAGATGCAGCACAATCCATTGCTAAAGTAACGTCAGTACCTAATGTGTAACCAGCAGCTTCAACCGCTACTTTAATTACCGCTAAGGCTTCAGCGTTAGAGGCTAAGTCTGGTGCAAAACCACCTTCATCACCCACAGAAGTGCTCATACCTTTTGAAGATAATACTTTTTTAAGTGCATGGAAAATTTCAGCACCCATACGTAACGCTTCTTTGAAGCTTTTAGCACCAACAGGCTGCACCATAAATTCTTGGATATCAACGTTGTTGTCAGCATGTTCACCACCATTGATGATGTTCATCATTGGTAAAGGTAATGAATAAACACCTGGCGTGCCGTTTAAATCAGCGATGTGTTCAAATAATTGTACTTTCTTTTCGTTAGCTGCAGCTTTTGCTACCGCTAAAGAAACAGCAAGAATAGCGTTAGCACCAAATTGTTCTTTGTTTTCTGTGCCATCTAATTCGATCATGATTTGATCAACGTTAGCTTGGTCTAATGCGCTTTGGCCGATTAGAGCTGCTTGTATGTTAACATTTATTGCTGCAACAGCTTTTAATACGCCTTTACCTAAGTAACGAGCTTTATCGCCATCGCGTAGTTCTAATGCTTCACGTGAACCTGTAGATGCACCAGAAGGAGCAGCTGCACGTCCCCATGCGCCAGATTCTAAAAAGACATCAGCTTCAACTGTTGGATTACCGCGAGAGTCCATAATTTCACGAGCAATTATTTTACTAATATTTGACATTATTATTCCTACTAATTTTTATGACGCTCAAACAATGTGCTGAGCAATAAAGTTAATCTAATTTTATCTATGGCCACTCACACAATTTTATGGAGAAGCTAATGTTATTGTTAATCTAAAAACTATTAAGCTGAAAACAAAAACCGCAGCAATAGCTACGGTTTTAGTTAATGGTTTTTCTTAGCTTTTCTGCAGCTCAAAACTGGCAGCAACAAAGCTTTCGAATAACGGGTGACCATCACGTGGAGTAGAATTAAACTCAGGATGGAATTGACCCGCAACAAACCATGGGTGATCTGGTATTTCAATCACCTCAACTAAACTTTTATCTGACGATAAGCCCGAGAACACTAAACCAGCTTTGCTTAATTGTTCACGGTAGTTATTATTTACCTCAAAACGGTGGCGGTGTCTTTCATTAATTGTTTCACTACCATATACGTCGCAAGCCTTGGTACCTTTCACAAGGTGACACAATTGTGAGCCTAAACGCATAGTGCCACCTAAATCAGACTGCTCACTTCGGTACTCAACTTGTCCTTCTTCATCTAACCATTCACTGATTAAACCAACCACGGGGTAAGGTGTTTCTTTATTAAATTCAGTACTGTGTGCACCAGGTAAACCAGCAACATTACGCGCGAATTCGATTAAAGCAACTTGCATTCCTAAACAAATACCTAAATAAGGTACCTTATTTTCACGGGCATATTGTGCAGCTAATACCTTACCTTCAACACCACGTTCACCAAAACCACCCGGTACTAAAATTGCGTCAAGCTCAGCTAAAATACCAACACCTTTTACTTCAAGGTCTTGTGAGTCAACATATTTAATATTTACCGTTACTTGATTTTTAAGTCCTGCATGTTTTAATGCTTCATTTACAGATTTGTATGCATCTGGCAATTCAATGTATTTACCGACCATACCAATAGTTACTTCACCTTTAGGGTTAGCTTCATGATAAAGCACCTCTTCCCATTCGGTTAAGTCCGCTTCAGGTACATCTAGACCAAAGCGTTTTACTACTATTTCATCAGTGCCTTGTGCTTTTAATATCGCTGGAATTTTATAAATACTGTCAACATCACGCATTGATACAACAGCTTTTTCTTCAACGTTTGTAAAGAGTGCTATTTTTGCACGCTCTGCGTTAGGAATTGCACGATCAGAACGACAAACTAAAATATCCGGTAAAATACCAATAGAGCGTAAGTCTTTTACAGAATGTTGTGTTGGTTTGGTTTTAATTTCACCTGAAGCGGCTAAATATGGCACTAATGTAAGGTGCATAAACATAGCGCGGTCACGACCTACTTCTAATGCTAATTGGCGAATAGCTTCTAAGAATGGCTGTGACTCCATATCACCAACCGTTCCACCTATTTCAACCATGGCGACATCGTAACCTTCAGCACCTTCAATTACTCGACGTTTAATGTCGTTAGTAATATGAGGAACAACTTGAATCGTTGCACCTAAAAATTCACCTTTACGCTCACGCGCTAAGATATCTTGGTAAATACGACCTGAAGTAAAGTTGTTGCGTTTAGTCATTTTGGTGCGAATAAAGCGCTCATAATGGCCTAAATCTAAATCAGTTTCTGCGCCGTCTTCAGTAACAAAAACTTCACCATGCTGTATAGGACTCATGGTACCTGGATCAACGTTAATATACGGATCAAGTTTTAACATGGTAACTTTTAAACCACGTGCTTCAAGAATTGCGGCAAGTGATGCTGCAGCAATACCTTTACCAAGAGACGATACTACACCGCCAGTTACAAAAATATATCTAGTTGTCATGTTTACACCGATGTCAGAAAAAACAGAATTTTGTGCTTATTTGGTTAATATTTATAAACTTTATTTCAGATTACTTTTAAAAACCACTTAAAATACTCATATCTAAAAAGGATTTAAATAAGGTATTTACGAAAATTTTAAGTAATTGAAATAGGAGTTTTGTCAAACAAGCAGGACGGGAAAGTATTATACGTAAAAGCTCATCGAACAACAATAACAACAGTTCATAGAAGCAATAAAATTGTACTTTTTTTACTATTATTTTATTGTCATCTACTTACCTTGATTCTTTTTTCAAGCAAGTTAAGTATAATGAAATGACTTTCCTGAATTAAATTGTGACTAATTTTAAAATGACTATAGAAAAATTGAGCAATACCTTATCCGCTATTGATGAAATTAATAACCAAGATCCTAATACAATAACACTTGATGGTACAAGTCAGGCAAAGGAGTTCGTTTACGGACAACAGATGAGCGACTGCTTAAAACAATATTGGCCTGAAGCCAATGAATTACTGCAAATCGCAGTTCGTGCACAACATATCAAGCGTTGGCAGTTAAAACGTACTGAATTTAGCGAGGGAAAAGCGGGTTATTACCAATGGAGAATAGCCCAAGGAAAATTTCATGCTGAGCTGACAGCAAGTACTATGCTTGAAAATGGATATACAAACGAACAAGCTGAACAGTGTGCAAGCATTATTCGTAAAGAGAACTTGAAAACAAATAGTGATAGTCAAACTTTAGAAGACGTTGCTTGCTTAGTTTTTCTTATGCATTATTTTAATGAGTTTGCAGCCAAGTATACTGAGCAAGATAATGAAGCGAAGATTGTCCGTATTGTACAATTAACATGGAAAAAAATGTCTGAGCAAGCACATGATATTGCCTTAAGTTTAACTTTACCTGAGCATCTAGCGGTAATTGTTAATAAAGCACTCGCCTAAGTTCTGGAACATTTAATCAATTGATAATTAAGTATTCTTTAAGTATTCTTTAAGTATTAATTTGATAAAACACAGTATGTCAGAATCACTCTAAAGTTAGGCATACTGTAAAAAATCAGACTATCTACTTTCTGGTAATCGTGCAACAAATATAAATGGTCCAATAATCAATGCGACCACAAGTGCAGTTAATAAAGCACTTTGTAACATAAAAGCAGACCAACAGACTGACAAAATCATAGTTAATAAGGCAATACGTTTCGCTCTACGCGGAATACTACGAGATTTTTGCCAATCATGGATCATTGGCCCAAAAATTTTATTTGCTAAAAGCCTTCGTTGCATTTCAGGGGATGATTTGGCAAAACAAGCCGCTGCAACCAATAAAAACGGTGTTGTTGGCAAAATAGGTAATACGACACCTAAAATAGCTAAACCAACAAAAAATATTCCTGTCGCTTTAAGTACTAACACTTTTCCTTTATTTCCTGCTTGGGCTAACTGGTATTCCATTAAATAATAACTCCCTTGCTTATAAAGTATAAGTGAAAAAATATTCACCTAATAGAAAGTAGCCCTATATCCATTACCATGAAATTTAGCGCTACCTAAATTTTGATGTGTTATTGGTATCTCGACTTTTTCGAATCAACACATTGTCAGCTAACATTGAGTCTTTCTGACTAGTTAACGATTTTGCTAATCGGTCATAAAGTAAAACATTAACCGTTGCAGCAAGGTTCATACATCCTATCGTTGGTATATAAACAACATCATCAGCTATATCAATGACATCTTGTTTTACCGAACTATCTTCTGGGCCGAAAATATAAACAGCCTGTTCAGGATGAACAAAGTGTGGCAACGGTGTTGCACCTTCCACCAAGTCTACACAAATTATTTTAGCAGACGATGGAATACTTTCCAGTGAGTCTTTGATATTTATAAAACTTTCTACCTGCAATAGCGGGATTTTATCTTGCATGTTGAAAGTATCAGTTTGTAATGTTTGCTTATGATACTTAGCGGCTTGGGCAAATCGATTACCATTATAAATAATTTGATCCGCTTGATAACAACCTGCTGCACGCATCACTGCACCAACATTGGTTGGAGTTTTTGGGTTAGTTAGTGCAATGGTAACGTGAACTTTATTTAGCTCGTTTTTTTCAATCATATTTTCGGTCATGTTTTCGGTCATACTCAATGTATTAGTTCTGGGTATTAAAGTATCGAAGATACTTGCTTCTCTTTGATTTTAACTTGCTGCCAATAGTTTTCTAATTCGGCTAAGTCATGTTCAGTAAACGATTTACCCGATTGATTTACTTGTTCTTCAACGCCAACGAAGCGCCGGCTAAACTTTTTATTCGCTTGGCGAAGCAGCGTTTCTGGATCTTCTTTGGCATGACGGCATAAGTTTACTACCGCAAACATCAAGTCACCTAACTCTTCGGCTAACGCTTTTTTATCAATTGAGTCAGCCTCCAACTCCTCTTTAACTTCTTGCACCTCCTCTACTATTTTAGCAAAGACATCTTGGGTATTATCCCAATCAAAGCCAACATGAGAACAACGTTTTTGAATCTTTGCCGCTTGTGATAGAGCGGGTAAATTTTTAGGGATATCCGCCAATATACTCAAGTTATTTGGATCTGTTAGCTGATTACCCTGCTGAATATTCTTCTTTTGTCTTTCTAAGGCTTTTTCATTTTCCCAATTCGCTTTTATTTCAGCATCCGTTTGTAACATTGCTTGAGCAAATACATGGGGATGACGGCGAATGAGTTTTTCACAAATGGCTGCAATTACCGAATCAAAATCAAAGTGCTGCTGCTCTTGTCCAAGTTGACTATAGAAGATCACTTGGAAAAGTAAGTCGCCAAGCTCTTTCTCAAGTTCAACAAAATCGCCTTGTTCTATAGCATCTACAACTTCATAGGCTTCTTCTAAGGTATGACTAGTAATAGAAGCAAAGTCTTGCTTCATATCCCAAGGACATCCTGTTTCAGGATCACGTAATTGTGCCATGATCCAACGTAATTTTTCTATTGAGGGTTGTTCATTTAACATGACTTAATACTTCTTACTTTCATTGTTATTTACCTGTTACTTCACCCGGTATGTTGTTTAATTTCGTGGCGGTTATAGACGCCTTACTTGAGTAACATCATCTAATTGACGTAACTTGTCTAATACACGCATTAACAGTTCGCTACTAGCAACCTCCAACTTTAAATTCATACTCACGGTCTGCTTTGTTTTATCCGTATTACTTTCCATGCCAACAATACTCACTCTTTCGTTGGCTATAATAGTAGAAATATCTCTCAACAACCCCTGTCTATCACTTCCTACAATCTGTGCCGAAGCCTGATAACTATGGTTATCTTCAATCCCCCATTGCACATCAACTATCCGCTCAGGTTGTAAACCTAGAGCATTGGCAAGCTGTTCACAATCTTGCCTATGCACCGATATTCCACGGCCTTGGGTAATAAACCCAGAGATTGTATCTCCAGGCACTGGCTGACAACACTTAGCCATGTGTGTAAGTAGATTACCAACGCCAGACACTGTGATGCCGTTATCATCTTGTGTTAACGCTTTATTTGTCGACGTTTGCTTTACTAGACTTTGTGGATCAATTTCAGGCTTGGGTTTTAACTTACTATCAAGTTGAGTAAAATGATTTACAACTTGCTGCAATCTTGCATTACCAGAGCCTATAGCAGCATAAAGATCATCAATGGTCTTCATATTGAAACGTTTAGCTGCTGCTAATAAATCTACTGAAACTAAATCGTATTTAGCTATTTCGCTATCAAATAATTCTTTGCCATTAGCAACATATTTATCTCTATCAAGTAGCTTAAAAAAATGCTGAACTTTAGCGCGAGCGCGTGAAGAATAGATATAACTTAAATTTGGATTGAGCCAATCTCGACTTGGGTTTGGCTTTTTACTGGTGAGTATTTCTACTTGATCACCTGTTTGAAGTTGATGAGTAAAAGGAATTATTTTTCCAAATACCTTAGCGCCTATACAACAATGACCTACATTAGAGTGGATATAATAAGCAAAATCTAAAGGTGTTGACCCCATAGGTAGGTCGATAACATCCCCCCCAGGAGTAAAAACATAAATGCGGTCTTCAAATACTTGGCTGCGTAGTTCATCAAGTAACTCACCACTTTCCGCGACATCATCTTGCCATTGCAATATTTTTCTTAACCAACCGACCTTGTCATCAAAACTATTACTTTTGCCGCTGGCATTACCTTCTTTATAGCGCCAATGTGCTGCGACACCAAGCTCGGCATCATCATCCATTTGCTTCGTTCTAATCTGAACTTCAACTGACTTACCTTCAGGTCCTAACACCACCGTGTGGATAGACTGGTAGCCATTTGCCTTTGGTGTCGCCACATAGTCTGAAAACTCATTACCTAAATGCTGCCATTGTGTATGGACTATACCAAGTGCAGAATAACAGTCTTGTACTTTATCGACGACAACACGTACCGCTCGCACATCGAATAGCTGCTCAAAGCCAAGTGATTTTTGCTGCATCTTTTTCCAGATACTATAGATATGTTTAGGACGGCCATAGACTTCACCATTAATGGCTAATTCATCAAGTTCTTTACTCAAGCCTCCAACAAAACTGGCCATGTATTGCTCACGTTCCAAGCGTGTCTCATCTAATAACTTAGCAATTTTTTTATATACTTGAGGGTGAAGATAACGAAAAGAAATATCTTCAAGCTCCCACTTTAACTGTCCTATGCCTAAGCGGTTAGCTAAAGGCGCATAGATATTTGCACTTTCTTTCGCCGCAAGAACTCGTGTTTCTTCATCGCTATTCTTCTTGTCGCGTAAGTCACATAAGCGTTCTGCCAATTTAATCACTACAGCACGAACATCATCCACCATAGCCAGTAACATACGGCGAATATTGTCGATATTTTGTGGTGCTTGCTCATTTGTCAGCTTACTTTGTTGACGCAAAGCTTTAATGGCAGCCATTTGCTCTACACCTTGGCAAAGCATAAGAACTTCTTTAGAAAAATGTTCTTTGACATACTCAATTGCAATAACATTATTTTCTAATAGTGGTGAAATAAATGCAGCAACTAGGGATTCTGCATCTAGGTTCAAGCCGCTAAGGATCTCAACCATTTCCATACTTTTATTCAATAGCGCTAGCTCTATCACACTATTTTGCTGATAAAAATTTGACACTTCAAGCCACATAACTGACAAAGCATCTTCTTTAATTTCGGTCAACGCTAAGTCAGTTAGCCACAACTCAAAACTTTGCACTGTCATTTGATGTGATTTACGTACGGAAACCATGAGCGGTCCTTTATCCTTGATAAGTTAACAATATGTTATTTATAAACAGTAGAGTTTTCAGCTAATTATTATGTATAAACAATACCATAGTCTCAACATGCTTTGTTTGAGAAAACATATCCATTATTGATATGTTCTGCAGTTTATAGCCTTTAGATACCAATATTGCACTATCTCTTGCTAAGGTTGCAGGGTCGCAGCTCACATATAAAACAGTCGGTATTTTCAGTGTTGCTATTTGACTTACAGCTTGCTCTGCTCCAGCCCTTGCAGGATCGAGCAATACCTTATCAAAGACTTGGCCATTAGCCCACGGTGTTAACAGCCAATCGCTATTCAAATCAGCCTGATAGAATTGGCAATTATCTATGCCATTAACTTGGGCATTTTGACTGGCTTTATCCACCATCACTTGTACCCCTTCAACACCAACAACTGATTTAGTTACTTTTGCCAGCGCTAAGCTAAAGTTCCCTAAACCACAAAATAAATCTAAAACATTATCTGTGGTCGATAAGCTTAACCAAGTCATAGCTTGATCAATCATGGCATTATTCACCTGATGATTAATCTGAATAAAGTCACTGCTCGCGAAATTTATTTTTATATCATCAGCTAAAGTATAAGAGAGCTGAACGGAGTGATCTGATTTATCTTCAATTAGGGGTTGTTGTTTTTTACCGTCATCAATAATCACATACCAGTTATATTTTTCTGAAAAAGAGAGCCAAAGCTCAATGTCTGCATTATTCATTGGTTTTAGTTGACGAACAACAAGTACAACTTGATTATCTTTTTTTCCAATACCCTTTTTGTGTTTATCAGTGATATCAGCTTGAATTACTTCAATATGGCCTATAGCAGACTTTACTGTAAGCTTTGCCAGTAGTTTTTTTAATAATGGGAAAATTGCATTCATGGGCTCAACTAAAACAGGGCACGACTTAATTGCCGCAAGTTGGTTGGTAGATCTTTGTCTAAAACCAATAGTCGCCTGAGATTTTTTATCAAACTGTACACCTATTCGCGCTTTACGACGGTAGTGCCAAGCATCACCTTTTATTGGTGGTAACCAAGGTAACTCTTGCTGGGCTAATATATTGGTAATCCCTTGAGTACTGTAACAACGTGAAAAAAGCTCAGTAACTTTTTGCTGCTTGAAAAGCAACTGCTCGTCTAAATTAAGCATTTGCAAATCACAGCCACCACAAAGACCAAAATGCTGACATAGTGGTTGAACTCGCTTATCACTTTGTTTATCAATAGATAGAAGTCTTGCTCGTGTATATTTATTTTTTTGTTCAACAATTTTTACTTTTACTAATTCATCAGGCAAGGCTCCTGAGATAAACATCGCTTTATTTTTCCAACGGGCAACACCGACTCCGTTTATGTCAAGTTTATCAATACCAATTGTTAATTCTTTGTTTGAATCTTTTGGTTTTGCTACCGCTTTAAAAAAGTTTGCCATTTTCACCCTAAAACTAACAATAGCTCTTAATACTAGAGCCTATATTTTGAAGTCGTTCAGCCATCTATACTATAAATTTATAGCAGCATATGAGATTATTTATGTTAAGTTTGATAGTCCAGTAAACTTCAAACTATTTCAGCGGGTATTTTACCCTAACTTTACGATAAAAGTTCAACAAAAATATGCATAAAATAAGCCTGAAAGATTGGGTTATCATACTCACTATAATCCCAACTACTTTAATTGGTTTTGGCTTAGCTAGTTATTTTTCGTATAGCCGCTCTATTGAATTAAATAATTTTCTAGAGCAACGTGCAAAAAGCATCATTGAACCTGTCGCCATTGCAAGTAAAGACCCTTTACTTGAAAAAAATAGAGATAAACTACGCCAACTTGTTAGTTTTACCCATCGCAATCAATCAAGCATTGTAAAAAGTATGGTTATTTTCACTCAAGACAATCAAGCTTTTGTAACTAGCGCCTATCATGGTGATATTAATTTAATGCGGTTAAAAGCAGGTGCGGGATTACCAACCCATACTATTATAGAGACCTATGCTGACTATATAATTTACAGAACCCCAATTATTGATGAAAACTATAGCCCTCAAGCCAATATAAACAACTCTTCAATAGCTAGCGTACAATATCAATTAGCAAACAATAACTCAAAGCCTACTCCCATTGGTTACATCGCCATGCAAATTGATAAAAGTCACCTCAACTTCCAGCAGCAGAGTCAATTTTTAGTTGCATTTGCTTTTGCTTTATTAGGTTCTTTACTTAGTGCTATTTTCGCCATTAGGCTTATTAAAAAAGTGACTAAACCTATCAACTCTATGGTTCAAGCTATTGAGCGTATCAGAGAGGGAAAATTAGAAAGTCGAGTGAGCGGTCAGCTCATTGGTGAACTAAATTTTTTGAAAAATGGAATTAATTCCATGGCCCAATCACTTGATAGTTATCAAAATGAAATGAATTCTAGTATTGATCAAGCAACAATAGACTTACGGGAAAGTTTAGAGCAATTTGAGATTCAAAACGTTGAACTGAGTATAGCCAAACGTAAGGCACAAGATGCTAACAGGGTTAAATCAGAGTTTTTAGCTAATATGAGTCATGAGCTTCGTACTCCTTTAAATGGCGTTATAGGCTTTACTCGACAGGTACTGAAATCACCATTAACTGAAAATCAGCGAGATTATTTACAAACAATAGATCGCTCTGCAAATAACTTGTTAATCATTATTAATGATATTTTAGACTTCTCTAAACTTGATGCTGGTAAGATGGTTATTGAAAACATACCTTTTTCCTTAAAAGAATCCATAGGAGAAACGTTAACCTTACTTGCTCCATTAGCCCATAAAAAGAATATAGAATTGTCGATCAATATTCCTCACTCGCTACCTGATTCATTAGTCGGTGATACGATGCGTATTAAACAAATTATCACAAACTTAATCAGTAACGCGATAAAATTTACGCCTCAGGGTTCTGTTGCTGTTGATATATCCAGTGAAGAAGTTAATCTGAAAAATATCAAATTGAAAATTACAGTTACAGACACCGGTATAGGAATGACCGACAAGCAGCAACGAACAATTTTTGACGCATTTACCCAGGCTGATCAGAGTATAACTCGCTTATATGGGGGCACAGGTTTAGGACTGGTTATTTGTCAACGACTCGCGCAAGAGATGCTTGGCGATATTGGCTTTACAAGTGAAAAAAATCAAGGCTCTAGCTTTTGGTTTACTTTTCAATGTGAAGTGAGTGCGATGCCCTTAATGCTAGAATTAGACAACCAACACTTGGCTAATAAGACTGTACTCTATTATGAAGAAAACGACCACAGCCGCGAAGCGACTAAAAACATATTAAAACACTGGCATATGCGTGTTACTAGTGTAATAAACAGGCACCAGTTATCTCAAGTACTTTCACACAGCAGCCAATCAAAACGGGGTTTTGATTATGCAATTATTGGTCACAATCAAACTGCGACAGCACTAAGTGATTTAAAGAAAACCATCGCTCAATTAAAACCTATTTCTAACAGTATTCACCTTGCACTTAACAATAGCTCTCCAAGTTTACAAGAAGCACTCATTGCCAATGGTGCTATTAGTTGTATGAGTAAACCACTAACATCTAGTACTTTAAGTAGGGTCTTGCAGCCTTTAATAAAGGCTCAAAGTGAAAAACTTACATTGAATGCCCCTTCTGGCAATATACTACCGATAAAGGTATTAGCGGTTGATGATAACGAGGCTAATTTAAAGTTAATAAAAGCATTATTATTGGAACAGGTTGCAGAAGTTGTAGTGGCAGAGAATGGCATGTCAGCTATAGAATGTTGCGAAAAAGAAACTTTCTCATTAATATTTATGGATATTCAAATGCCAATTATGGATGGCATCAGTGCACTTAAAGAAATTAAAAAGTTAGCTATCAATAATAACACCCCGATTATCGCTGTTACCGCACATGCCTTGAGTGGTGAAAAAGAGAAAATGCAACAACAGGGCTTTAATGCTTATATGACCAAACCCATTGATGAAACAATGTTACGTCATATCATTTATGAATACTGCGATTTTGACCACTTAGTAAGTCCTAGTAATATATCGACCAAAAATAATAGTAGTAGTAAGCTACAACATGTGAGTGCCATCATTGACTGGCCCCTTGCATTGAAGCGTAGCGCAAATAAAGCTGACTTAGCGAAAGAAATGTTCCTTGGCTTGGTAGAAAGCTTACCTGAAACTCAACGAGGTATTCAAGAGGCGATAAAAAAACAAGATATAACTCTGATAAAGGGCCTGATACATAAATTGAATGGTGCCTGCTGTTATACTGGAACACCTAATCTATCTAAAATAACTAGCCAGATAGAGACTCAATTAAAAATGGGTCTAAGTTTAGAAGAGTTAGAACCTGAATTTTTGGAGTTTTTTGAACACATCGAGCAAGTATTGTTCGCAGTGCCTGAAGTTTTAAGAGAGATGAGTGCAAAGAGTGATTAATTTCGCGTTCAACTTGAATAACAAAATAATTATAATCAAGTTAAACGACCTAATTTACCATGTTAGCGAATGGTTATTTTGGGTGCCGTATCTATATCGCCGTCTTCAGAAATTACAGCCACACCACCACTACATTGCAATACAGCTAAGCTCTGACCATCATCAAGACGAACAAAGGTAAGTTCATAACCAAACTTACCTAAACTACTAGCAGAAAATTTTTGTGCTAATGATAATTTATTCCACCAAACTGACTGCTCCGGCGCTTCCCTTCGACGCTCTGGCATTGGTTTCATTTGTGTTTGCATCATTTATCCTCACTTATATGTATGTTGAGTCCTTTCTACACCTTATCCCTTAAAGTGTAGACTATAATTTCAACAATAATAAAATAAATGAGATATTATTTCGTTATGCTAATGAACCACTAGAAATAGCTATTTATTACATGTTCTTGCTTCTATCATCAATTGCTTCATATCTCGAATAGCCTTGTCCAAACCATCGATAGCAGCGCGAGAAATTATAGCGTGGCCAATATTTAGCTCGATAATTTCTTTAATCGCGGCAATAGGTTTGACGTTGAAGTAGTTCAAACCATGACCAGCATTAACTTTTAGTCCTAAGCTATGGGCATATTTAATACCCACAGTTAACCGCTCAAGCTCTACCTGTTGTTCCTCCTCTGACACCAAGTCAGCATAGTGGCCAGTATGGATTTCAATGTATGGAGCCTTACTAGCAACCGCAGCATCAATTTGTGCTTTATCAGCATCAATAAATAAGCTAACTTTAATACCCACATCCGATAATTTCTCAACCGCTTTGGTAACTTTAGTTAACTGTCCAACAACATCCAAGCCACCTTCAGTTGTCAATTCTTCGCGTTTTTCTGGCACTAAACAACAAAAAGCAGGCTTTACTTCCCTTGCTATTGTTACCATTTCATCAGTAACTGCCATTTCGAAATTCATTCGAGTATGTAACGTTTGTTTTAAGACATAGATATCTCTATCTTGAATATGACGCCTGTCTTCACGTAGATGAACAGTAATGCCATCTGCACCAGCATGCTCAGCTACACTTGCTGCGTATACAGGGTCTGGATAATTTGTGCCACGAGCCTGCCTTAAGGTAGCAATGTGATCAACGTTTACACCTAATAATAATTCTGTCATTTTTTATCTCTTTATAATTTTTATATTTTACTTAAGTTTTATTTGAATTTTTTACCTAAAACACAATAACAATATCTTTGATCTAATTTTTATTTAGGAAGAGTTTACGGCTATTTAGTGGCTTATTCCCTAATAGCTGATTAATTACTTGTCGCATTAGTAACTTGAAGGTATTTCCAGCTTCACTAGCTTTCCAACCATCATTAAGCTCTTCTCGCTGGGCTATTGCTTGTAGATGTGATTTGTTAAAACACAGCGCACCATTCTTTGGTAGCGCTTCATAAACAGGTACAAAACCCTGCTCTGAAATATAATAAAAGTGACTTACATCGTGCTCAAACACTGGAGAAAAGTCAAATGATAAACCCAGTTCCTCTAGCAAAGAAAGCTCAAAAACACGTAGCTGTGGTGCTATTTCTTTACCTTTTGATAAGGCAGCGATTGTCATTTCATATTGTGAAAATAGCTTCTGGCAAGGTAAATGCTCTGTGAGCAAGCGAATCAATAATTCATTAAGGTAAAAGGCACTGTATAAACTATGCTTTATAAGTGAAAAGGATCTTGAAGTTGAATCAATTTGAGCTATTTGCTTAAAGTGTCCCTGCCCCTTTAATTGTAGGCGCAGGGGTAAAAAAGGCTGGATTAAGCCTTTTTTAATTGACCGCTTAGATTGCCCAACATAAACTAAAGCGCTGACTTTACCGTCAGTTTCAGTGAGTAAATCAACTAACTGCTGATTCTCTCGATAGGGCCTGGAATGTAAAACAAAGGCATTTTGTTCAAACATTTACCATAACCCAGTTAGCCAGAGTAATCATCACCGTAGCCTAAACTACGCAAAGCTCGTTCATCATCAGCCCAACCAGACTTTACTTTCACCCATGTTTCTAAGAAAACTTTACTATCGAATAAGTTTTCCATGTCACGTCTAGCTTCTTGACCAATCGTTTTTAGTCGCTCACCTCTATTACCGATAACCATGCGTTTTTGGCTATCTCGCTCAACTAAAATTAAAGCATTTATATGGATGATACCTTTCTCATCCATTTTAAATTGCTCAATTTCTACTGTGATTGAGTAAGGAAGTTCGTCACCCGTGAAACGAATTAGTTTTTCACGAATAATTTCAGAAGCCATAAAACGGCTAGAGCGATCGGTAACTTGATCTTCATCGAACCAGAATCCACCTTCAGGAAGTGATGCCATACATAATTTATGGATGGTATCGACACCATGGCCTTTACTTGCTGAAATAGGCACAATATCGCGAAAATCATGCATAGCACCTAATTTTTCTAAGTGAGGCAGCAATTCGTCTTTATCAGATATGTTATCTGTTTTATTAACCACTAGGATACACGGTGCGCCACTTTGTTTTACTTTAGACAACACTAACTCATCATCTTGAGTCCAGTGGGTTCCTTCCACTAAGAACATGATTAGTTCAACTTCCGCGATAGAACTACTTGCAGCTCGATTCATCAGCCTGTTGATTGCACGTTTTTCTTCTGTATGTAAGCCTGGAGTATCAACCAAGATGGCTTGTTTGTTTTCTTCAGTCAAGATACCCAATATACGGTGGCGAGTCGTTTGTGGTTTTTTAGAAGTAATACTTATTTTTTGCCCTAATAAGGCATTCAATAACGTTGATTTCCCTACGTTAGGTCGCCCAACAATAGCAATTAAGCCAGCATAGGTGTTTGAGGTGTTGTCTTGCATAATTTATTTTCTCGTGCTGATTTTTTTGCTTGAGGTACTAATAGTATGTCGGGCTTTTGCCATTTTAGCTTTATTTAATGTGTTCTTTTTTGCCGCTGTATTATTTTCGATTAAGGCAAGTATCTGCTGAGCGGCTTCTTGTTCCGCTTTACGACGACTTGTGCCTTTAGCAATAACCACTTCATCAATCACCGAAGTTTGACAGCGGACAGTAAACTCTTGATTATGAGATTGTCCGGTAGTATCGATCACTTCATAACTTGGTAAAGGAATTTTTCGGCCTTGCAAAAATTCTTGCAGACGTGTTTTAGGATCTTTTTGCTCATTACCTGGCTTAATCACTGTTAAACGTTTTTCAAACCAACTTAGGATTAAGGCCTTACAACGTTTTATGTCTGAATCTAAATAAACTGCACCAATAATAGCTTCTATGGCGTCTTCTAAGATAGATTCACGACGGTGACCACCACTTTTTAGCTCACCAGGACCGAGTATCAAACATTCGCCCAAGTTAAAATCACGAGCAACTTCAGCTAAAGTAACGCCTTTAACCAAACTAGACCGCATGCGGGTTAGATCACCTTCATCATGCTTTGGAAACTTATCATAAAGTGCTTCTGCAATAACAAAGCCTAAAATAGAATCCCCTAAAAACTCAAGCCTTTCATTATGGGCACCTTTAGCACTACGATGTGTAAGCGCTTGCACTAATAATGTAGGTTCATTAAATTCGTAACCAAGCTTTTTTGTTAATCTTGTAAGATTATGAGGGTTAATTTTCACGATATGACCATATTAAATAATCGCGCCTATGCGCTCAAAACGTACACCCGTAGGTATCCATTGCGGTAAAAGACTATCTGCACTGCGATCGAAATCGAAACTCATCCAAATAGCAACAGCTTCACCAACAAGGTTTTCTTCAGGTACGAAACCCCAAAATCGACCATCTAAAGAGTTATCGCGGTTATCACCCATAACAAAATAATGTTTCGCTGGCACTAAAAATTCATCAGGTGCTGTGCCAGACTGCTGGAAATAGTGAGCAACTCTTGGCAAGGTATGAGCATCATTTAGAATCTGATGGCTCTTATTTATCATTTTAGATTCAAACTCATTCATGCCAAATTCAGCATCAGGCCCTTCGTATTTACTAACAAAATCTTGCTGTATTTGTACAAACTCAGGACACTTAGCATCCGAATCTTGACAGACACGCTTGATATAGATGGACTTATTCCGGTAAATAATACGATCACCCGGCAAACCAATAACACGTTTAATATAATCAACACGTGGATCTTGAGGGTATTTAAAAACAACAACATCACCATGTTCAGGTAAGCCGTTTTCGATAAATTTATGTCGTGCTACAGGATCTCTTAGGCCATAGTTAAATTTGTTAACAAGAATAAAGTCCCCATCAAGTAACGTGGGCATCATCGAGCCTGACGGTATTTGAAACGGTTCATATATAAAAGAGCGTAAAATTAAAACAAAAGCAATAACAGGGAAAATCTGTACCGCCGTATCAACTAGGGGTGATGGCTCGGTTAATGTTGCTATTGTTTGCGGAGTTAACTCTGTAGTAGATTGCTCTTGAGCTGTAGCAACCGTCAACTTACGTTGTGGTGCTAAGTAAAACTTATCGAGAAACCAAACTATCCCTGTCAAGATAGTAATTATCACTAAGATAATTGAAAAATAAACGGCCATACTATTCCTATTTTAAAACCCTATTAAGTGAAGTATTTGCAACAAGCTTTACCTGCTTGTCGCTAATTCCAATGCAGTAACTCAACAGCTAATTTAACTATCTAACTTAAGAACGGCTAAGAACGCTTCTTGTGGAACTTCAACATTGCCCACTTGCTTCATGCGTTTCTTACCATCTTTCTGCTTCTGCAATAGTTTCTTCTTACGGCTGATATCACCACCGTAACATTTAGCGGTTACGTTTTTACGCAATTGTTTTACCGTTGTACGAGCAATAACGTTATTGCCAATCGCTGCTTGAATGGCAATATCAAACATTTGGCGGTGAATTAGCTCTTTTAACTTATCCACTAACATACGACCGCGAGGGGCAGAATTACTACGGTGAGTGATCATCGCTAAGGCATCAACTCTATCACCATTTATCATGACATCTACTCGAACCATGTCAGCTGCTTCAAAACGGATGAAGTTGTAATCAAGTGAAGCATAACCACGACTGGTAGATTTTAACTTATCGAAGAAGTCCATCACCACTTCAGCCATCGGTAATTCATAAGTAACGGCAACTTGGTTACCATGATAAATAATGTCTTTTTGTACACCTCGTTTTTCGATACATAATTTAATTACATTACCTAAAAACTCTTGTGGCACTAAAATATTGGCTTGAACAATAGGTTCACGAATCTCTTCGATATTATTTGTCGCTGGTAAGTCTGACGGATTATCAATTGAAAGAACCTCACCATTAGTACAAACAATTTCATAATTTACTGTTGGTGCTGTAGTGATTAAATCAAGGTCATATTCACGCTCTAAACGCTCTTGAATAATTTCCATATGCAACATACCAAGGAAACCAATACGGAAACCAAAACCTAATGCAGAAGAGTTCTCCGGTTCAAAAAAGAGTGAAGCATCATTTAAACTTAGCTTGTTTAGTGCATCACGGAAATTTTCGTAATCATCAGAGCTGATTGGGAAAATACCCGCGTAAACTTGCGGCTGTGCTTTAGCAAAACCAGCTAAAGGTTCAGCGGCTTCTTTTTTCGAAATAGTAATGGTATCCCCGACAGGTGCACCATGAATTTCTTTAATACCAGCAATAACAAAACCTACTTCACCCGTTCTTAAAATACCGGTTTCTGTCTGTTTCGGAGTGAATATACCCACTTTGTCGATTTGGTGAACTTGTCCTGTAGACATCACCAACATCTTATCGCCTTTCTTAACTTCGCCGTTCATTACGCGTATTAATGAAACAACACCTTGGTAATTATCAAACCAAGAATCTACAATTAGCGCTTGTAGTGGCGCATCACGATCACCTTCTGGTGAAGGAATGTTTTTTACTATTGTTTCTAACACACCATCAATACCAAGACCTGTTTTTGCAGAACAAGTCACTGCGTCAGTCGCATCAATGCCAATAATGTGCTCAATTTCTTCAGCAACACGTTCAGGATCTGCCTGTGGCAAATCAATTTTATTTAAAATTGGTAGAACTTCTAAATCCATTTCGATAGCGGTATAACAATTGGCTACGGTTTGAGCTTCAACCCCTTGGCCCGCATCAACAACTAATAAAGCACCTTCACAAGAAGCTAATGAACGTGACACCTCATAAGAAAAATCAACATGACCTGGAGTATCAATAAAGTTTAATTGGTAAGTTTCACCATCTTCAGCTTTATAGTCCAAAGTTACACTTTGTGCTTTAATGGTAATACCACGTTCTCGTTCTATATCCATAGAATCAAGAACTTGCGCTTCCATTTCGCGCTCTTGTAAGCCACCACAGTGCTGAATTAGACGGTCAGATAAGGTAGATTTACCGTGATCGATGTGGGCAATAATTGAGAAATTTCGAATGTTTTTCATATAAGGCAGTCAAATATCAAGCGTTAAATAGTATAATGGCGTGATTTTAACGAATTTACGGCCTTGGGGCTATCTTTTGTTCAGATATCTTTTGTTTCAAGCCGTAACATCGATGACTTTATTGACTGATATTTTTTGAGGGAAGTACTTCAATTATTTTAGGCTGTAAATTTTCGCTTTGTTTACTTTGCTTTTGATTGAACTTAGCCAGTCTGTAACCTAAATACCCTCCGGTCAATCCTACAGCTAAGGCAATTAATTCATGAGCTAATATTTGTTGTTTGAATAGCCATTGTCCTATAGCTGAAAAAGTAATTAAACCAAGTAGAGGTATCAGGTAAACTTGACCAGCACTCGATAGAACATGCTTTTCAGGTATGGCTAATACCACACAATCGCCTTTTGCTAATGTATGCCCGAGGGCATTTACATCATAAGGTAAGGTTAAGGTGAGCTTTGCCTGTGGTAGTGCTTTGGCAACTTGTCCGCTTCCACAAGTATCTATTTGCGCGCAACCACTACAGCTCGATTTAATTTGGCTGGTAACCGTGACTTTTCCTTCATCAATAGCAATGACATTAGCAAGTTCTTTAATCATCCTGCTGCTCTTTTATCAACTGCTCACTTTTGATTGACGCACTCTTCTTTATAACAGCAGGACCTATTGAATCTGCTATTTTTTTAGCTGTCGACAATGGGATCTCCCCAACGACACCAATCTCCACACCTTGGCTAACCTGATTAAAAACGAGGGTCGCTCCATCATTAGCGAATTCATGTTCTCTAAAGTTTTCTTGGCTAGGGTTTACATAAACAGAAACATCAACGAGACCATCTGAAAATAACTTAAACTCCACAGCTTTATTACTTCCGCGACTATAGCTATTTAAACTGTGCTGATTTGATTTAATCACTTTGAAGCCTTCAGGCAACCAATTCACTTGCCAAGAGAATTCTCTACTTGATTGCTGATTATTTAATTGAATAACGGCAGGTAGTTCTGTTAATTGAAATTGCGCTAAACTTTCTGAAAGTTGGTCACTAACTTCGATATGGGTGAATTGAATTTGTTCAAGTAAGTGCCCTTGACGTGTTAACACAGCCATTTTTAGGAGCAGTCCTGTTTTTTGGTCAAGCCATAACCAATAACTAAAGCGATGTTTATCTTTGGCAACAATACGTACAAGTTGAGCAACACGTCCTAAAACCCTACTACGACCTGCTGAAATGAAGCGATATCCTTCTTCAAGTTCATTTATATTACCACGAAAAATAGCGGGAATAGGTGTACGTGCATCTGCCGACATAACAGAATAGGGTTCTTGGTCTGGGTTGATATAACTGACTATATTTCCTTGACGTAGAACATCACGACGAGGGCCATTAAGGCGGGAAAAAACTTCTAATTCAATGCCTTCATCACTTATTCCATGTAACCAATGATAAGGCTCTGCTTGATTATTCTTAACCACGACAAAGGAAGTGGTAAAATTGAGTTGGCGTAAGGATTCTGAAAATCGTTCGAGCCAGCGTTTGGCTGGCTCAGTATCAGCAGCTGCGATTGATGTATTAAAGCTTAACAGCAGTAAAAAAAGTGCCGATAGTTTCATAAGTTCTCATTGAGGGTGGCTGAAAGCCTAATTATACCAGTTTCACTGATTAAGTGGTTTATTTTATACGTAGGAAAAAGGCTAATAAATAACGAAGTAGTTGATCATTTTAACAAGTAGAAATGATCAACTAATTCAGTAGATCAAGTTATTTTATCTGACTACCCAACTGAACTTGTTGATTATGATCTTTTAAAAGTGCCTGTAAACGGCGTTGTTGAGCTAACCTATCGGTGGCAACTTTTTCATTCATAGCTTGTTGTAGTTGTTGTTTTCTTTGTTGGTTATTTTCTTGCTGGGTTGGCTGTACATTAAAGCTAACAGGATTTGCATAACCTGTTAGGGGCATAGTTTGCACAACTTGACTTGGCGTTATTGATGAAGAATTATCTGCAACATTATTTTGAACACCTACGATCATTAGTGCCGCTGCTGAGGCAGCGATCGCCACCTGTCCCATTGGTCTAACAAAGCTAGACACTTTAGCCTTAAAACGATTGGTAGCATCAATAACACGATTAGTACTCGGTACAATTTCTTTATTTTCAACAAAGCTAGCTTTGCTATTTTCAACGTTTTTCGATGAAGTATGAGTGGCTGAATTGGGCGATAGTATTGTTGCTTCTTGAGCAATGGCTGCAGAAATAGTATCACTGAGATCAAGCTGTAGCGATTGAGGTACCTCATCACGTAATACATCACCTATTAAATGATAATTTTGCCACGTACTTGATAAGTGTTCATCCTTGAGCATATTATCAACTAAATGTGCACTAACACTATTATCAGCTGACGGAGAGTAGTTATCTACTAATGAAGATATTGACTCTGATTTAATTTCACTCATATATTTACCTTAAAAACACTTTGTTAAATTCTGTTTCTACACATTGATTAATAATTCAATTCTCAATCAATTAGCTACTTTCTTTCCAACAAGGGTCTAATCTTCTTGTCGATGGCATCACGTGCCCTAAAAATACGCGAACGAACAGTGCCTACTGGACACTCCATTATCGTTGCTATTTCTTCATAACTTAACCCTTCAATTTCTCGGAAGTTAATCGCTAAACGTAAATCTTCTGGTAAAGACTCCATCGTACTAAAAATAACTTTTTTTATTTCTGCCGTAAGTAATATCTTCTCAGGTGATGCATCCTCTCTTAAAGCACCACCACCATCATAGAGCTCGGCATCATCCACGTCGATATCATTACTCGGTGGTTTACGCCCTAATGCTACACTATGATTTTTCGCACAGTTGACGGCTATACGATACAACCAAGTATAAAAAGCACTATCCCCCCTAAAATTTGGTAATGCTCTGTAGGCCTTAATAAACGCCTCTTGAACGATATCTGGCACATCACTATGGTTTCTAACATAACGACTCACTAAGTTTGCAACTTTATGCTGATATTTAGTCACCAAAAGGTTAAATGCATTTTTGTCGCCACGCTGAACCCGCTCAACTAATTGCTGATCTATATTTGGTTCGCTCTTTTGAGCCATATCTTTTAACACTGACACTTGATTTGTACTCATATTTTCCATTGCTCACAAGAAACGCATAAAATAAGACTAGTGTTTTTCAAAAAAGTTCTTTTTATTTTTGATCTTTTTTAATATTTAGGCTTAATGGCATATTTGGCAATGATATTACGGTAACCAGAGTATGTTCTACGTTAATTAAACGCTATTATCTGGCGGCTTATATCTATGTATTATAGAATACCTGAAACTTATTTACTTCTACATTCGCTTTACAGCTGAATTTAATATGACTAAACAAAATAATTGTGATGTTCTCATCATAGGTAGCGGCGCTGCAGGTTTAACTTTAGCGCTCCATTTAGCTAAAAATGCCGACGTGGTGATTTTAAGCAAAGGTCCATTAAATGAAGGCTCGACTTTTTATGCTCAAGGTGGCATAGCCGCCGTTTTTGATGAAAATGATAGTGTTTCTGCACATGTAGACGACACATTAGTTGCCGGCGCTGGGCTTTGTGATGAAGCAACAGTCCGCTTTACCACTGAAAACGCTAAATCTTGTTTAGAGTGGTTGATCAGTCAAGGTGTAGCCTTTGACAAAGAGCAAGGTGACGCTGGTGAGGGCAAGTATCATTTAACACGGGAAGGTGGTCATAGTCACCGTAGGATTTTGCACTCAGCAGATGCTACTGGTCAGGCAATCCAAACCACATTATCTGATCAAGTCAAACAGCACTCTCGAATTAGGATTTTTGAGCGATACAATGCGATTGATCTTATAAACAAAGACAGCACTACTGATTGTCATGATAAACAGTGTATTGGTGCTTATATTTGGAATAGAAATACCGAAAAAGTTGAAAGTATTTATGCAAAAAAAACCATTCTAGCAACAGGTGGTGCAAGTAAAGTTTATCAATATACCTCAAACCCAGATGTTGCTAGTGGTGATGGTATAGCCATGGCCTGGCGCGCTGGTTGCCGTGTCGCTAATATGGAGTTTAATCAATTCCATCCTACTTGTTTATTTCATCCGTCAGCGGGAACGTTTTTATTAACGGAAGCGCTGCGTGGTGAAGGTGCAAAATTAAGACGCCCTGATGGCAGCCGTTTTATGCCTGCTTTTGATAAACGTGCTGAGCTAGCGCCACGTGATATTGTAGCACGTGCAATTGACTATGAAATGAAGCGCTTAGGCGCAGATTGTATGTATCTTGATATCAGTCATAAACCCAGTGATTTTATCAAACAGCACTTTCCAACAATCTACGAAAAAACAATGTCGTTAGGCATAGATATCACCAAACAACCCATTCCTATTGTTCCCGCCGCGCATTATACCTGTGGTGGCGTTATGGTTGATCACCAAGGGAAAACAGATATCGAACAACTTTACGCTATTGGTGAAATGTCTTATACCGGTTTACACGGCGCAAACCGCTTAGCCAGTAACTCATTATTAGAATGTTTGGTCTTTGCTCGCGCTGCAGCGATAGAGATCAGTGAAACTTTACTACAGGATAATAACTATTTAACGCTTCCTCACTGGGATGAAAGCCGGGTAACCGACTCAGATGAAGAAGTGGTTATCCAACATAACTGGCACGAGTTAAGATTATTTATGTGGGACTATGTCGGGATCGTACGTACAACCAAGCGCCTTGAACGGGCATTACATCGCGTTGAATTACTACAGCAAGAGATTGAAGATTATTATCAAAACTTTAAAGTAAGTAATAATCTATTAGAATTGAGAAACTTGGTTCAAGTAGCTGAGCTTATTATAAAGTGTGCGATGAAACGAAAGGAAAGTAGAGGCTTGCATTACACTTTGGACTACCCAGACTTGCTACCCGAAGCAAAGCCAACAATATTATTACCAAGCCAATAGGCATAAATATCTAACTTACAATCATAATCATCGGATCTGCTTTAACACACTCACGATACGAGCATAGTCTTGTTCGCTTAAACTATCTTTAAAAATAAATCGATGTATTAAAGGTAGATGTGTTTGAGTCAGAAGTTTTGAAGGTATTTGCTTACTTTGATTATTAAGGTTAATTAAGTTAGTACTTTGTTGTAGCTCTAACCAGCAGCCGATAAAACTTAAACGGCTAGTTGCCAATATTTGATAATTGAATGATTCATTACCAATAAATATGTTGCCGTCAGATGACATAGTTAGGTAATGAGTAAATTGTGCTTTATTCTCAAGTGATAAGTAAATACTTATACCGATAATACAGGCGACTAGTATCACTAAGGCTGGAATATAGGCGTAACTAAAGCTAATCAAAATCACTAAACAAGTACCTAATGGCAGAAAACCATAGGCAACTCGTTTATAACGTGAGGGTCTTATACTAATACTATACTTTGACGCGCTTGAGAATAAGCTGCACCATTGCATTGAGCTCTTTGTCTTCACAAGTTTCATGCCCCATAAACCATGCAAATAACTCTGGATCTTGGCCTGTTAATAAACGTTCAAAAGTGAACTGTTGCTCTGCTGATAAATCGTCATAGGCTTCATCAACAAAAGGAATAAATAATACATCCAGCTCCAACATACCTCTACGACATGCCCACTTTAAACGTGCTTTATTTACCTTTAAAACATTAGTTGAGCTTTCATCATTTGTCACTTCATTGCTTGAAACGTCATTAATAGACATAGGTGTCCCTAGTTGATTTACACTTATGCCATTGTAACAATAACTTTCCTTACTCAGCCATTAAAAAACAGAAATAAATTGCCAATAAAGTTTCTTGTCACCGTTGTATTTTGGTATTTTAGCCCTTACGTTATAAGTAACCATATTAGACCAGCGCTACTTATACCATCCAGATAAAGAAGTGATCACTTTCTTATACGAATTGGTATTACTTAGCTGCTTATTCATAGAGCGTCATAATGACAGTAACCAGCAACACAGAATCACCTTCTTTATCTCAATTAGCCGAAACTTATCTTATAGAGCTAACTGGTTTTAGTGCCATATCCTTAGTAGGTGAAGAACAAAGTAAATATCTTCAGGGTCAAGTCACTTGTGATGTTAACAAAAGCACTGCGCAAAATTTGCTTGTTGGCGCACATTGTGATGCAAAGGGAAAAGTTTTTTCCGTTTTTCGATTGATAAATCGTTCATCAGCACATTTGCTGTTACAACCTAAAACTAACATCGCTAATTCCCTAAAAGAGCTTCAGAAGTTTGGTGTTTTTGCTAAGGTTACTATCGAAGAAGTTCAAGACTTATCTTTTATTGCTTTAGTGGGTAAACAAGCCAGTAGTTTGTTACAGCAAGAATTTTCACAAGTCCCTGATAGTTTAAACCCTGTGGTACAAGTTGGCTCATCGACTTTGATTTACCTTGCTGGTGAGCTGCCACGTTATATTATTATTGATGAAGAATCTTCAATAAAGTCCATAACCAAAAC
>Ga0209396_1000403_pt1 | contig 52836 bp, 64 predicted proteins | sample GOMGulsemesocosm_6_FD_184638 | JGI IMG/M metagenome (GOLD analysis project Ga0209396, IMG submission 184638) | Methane-oxidizing microbial communities from mesocosms in the Gulf of Mexico - GOM8C Gulf of Mexico (SPAdes) (version 2) | ecosystem: Environmental > Aquatic > Marine > Cold seeps... | reverse complement strand
CTCAAGCGGTAATTTTTTAGCTATCGAAGTTAAAACCCCGACAGGCCGAGTTAGTGAACATCAGCGACTATGGCTAAAACGTGTTGCATTGCATGGCGGTCTTTCTGCAGTGGTTCGCAGTGTGGATGATGTTCGTAATGCTCTAAATTCAGGTTGTGGGGTCGCTCATGGACTTTGAGGGGCAGTTAGACTTATTTGCTTACTGGTTACGAAATGATAAATGCATCTCAAGTCGTGAGGTAAGCGGACTAAACCAAGGCTACCAAGTCCAAGCCGGTGAGAACAAAGGTGCTAAGAAATCTGGTACTGATGGTGCTTACCTATCCGCACACTTAAAATACATTAACCGAATATATTTAACGCTGACAGTTAAGCAGCGGGCGGTTTTTGATATTGAATACGGGGTTGCAAATGACCAGCCATGTCATAACCAGCTCGAACGCGCTGACCATCTTGGCCTGTCGATCATGGCATATAAAAAACGCCTCCGTAATTGCAGGATCACATTTAGAGATCAGTTATCAAAATAACAATTGACGATATAGGGTATCTTGTTTACTATAAATGCTTATTGTCGGTGTAGCTCAGTTGGTAGAGCGTGAGGGTTTTTAATAGTCTCCCTTAAGGTCGTTTGTTCAATTCAAATCACCGGCGCAAAATATTTTTATGGTGTCACTGATTTTTAAATCGAATGTTTCCTGACTTCTTGTATTTATTGAGCCTGTCAGTGACACCATAAAAATAACTAACAATGGGATAACGCACTGGTTTCATGTCCGGTGGAAAAGGTTATCCCGCCAAATTATGGGACAGTTTCAGAGTTCGATCTGATCGTTTCGCTCTGTTTATCCGCTGCGTGGAGCTGTCCCGCCAGATTGTAGAGAATTGGCCGAGTGGCTTATGGTAGCCCCTTGCTAAGGGGCCGGTGATTAAAATTACCCGTGGGTTCGAATCCTACATTCTCTGCCAAATTATGCATTCCCCTAAATCCACCAAGATTGTCGTGATGAAAAGCGGCGGGGAGTGCGCCACATTGGGCCTGTAACTCAGGGGTTAGAGTGTTCGACTCATAATCGAAGCGTCGCTAGTTCAAATCTAGCTAGGCCCACCAAGATATCAAACGGGTAGCAATCAGTTGATAGGTTCATTCAGTCGTACCGATTTCACTGCTACCCGTTAGATATATCCAAGGTAAGCCGATGTAGTTGGTTTATCAGGTGCTAATAGAATCATCTTAAATTGTGGTGCTTTTTATTATACGTTCTATTAGCATCTGATAAATTAATTAGGTATGTCATGACTAAAAAATGTAGCTCTTGTGGGGTCGTTAAGCCAAGAATTGAATTCTATAAGAACAAACAACGTTATGACGGCCTGCAGAATAATTGCATACCTTGCTCTAAGATTGCCGCTAGAGTAAACAGGGCTAAAAACCCTGATATCGGCAAGCCAAAAACCATAACGACTAAGGCCCAGCGCCTAGAGTATCAGCGAGAATATCAGCGCAAAAGACGCGCAAGCATTCCAAAAAAACCACGCGTTAATGCAGTTTCAACAGATAAATATTATTTGAAATATCTTGAGGCTGACAGAAAGTTATTAACTCATAGCCAACTGTACCGGAAAATACTAATGATGATGCCAGTTACATGTTAAAGCGATGCAATAAATGCGAAGAGTTTAAGCCGCGTTATGAATTCAGTAAACGGGCCATGACTAAAGGCGATGGCCTGCAGAATAGATGCAAATCATGCGCCGCTGCATATCACGCTAACCGCTTAAGTTTAGGTATTAAAAATAAGCGCGCTAAGGTCAGCGTCGAAGCATCCAAGCGGTACAGAATAAAGAACGCTGAGAAAATAGCTGAGTATCAACGCGCCTACCAAGCACGGAAGAAAAAGCCAGAAATCAAGCCTGATGACAACGATTACCACTACAACAAAGTTGAAACCAAGCAGAATAAAGAAGACAGGCTGTATCGCTCTGTTATTTTTGGTATGCCTTCAATCCCTGTGTCCGGTTCGTGACATATACTGAGAACAGTTATTGTTACCATGACGAATTTACAGTCAGGGGATAATTAGCATGAAAAGAAATTCAGGTTTTACATTAATAGAATTAGTAATCGTAATTATAGTTTTAGGCATCTTGTCAGCAACGGCAGTGCCTAAGTTTATAAACCTTCAAGATGACGCTAAAAACGCGGTCCTACATGGCATTAGCGGTGCAGTAAATAGCGCTATGGATATTTCATATACCAAGCTAGCTATTAATGGTTTAGAACATAAAGCAAGTGTGAACGTTATCAATACTCCCTCCCTAGCTGAATGGTGTCAGGGTTGTTCGTTTAGCTATGGCTACCCTGACGGCCTTGACTCTTGGTCATCTATTATAGAAGGCATTAATAGAGCGGATCAGCAAGCAGACGTTATCAATGGCAAGGGCTTGGTGTTCGGTAGTGGCGGGTCTGGCATCGTATTTACAATGCAAGGTAACTATATCGGTAATTCATTAAAATCTGATAACTGCTACGTCGAGTACATCAAATCTGACAGCTCGACTGAGCGCCCTATTGTTAACGTAGTAGAGTGCAAGTAATGATGAATCCTGAATTTGTAGAGTTCTTAAAAGACAATACCTATTTCAACATCGTACACCATGAAGAAACTGACACGTATAGCTGTTTGTTCAACTTAATGTACACCACTGCTATCTTGCATGATTTAGATGGCTGTGGTTGCGGTGCGCGTTTCTGCTTTGAAGATCCAGAGCTTGCCAAGTCAGAGCTGGAAAAATGGTTTTCTAACGACTTCGCTGATGATTGCGAACCTACTGGGTGGATAGCTAGACGATGATAAAATTAAAGCAGCTTAAGTACGCATCAAATTGCATAAATCGATGCAAGTCCCTTTTTGAGGATAAAGAACACGCCGGAATATGTGCAGGTATACATTATGCTTTCAAGTCCGGCCTTGAAGTAAAAAAAAGTAATGTGAGCATCATCGTCTTAGCGTTAACTCATCGCAGACTTAAATTTAAAGAATTAGAATTTAGGTCAGAGGAGCAGGTTCAGTTTATGGCTGACGCACGATATCTAGTGTCCATGTTCGACTCTGGTATTGCTTACGATAAACAACATGGAAGAGTGAACAAGTGAGCATATTATACCCATTAGGTTTACAGCTACTTTCAGGTGGTGATGCTACATTTACCCGTTCAAGAGCGCTGTTAATGTTTCATGCGTCAGGTGTGGCAAAGCATTGGAAACCGGAAGATATAACGGTGCAAGTAACGAACACTAAAACGGGCGCAAATGTAACCATTGCTTACAATGATAAAACATTAGGCAAGCCCGTTTTTAGTTATGATTTTGCACCAAGCATGTATTGCGAATATATATTCGACTGGTTTGCTCACGACAACGAGTTATACCCGCAAGCTATCGAATGGTGATGCATGAAGCCTAAAGACCTAGAGATCGAGCTGTTAAACCTAAAGATTGATACGCTTGAATTACAACTTAAAAACTCTGATAAAGTTAATGGATACCTTAACTTGATCAATCAAGAACTAGGATGCCATTTAAAACTGAATACTAAAATAATGCTTTCTGCAGGTCTATTTATAGCAGTGGTATGCATTATCGTTATCGGTGCTAGTTATAGCCATATTCATTAGAACTAACATGCTCATACACAAGGCGATCCTAACGGGTCGCTTTTTTTATGCGCAAAGGAAAATCAATGAGTCTTAAATTATTACTAGAAACACACCAAGTTAAAGGCGTTGCTACGTTTGGCCAACTGTTCGTTAATGGCCGTCACTTCGCGTTTAGCTTAGAACGTGAATGGAAGAACAACCAGCCTAATATCTCATGCATACCAGCAGGGACGTATGACCTCGTATGGCATCAGTCACCTAAGTTCGGTGAGGTCGTAGCGTTATCAAGCCCTAGCCTTGGAGTTCACGTTACAGGTGGAGCATTACGAAACTATGTGTATTTCCATTCAGGTAACACAGTTGAGGATACGACAGGCTGCATACTACTTGGCTCTGCTTGGAATCCTAGACAATGGGCCTTAGTCGATAGCGACAAGGCCACAGAAGAATTTTACAAGCTAATCGATAACCACCCATCAGCAACGTTAGAGATTAAACGCTACTAACAACGGCGTAAGTCTTGTGATGCCTCTCTCTAGAAGTCATAGGTGAAGCGTCTTAAAACACAAGCAGCCACCAATTTGCGGATAGGTTCTCGCTGGACTGATAAGTGATTCATGGCGCTGCCCGATTGATTCATTTCCGCACCTTATATATGTCCCATACCGGACATATACTTTATTATTTATTGTATATATTTGAACTTCAATAAATTGGAAATATGCATGATGAAAATTATAAATGATAATCTAGAATTAATTTTAGCCACGTCGATATTCATTGCCTGCGGCTTTTGGAGCGTTTCACTGGCCCACGATCCAGCGTATGAAATGGCTATTCAAGATGAAGCCATTAAATCGTTAATTATTGAAACCGGTAGGTAGATGTAAATGGACGCCCCCCTGAAACAGTGTTTAAGATGTCGATACACTATAAATCATTACAGTAAAGTAGATGATGAGAGGGTCCGTTCCTATTGCATAAAATGCTTTGAAAGTTCTGATACGAAAGATAGACTAGAGGTGGTTCGTAAGCATCAGGAATATCACGAACTGTATTTAAAGCGAAAAAAATAATCAAGGTGGATAACATGGAAAACGTTAGAGAAGTAGACCAATCAAGGATGGCAATTGTAAGCATTGTTGAATCATTTAGACCTATGTCAGAGACTGGCGACCCAATAGGAACAAGACTCTTCAATCAAGCAAACGAATCAATGCAGGCTTTAATAAGCTTCCAAGCTGGGTTCGGGAATAGTGGTGAAGAAATTGAAGTGATGATGAAGCAAAGTCGCGCTTTCGTTAGAGACATTATAAATGGTGACATGATGATTTCAGATGAGAATAAGCAGCCTTATATCGCATTTCGTAACCAAGTACGTTTAGCTGTTTCCGCATACGATAAAAAATAAATAACAACAAATATTCATACATGAAGCCACTCCTTAGCGAGTGGCTTTTTTTATGCCTTTTTGCCGCTATTTAACATAATGACTCTATCGCGCATAGCTGGCTAGGTGTTCAATCAGATTGTATCCTCAAGCGCCTATTTGTGTACGTTTAAGAGCGTTAAAACAGGCTTAGCAGGAAAAATTTTTTTGCACCTATCTGGTGCGTTCTAGTTTCACGCGGATTACATGCTGAAACGTCCATTTATGTAAGGACCTACCTATGAAAGCAATTATATTACTGTTACTGAAATCTGTTGGCTCTGATATTTTAATCATGCTGCTTGAAAGCATAGTTAAGATGATCCAAGACCGTGACGATACAACAATGGTTAAAGATGCCGTTGAGATTAAGCGATTGGCCAAACGTAACTATAAGAAGCTGAGCGGTAAGATACATGCAGGATAAATCAAACCTAGCTGTGTTGGTTTCAGTCCCAATCATCTCAGGTATTTTGCTGTACATAGGTGGAACTGTTAACGCTAATCAATTGCTGCTACGTGAACAGCAAGTCATCACCATAAGTGTACAGAAAGATATCCTACTGCTTAGAACTGACTTGGCCGTGAACAGGCAAGAGCAGAAAGACATGCAGTTGTATATGTACTCAATTGATAAGCGAGTTATAGAGCTGGAAGCATCGCGCTAAAAAAGGGGGCGGCCTTTTCTGGGAGGATATCAAAATATGAATAAGATATGTGCTGCTGCAGGATGTAAGGCAATAACAACTAAACGTCATTGTTCTACTCATGCAGCCATAGCAGAGAAGGCAAGCAAACAACGTGCTAAGACCAGAGCGGTTAGTAGTGCCAAACGATATGACCCTAAGTTCAGGCAGTTCTATTCATCTGCAGCATGGAAGCGATTAAGAGAGCGTAAGGTTATTCAAGATCCACTGTGCCAAGACTGTATGGCCAAAGGCGTAGTTAAGGCGACTATGGATGTGGACCATATGGAAGAGCTGAAAAATAACTGGGGCCGTCGATTAGATTATTCTAATCTGCGTTCGCTTTGCCGTTCTTGTCACATGATAAAGACAAGGGCCGAGCAGTTAGGTCAGGCGAAATAAAAAAAGTTATAAGTCGAACAAGCCATATATAGCTGAGAATTTACTTTAGAATGTGCCGTTTTATCGAAAAGACCAGGAAGCGTTGAAATAACGATTTAGGCGATTGACCCTAAAGTGGTAGTTGACATAATATGTCGTGGTATTATCTAGGTCTGAAATTGTCGCCGCTTGAGGGTGGAAAAAAATACCCTATATAGAAACAACTACTTATAGCGCAGATAGTACCAAATAATTAATTTACAAATAAGATCTAAAAGTGTTTGCAAACAGAATGTGTTCTGTGTATATTCCATCTCATCGAAACGCGGCAATGATGCGGCGTAGATAATGAGAGTAAATATTATGTCTAACTACACACCAAACAACCTACAAGCAAACATCGAATCATGTCTAGAATTGCACAGCCTTACAATTGATACAGACATGGACCACAGCGATATTGTTGACATGGTGCGCGAACAGATAGACATGAATAAAGACAGCCTAGCTGATGTTACTTACTACCATGAAGCATTCGAAATTGTAGGTGGTTGTGATTGGAACGAATACGAAGCGGAAGACCTAGATTTTTCACAATGTGACAGCGCTCTACAGGCTCTCATGCAGGAAGCTAATAGCATCGTAGCTGTAGCATTTAGCGATCTAGCTTGCACGGTTGCTGATGAGGTTGCAGGCGAGATTATGCACTTCATCGAGGCAGCTATAGAAGAAGGCTACGACGGCAGTATAAGCCTTATGTCTTCTACTTGTCACGGTTGGGCTGTACACGCTAAAGAAGATCTAGAAGGCGTATGCTTCTACTATAACCTAGAAGGCGAGCAGGGCTTGACAGCGTTGGAGTATCAAGTAGCATCTGGGGTTTACGCTTCTGTATGCTGGAATAAATAAATGAATCAATCAGAGATAGACAACATCATTATAATCTGTGTAGTGCCGCCTAAGCTCAAGCAGGCTGTTATTAGCGTGTTAGAAGGTGCCACCGCTTACAACGCAGCCAAGGACGTACTAGGCGATATAAACGCACAAGTACAGGTGAGGCGCTACGTTGCCAAGGTCAGAAAGTGTCAATTAGATGTAGAGCAATTAAGTCAGCGATAACGCTTGCAAACACAATTAGTTCGTAGTATCTTACGGACATGCCTAAGACAACAGGCACAAAAAAACCTCGAATGCGTCAACATTCGAGGCTTAGTAAAACTGTATTAAACACAACAACCCGCTTAAAGGAAATAATATGAAATACCTAGATAGATTACAGCAATTAGAATGGGCTTGCAATCTAATGTACAGCAAGCACATTACACAGCTACAGCGCCGCATGTTAGAGCGCATGATTGACCGTTTAAATATTAAGGCGGCAATCTAATGGCTATTAAAATCACTCAGAAGACTTTCGATTTCGATGGTGAGCCGGAAACAATTTTTAGTGCTAACGGCTGTTCAATTGTTTACGCAGTATACGTTAAGTACAACGGCTACGATAAGCCTTACGGCTACAAGGTAATGTCATTCTGTGGAGCTGACATTGGCGTTATTGTTGACAGTGGCAAGAGCTGGTCAGATGTTCGCACCAAGGCCCGCAAATACATCAAAGCAAACGCACAGCGCCATTTTGATCATCACGGTATCTACCCTGTTAAGGCGGCAATCTAATGGCTAAGTTACTAGCAGACACGGTAAGAGAAGAAATTAAAGCCGCATCACTAGAAATGGTTGACGCTATTATGCACGCAGGTCAAACAGCAATTAAGTCTCGTACTGATTGCTCAATCATTACATTTTACTACTGTGACGGCTCTATGCTGATGCTGCAAGACTTGCGAAAAAGCGCTATGAGATCGGCCACGTTCGCCCCTATGGGCTATTTGCTTAACGTACAGGAGCGACTAGTATGATGCCTATTAAAGTTACGCTACCAAGTAATATAAACGTGCCAAAGACAACGCCGGTTATTCAGATTACAGCGATTAATAAAAAGTATCAGTCGTTGATAAATCGCCTCTGCAAATGGGACGCTAGATACAACGATCTGATCGATGCCCTTGACGGTGACGAGAACAGACACGCAGAGCAAGCCTACGACAAAGCCGCGTGTATATTCGTTGAGCTGCCCAAGCGCGAGCAGGCGAACATACAGCGATATATAACAGGGTACTAAATGAATAAGCTAGAGCGAGAAAAAATCAAGCTTGAGATAAGAAAGCTCAAGCGGGAAAAATGGCAGTCTCAAGCAGACTTATACATGAAACTTATTGCTATAGTTATAGCACTAGGTACGTTGATTAAAAGAGGAGGTTTTGAATGGCTAGCGCTATAGATAAATGGACCGATAAACACCCAGCAGCTACCACGGCGATAGTATCACTAGCAGCCCTTGTCACAGGTCTAACGGTCGTATACTTCATATAACAGCACGCATACACAAGCCCAGTCGATTGACTGGGTTTTTTTATGCCTGTAATTTGACCCCAGCAGGCCGCACCGATTCAGACCCTTTTCTACCGCGCCGATACAAGCGCCTAGGCTGCCCTATGCCTAATTACCCCTACCCATCATATCAATTAACAGTATTAAGCCCTCATAGAGGCGCATAGGAGTATATAGCCATATGAACACCACCACAGCAGATACAGCAGATACACCACGTATACAGGTGATAAACCTAGACCATTATGACGGCTGCACCACGCTATATGATGGCGTGTTATATAGCGTACACCTAGCAGGTGAGGTTCTCACAGTGCGCGACCTAGTGAGCCGTATCCCTGTGATATCCGCCAAGCTTGAGCGCGACATTATCCACGCCGTATACGCCCGACTGTGTGAGCAAGTCAGCTAGACAGTCTTTTTTATTTGTACGGTTTCTGTACGGCTTATTATGGGCCGCCTATTTGCACCCCCTCATATAGACCCCCTCTATGTGGCCACCACACCACCACAGCACCCCACTATATAACACCCCTATATGACACACGCTGTGTGTCTATTGTGTGGTGTGTGTGTGCATGAATGTTATATGTGCGTGCCTATGTATGAGTGTATAGCACTGAGTGTGATGACATATTATATCTATCTATTTGTTGGTACTAGTGAGTGAGTGTGTAAATCACAGACATGATAAATAATATATATTTATCAATAACTTACAGCGGGGGAGGGTGCGGAGTGGTCACTAACCTATCAAGATTGCACCATTTGGCTGTTCTCACGTTATTTCAAACTTACGGGCGTTCCCCAAAACCCACAAACTAAAGGACATTGTATGTATAACAACATGTCAGAGCGGCAAAGTGAGCTGTTCGCGGCGGTTAAAGACCACCTTAGCGACGACAACGTAATTGATAATTCATTGGCCGCTAATATGGCGATCCTAATGGACACCATCGAGAAAGCAAACGCGCACGTAAATGAAAACGGCGCGGTGTTAGAACAGACCGGCGATAAAGGTCAAACCAGATTTATAGCTAATCCAGCCGTCGCCCAGCGGGACGCAGCAATTAAGCAAATCAATGTGCATGTACGCACACTCAAGATTGAAACTCAGGTTTTGGAAGAAGAAAGCGAACTAGCTAAATTCCTTAAAACATAATTAACAGGGGGATTAATGGCCATTAAAAAACTGCACCACAAAAAACTAACTCAATACATTGATTCCTTAAATATCCCAGAGTTCAGCCTGCTAGACCAGCATCCGAAGCAAGTACACCGTTACGCTGCAGATATCGTTAACGGAAATATATTGGCATGTAAGTGGATCAAGCTGGCTGCAGAACGACACTTTAATGATCTCTACCGTTCACAGCATGACAGCTCATATCCATATGAATTTAGCGAAGCAAAAGCAAAGAAGATTATCGACTTCTACAAGTTCATTAAGCACACCAAAGGCGTACTTGCTAGAACGTCAATTCAATTACTACCTTGGCAACAATTTACGCTAGGTTCGCTAATTGGCTGGGTTCGTAAAGATAATGGCCTGCGCCGGTTTAAGCAGTCAAATATTTGGGTTGCACGTAAAAATGGCAAATCAACGATTGCCTCCGGTTTAGCGCTTTATCTGCTGATTGCTGATGGTGAAACTGGTGCGGAAATTTATTCGGTTGCCACAAAAGTCGATCAAGCGAGGATCGTCTGGGACGATGCTGTTCGTATGCTTGGTATGTCAAAACTTAAAGACATGCTGAAAATTCGTAAAGGCCGTAACGAAATCCTTAGCGACGAAACATTTTCAAAATTTACCCCACTTTCCAGTGACTCAAACTCTCTAGATGGCCTTAACATCCACTGCTTCATCGCTGACGAAATTCACGCATGGAAAGATAGGAATCTATATGGTGTGCTTGAAACGGCCACAGGGTCGCGTACACAGCCAATCGCGTTCACAATTTCTACAGCCGGTTGGATACTCGATGGCGTTGGTAAAGATATTTTTGACGATGGCCTAAGCATTTTACAAGACTACGGCTGTGAAGAAGAGATATTCACGCTCAACTATACGATCGATGATAAAGACAAATGGAACGATCCTACCGTATGGATCAAGAGTAACCCTTGCCTTGGTGCTTCGGTCCAAGTTGATGACATTTTAAGGCTGTGTCGTAAGGCAGAACGACTAACCAGTGAGCGCCCCAACTTCCTGACCAAGCGACTTAATATTTTCGTTAATAATGCGGAAGCATATTTCGATCAAACTAAGGTTTACGCTTGCGCAGACCCGACAGCCAAGATTGAAGACTTCAAAGGCCGTGAATGCTACATAGGCATCGATTTTGCCGAATATGTGGATTTAGCGTCAGTTTGCTACCTTTTCCCGAACTCTAACGGCAGTTTTAACGTGTTTTACGACAATTTCCTCCCACATTCTGCATTAGACAAAGTGTCCGAGCAGATGAGGCAACGATATTACGCATTAGACGATGAAGGTTATCTAAATATCTTGAGTGGCGACGTAATGGACCACGCCACGCTCGAAGGTGTTCTACGTGAAGCGAAAGAAAATTACGATTTAAAAAGTATTGCATACGATCCCTACCATCTAACCCAAATCGCCAACCAGTTAGAGAAAGAACGTTACCCGATGGTTTCAGTTACCCAAACAATAGCGAACTTATCCGAAGCGGCCAAGCTCATGTCTAAGTACATAGAGAGTAAACAGCTAATTTACAACGGTGATAAGACCTTTGAATGGTGTTGCTCGAACACTATGGCCAAAGTCGATGACAAGGCCAACGTTAAGCTATTTCGTGAAAATCCAAGGGTACACAAAATTGATGCGGTAATCGCGACTGTGATTGCGATTTCGATGGCTGAGATACAAGAGAAGCCTGTTGACTCGCCGTACAAGCAGAGAGGTTTCAGAGTGCTTTATTAAGGAAGGTTATGTTTAATAAATTAAAGAAATGGCTGGGCCATGAAGAGAAGGCTTACACCGTAGACGAGTATATCCGAAGAACAACGCAAAACAGAGAATTCGCCGGCGTTAACGTTTCCCCCAGTACATCCCTAAGACAGGCAGATGTGTACGCCTGCATAAAAATCATTGCAGAAAGTATCGGTATGATGCCGTTGAAGGTATACAAGCAAGATGAAGATAATTTAGTTGAAGTGCCTAATACGCACCGGCTATACAAAATCTATTCAAAACGACCTACTGACTTCGTAACCACGCAAGAGCTAATCGAAACCATAATAACCAACCTACTTACATTCGGTAATTCGTATTGCTACCTGAATCGCCGTCCTGATGGGAAAGTCGTTGAGATAATCCCATTCCAGCATCCCAACTCTGTTGCGGTGGATATGGACAATCAAGGCCGTGTTTACTACACGTATTCGACGAATGACCATCAAACGCGAAACAAGATTTTTGTACAAGATGAGATCTTGCATATCAAGCTTAATTCGCAGAATGGCTACGAAGGTATGTCACCAATCGATAAGGCTGCTGAAAGCATCGGTATTAGCATAGCTAACGCCCGTTACACGTCAAAGACCTTTGAAAATGCGGCGATGACTTCCGGTGTCCTGTCAGTGGGTAATGACCAAGAACTTACCGACGAACAGTACTCACGACTGCAGGATTCATACGAAGATTACCGAGGTGTTAACGCAGCCGGTAAAATTTTGATTCTTGAAGGTGGAGCTACGTTCCAAGCGACTAGCCAATCAAATCAGCAAGCTCAAGTTCTTGAGTTGGCCAAGTACAGCAGGGAGCAAATAAGCTCAATTTTCAGAGTGCCTACGAACATGCTAGGTGATACCGCAGCGCAGACCTACAACAACGTAGAAAACAACGCGATTAACTTCCTTCGTCATACATTACTGCCACACATCACCAAGATTGAAACGGCACTAAATGACCTTATCGATAACGGTTACGAAGTGAAATTCGACACTAACGAGTTCTTGCGTGGTGACAGTAAAACTCAAGTGGAAGTATGCGACGGCCTAGCGAAATTGGGTGCCATTTCAGTTAACGAAATACGAAAGAAATTCGGTATGAATACAGTTGAAGGCGCTGACGTATATCAAGTCATAACCAACAACGCAGAATTTGGCACATGGGAAGAAGCAGAAGAAATTAGAGCCGAAGCCCGCCAGATGGCGCAAGACGCACATCAACTCGCGATGAATCCGCCAGAACCGGAGGCACAACCAAAACCTAAACCAGCATAAGGAAATGGCAATGAGCAATAAAACGTTACAAGCATCATTTGATGTTAAGAACGTATCGGATGAGGGCGTTATTGAAGGCTACGGAAACGTATTCGACGTGAAAGACCACGCCCTCGATATAACGATGAAAGGTGCGTTTACCAAGTCTTTACAATCAATCAAATTAAATGGCAAGACATTGCCACTTCTATACCAACACAAAGCAGACGAACCAATCGGTGTTTTCACCGAGCTATCCGAAGACCAGCACGGCTTAAAAGTAAAAGCGCAGATTAACTTAGATACACAGAAAGGGCGTGAGGTTCTTTCTCTTATCAAACAGAAGGCCATAAGCGGCCTATCTATTGGATACCGAACCATTCGCGAGGAATGGGACAGTAAACAGAAAGCTAATCTACTGCACGAACTTGAAGTACATGAAATCAGCGCCGTTACATTCCCATGTAATGAGCATTCACGAATCGACCGAGTTAAATCACTTCTAGAGCACAGTTGCTTACCCTCTCAGCCAGAGCTTGAAAAAGCCCTTAAAGAGATTGGTTTCACTAATTCTCAATCGAAGATGATCGTAGCTAAGTATCGACCACAACAAAAAGACGTCAGCGAACTCTCTCAAGATGAACTCAAGGCACAGATCGACGAATGCCAATCGTTCCTTGCGAAGGAGGTTGATGTTTCCGAACTAAAGGCACTTTTCACATGACCACCGTAAAAGTCAAACGAAACGCTGACGGCGTGGAGATGATTGTTTCCGAAGCCAAGTACGAGCAAATCAAGAATCGATTCACGCTCGTAAAGCCCATAAAGAAAACCACCAAGAAATAGCCCATACGGGCTTTTTTTATATCTGAAATTTAAGGAATGAACATGGAACAGAAAGATATCAACGCGATCACTGATGGCGTGAAAAGCATTCAAGACGAAGCGCTAATTACTAAATCAACGCTTACGACTCAAGCACAAAAAATCGAAGACCTGAAAGAAGCAATTGCAGACCTAGAAGCTAAAGGCCAGCGACCAAACATCGAAGAAAAGGACACTGCAGAGATGAATCACTCAGCACGTAACCAGCTAGTAAAAGCTTGGTTAAAAGACGGCGAAAAAGATCTAGGCGTATTTGCATCTAAAGCAGCACAACTAGATACAGTTACACCGGCTAACGGTGGCATCGCGATTGAAGAAGAATTAGGCAAAGAGATCATCGAATTATCGCGTGAAGCTTTCCCTATTCTATCTGAAGTTGGTTCGCTATCTGTTGGTTCAAAAGACTATCGCCAGCCGGTCTTGATTGGCCTACCGCAGGTTCTTGGTACAACGGAAAACGTTGCTGGTACTCAGCCTGCAGAAACAACTGTTGAGACATACACAGAAATCACCGGTAAGTTCATCAAGGCGTATTCTCAGCCAAGATTTACGAACGAGGTTGCTATGGACCCTCACATCGATATCGTTGCTCACATGCGCTCATTATTGGTTGAGATGGAATCTCGCTACATGGTTAACCAAGTACTATTTGGTGATGGCTCAAGTACTGGTATGCGCGGCATTTTAACTAAGCGTTGTGATTCTACTAACGCATTCGCTGAAAGTCTTAAAGGCGATATCGCCCGTGACCCTGATTTCTACAAAGTACTGAAAAGTGGCAACGCATCTCTAATTGGCGCTGACTCTACCGATATTATTGAAAACCTTATCGACATGACGATTGACCTTCCAACGGCATACGTTTCAGGTTCTAAATTTATCATGAACCGTCGCACGTTCGCTACGTTACGCAAGGTTGTAGATACTGCAGGCCGTCCGTTACTAACTAGCACTCAAGATCGCGGTTATGTAGGCGCGTCAGGCTTCGACATTATCGGCTTCCCTGTTCTTATCGATGACAATATGCCCGATGTAGCGGCTGATTCTACGCCTATTATCTTCGGTAATCTGGCTCAAGCATTCCGCTTGCTGCCTGTCGCCGGTTCGGATTTCATGGTACAGGACCAGATAACGAAAAAGGGTAATACGATTTTGTATCATGAGTGGTGGGTTGGCGATGTGATTTATCACAACGATGCAATTCGTGTAATGGCTATCGCTGCATAAGCGTAGGGGGTTATGTGGATTACACGATACTTGAAAAAGGTATCGGGAACATACTAACCCTCGATCAGATTTCGCAACACTTGCGGATTTACGATGAATATGACGAGCAATATCTGTTCCAATTACATGACGCTGCGGTTGACGCTGCAGAGTCATATATGAACCGAGTGATATTGCAATCTAAAGTGATCATCGAAACTAACAACTTACTCGCTAAGTTACCGCAAGGCGTCGCTTCTGACGTGGATAGTATTACCTATGTTAACGACTCAGAACAACGAGTAAGTCTAACTGACTACACATTTAACACCATCACCAACAGAGTAGAGATTAATAAGGCAACGGCTTTAACCCTCAATTCAGCTAAGGCAAGTAAGTACCAAATTACTTTCAATACTGGCTGGTATTTGGACGAAATACCAAGCGTTATTACTCAAGCTGTTCTTATCCTTATCGGTTCATTGTATGAAATGCGAGAGGATGCGGTGGTAGGTCAAGGCGTGACTGTTAACAAAATCCCAAACACTCATAAGCAGCTTTTATCAAAGTATAAGATACGGAGATTAGGCTAATGCGGGCAGGTGAAATGCGCCATCGCGTACAAGTGTATAGACCAAGTTCAACTAAAGACGAATACGGTGAAGCACAGTACGTTCTATGGAATAAAAACGTTTATTGCGCAGCCAAAGCGAAAGACGCTTCCGAGCAGGTATTAGGTTCTGAATATTCAGCAGCAACTTTTGTTGATTTCAAAATCCGATATTCGAGGTCTGTTGAGATGGAATACCAAGACATGATCATATTGTTTCGCGGTAAAGAGTTTCAAATAACAGGCGTTAGAAATATTGGATTTATGGACAAGGAACTAATGGTAGCAGGGGTGCATTTTGCAAATCAGCAGCGACTTAACCTATAACGGCTCACGCAGCCTACCCGATATCTATAAAGAAATGGACAAGATGTGGAACCTAGTGGGCAAAGCTTACGAAAGTCCTAATAATCGAGCAGTTTTAGATATCAGGTACTCACTGCGAAAAGCCAACGAAGTTATATATAAACGTGCCTTATCACGCGCCCCTTCTATTAGATCTGAAATTAGAGATACCGAACCAGCATATCGAAAGGCGATATCTCTTAAAGATAAATCAGGTCTGCAAGAAAGAAGCGCAATGAGCAAACGCTTAATGAGCCGAGGAATTATAGCAAGACGGACCGTAGGCTCTGCAGGCTACGCATCGCAATATATTGCAGCCGTCGAGTATGGCCGTGATGAATTTGTGCAGCCTAGGACCAAAATTGTAAACGGAGCTGTCGAAGCAACGTTTAGAAAAATTGGTAAAGCAAAGGCACAACCATTCCTAAGACAAGCCTTGTTTAGTGGGGCGCAGCCAGCATATGACGTATTTACTAGCACATTAGAAAAGCGTTGGGCTGCAACCATGAAGAGGGTTGCAAGGATTAATCAATGAATCAAGAGTTACTAGCATACCTAAACAGTCTGCTAGGTATAGACGGATACATAATCAGAAAACCAGAAAACACACCCTACCCCGCATTCGTTATATCAAATTCTATATCTAGAGACTTACCAATCTACGCCAATCAAGGGAAGCCTATGGGCTACACCTTTGGCATTCAAATAAATCTAATCGGCAACAGTTACAAAAGCATCTCGCCACATGGCCAAACCATCATAGACGCATTAGATGGCTTCTCTGGTGATATCGGCGGCGTGACAGTAATTGACTCGACGATGAATGGTTACACGGAATTTCAGAACAGTAACAAGAACTACGAACTAGTTATTGATTTTACTGTTCGCTCATTAAATTAAGGAGCCTTAAATGGCAGGTATTGGACGCGGTACTCGCGGTATTAACACGAAACTTTTATACAGCTTAACGACAGGTGCTGTAGACCCTTCAACATTCACTTTGCCTGTTGGCGACGTTGTATCAATGGGCGACTTAGCTGACGCCGCTAATACAACGGAGGTAACTATTTACGGCGAAGGTTATGTAAACACATTCACAACCACTAAAAATATTGGTCAGTTAGATTTTGAATTTCTGGCTAACACCACTGATACAGGCCAAACAGCTTTAGAGCTGCTGTATAAAAATGGTGACACTGCCTCTTTCGACTTGCGCTATTCAGACGGCACCGGCGAGAGTGATTACATGTTCGACGGTCAAGTGTCGGCATTTGGTATCTCTGCTGCTGCAGATGACATTGTGCGATACACAGTATCAATCGTTGTCCACGGCGCAGCAACCAAAGTAAATAAAACATAGTACTACTTGGAGGGGTTCGCCCCTCCCATTAATCAAGGAACAAACATGATCAAGATTACGCAAGTGACAGAGGCTAGTAAAAAGGCGATAAGTGAAGTTATTGCAGCTATATCAAACAAGACACAAGTAAGCATCAACGGCTTTGATTTTTACCCAAAACAGGCCAGCGTAGACGAGCACAAACAGCTATATGTAGAAGGCTTTATTAAGGAACGAAACAATGAATGCAAGTAGCCTATTAAAAACACTAAAACGCAAAACAGAGACTATCGAGGTTGAAGGCTTTGGGGAATTTAACGTTGTAGGTCTGACAGTTAGCCAGTTTTTCGATGCTTCTCAACACTCAGATAACCAGGACATGTTTTTTGCTACGGCAATCGTCCACGGCGTACTCGATGACAAGGGTAAAAAGGTGTTCAAACCAGAACACGCCAAGGAGTTATCAAACTCATCAAATGTTAACTTTATTATCACGCTAGGCTCTAAAATATTAGAGTTATCACAGCCGGTGGTAGCTAACGAGAAAGCCGCAAAAAAGTAATAAGCGATTTCAAGAAAGACAAGTTTAGACAATTCACATTAGAGTTAATGGTGTTCTGGGGATTAACGCCAGAACAGTTTTCAGAAGTACCTTACAACACCCTGCACGAACTAAACCTACTACAACAACAAAACCCATTCTTACCTAGTTCAAGTTGGATTCAAAGCGGCACAATTGCAAGCTGCATCATGAATGCACAACGAACTAAAAAGGATCAAAAGGTACTGGCCTTCGATGATATTTACCCTTTCTTGAAAGATGCTAAAGAAGTTGATTTGGACGATTTGGACAATGAAAGCCAAGCGGCCATAGGCAATAAAATACGCAATATATTTGGATAAAAACAGGGTGCCTTACGGCATCCTTTTTCAATTAGGTGGGATAGATGGCAAAGACTGTCACGGTAGGTTCAGTCAATATTGATATGAACGTTAGTGCTAATAAGCTTGTACTCCAAGTTAAAAAGGCAGAGCAGACATATAATAAATCTCTGAAAAAGATGATCAAACAATCAAAGGCTTTAGCGTTAACCACAGCTAAAGTTACTAAGAAAATAGCTAAGTTTGCCGTTGTTTCAAAGACTCTAGGCGCTGTTGGTCTTGCCGTATTTACAGTTAAAACGTATGAAGCGCAGCGAGAAATGCAACGGCTTTCAGATCAAGCCGGTGTGTCTCTTGAGAAGTTCACACAAATGTCTCACGTTACTAATGCGCTTGGCCTGCAGACAGAGTACTTAGCCGATGGCATGAAGGATCTTAACGCTCGAATTGTTGACGCTGCGAAAGGCGGCGGCACGATGGTTAACTTCTTCACACGTATAGGACAGTCAGCTAAAAGCTGGGCAGACCTAAAGCCTGCAGAGCAGATAGACCGGTTTACTGCAGAGCTAGATAAGATGACTACTAGTGAGGCTAGTTTCTGGGCTGATGAGATCAACGACTCGATGTTTCGCCTAAGCTCTACGCTTTCACGTTCTGGTAAATCTCTTCAAGAATTCCAAGATAGAGCCAAGGAATTAGGGGCCGGTACTAGCGCTCAATTCATTGGTGAAGTTAACGGCATGTACGAAAGCTTTTACGAGCTTAAAATTTTATGGGATGAATTAGCCGGTAGTACGCTGGGGATCTTGGCCACAACGTTTAAAAAGACATTTGGAACACTTACAGAGCAAGCCGAGAAAGCGTTAAAAAAACTTGGTGGCGGAAACTTACAGCAGGGAATATTAGTCGCTGCTAAAACGTTTGCGTCAGTTGTTCTAGGCGCAATCGCAAAGGTCGCGCAAGGCATACAAGCATTATTAAACTCGCTTCCTTCAAGCGTTACCGGTAAAGGTGAGGGCGACGCAGACACCGGCGAGGTTGACGCTAAAATAAACGCTGAATTACAGAAAAGACGCGCATTACAAATTAGGATTTCTGAGGCCAAGAAACTATCTAACCAAGATGGTGAAAAAGAAGTTAAGTTGATTAACTACCTTAATGGCCAGTTAGATGAATCAATAAATAAAACAAAGTCACTTAACAAAGAAAGAACAGAGATAACAAAGTCTCACGAACAGTTTAACTTTGCTGATTCAATAACAAGCTATGCAGACATGGCTCAAGAATCCCTTGACGGCCTAGACGTTAAGCTTGAAGAGATATCTAAAAAAGCTGACAAAACGGTAGTCATAGATGAAGGTAAGCTTAGAACTGACGCAGAGAAAATAAAAGGCATTCTAGACGGATTCTCAACCGGCGAAGATGACTCATTGATGAAACGCCTTAGCCTGCAAATGAAAACCATTCGAGACTTTATCAAAGAAGCGACCACCCTAAAAGAATCACTAGGCGACGCTAAAACTCCTCAATTAGATGCACAGCTTGCAACAGCTAACGCTGCCAGTGACGCCGTAGCAAAAGCAATGTCCGACCAGCAGGTAGTGCTTGACGATAAGCTTTACCAAGATAAGTTGGCGGCTTTCGTAAAGTACAGCACAGATAAACAATCCGTACTTACTGCTGAGTATGAGCTTGAAAAAATAGCGCTTGATGCTGCATTTGAGGGTGAGCTAGAAAATAAAGCTCTACACAATGCCGCAAAGATAGAACTAGATAAGCAGTACGCAGAAGACTCAACTCAAATTCAGATAGACGCTAAAAATAAAGTTGATTATGCGAATAGACAATCGCTAGACGCGCTAGCAGGCGCAGCGAATGCGGCTATGGGAATAATCGGGCAAGTTAACGAAGAAAGTTCAGCCGGTGCAAAAGCTGCATTTTTGGCAACTCAAGGGCTTGCATTTGCTCAAGCAATTATGAATTCAAACTTAGCTTATGCACAAGCGCTCGCTTATAACAGTAACCAATCAGTACCGGAAGCGATGGTAAATGCAGAGCTTATCAGGGGTTTGGGTTATGCGTCAGCAGGCATGATCGCAGGGCAAGCTCTGGCCGGTGTATTCCATGACGGTACGCCTATGGGCGGCGTTCCTACAGATGGTACGTACATGTTAGAAAAAGGTGAGATGGTCATGTCTAAGTCTAACGTTAAGAAGTTCGGCGATGACATGCCCAGCAGTGCCGGTGGAAGTATAACGATAAACGCACCCATGAACGTATCAGGCAACGTAACCGATCAGAAGTGGTTCCAAAGCGAACTAGTTAAGCATCGAAATACAATTATGAACAGCGTCAATAAAGCTAAAAAAGAGCGGCCTAAAAGCTCGAAGCGCTAACCAAGGAGACAAACCAATGGCCATAACATTCCCCACCGGTGCAATGATTACCAATGTATCAGTAACTCATAACATCCCTACATTCACAACCGAATCACTTAGCCTGAAAGAGAAGTCGAAGCACCGAAATACGCACCGGCTAGAAGGTTCTTTGGATGTAAGCTTATATGGTTTAACCAATCAAAAAGCATGGCAAGCGTTCATTGTAAAATGTAAGGGTAGAAGCGAATCAATCACGTTAGATTTACCGCTTCACTTCAAATCATCAACATTAAGATCCGCCCCGACCATTTCAACCGCTGCAGGAATAGGGATAACGCAAGTCACCTTATCCGCCTTTGGTGGACATATCGAGGCCGGTTCGGTTGTTACATTCTTAAATGACACTAAAACCTATGTTGTTGAAGATGACGTTTCCAGCGGTGGGATTATGAAGTTCTTTCCTCCGCTAAGGCAAGCGCAGCTAATTAACTCACTGGTTGAAGGTATTAACCCCGTAATGAATGTTCGATTAGAAAACGACATGCAAGAAATTGATTACGGTGACGGGCATCTTATGTCAGTTAAAATGAAATTTAAGGAGGCTTTATGATAGACGTAGTATTGCTCTCGTTAGATTTAACAGCCGCACCGTCGGGCAATGTTCATCGACTAACATCAAACTCTTTCGACATTGAATACAACGGCCATAACTATTCAGCCGTTGGCGACCTTATCGGTATGGAGTCAATCGAAAACATGGCCGAACTAACTTCTATCGGCATGTCTATTTCATTAAGCGGAATCGACCCAGCGTACAGGCAAGAAATTGATAATGGCGGGTTCTTGCGCGCCCCTATTGATATTTCAATTGCTCAACTTCCAGATAACACAAACGTCGTACCAGACAATACCGCTGCGTTTTTTCATCGTGGAACTTGCGACACACCTAATACTGAAATTGATTACGATGCGGGAACTATGTCTATCAATATTGGTACTCAATCCGTATTCGGAAATTTAGATAAGATCCCCGACTTGTGCAGAACAAGCCAAAGCTCACATAAGGCGCGTCATGCTGGTGATGACTTTTTTAAATACGTTGCAAGTATTGCTCAAGAAGAAATCTGGAAGTCGTAATGAACAAACAAACAATGATTAAAACGCTATCAGGATACAGAGGCAAAACGCATCAGTACGGAAAGTATTGCTGCAACCTTATGTTTTTAGAAGTATACGAACCAGAGATGTACGAGATCATTAAAGGCCGGTACACGACAGCTATTGGTGGAGCGCGGGTAGCGAGAAAAGAATTTGGCTATTCATCTATCGAGCAGTTCATTGAGTCGTCAGATAACTACGAAGAGATACCGCCAGAATTTGCCTCTCTAGGAGATGTATTTGTAAGCGGCTCACACGTAAGCATGTGTCTTGGGTATAAAACATTCGGCATGACTAATGATGTTTATACATTGATAGACACTAAGCACTTTCTAAATAAAACAGCATATAGGAATGTAACATGCCTGACGTAATTATATATGCACTAGTAAGTGCGGTTGTATCTTTCGCAGTGACCGAGTTATTAGCCCCCGACATTGAAGGGGCAGAGGATAACGGGGCCACAGTCAATAAGTCGGGTACGTCTGCAAGTCGTAATCCGGTATATGGAACATGCATCACCGGCGCAGTACCTTGCTGGAATAATGTATCTAACAATAATTCAGAGGTACTTGTTAATGTATTTGCTTGCGGCATAGGTGTAACCAATGTTCGCCAAGTTATCATTGATGACGTTGAGGTTCTGCTTGCTGAGCGTGCATACCGAGAGACTTCAACCGGTGGCAATGGCCAGTTAACATTTTCTGATTCCGATTTAAAAAATGGATTCGAGAAGCAGTGCTCAATCCAAATCAGGGCGGGACTAGATACAGGGGTTCCGTTAGGACTTGCCATTGATAACGGCGATGGAGAGTGGACAGCAGACATGCGCGGCGACAGAGTTTGCGCAGTTGCTATAAAGTCAAAACGAATTACAGATGAAGATGGCATTAGAATTGTTTCAGATTCATTTAAAATGAATCTGTTAGTGGATGGTTTAGCCTTGTATGACCCACGCTTTCACTCTACAGGTGAAAGAGAGTTTACGCATTCAGATCCAAGCGTGCCGACGATTAACAGAGAGTGTGGCCGTAATCCGGCGCTGGCTTTGATGGATTATCTAGTGGACGATTATTATGGGTTATCAATCGATTTTAAATACATCGACTTAGCTTCATTCATCTCAGCCGCAAACTGGTGCGACAACAACACAGTTAAAATAGACGGTCAGATTGATAACTCAAGCAGTTTCAGTAATGCTATTGAAGCGATTTGCAAATCAGGCGGTTTAACTGTATTCGTTGAAAACGGATTCATTACAGTTAAATATGAAGACGTTGAAATGGCATCTCATGACTTCAATGAAGACAATATAATCAATGGTACATTTGGCATCGTAGAGCAGTCTTCGTCTAACTACGCGAACTGTGTTGAGGTTGAGTTTAAGAACACAGACCTTAATGATGAGCAGGACACGTACACGTTACCTGCTGATGTAATAACAGACCCCACAATCATTGCAGACGGAAGAATTCAGGTAGAAACGTTATCGATGCCTATGACCCGTAGCTCAAGCGGTGGCCTAGATTCCTCTTCAATTAAATTGTTCGCAAACAGAACGCTAAGAAAGAATAAGTTTCAAAAGCAAGTCGAGTTCGATTGCGACCTGCTTGAAGATAACGTTAAAATATTCGAAGTGATCACAGTTACAGATGTGAATCTAAACTGGAATAAAAAAGAATTCCGAGTAACAAGTATTAAGAAATCTGTAAATGCTGAGAAGATGAATATTGCTACGCTTAGTTGCGTTGAATATGACCCAAGTGTTTACACCGGTTCGGCTGATGGCGGCGGCGGCGGTTCAAAGCCAAGCAAGCCTGTTATCGTTTCACCGCCTACAAATATAACTTTCAAGCTGCATGATTTAATCACCACAGGCAGCTCGACGTTGGCTTGGTCAAGAACTTGGTACGAGACTGAGTCACAGTTCGATGTAGAAATTAAAACCGCTTCAAGTAGCTCATGGAAAACGCTGGGCCGTACATCATCTGCTGAGTGGAAGCTGCCTAACCTATATCCTGACACATACGATTTCAGGGTTAGAACATGGTCAAATCTTTACGGAAACTCAAACTGGACGCAGCTATTAAATCAGGTGGTTAGTCAGCTTGCTACCTTCCCGCCTGTAACCGGTCTTTCATGTGACGCAACGACCCGTGATTTTTATTGGTCTTGGGATGACATGCTGGGGCAATCGGTAGTTCTTCCTATTGATGTAGACCCGACCAGCCCTAACAATCCAATTGTTAGAGATTACTTCTCTCACTATCAGATTGATATTTTAAACGGTTCTACTTTGCTTGCTTCGTTTCAAGCCGCATCTAATGAATACATCTTCACGTTCGAGCAGAACACCGCAAGAATAAGACAGTTAACCGCGAACGTTTATATCGTGGCACTCGACGGGAGTAAGTCACAGCTCGATATAGGTTCTGTGTTTACAGAAACTAACAATCAGTGTATTGCACCGGCGGGAATAGTAGATACAACAGCGTTGCAAACAACGATTATAACTTGGGATACCGTCCCTGAAAGTGATTACAGGGCAACTAGGTTTTACACATCGACAACCGCAGGCTTCACCCCTGACGATACAAGCTTTCTAAAGGAACAGGTAGGCAATTTATTCACTCACATCTGGCCTGACGAGTTAAATCATTACATCCGTTTTGCTCATGTTGATTTGTTCGGTAACGACAGTTTAGTTTTGTCGCCTGAAATAACGGTTATACCAACGACTATTGATCTTGAGCTTCCGATAGATCCGCGCTTCGATGAGATAAGAAACCCAGAAGGGGCCGAAGGTTCAGAGCAAGTATTTAAGTCTGCTGATGGTGATTACGTTACTGGTATAGGCATATATGCAGATGCTGCAACGGAAGACACAACAGTTTTAATCGCTGCCAACCAATTGTTAATGGGTGTAGGTGGTAGACCTTATTACTTCCACTCAACCCCTTATTTTGTAGGCGACAAAGTCTTATACGAGCATACGCCTAAAATTACAGGTCTGTACGAATGTAAGTCTATATCAGTTGGTTTCTTGCCAACTGATACCGCTCATTGGACTGTACTGCAGAGCAACGTAAACAAGGCTGTTTTCTCAGTTGAAGAAGATGGGCGGGTGTTAATTAAGAACGCATTAATTGAGAATTTAAACGGCAATAAGATTACAGCCGATTCAATTACAGCGCGTGAAATTGATGCGGATACAATCACCGGCAACGAGATCTCATCGGCCACGACAATAACTGCAGGCTCAGGTAATAACGTTGGCGTGCTGGATGGCACAGGAACATGGAGAATATACGCTGGACATGCAACGCCAACAAGCGCACCTTTCCGAGTTGATCAAATTGGTAACATGTATGCATCCAGAGCGGATATTACAGGTGAGATCAATGCTACATCTGGGAGTATAACAGGCACATTGACGGTCGGACGTTCAACATCATCAAGTAACTACGTTAGATTTTCAGGAGCCGGCGCAGCAGGTTCAAGTAATGAATTTATGCGAGTTCAAGACGGTGGTTATAGACGTGTTCACTGGGGCTACGATGGCCGATTAATAATGTATGCTGGCAACTCAAATACTTCTGTTTTAGATTTTAACCCTGCAGCTAACACCTATATTTTTAAAGGTACAGTACAAGCAGATAAGATAGATTCCGATGTTGTTTCCGCTACAGTAAAAAGTATAGCCGCTTATGATTCAGGTGCAGTGCATAATTTCTACAAGACGCTGTACTCAGGCAGTATAGGGGCGTCTGCATCATCAGCGTCAAGAATATTGGTCTTACCTTCCATTCAGTTAGATTCGTATGGGGCTACAAATTCAAACTCAACTAAACGCACCACTGTAGGGTTAAGATTTCAAGTCAAAATTGATAGTGGCGCTTGGGTTAATGCTACTCAAAAAACCGCAACCTCTTCAAGTGCTGGCTCTGGTGTGTATAGAACTGATCCTAACATTCCATTTTATTCGGTTGTTATCAATGGTAACGCTCATACTTACCAGACTAGGTTTTATTTATATGAGATATCGTATACCAATACTGAAAGTATGTCTTGGTCAGCACAAAATATACTACCTCAAATATTCAGGCAAGGTAGTTCAATTACATAACTAAAGATAAACACAGGCCACTCGATTGAGTGGCCTTTTTTATACCTGAATTTTACTAGGGGGTTAAATGATTATAGCTGCAGAAATACCGATCAAGATAAGACGAAACGATACGTCACGACATACATTCACGATGACAAATATAGCCGATGACGGAACAAGACTGCCATTTGATTTAACTGACTGGGTGATACTTGGCCAAGCAAAGCACACTGAATCAAGTTTGTTTTTTGAATTCCCGATAACCAAGATTGACGCTGTAAATGGAAAGCTTGGCTTCTCGATTACCAAGGCAATCGGGGAGACATTATTGCCGTTAGGATCTGGTGATTCAATAACAGTGCCGTATGAGATACAAGGCACTATTAATAGTGGAACCCCGATAGCACAAACAGGCACGTTTATAACTGGTACGTTTGAAGTAATAGCCGATCTAGTTGAAGACGGAAGAATGAAATCAGGATTCGAAGTAGACGGATTTATATTCAGAAATACACAAGTAAATAAAATAACATTATAGAGGGTTAAGCTATGCCTATTGAGGTTGTATATGAAGAGGTAAACCTGATAACCGACCCTTCAAGTCCTATCGTAAATGCCACAATTGTAGATTACGTTGACGGATTAATAGTACCAACTAGCATCGATTCTTTAACTGATACGCCAGAGGTAAAATCTGCAAGTTCATTTATGGCCGTAAATAGGGTTGGCGACTTAATGGAATATGTTAAGCCTGCACTTAACCAAGGTGACGGCATTGATATTACCAGTCCACAATTAATAGATAGCCCGACGGTTTCAGTTGATAGCACTGTGGTAAGAACGTCACGACAGATTATTTCGGGTGAGGGGCTTAGCGGCGGTGGTGATTTAGCTTCGAATAGGACTATTCAGGTAAACACTGATCGCGGGTTAAATATAGCAAGCGATAAAGTTGGAGTTAACACACCATTAAACAGTGGCCTTTCTGCAGGTGTTGATTTAAAAGTTGATATAGGGAATACATCAGAAACAACAACGGCTAACGGGTCAGACGTTTTATTAATAGAGCAGCCTAGCGGAATCAAAAAACGCATTACTCGCGATAATTTATTCGCAGGTTTTGGTAGTGGCTCAGAGCTTAGAGGCTCAGTTAATCCAAGGTCTACAGACCCAACGCCGATTACGACGCTAACGGTGAGCGGAGATCCAAATAACCCCAACATCATGCAAGGCGTTGCGCCTACCGGTCCTATTCCAAGTGGTTACACGTATGTAGTCCTGCTTGACGCTGCAGATAAGTCAACAGGCGTCACGGTTAGAATGGGCGGCACGTCTGGTTCTGCTACCGATTATATCGTATTCGATCAAGATCAACTTGTATGGGCAGGTTCCGGTGGTGTTGGTGCCTTTGTTCATCTACAGACTGGTGACGCAGTAATATCTGTTCATGGCCGTCAAGGTGTGATCGTAGGTGACAACGGTGATTACACCGCCTCGCAGATAGTTAATATCCCTCATGATGATATTACAGAAAGCAACGCTCAAGCAGCGATTGATCAAGTAGCAGATAACCGAGTTAAAAAGTCTGGCGACACTATGACAGGGCCATTAATTTCGTCTAGATACGGTCGGTTTGATGGCGGTATTTATGTTGATGGAACAGGCGCTAGCAACTTAGCAATTTCATCTAACAATAGCTTTCATAATGTAAGCGCTCTTAGTAATACTAAAAAATACTGTTTGTGGGGAGACTCATCAACATACACGATTGGTATGTCAGACGCTTATGACTACGGCGCGGTTACAGCTCATGCAACAACATTTACAATGGGAAATCCTGATCAAGGCTGGATATTTAGACGCAGCACGAACCCAACCGGACAAGCTGCAATGTCTTTATCTGGTGACGGTCAAATGAAAGTTGATAGCACTGTAACCGCGCCGTTATTTGTCGGTAGTGTTACAGCGCCAACAGTCACAGCGGTAAGCAAGTTAATCGTTCCTGTTGAAGGTGCGACGGCAGGCGTTAAGGCTCAATTCCGATATAACGATACAGAAGGCTTCCAAGGCCATAACGGAACCGAGTGGGGTTCTATTGGTGGCGGTGGCGTACCTGACTTCGAAGTGATAGCGGCATCTGCTATTTCTGCAGAGGCAAAAAATGCGTATTCATTCGACGTTACTTTAAGAGATTGCACCGTCACAGCGCCGACCAAGAAGGTTAATGATTGGTTCGTTACTGGTATCTATGGCGATAGCTCAGCCGGTGGCAATAATATGATTCTTACATCCACCGATAAGATCATGGGTAGTGATGAAGATTTTACGCTATCAACAGAATACGCATACATATACTGGTCGTACCTTGATGACGTACTAGGCTGGGTAATCGTTAATGCAGTAGGTGAGTCAGAAGCGCCACAGGCAATTAAAACTCAAGTTAAAAACACATTCGCTATCGGTACTGATACGTTTTCGATTGATTACGATTTAGGTTTTGTTGACGTATACATTAACGGTTACAAGCTTCCTGAAACAGAATTCAATGCGGCAACAGGAACGAACGTTGTTCTAAATACACCGCTATCCCGTGAGTCATATGTTTATATCGTAGCGTGGAATCACTTGCTTGAGTCAGACGTTAAAGCGTCAATGGTGTCTACTGATTCTGGTGATACAGTTCAAACTGAGTTGAATATGGTAAAGGCTAAAGCTGATTCGATTCAAGACTGGATTGATAAAACTCATGGCATAGGTTCAGTTGTTTTAAGAATGGATGCGATTAACCCGAGTACTTTATTTGGCGGCACTTGGGCGTTAATCACTGGTGATGCTTCGTTAAGTTTTGGTAATGGCTCAAACCAATCAGGTACAGCTAGCGGTAGTAATAATCCAGCAGTGCCGGTGGTTCAGCATAGACACGGGATCAGTCATAACCACCCAGCCGCAACAACCAGTTCAGACACCCATAACCACACATTTACAATTGTTGGCGATGGTGGTTCTGGCTACGCTGACGCAGGCGGATCGTCAAATCTAGGTAACGCAACAACGTCAAGCGACACGCACAACCACACTTTTAACGTTCCTAATTATAGCGGTTATTCAGCCTACACTGGTTCGTCAGGTGCAACTTTGAACGTTCGAGGCGCGCAGATTGATATTAACGTCTGGAAGCGCACAGCATAGGAATCAAAATGACAATTCAAACACAATCGCAATTAGGTCTGCGTAGTAATCCTAACCTGCTTATCAACGGTGATTTTTCAGTATGGCAACGTGGTACTTATCAAGATACAGCAGGCTATGGTTCGGCCGATAGATTTAGAGCTGTACTTGCAAACTCGGCAACTATGGCAATTAGTAGAAATGAACAAGCTAATGGTCACTTAGTTGAAAACCAAAGGGTTAGAACATCAGCGCGTATTATATACACAACCGCCACTGAACAATCTTATGGATCTGACTGCACTGTCCGTCAAGTTATAGAGGACGGTGGGATGTTGACATCAGGAGAATCAGTAACGGTTGGGGTATGGCTATATACAACGAGCAATGCAGGTGATGAATTTATAATTGATTATTCCGATGAATTTGAAAAGCACACTATTATTTATGGTTGGAATTATTATTCAAGTACATTTGCAGCAAAGGATAGGTTAGGAAGCCCATTGTTCCCTGATTCATTCGTAGATATTTCGTTCATAGGTTCAGGTGACGTTAATATCACCCAAGTAAAAGCAGAAGTAAGTTCAGTCGCTACCCCATTCGAGCCAGACGATCCACAGACTAACTTAGCTAAGTGTCAGCGGTACTATCAAGGTTTTGGGTTTATCAGAATGCCATTCGCCGTGTATGCTTCTGGTTATGCTGCTATTCCCTATCTTTCATTTAATACAGCTATGCGAAAAGGTGATGAAAACTCTATAGCATGGGCAACGGGGCAAGGTTCACCATCTACAGGCTGGGTAGAAGAAAGAGATCGAATCGTGCCTCACTATAATAATGGGGATATGATTGGATTTGATTGCATTGTAAGAAATACCAGCATTTCCACGCATGGTAATGGCTGGTACGCATACGGCGGTTTAACTATTGATTGCGAACTATAAGGATATCTAAATGAGTTCAACAGATAATTTTTTCTCTGGCGGTGGTACTTATGCAAATCGTATGCAAGCCATCGAACAGCAGATGACACAGCTTAACGCTATGTTTATCGGGCAAGAGATTTCACTACCACCAAAGACCGTAAACGCTAACAGCGGATTGATTGAGAAGAACGGCACTGAGTTAAGTCGTACAACTTATGCGGCATTGTGGGCATGGTTACAGTTACACCCAGAGAACTTAACGTCTGAATTTAATTATAGTTCAATCGTTATATCGTCCCCTATTAGCTCATGCAGCTTATATTCAACCGGCAATGGTTCAACTACATTCAGAGTGCCTACAGTTGGCGGCGGTGGGTTCAGTCGTTCGGCTAATGGTAGTGAGTCAGATTTAGATCAGGGTTTTCAAGATCAGATCCAGAATATTACAGGCTCTTTTGTTGGGATTAATAAGATACCAGATATGGACCTTGGCGCAATATCGTTTGGTTCTGGATTAACGTCAGGGGGTTACTCGTCAGGAACAAGTGGCACAAACTTATACTTCGACGCCTCTCGCGTAGTCCGAACAGGCACAGAAACACACCCACAAGGTTTCTATAATAAAACGTATATATATACGGGTAACATCGTTTCTAACCTGTAAGAATAATATCCCGTAAAAATACATCCTGGTCAAACGTGTGACAGGACAAAATACCGTAATCCGCTTTAGGCGGTTTTTTTATGCCTAAAATAAATTGGACACATTATGCCTTCAAACAAATTTTACAGAGATTCGTTATACCGTGGCGAAGATTGGCACATCGATTTAGCCGAAGAGGTTAACGGTGTCGAAAAAAGCTTTATTGGCGCAACCATTAGCGGCGGAGTTAGAGAGGGGTTTTCATCTAGCGTAACAGAGTTCAACTTTGAATTACTTGATTCATTTAACGTTCGAGCATCTCTTGATCAGAACCAGACAGCACCGTTAGAAGCTGGCGATTACAACATGGGGGTAAGGGTCAAGTATTCAGATGATGATGACGTAATACTTATCCACGGAATACTTACAGTTAAAGAAACTCTGTTTTAAGGACTCCCGATGTCAGATAGAAGAACATCAAAAATCACGCAAGTTGAACACAATGTAAAAGTAAAAAACACAACTCAAAGAGTGACAAAAGTAAAGCACGGAGTATTTCAAGGCGCTACTGTAGAGGATGTTTCTTATGATTCAGATGGCCGACTAATAGAAGCTAAAACAAGTGGTCCGACAGTAATAAATATCAACCCTAATGAAGTCCCTCTATCTCGTAACGAAGGCCAAGTGATGAGCGTTGACGCTTCTAACAACTTGGTGTTCATTGATAGTTCGTCAGGGATAGTAGTTCAGGATGTGTCTTACGACGCCAGTGGCCGACTAGTTGAAAGCAAAACAGGACAGCCACCTATAGTGAACATCAACCCTAACGAGGTTCCGCTTACCAGAACTGACGGGCAAGTACTAAGTGTTGACGGCACTGACAGTTTAATTTTTATAGACCCCCCGTCTGGCGGCGGTGGTTCTGCTGTTAACCTTAGTGGTGATACAGAGGTATATCGTGGCGCAACTAACTACTGGACGATTACCAACTTAGATTCTTTTTCTAATTATACTCTTACTACCCCAAATAATGTTACAGGGTCTATCAATGGTAATTTATTACTTATGGTTGTAGACGTTGCTTTTACTGGATCAGATCTTATATTCATAGTCAGTAAGAATGGCGAAGATTCAGAGTTCACAGCGACAGTAATTGATGAGGGGATTGTTGTTCCGATTATTACAAATCCCACAGCCAATGAAGAGATTGTAGACACAACACCATTAATTCGTGCGACTGGATTTCAGGCAGTCCCTGATGGGCGAGTCGTTCACACAAGTTCCCAATTTCAAATATCAGAGACAATTGATTTCGCTGTTATCCGTGATGATTCAGGTGTGCTGCCACCTATATCTGTATGGGACACAGGTATAGCGGGTATCACGCCGCTTGAGGCAGGTAAAGTTTACTTTGTTCGGGTTCGGTACACGGGGACAACGTTAAGAACCCGTGCAGTTATCACGACAGACTGGTCGCCTATTCATGGATTCAGTATATTCCAAATAGGCGTCCAATCATGGAAGCAACGAGCCGCCGCTCAAAATACAGTATCTTCATCAAGATTTACAAAACACGTAGCTATATCTAAAGACTTTAGAACCATAATTGCTATGGAGGTTCACGCAACTGGATCTTCAATAGGGACCCTAAAGGTTTTCCGTGATGGCTTGCTAAATAAAGAGGTAAGCATTACAGCGGAGGGGTATCGAGCTAGGTTCACGGATAATTCTGGTATTGAGTCTATGGTGACAGATGACGAGATAATACTTGTAGGTGGTTCATCAAACACAGACTCAAACAGCGGCGCTAGATGCGCTGCATTTGCTGCCACATTAAGCCTAAAGACATTCGACATAAACATCCAGCAATATACAGAAGATGCAACGCCATCATCCAGAACGGATATGGTGAGCTATTTTACTAATGGTGTTGATGAGTATGGGACTGGGTTTATAGTTGGCTTTGTTCCTCAGTCTGGTTCGGGAGCCGGTGCAAGAGCTTACTTCTATGACTTGTCTACTCGCGTATGGTCGTACATTGACCCGCAAGCAGGGTCAAGTACATACTCAAGATTAAGAGCAACGCTTAGAACTGAGTCAGGAATGCTTGAAGTCACAGGGGATGGTACTAGATCATACTTCTACGGCATGGGGCATAGAGTGGGTGAGACTTATGACAACCCATGCATTAACTTCATAGCTCCGACCCTAGATACAAGATACTCAAAAGCCGTAGGCGTTGGTGAGGGTATTGTCGTGATCGGCAGTAACTCTAGTGGCGTTACACACCCTCAATATTTACCTAAGCCAAATATAGGCGATACTGGGATTTGGATTCCTCTAAATATACCAATCGACACTATCTCAGGCTCTACTGCTGGATGTTTTTCATATGACTATAGCAGAAACGCGCTTATTTATTCATATCAAGACACCGTAAACAACATACTTCAAGTATGGGAGTTAAGCGGTGGATAGCACGAAGCTTAACTAACCATAAAATAAAAAATAACAGCCTCGCTATATGCGGGGCTTTTTTATATCTGAAATTTAAGGAATTCAAATGGCGAATATACGCGAACACAAATTTACAAACGCAGCCGGCTCATCAGAGCAAGTTCAAATCGTTGACCGATCACCTACTGGCCGTGAGCAGCTATCAATTTTCGGGACGCTTGGCGGCGGCACGATATTCATTAAAAAGCAGCTCGTATTATCTGACGGAACAACAAGCAGCGTCACAGAGATAGCGGAATACAGCGACGAAATAAACATACAAATGGCCGTAGGCAAAGACAACAACATATTTGTCGAGGTTACAGGCATGAGCGTAGCAACAGACCTAATAGCAAAATCAACGCCACTTAACTAAGGAGTATAAACATGTTTGATAATACTATAAGCCCCGTTCTTGGTGGTTCTGGCGGCGGTGGTTCTGCCGTTCCTTTCGTACCTAGCGTTTCACCATTCACAGATGAAGCGGGCCGCGACACTTGGGGCGCAGCTAACCTAGACCAACTATTTAACAATACTAATAAGTTCACGCAAATTGAAGTCGGTGTAGAGTCAGAGCGTTGGGGCGGTGAAGACATGCCTTCAACTTACGACGCTACAAAGTGGATACCGGCAAGCGTAGGCGATACCGCTGGAACGATCCGAAATAAATTAGAGTCGCTAGCCGGTGACAATCGCTTAGATGCAACAGCCATTAAAGATCTCGATGTATCAGCAAAAGGGTTACTTGCTAAAGTCTACGAGGTTGCACAAGCAGAAAAGCTTTCGCATGGTGATTCATTTTCAGAAAGCGGAGCTAACGATTTCATTAAGCAAATCGGGCTACCGGCTAGCTTTTCTACTGTGTCAACTAGACAAAAACCGATTTACTACAGCTCAGGCGGTAGCGTTGGTTTCTTTGGTGGCAATGGTGACGATCCAACAGATCCAGCATCGACATTAATGGAGATTGTAGTACCTAAAGAGTTCTTCACTAAGTCGCAAGAGATACGAATCACGTCTTCACGTTCTTCGGCAAACGAAACTAGAAAGATATGGGCTTACAATGGTGATGCGACAGCCGGTGGCACAGAGTTGCCTATAACGCTAGGCGAACAGGTTAACGCTACAACAAACTCTAGAACTCGTTATTTTAATATCCCTGCAAGCTCTGATGATGTGCATATATACGTGTCACGACAGATCATTACAGATATCGCACTTCCTAATAAAGTAGCTCGCTGGGGTTCTATTTTAGCCGGAACTAAATTAAGTGCGGCAACCGCATTTGCCGTAAGTGCTGCTAATTTTGCTCATGGTGAGACACTAAGTTTTGCAGACGCTGACTCAGGCATTCTAGGGATGGGACTAGGCGCTTCTTGGCGTAGAACAAATGATCGTATCGCTCCTAATGTTTATCATTCAAGCTCTAGATTTGGCGTGTATGGTGGTGCGGCCAATGCTGATGAAACCGGCGACGTTCAAATCATGGAAATCATAATCCCTGCATTTAGCTTGCAGCACGATATGGTTTTGGAGATGCACCGCGAAGCAGTATCAAGCGGTGTTAATGGCCAGAAAATAACAGTCTATTCAGGCGACCCAACAACGACAGGCGTTAAGCTAACACCTATACATGGTAATGAAGAACATACAGCTATAAACACTCAGTCAACAATTAGCTGGAACGTATCCACAACCCCAGATGCTGAAAGCTATATTTCTCAAGACTTGCATATCTGTATAGGTGGTCAAGTAGTTTATTCAATCGACATTTTAAAATCGACTCATGACGCAGCTACAGTTGATCATGTTGATGAATTGCGCGGCGGCCCACAGCCTGCAGCTTATAGTACATCAACTACATACAATACAGATGACGAGGTGTTGCACTTAGGTTATTCGTGGACTTGTAAACAAAATGCCGTTACCGGTGTTTGGGATGCGACAAAGTGGGAGAAAGCGACAATACTAGATGCCGCTAAACACTTAAACTCTATTGATATCGAAGTAAATGAACTGCGCGGCTCATCTGAATATGACGTATATGATGCAACTGCTACAGATTATAGCGCGGGTGATTTCGTACACGAACCAACGACAGGTAAGAACTGGAAGTCAAAGAACGCGATAACCTCCCCTGCCGGTGCGTTCGATTCATCACTTTGGTTTGAAGCGTCAGTAGAGTCAACAGTAAACCCAACGCAACACGTAGAGCTATTAGAGTCATTAGCCGGTGACAATCGCTTAGATGCAACAGCCATTAAAGGCGTAACAAATGGATTACTCCCTAGGATTTACAATGTAGCTACGCGAGAAAGCTTGATTCATGAGCAGGACTTTTCGTATTCAGGAATGAATGAGTTTATTCAAGGCATGGGCGTCCCTGCCCGTTTCGATACTGCGCTTGGCCGTGTTCGCCCTCGATTTTACTCAGTAGATGGTGACATAGGGTTCACAACTGGTTACGGCGCTGATGACCCAACAGATCCGAACTTAGCATTTGTTGAAATACATATAGAGAATCAGTATTTTACTGAGGCCAATAAGTTCTACGCTACCGCTAAATCCACTTCTAGCAGCGGGGATCGTAGAATATGGGTGTTCAACGGTAATGCGACCACAGGCGGCACCGAGATAACTCCGTCATATGGCAACAGTATCAATGAAGATGAAGTGAACTTCAAAACTGTAGTTTATGACATACCGAAAGACTGTGATGACCTATATATCTATGTAACACGACAAGTAATAGTAGACTTGGGGTTCATTAATAAAGACGCTGTAATTGGCGACCTTACGCACAACAAGGTAGTTAAAGAGCAGAACCCTAATAACCGCTGGGTTAACTTGGCATCTTGGGATGCAATCGCAACAGGTACGGCGGATGCACTAACTGCCAGTCTAGTTATTTATGGTAAAAGCACCACTTCAAATCTTCTAATAGAGCTTCAACTAAGAGCTTATGCAGGCCGAGGTATAGATCATTTCGGTGGGCTGTCAGTAACCAATCGCGTATCTAACTTTCCAGAAGGTACAGCAGAAGAGTATCGACTATTAAGAGAGTCATCAACAACCACTGATAAAGTCCATTTACAGTTCTTACTCGATATAGACGAGACATTCACTTGGACTATAGTTAATAGCTTACCAGTTAAGTATGGTTCCGATGCGTCATTCGGCTCGCTCGATATACACACCCCTATCGCGGGTGAAGTAGTAATTAAGAAAATAGATGTATCAGGCTGGGTCGATGAGGATATATCAACCGGTGTTACTGGTGGTATCGAATGTGACTTCGTAGGCAACCCATCGGCAACTGGATCAAACATACAGTTTCATGATGACCGTGTAATTCATCGAGTGGGCCAGTCTAAGACGCTAGAAGCATTTGAGCATGGTTTGCTTGTATCAGGTTCTGCTACCACTACGCATGATTCACCAGCATATCGTTACGACAGTAGTGCCACTCCAAATATTAATATTATCGATACTGAGTTTGGCACTCTATCAATGGATGTGGACGAGGGCGCGACTGGCTGGGTTTCTGATCTTCACCAGCATTTAGGTGGTGATACAGTGCCAGGATTTACCATGCCATCAGCGACCCCTAGAATGACATTTACAGTACCCGCTGTTACGTTACTTGTTCCTGATATAACAGCCACTCTTACGGTAGGTGTAACAACTAGTTTTGTCGCACAAGGTGCAGCTGGCGTAATAGAATTCCTTGATTCAAGCGATAACAGCTTGCAAGTAATCACTGTGAATCAACCAACAAACAAAGGGGAATACCAGCTAATAACTATCGACTACCCTACAGATGGAATCATTAAGGTTAAGCGTGGCGCTAGTGGTGGTGTATACATTGGTATTCTAAGCGCTTCATGGTCTTTAGTTCAACTACCGAAGAACAAGAGCGACCACTTGGTTTTAGATGTGCGATCTAACACTCGCGCCCTAGGCTTACCAAAAGCTATCGACTTTGGTGACAAGACGTTCGAAGAAGGCAACCTACGTGCAGACCCGTTAACAGGCCGAGCGCAGACATACGTTGCAGGTGGTTGGAACTATTTAGAATCAATACGCGCTGCTACAGTTATAGCCCCTTATTCTGCATCTTATTATGCGGATGTAGGCACGGGCCTTATAGATGAGCAAGGCGACTGGGAGTTAAACGCCAGTGATACAGGCGGGCATGTAACGGTTGTAGAAAATCAGTATGGTTATGACCAACTTCTACACATCGTTGACAACACAACCGCATATCCGGTAGGGATTCATCACAACTTATCTAGTGAAGCTCAAGTGAATATGGGTACTAGAGGTTTCCGATGGGACTTTAGCGCTCGTATTGATGCAGGTAGCACAACTCAATACATCCAAGTGACTGATGATTTCAAAGGCACTGCAGGCCGTTGGTTGTTGTTCATGGCCGTTTCTGGTGATGACTTGACGATTACTGCAGAGACAGGCGGTGGCACTGCTATTATACCTGCTTCTGCATTTCATACGTATAGCGTAATTCTTGGTGCTGGCGATACGGAAGCAAGGTTATATATTGACGGTGTTCAATCGTTTGGAATACCATTCAATACGGCAAGTTATACAACAAGTTTTATTATCCACTCGTCAGGATCAACATCGTCTGCCGATGAAGATTTTTGGATAAGAGATACAACTTTCTTCACTGCGACAAATAGCAGCAGAACATTTCATCGTGAGGATATAGAGGCGAGCATTCGCTTTAACATCCCTACCATTCCCAATGAAGTCACCATGTACATGCCTAAAGGGACTTTTGCAGTAGGCACTCAATTCACTATTGTAAATGGCTCCAACCTCCCTGCTACCCTTGAATCACAGGTGGGCGATATACACTTGTTCGAAGGTGAATCCTCAATCGAGGTGAATCCTAATAATGAACTTGTGTTTACGCAGTCAGCCTCACCTCGCGGCTGTACTTGGACTACATTAGGCGGCCACCGGAAAACTACTGTGCATAGTATGGGCCATTCTTTACAGATGACCGTATCGTCTACAGGCGCATTGTTAAGTCGTCACGGGTCATACACAGGTAACATAAATATTGTCAAGCTTACAACTGGGCAGTATCAATTACAGGTTGGGTCTTTCGTCTTTGCTAATTCAAATTCGACTCTTATTCCCTCAGCGCATCATGGCAGTGTGGCCCATGTAGCTGTTGGTGATTACACTGGTGGTTATCCAGAAGTCAGAATATTTGACTTCTCAGCCGCTCAGGTAGATACCGATTTCACAGTAGCTTTATACTGGTAATAAAAAGCCCCGCTTCATTGCGGGGCTAATTTATTTAAGAATAAGTTCTTGATTCTATATACTTTTTAACTGGCTTATCTGATCCCGCATGGTACTCAGAGCAACCATCTTTTTCACGGTCAATAATTAAATTCCCTTCAACTTCCAAAGAAGCAAACCCAACCACTAGAAATATAAATACAGTTTGATCAACAACAACATCAGCTAGACCTACCGCGCATTTATTTTGCTCAATTGCATTATCGACAGCTTCTTTTACGTTTGGAGTCCCAATCGGGATTATAATAATTGGCACAGAGTCTTCATCTTTAACCCTGCCACCTACGACTAAACCATTTGATTTTAGATTCATATTCTTACTTGACGCTATAGTTAAATCTGCAATTCTAGTGGTACAGCCAGATAAAGTTAAGGCAGAAATAACAGCAATGCAGGTTAGTAATTTTTTCATTTTTTTCTCATTGTTTAGTTAATTAGTTTATAAATATTAAAATTCGTAATCCACTTCTATATATTGTTCTACGCCACCATGTAACCTTTCGATTACATCATTACGCCTATCGTTAAACAGCCCCATACAACACCCTGCCCCGAATGCCGGTGATACCTTAGAGCTAGGACATTTCATAATCTCTTCTGCAATTGAGCAGTTTGATTGCCCTTTATCATCAAAGACAACATACACGCACCCGTTATGATCATCAGCCTTCTTACCAAATCCGCAAGGTGATTTTAAGCAGCAAAAACCAGAGTTAACACATGCTTTAATCAGCATCAGACCACACGCCGCCTATTCTAGTTGAAAGCAACTTACCTTCCACTGCTGTCTCGCGAATATAAATAATAGTGTGCTTATTATCCGCATTACGAGCTGCTTTCGCTTTAGCCTTTGATAAGTTTTCCGCCTCGTAAAACTCATCAAATTCTAGCTTAACTTTGTTTTTAACTACTATGTCGAATTCCATTATAGAAACCTCGCGCAATTTCTGTCTGCGTAGTTTTCTTTTCTAACCTGATCTCTTGATTTACCGGTTGTCATCATCTGCTGCTTTCTGAAACCCCGACCTTGGAATTCATACGCATCCATTTCGAATGTTGGAAGGTGGTCATACTTATTAGTCCAAACGGTTTTCATCGCATTATAAGAGTTGTATCCATGTACAAATGACGCATCAACGCACACCGCTAAATTAAATCTTTCTGCATTGACAGCCATTGCAGGTGAAGATGTTGCGGCCAACAGGCCAGCGCCGATTAATAATTTCTTCATTTTAGTTTCCTTTAGTTTTTTAGTTTGCTTAACAACAGGCTTAACCGGTGCTGCAGTTTCTTTGTTAGTTGATAAAAGACTTAGCGCAATCGTTGTCGCTATGGTCAGCAGTTCAATAATCACAGCGGCGGCCACGGCAATTTGTTTACCAAACTGGTCAGCAATGCTATCCGTTGTTAATGATGCACGGGTATCAATAAGAGATGCTATATCGTTTTCAATAGATGCAGCCTTGTCGTTTAACCGTTCACGCTTGGTTATGTAGTTAACAGGCAGGCCAGCCGCTTGCTCTGTCACACGTTTAGCTTGGGTCGAAAGCATCTCTATGCGCTGATTTATCGCTAGAAACTCTGCTGATTCCTTACGATTCTTATCGAATCCGGTATCAACAGCGATAAATGACGCTGTAAAGCTCATGGCGATCAACAGTAGTCCGATTGAAGATAACACATAGCCACGCATTCTTTTGTCCGCCTTGAACGCATACAGGACGATCATTGGAAGAAAGAATTTGATAAATTCGAATAATATGCCGATCTTGCCTAATGTAGGCGATAGGTCTGACATAAATTGATAAGTAAGCGTTCCGCTGTAATAAGCAACTACAGCACCAGTGATAAAGATTGACGCTTTTAAAAAATTAGCATTATGTGTATCATTCATGTGTCAGTTTTTCCATATAGACTTATTGACGTCATTATTTGCGCATGGATGCGCCACCTAAGCCCCGCGAGTCTGTTCACTTTCGGGGCTTTTTTGTGGGCGTAATAAAAATGGCCCGTATCCGTTAAGACAGGGCCATTATACACACATCGTGTGCCAAAGGTAAAGCATTACGCACACACCGTGTGTCATTTTCTTATAAAATGACACACACCGTGTGTCACTTCCATTCTGTACTTGTTTCTTCTTCTATTAACGCCTCAAGTCCGATGGCGATAGCTTGGATTAAAACGCCATGCGTTGTATTTGGTGATATATTGCTATTTGCAGCAAACCAAGTTGCAACTTCATAATGCCATTCAGGGCAACGGACATTTGTTCTAGTGCCGATTTGAGGCAGCGCCTTCTCATCGCTCTTCGCCTGAAAAGATTTAGCTAATGAATCATCGCGCCAAGGATACTTAACAGCATTCTCGCTACCCTTTGAATCATCAGAGCCAAGCATAAAAGTGCTTTCTTCATTAGTTAATTCGTCATCAAGTTTGTTTTTATTCTTCTTCTTCATGATTCCGTCTAACGATGGTTTATTACTCATTTGAAAATAACCTTAAATAGTGATTCAATTTCTTCTTTAGCTTGTTTGTTTTTCATCTCGTAAACACCTTCACCAGTTAAAAGGCAATCACGATAAGCCTTACGATCATAAATATTAGGCGCTAATTCGAATACATCAATTTGCTCTAATATTTCTCGCCATTGTCTATTTTCATGTTTATTGGTAACGGATGTATTACACATGTTAAGCATAGCAACAGCCCTAAGCTTCGGGTTTATCTCTGCCACTTCTTCTAAAGCTTCCAACATGTCCGGTATAGTTCCAAAATCACCCTTTGACGGTTTGAAAGGCATGACCATAACATCTGCCACCATCATTGCTGATCTCATTTCATCTGAGTTACGGCCGGCAACATCAACTACCACATGATCATACTTTTTAGCTAGTTCAACAATCGTGTTTTTAATCTTCCCGTATTTCTGAACTAAGGGGATATACTTTAAATCGCTTTCGTTCTCTTCTCTATCTTCCGTCCAGTTAGACGCTGTTTCCTGCCTATCAGAATCTAATATCACCAAGCTAGACTTCATATTGTTTTTTACATGCGCGGCAAGATTTACGCATATAGTTGACTTACCGCAACCACCCTTTCTATTACCAAGTAAAATAATCATGATCCAGATCCCATTTATTAACCATAACGTGACACACAGTGTGTGTCCAATGTGTGCCATAATACACTAAATAGAGGCGTTTGACACACACCGTGTGTAATTTATTGGTGTTTTATTGAAAATAAAGATCTTGATCAATTATAAAGGATCATATAGGATGCGTTTTGAAGACGAAAAAAAAGCCGACTCGTTAGAATCAGCTTTTCTTTTCAATCGTTTTTTACCAATCAAATAACTCATTCTTGGTCGGATCGTTTTATTTGAAAGGTTACAAGCAGCGTATAGATAGAGCGCTCAAGAGGTGAGCTGAATTGTATCTATAAGATGTTTTGTCCTGTAATTATATAGACAACTCCTCTTTTAGTCCAATTTAGTTTCAATAAAACCCCTCTAAAAAACATAGATGCCTGATATTTAAGGTATTTGATTAAATGTTTATCTATCTCTTTTGCAATGAATCCTACAACTTAGAGTGCTTTCGGGGTAAATTCCCGACTGTAGAACGTCAGCCAGCAAGACCGGATGATTGGAAAAACGATATTTTGTACCTAACCCAGAATGAGCGGATTAGGAAACGCGGTTGCAGTCGTAGTGGAAAGCGTGAGGGTAGCCCGTGGTAACGATAAACAGAACTGAGCAATATTAATGGCCAGCCACGGAAACACTAGACATGCCACAAACTCAAAAACCGCTCACAGGATCGATGTTAATAGTATTAACAGACAGTACCCAGTGTGGACGAACGAGGTCTAGGGCATTTTAATGATGCTGAATCGTCCAACTGTTAGCGCTTAAACGACTAACAGAGTTCACTTACAAAAGTGTACTAATAGTGGCAACCTTTAGCTAAATAGCTAAGGGTAGCTACGCTATTGAGTTTTGGGGGCCAATCGCCGTCTTTTAGGTTTCTTTACCAATTAAACTAACGCATCAGCGTTACGTTACGGACGTTGACCACGATGGCAGCCCTTGCAGTTTTGACAAAGAAACGTCAAAGCTTCCAGTGCTCATTATCAAACATAGTATCAAATCGATACTATGTCATGCACTGAAATAGATGTGAGACTGACTGAGAGTGTCGTGATTTGAGTTTTCTTCCTCAAATCTAGGCGACACGGTTTAGGCAGTGGGCAAGCGTAGCGCTGGCAATTTTAAATCAAAACGAATCAAACACATACAACATACATATGTTTATTGTTTAGCCTGTTTTAGATAAAATATGCTATATCGATCACAAACTGATCTCGTATTCGATCAATATCTGATCACATATGAATATTAGTATATGAACACTATCTGTTCAAATACCTGATTAATATTTACCCACAGGGGATATTAATCGATATTAATCAATTTTTTTATTGAGTTCCTTACAAAATATAAACTTTCAAGTTATCTTATAAAGAATCACTAACCAACAAAATCAGGTATTTAAACTATGAATCTAAATTCAGTGGGTATAACAGACAGGAAGGATATGCTGTGCAAGCTGCTTTTAAACAAGCAAACCATGCAGCAGATATTTAGAGAATTCGATAGTGAAGAATCATTGGCCAAGTTTAAAGATAAGTTTTTAAATGGGATCGAGGGCATTATTGATGAGAAGAACAAGGCCGAGTCAGACCGATGGAAGAAAATAGAAGAGTCAACAGAAATATTAAATCTTCTAAAAGAGCGCGGCCTAACCATTGACGACTTGCACTCAGCAACAAATATTAATCGCTCACGATGCTTAGACACTAAAATACCTATTCACAGAAAGCTAACCCATAAACTAGCCAACCTAGGGACTCTAACAAACCCTAAGTACAATGGGGCGTTCTATAATATAGATGGAAAGCTGGTCAACGTGGTCCACCGTCTAGAACCTTCATCGCTTCGTAAAGATATGGTAGCGGTAATAAATGCAACTGGCATAACTCGCAAAGAATTCATTCATAACGCTAAACAGTTGTTTTTAGACTTAGAGCAAAACAAAGACGGCGAGATCCGAAACCCGCCTAATTACATTCGTTCGCAGCAAAAAAAGCCAAAAATAACGCCTCTTATAGATATGGATTTACACTTAGAACACCACGACGACAACGCAGATATTCTTAACTCGTTAGATATTGACCAAAGTGACGAGGGTGAGTCTCAACTGCTGTTTCTTGAGCCTAAAGAAACCGCCATCGTTGATCCGGTAGAACAAGATGAGCAAGTAACAAAACAAAAGCAGCTTACGTCACCACTCAAGCAGGTGATCATAGCGGACCTTGGTAATGTCGTTATTAACACAGATAAGAAAATCAGCCTAAAACTGCATTACAAAGCAATTGACTACATTCGCGCAGCCTTAAACGGCAAGATGAACTTTATGAAGCTTAAAGGTAGCGGACATTACTGCTTAAACGTGGGCCAAACAATTCGCATAATCACCGAAGACAAGCACGATTTCCGCATCATGGACGTTAAAACATTTAATAAACTATAAATGCTATTTTGATGCTTGGAGTAATTTATTTTGATTCCCTATGTTTGTATGGTATATATATAGACATTAGGGCTTCAAAATTAGGTTTTTATAATGGAAAACAACATAATTCTCTACAGGTCTTTTGTAGACGGATCGAACATCTCTAAGAAAGAATCAGAGTGGGTTAAGAATTCCGGCTTTGAAAACTTGGGTATTTCGAGGAGGGTAAATAGATACTGCCTCGATTCATTAATATGTATAAAAACATTTATCTATGAGCATTTATTAGAACCTATCACCTTAACCATCTTGATTAGCGAGATGAACTGTATTGAAAAGCATGACGCATCAAAGGTTTACGAAGAGCTTAAGTTGCTAATAGGAACAGGGGTTAAATTCTCAATCGTAGGTAATGAGACTATATACTCTAGAGAAAATATATCCGAAGCGATGAATCTCGTCTTGTGCATGTTCGAGCTTTGGGAAGCTAAAAGCGAATCAATCAAAAAATCAAATTCAGCAACTAAGATATGGAGTAAGAAAAGGGAACTTATAGAGAGGGGAGAAAAGCCAAAGCTCAAAAGTCCGTCATGGTTCTCTTATGACGATATTAATAAAAAATATATTTTAAATGATTTATCTGTGTCAGTTAAATTATGCTTTGAAAAGTACCTAGAAACTAAATCAATGTCTGCAACCGCAAAGCTCCTTAATAAGTTAAATGTTAAGACTTTAGGGTCAGCTAAAGCGTGGGGCCAAACATCAGTTAGGCAGGTTTTAATTAGCCAATCATCATACGGCCTGCTTGAAGCTAGGACATTTCAGTACGATAATTTTTATCCAGCCGTCATTTCAAAAGAGCTATTTTATTTGGTTCAAGCTGAAATTAAAAAGCGGTCAACAAAAAACACCGAGCCAATAAAGGCAAATTTAAAGACGGCAAACCTGTTAACTAAGATCGCAAAATGTGGGGTTTGTGGCTCAAGCATATTCATGCACGGAAAAAGAAAAGAGATACTAAATGGCACCATTCAGGATTATCGATATCTCAATTGTTCTAGCCGTAAATACCATGACAAAAAATGTTCACTGCCTAGCTTTAGATATAAATACGTTGAGGCAATAGTCATCGTTATAGCTGGACTGCTTGATAAAATGCCAACGCAAAACGAAACTATTGAACGTGTCGGATACCTTCAAGGTAGGCTGATGGCATTAAAAGAAAGTAAACGATTACTAGAGTCTAAAATAGAAACTCTCACCGAAATAATATCAGAATTACCGAGTGATATTATCAAAGAGAAATTAAGAACTAACAGCATGGAATTAGAGGTCGCTGGCGATGAAATAAGCGAGGTTAAGCAGGAGATATCTGTAATAAATCAGGTTGGTGGCCGTGAAGATCTGTATAAGAAAATCACCGAGCTATCTAAAGATTTAACCATTGATGATAATCGAGCGGAATTCATTATTAACCTGTCAAAGATATTTGATATCTGCAATTTTAACGAAGATGGTTCCATTTATATTCAGTCTATGAAAAATGAGATTAGAGTCAATAAAACCAAGGGCGACGTTAAAATTAACACCCCTGAATTTGAGCTGTCGGTTCACGTATCTTAATAATTAACCTTGTTTGAACATCTTTAATCCTGCAGTCTGTATTCAGATTTATGGATAGGTGTTCTTTTAAAATATGGATTGTTACTCAGAAAATGACGAGGTGATCATAGAACACCTCAACGTAAAAATTAAGATTATCGACTTTAAAATTAAATAAGCACCACTAACCAGTAACTCACGTTACTGGTTTTTTTGTCGGTTTAAATCAGTTACCAAAATTACACGGGAGTTAAATGGCTGTACTAGCGTTAATAATTGGCGGCTCTGGCAGTGGTAAGAGTGCGTCATTAAGAAATCAAGATGCCAAACACTCACTACTAATTCAGCCTAACAAGGGTAAGTCACTGCCCTTTAAATCTGCAGAGTGGCGTAAGAAGTTCAACTCAAAAAACACAGCTGGTTCGCTATACATCAGCGACAACTACGCAATGATACACAAGGTTATCGACGCTGCAGTTAAGGCCGGTAAGAAGACGATCATCGTGGATGATTCAAACTACTTCATGCAAAACGAATCACTACGTCGTGTCGATGAAACTGGCTACACCAAGTTCACTGCTATGGCCAAGAGCTATATAGGCTTAATCGAGCATTGCAGCTCATTATCTGACGATGTGACTGTTTATATTATGTCGCATATCCAAGAAGATGATCACGGTAATATCAAACCTAAAACAGTTGGTAAGTTGATTGATAATCAAGTCTGCCTTGAGGGTTTATTTACTATCGTGTTCCGTTGTTACGAACGTGATGGAAAGCATTACTTTAGCACCAAAACGAACGGCCTAGACTGCGTTAAGACGCCGATGGGTATGTTTGAAGACGAAGAGATAGACAACGATTTAGCGGCAGTTGATGCCATCATTAGAGAATACGAAGGAATATAATTAAATGAAATTTAACCAAGAACAAGCACAGAAAGCAGGCCAGCAAGGTTTTCAAACTGGTAAGCATATCGGCAAGTTAACAGCTAAGAAAATTATTGCTGGTACAGGCACAAAGGGTGTTCAATTCTCTCTATGGCCAACGTCAGAACAGTCTATTGATTACCTGTCAGTTTATTATGAAAAAGCAGATGGTACAGCGATTAAAGGCGGTACAAATATCATCATGGCAATCATGGGCCTTCTTAAGCTTAATGAGATTCAGCTAGACAATCTAGGCCACGAACAGCCAGTAGATGAGTTCTTAGGCAAAGAAATAGGCTTCGTTCTGCAGAAGGTTTTATACACTAAGCAAGACGGCGGCGACGGTTACAAGTTTGATATTAAAATTCCATTTTCTGCACGTACCGGTGCAACGTTTAAAGAGGCTGTAAACAAAGAGCCAGCGCTTCACGTTGACGAGATTGTTAACGCACTTGAAGACAAAGACGAACGCACACCGACGAACATGGGTGCAGTGTCTAATCAAGGTTGGAGCCAGCCAGCACCGGCATCATCAAGCAATTTTGATGACGATATTGATTTCTAGCTTTCAGTTATCAAAATAGCATTGAGCCTCGTTATTCGGGGCTTTTTTATGGGAGGGATTATGAAGCTTAGACGCTATCAAGAAGAGATGGTAGAGAAGTCGTTAGAAGCGTTAATGAATCATCAAGGCGTTGCATGTGTCGCGGCTACAGGTGCCGGTAAAACTTGTGTCCTGTCATACATAGCTGCACAGTTTAGCCGAGTCCTGGTACTTCAACATTTAGACGAACTAAAGCAACAGAACGCGGAAACATTCGGATGGGTTAACCCTAATCTGGATTATGGTTTCATTGACCCCGACCACAACGACTTCGATAAACCTTACGCTTTCGGCATGATGCAAACGGTTGTTAACCGACTAGATGATATGACGCATTATGACCTAATCATAATTGACGAATGCCACAGATTAGGCGCGGCCAGTTATGAAAAGATTATCGAACGGGCCAGAGAAATAAACCCAGAATGCAAAATTTATGGTACGTCAGCAACCATCGAAAGACGCGACCAGAAATCACTATCCAAATATCTAGATGTTGTCGCTCATCAGGTCCAATTAGATGACTTGATTCGCCAAGGCTATCTTGTGCCACCTCGCGCATTTATCGTCACAGTTGATGGTGTGGCCGCTGCTGCAGACGCCAAAGATGATGAACAAGTAGAAGCAATTCTTAACACAGATATTACCAATCAGCGAATCGTTGACGAATGGCGTGACCGGTCATCAGATCGTTTAACCGTAGCTTTTTGCCAAACGGTAAACCACGCCAAAGACGTTGCCGAAGCATTTAATAAAAACGGTATCCCTGCAACATATGTAAGCGGGGCCATGAAACCACGCGAACGAAAACGAAGACTTAAAGCCTTCGACCGTGGTGAATATCGAATACTAACAAACGCAACATTACTGACCGAAGGATGGAACTGCCAGCCTGCAGCCTGCTTGCTATTGTTACGCGCTTCATCAAGCAAGGGCGCGCTTATCCAAATGGCAGGGCGCGTACTTCGTAAAGTGGATATAAATAAATACCCGACCGTAGTTAAGCATGACGCGCTGATATTAGATTTTGGTGTATCGCTACTTCGTCACGGTAATTTGAACGCTGGCGACCGCCTGACGTTTGATAAAGACGACTACGACGCAGAGATTGACGCTGCTTTGCAATGTCCTGCGTGTGGTTCAGCGATAGAGCCATCAGTTAAGCAATGCCCGCAATGCTTATACGTTATCGAGAAAGACGCCCAAGGCCGAATTATTGACAACGGCAAGAGCCAATTAACTAACTTCACCATGACCGAAAAAGAGATTTTCGCGCTGGCCCGTTTCAGTTACGAATCATTTAGACGCGGCGACATTCTAGTTTCTCATGGCTGGGACGCATGGGTTCTTGTTTACCGTAAAGGTGATGTGTTCTACACGGTAGGCGCAAAGAAAAAATGTAAGCACCGGTTGCTTGGTTGCACACCGAACAAAGTTGAAGCGTTAGCCACTGCAGATGATTTTGTATCTCAACATGGACAACCAGACCTAGCAGGTAAACAGCGTCAATGGTTACGCGAACACGCCACCGAAGCGCAATTACTTCGCTTACCGGAAGAATACCACTTCATGCGAATTAGCAAACACCAAGCCAGTTGCTTAATGGTCCTTACCAATGAAGCGCGATGGGAGAAAATCGAAAATGAGATCGAAAGTCACTATCAAAAAGTCGGACGACTTAATGCCGAATAAAAAGCACATGGATACTTACGAAAAGAAAGTCGAAATACAGAGCATGACTGATGATATTAAGCGCGAGATAGGGGCGGATAGACTAAATATTTATATCACCCACAGCGGCATTAAATTCATTATGACTAAAGAAAAGCACTATCGAAAACTTACTTTAGAAAATGATTACATCAGCAAATATAAGCTTCAATGCTTAGTCAGTGAAATTAAAACTACGTTGGTGATCTCATGATTGTTCATACAACGTTAGTTCAAGGGTCTGATGAGTGGCTTAAAATACGCCTAGGTAAAATCACCGGCTCAATGGTTCATAACATTATGAGCAATGGCCGAGGTGGTAAGCCATCGGCCATGACGCAAAGCTACATGATGCAGCTTATTGCTGACAAGCTGACAGGGAAGCCACCGGAGCAATTCAAGTCAAAAGAAATGCAGTGGGGCAACGATTACGAAGATGAAGCCCGCGAACGGTACAAATTTGAATCAGGAAATGATGTGACCGAAATCGGATTTTACGAGCTGAATGATTATGTTGGCTATAGCCCAGATGGGGTTATATCAGATGATGGCCTGTTAGAAATCAAGTGTCCAAAATCCACAACTCAGGTAAATCGATTCTTTAATAGCCTTGTTAGCGGTAACAACGTAGCAGATGAGTACAAGCCACAAATCCAGTTCGGTTTGATGGTAACATCGCGAAAGTTTTGCGACTTCGTTTCGTATGATCCACGCTTACCAGAAAAGACCGGATACTTAGTAAATCGCGTCTATCGTGACGAAGAATACATACAAGATATGCAGGCAAGAATAATTAAATTCACAGAAAAAATGAAAGGGTTGGTACAGCTAGCGAACGTCGAACAATAATACACACCATCTATTACGGATAAACTCACATGGACATGTCATCAAACAGGTACGTTATTGCAAAGGGCTTAGACAGGCTCAACATGTCCGGTGTTACACTCCGTTGCAATGATGCAACCAATGATCGCCGGACTGATTTGTCGGGGCAGTATCTCGCCCGTGAGATATTTACTCTTTCTTTCGGAAAGTGTGGTGAAGAGTGGATTTTCACCGATGGCAAGCGAACCATGCTCGATGCGGCGTACAAAACACATCAAGATACCTCACCAAGATTTACACCTATTGGGTGTCATTTTCAGCAAGCCGGTTCATATAATAAATTTATTATCACCGGAGGATTTGCGGATGGTGTGACCGTTTGGAATGCTCTTGGATGCCCTGATGATATCTGTGTATTGGCCATTGTCGGTGAGAAAAACGCGCCGAATTTGGTTAAGCAATTGAAGCAAATAAGGCCAAATTCAAGCGTGACAGTTGCCTTAGATAACGACTCAAAATCACGAACCGGACAGCGCGTTTGCATGGAATCTGCGACCCGATGGGTTGTGCCTTCCGGCCCTGGTGATTGGAGTGATATTTTTTTAAAAAGTGGTTTAAAATCAGTAGCTAAGGAGATCGACCATGTGCGTGAACCGCTTCCTGACTTCAATATGTGGCAAATTAAGCCGCTAGAAAGTGATGATGGCCGCAACAAAAAGAAGATGATTGAACTGCTGTCAGCACTATCACCCGATGACCCTTTTATGATTGCCCGAACTGCCATAACCCTGCTGACTAGATGCCAGTCAGATATCTTTACAGTGCATGGTGGTGAGCGCCAGTTTTTTAACTGGTTGGTCTGCCTGAATCCGTTTATGTCGATGGAAACATACGAGTCATTAAAGCGTCGTATCGAGATAGTTAGCCGTGACATAGCACGAAGCGCAAAAGAACAAATCAGCATAAGCAAAGAGGCATCAAGCCGTCACAACCATACCAAATATAAAAACATATCAGGGGCCGTTAATTCAGCTCTTAATCACTTTGGCCTAACAATGGTTAAGGCACCTCATGCCGGTGGTAAAACTTCCGTGTTGGGCATTCCGTTTTTTAACGAGGCTAAAGCGCGTGGTGAATATATAACAGTTCTTGCACACCTTAGAACGCTGGTTGCTGACCTAGTTAATAAGTTCAAAACTAACCATTACGATGATGTGAAAGAAGAATCTATAATACTTGGTTTACAGCTTACCGAGCATACAAACAAGTACACAGAGATAGCCACTTGCCTACCATCAATCGTTAAGGCCATCGAGAAATTAGTAGACAGAACACAGGTACTAATCATCGATGAGGTTAGCCAAGTTATTCGAATGGTCACGGCTAGGCTAGGCGGAATGAATAACATTGCCGTGTATGAAAAGCTTAAACAGATTATTCGAAACGCTGCCTCAGTTCTTGTTCTAGACGCTGACTTGGACACGGCAACGCTTGAATTTTTAGAGCAGTGCAGACCTAACGAGCGATTTAATATTATCTCAGTGGCCAACCCTACGCCGCTTGAATCTGGCCTGTCATGCGACTGGTTCTATGGGAATGGTTATGGTGATTATGTAGCGAACAGCATTAAAACATCACTGGAAAACGGACAGCGCTCGATCATAGCTTGTGACTGGTGTAGCACCTCTGAAAAGCTTCACAGCATGTTATCTAACGAATACCCCGATAAATGCTTTCTACTCGTAACGAGTAAGACCACTGACAAGCCATACAAACCAGCATCTAAATTCATGGCTGACGCTAACAACGAAGCAGCTAAATACGATTGCATCATTCACAGCCCATCAATCCGATCAGGTCTGTCGATTACCGATATTAAATTCGATATCGGATTTGCACTGTTTGGCGGTAGTTCGATTATTCCACAAGATTGTATACAAATGTTAAGGCGGGCAAGGATGGTTAAGCACTGGATCATAGGTGTTGCAGAAACATATAGCGCACTGCTAGATGATGAGTGGTTGCTCAACGAACAGCAAAAGATATTAGGCGCTGAATCAAAATCGAATTACGGCGTGATGGCCAGCGCCCACGACTTCGACCGAATCAAAAACAAAATCGAGTCGAAGGAGTCACGCGCCAAGAATAATTTCTCTGCGTACCTGTACGTGATGCTAGGTGTATATGGAATCAAAGTGAATATGATTGATGTATCCAAGGTTGACCAAGCCGATTGCTTCGAGCAGTTCAGCAAAGAATATAACGAAGAATTCAAGGCCGCAATTATCGCCGCTGATATGCCAACCGATGACGAATACGAACGGCTTACAGATTTAGGCAATCCAACGCTGGTCGATGATGCTGCCATCGCCTGTTACATCATTTGCAAATCATGCGGCATTGAATCGGTTTGTGATGACTGGTTATCATTTTATCGTGATCGCGGTGTGGTTAGAGCTAAACGAATGATGTGGTCGAAGTACTTAGTCGAACTATCCGAAGACGATAGTGAAGCCTCAAGCCTTCACAGTTTTAATAAAGTCCGTGGCGCAGAAGTTAAAAAGATGATGGTCGTTATAGATTACCGATATCAAGACGATTACGAACTAACCGAGCGTAACGCAGAAAGACTCATCGAACACATGTGGGAACGTAAAGACCGTTTAATATTTCTTGGCCTGTTATCGCCACAATATTCGACCAAGCGATACGAGACTAAATCAGTTGAAAAGCCACGACCAAAGAAGCCAATTAAATTCTCTAAAGATACGTTGTTAAGGTTCGGCGTGATGACGAATACAAAACGACGCAGAACCGGAGGCGATGAAGCGCGACCATATTTACTAACTAACCACGAAAAGCAAAGCATGATCGACCACGTTGTTGAGCATCAATTCAGGCACCTAAATAATCATTAAACGTGCAGAATGGTATGCATACTATATACAGAATATGCACCATTCTGCACGGAAGGAGGACATATTATGTCGGGACTAGAAGCTCGAATACAGGCAGATATCATCAACTTTTTGATACGCGATAATCGTATCGGCTGGGTGCATCGATGCAACACAGGTAAAGCGTTAGTTAATGGCCGTATGGTCGAATTCGGATTAGGCAAAGGGACGGCTGATATTATTGGCATGACCTCAAGCGGTAATTTTTTAGCTATCGAAGTTAAAACCCCGACAGGCCGAGTTAGTGAACATCAGCGACTATGGCTAAAACGTGTTGCATTGCATGGCGGTCTTTCTGCAGTGGTTCGCAGTGTGGAT
>Ga0209396_1000401_pt1 | contig 52920 bp, 41 predicted proteins | sample GOMGulsemesocosm_6_FD_184638 | JGI IMG/M metagenome (GOLD analysis project Ga0209396, IMG submission 184638) | Methane-oxidizing microbial communities from mesocosms in the Gulf of Mexico - GOM8C Gulf of Mexico (SPAdes) (version 2) | ecosystem: Environmental > Aquatic > Marine > Cold seeps... | reverse complement strand
AGTCAGGTCTTCGATAGACAGTTTACCATCACGGCCTTTAAGTGCCAGTTGACGAATATTTTTCTCAATATCAGCAAGGCTCATCGTATCGCAATCGCGTAGTACCGGTGTTACTAAGCCACGAGGTGTTGATATAGCGATACTGACATCAAAGTAGTTGTGATAAACAATATCTTCACCATCAATTGATGCATTGACTTCTGGATAACGTTTTAGCGCTTCAACAACTGCTTTAACGTAGAAAGACATAAAGCCTAAACGAATATCATGACGCTTTTCAAAAGATTCTTGATACTGTTTACGAATACTCATGATTGGCTTCATGTTAATTTCGTTAAACGTTGTTAGCATAGCCGTTGAGTTTTTAGCTTCTAATAGACGCTCAGCAATACGTTTACGTAAACGCGTCATAGGAACACGTTTTTCACTACGTCCAGGTTGCAGCGTAACATCAGCTACAGGTGCAACTTTCGGAGTACTTGCTATAGGTGCTGGCGCTAACGCTTTTTCTACGTCTTCTTTAGTTATTTGACCGTGTTTTCCAGTACCTGTGATCTTGCTTGCATCTAGCTCTTTTTCAGCAATTAAACGACGTACAGCTGGGCTTGCATCAACTGATTCAGCTGGCGTTGCAGAATCTGCAGGTTTGACTTTTGTTTCTTCACCAGCAACGGCGCCAACAGTAAGACGTCCAATCACTTGCTGCCCAAGTACCGTTGCACCATCATCTTCTAAGATTTCAACAAGAACACCTGATTCTGTTGCAGGCACTTCTAAGATCACTTTATCCGTTTCAATTTCAACGATAATATCGTCACGCTCAACAACATCACCAGGGCGTTTATGCCAAGTCGCAACTGATGCATCAGCCACAGATTCAGGTAGTACTGGTACCAAAATTTCAATTGTCATTCTTTAAATTCCTTTAATAAACTATTTCTGTGTCACTGTCAGTGCATCATTAATAAGTGTGTACTGCTGTTTTGTGTGTACAGGCATATAACCGACTGCCGGTGATGCTGATGCAGGTCGTCCAGCATAACTTAATTTTGCCTCTTGCGGGATTGCACCCCAGAAGTGATGCTGACTTGAATACCAAGCCCCCTGATTCTGAGGTTCTTCCTGACACCAAACGAACTGATCTACATGTTGATACTCAGCAAAGACAGCGGCAATATCCGAGTGAGGGAAAGGATAAAGCTGTTCAATACGTACAATAGCAACATCTTCCTGACCCAATTTACGGCGCGTTTCGAGTAAATCGAAATATACTTTACCGCTGCACATTACAACTCGTTTAACTTGCGCTGGATCTAAGACGTCAATCTCACCAATAATATTTTGGAATGTGCCTTCTGCTAATTCAGATAAACTGGAAACTGCTAAAGGGTGACGTAATAATGATTTAGGTGTCATTACGATTAATGGACGACGCATTGGACGAACAGTTTGACGACGTAGCATATGATAAACCTGCGCAGGTGTACTTGGTACACACACTTGCCAGTTATGCTCAGCACACATCTGCATATAACGTTCTAAACGTGCAGATGAATGCTCTGGACCTTGACCTTCATAACCGTGTGGTAATAACACGGTTAAGCCACACATACGACCCCATTTCTGTTCACCAGAAGATAAGAACTGATCAAACACAACTTGTGCACCATTGGCAAAATCACCAAACTGTGCTTCCCAAATCGTTAAACCACTTGGCTCCGTCGTCGCGTAACCATATTCAAATGCTAACACTGCCGCTTCGGATAATACTGAATCGTGAATAGTTAACTCACCTTGTTCAGGTTTCAAATTAGCAAGCGGCGTATAAGTACTTGCATTTTCTTGATTATGTACAACTGCATGACGATGGAAGAAAGTACCACGTCCAACATCTTGACCAGTTATTCGTACTTTGTAGTTATCATTGAGTAATGTTGCATACGCAAGCGTTTCAGCAAAACCCCAATCACATGGTTTCTCACCTTTTGCCATTAAAAGACGATCTGCGTAAATCTTCTGAACACGAGATTGGATCTTATGGCCTTCTGGTATCGCCGTCATTTTCAATGCAAGGTCGGATAATTTATCTTGAGCAACTTGTGATTGATAAGACATATCCCATTCGTGTTTTAAGTATGGGTTCCAATCAACAGAGTGTTGTGTCATTGGGCGCAACTCTTTTACGACACATTCACCATGATCAAGTTGGTCACGATATTCGTTAATAAAGCTGGTTATTTCAGATGCATCAATCACGTTTTCACGGACAAGTTGATCAGCATAAATTTTACGTGGCGTTGGGTGCTTCTTGATTTTTTGATACATAAGAGGCTGAGTTGCATTTGGCTCATCAGCTTCATTATGTCCATGACGACGATAACAAACTAAATCAATAACGACATCACGTTTAAATGTATTACGATAATCAACAGCCATTTGACTAACTAAGACAACGGCCTCAGGATCATCAGCGTTTACGTGAAATATTGGTGCCTGAACCATTTTAGCAATATCAGTACAATATTCTGTTGAACGCATATCTTTCGGATTGGATGTAGTAAAACCGACTTGATTATTGACTACAATACGGATCGTACCACCAATACCATAAGCACGTGTCTGTGACATGTTGAATGTTTCGGCGACGACACCTTGACCTGCAATGGCAGAATCTCCGTGAAGAGTAATGGCTAAAACTTCTTCACCATTTTCACTGCCAAGACGTTCTTGGCGAGCACGAACCGAGCCCATAACAACAGGATTAACAATTTCAAGGTGCGATGGATTGAAGGCTAATGCTAAATGAACATTACCACCAGGTGTATTGAAATCTGAACTAAAACCTTGATGATATTTAACATCACCAGCGCCCCATTCATCACTGTGTTTACCAGCAAATTCATCAAATAAATCATTTGGTGTTTTACCTAATACGTTAACTAACATATTTAAGCGGCCACGATGAGCCATACCAATAACCGTTTCTTTAATACCTTGTTCACCACTACGACGAATAATTTCTTTCATCATTGGGATTAATGAATCACCACCTTCAAGAGAAAAGCGTTTAGCGCCAGGAAATTTTGCACCAAGGTATTTTTCTAGTCCTTCCGCAGCCGTTAAGCTTTCTAAGAAGCTTAGTTTTTCTTCTTTATTAAACGTAGGGGTACTTTCAACAGCTTCTAAGCGGCTTTGAATCCAACGTTTTTCTTCAGTCGAGACAATATGCATATATTCAGCTGCAATTGAGCCACAATATGTTTTTTGCAATGACGAATACAGCTCGCTTAATTGCATGCTCTCTTTGCCGATGGCATAAGAACCTACATTAAAGGTTGCGTCAAAATCGGCTTTGGTAAGACTATGAAATTCAGGCGCTAGATCTTGCACTATTTCTCTTGTCCATAAACCAAGCGGATCAAGATTTGCGTGCTGATGGCCACGAAAACGAAAAGCATTAATAAGTTGTAAGACTTTTACTTGCTTTGAATCGTTATGTGGATCACTTACTGGCGCTGCATAGCGAGAAGTTTCTTTAGCGAGGCGTGAAAAGTAGTCTCGAACTGGACCATGTGGAACTTCTTTCTTATCAGATTTTGGTAAATCCTGGAAAACACCTTGCCATTCAGGGCTTACTGCATCAGGGTCTGCTAAAAACTGTTCATATAGATCTTCAATGTATGTCTGGTTAGCACCGGCTAAATGAGAGGACTCTAGCCAAGCTTTCATGACGTTATTCTGCATTCTCTGCCCTTTTTACTTTTAATTTCCACCGCGCAATTGGTGGTAGCAAAGATTTTTAGTAACTTAGCCACCCCAATAGAGTGACCATTTTAACTAAAAACTAACAAAAAACATTGCTACACCGCACGTTGTAGCAACATGGATTTAATATTTCCGATAGCTTTTGTAGGATTAAGGCCTTTCGGACATACATTTACACAGTTCATAATACCGTGGCAGCGGAAAACACTAAACGCATCATCTAGATCCGCTAAACGTTCATCTGTTGCACTATCACGACTATCAACTAAGAAACGGTATGCAGCTAATAAACCAGCTGGTCCTACAAACTTATCAGGATTCCACCAAAATGATGGGCAAGACGTTGAACAACATGCACATAAGATGCATTCATACAAACCATCAAGTTTCTCACGATCTTCAGGTGATTGAAGATTTTCTCGTGCCGGTGGCATCGCACTGTCATCTGTGATTAAGAACGGCTTAATACGCGCGTAATTATCATAGAATTGAGTCATGTCGATAACGAGGTCACGAACAACAGGTAAACCTGGAAGCGGACGAATAACAATAGTTTTTGTCATATCCAAATCTGATAACGGCGTAATGCACGCAAGGCCGTTTTTACCGTTCATGTTTACGCCATCAGAGCCACAAACACCTTCACGGCATGAGCGACGGAAAGAAAGTGTTGCATCTGTTTCTTTTAATAGAATAAGAGCATCTAACACCATCATGTCAGAACCTTCTGGCACTTCTAGTGCCATGTCTTCCATTTTTGGCTTGCTATCAACATCAGGGTTATAGCGGTAAATTGAAAATTTAACTTGCATAGGTATCCCTTATGTTTAATAAACGCGCGGTTTAGGCACAAAGTGTTTCAATTCTTCTTCATCCAATAAGCTAGGTGATAGGTTTACTTCACGCGTAACCATTGTTTCAGATTCAGGTTGATACAGTGAATGACATAACCAGTTCGTATCATCACGCTCTGGGTAATCAAAACGGCTGTGTGCACCTCGACTTTCCGTACGGAAGTTCGCAGCATGTGCGGTTGCAAATGCTGTTTCCATTAGGTTATCAAGTTCAAGACATTCAATACGCTGAGTATTAAATTCAGTCGATGTGTCATCTAAACGTGCATTTTCTAAACGCTTACGGATAGCTCGTAACTGTTCAAGGCCTTCAGCCATAGACTCGCCTTCACGGAATACCGAGAAGTTAAGTTGCATGCATTGTTGTAAATCTTTACGGATTTGTACTGGATCTTCACCGTCTTGGTTATTTTCCCAACGATTTAGGCGAGCCAAAGACGCATCAACATTAACTTCAGTTGCTTCCACTGGCTCAGGAATATTATCCAACGCAGTGCCAAGGTAATTACCTGCAGCACGGCCAAATACAACTAAATCAAGTAACGAGTTACCACCTAAGCGGTTTGCACCGTGTACAGAAACACAAGCAATTTCACCAACAGCAAATAAACCTGCGACAACTTCCATTGTGCCGTCATCTTTACGTGTCAATACTTCACCATTAATGTTTGCAGGTAAACCACCCATCATATAGTGACAAGTAGGAATGACTGGAATTGGCTCTTTTACAGGATCAACGTGAGCGAATGTACGAGATAATTCACAAATACCAGGTAAACGTGATTCAAGTACTTCTTCACCAAGGTGATCGAGTTTTAATTTAAGATGTGGACCCCAAGGACCATCACAAGCACGACCTTCACGGATCTCAGTCATCATCGAACGAGCTACCACATCACGACTTGCAAGATCTTTCGCGTTTGGCGCATAACGTTCCATGAAACGTTCGCCATCTTTATTGAGTAAGTAACCGCCTTCACCACGGCAACCTTCAGTAACAAGTACACCCGCACCAGCAATACCGGTTGGGTGGAATTGCCACATTTCCATATCCTGAACTGGCACACCAGCACGGATAGCCATACCAACACCATCACCAGTATTAATATGTGCATTAGTAGTCGAAGAATAAATACGACCAGCACCGCCAGTAGCAAATACTGTTGCCTTCGATTTAAAGTAACAGATCTCGCCTGTTTCAATATCGATAGCAGTACAACCAGTAATGATATCTTCATCATTCTTAACTAAATCGAGTGCATACCACTCAGAGAATACTTTGGTTTCATTCTTAACATTTTGCTGATAGAGCAAATGTAATAATGCATGGCCTGTACGATCAGCAGCAGCGGCTGTACGTGCAGCTTGTTCACCACCAAAAGCTTTAGATTGACCACCGAATGGACGTTGGTAAATAGTACCGTCTTCAAAACGAGAAAATGGAAGACCCATATGTTCAAGTTCAAGAATTGCTTCTGGGCCTGTTTTACACATAAATTCAATTGCGTCTTGGTCACCAATATAGTCTGACCCCTTCACGGTATCGTACATGTGCCAAGTCCAATCATCTTCATGTGAATTACCTAAAGCTACGGTAATACCACCCTGTGCAGAAACAGTGTGTGAACGAGTTGGGAAAACTTTAGACAAAAGCGCGCAGCTTTTACCTGATTTAGATATTGATAGCGCAGCACGCATACCAGCGCCGCCGGCACCAATAACTACTGCATCAAATTCGCGAACTGGAATACTCACTTAAAACCCCCAAAGAACAACAAAACCAATAAGTGCGTATATGAATACCACTGTGGTTAGAACAAACTGTAATGCACCACGTAAACCAGTTGGCTTGACGTAGTCAGTTAATACTTGCCATATGCCAATCCATGCATGGATGACTAAAGCTATAAGGGTAAGAAGGGTAAATACTTTATTGCCAGTACTTGCAAAAAAATCAGTCCAAACTTGGAAAGTCAGATCATTAAATGCAACAAAACCAACAAAATAAAATGTATAAAGTGCCATGATAATAGCAGTAGCGCGGATCATGATGTAATCATGTGTACCGCTACGTCCATAGCTTGCAGCGTTAGTTACCATACCATTATCCCCGCTAGGATTGATAAAACAGCAGTAGCAATGAACGCAACTTTTGCGCTTAGAGCTCCCGATTCAAGTTCCTCAAAATACCCCATATCCATTAGTAGATGACGAATACCGCCGGCTATATGGTATGCGAGGGCCGTTAAGATTCCCCATAGAATAAATGTACCAAAGAAACCAGAAACAATGTCGACGACATTCTGGAAGCCTTGTTCAGAAGATAATGATTCAGATAGTAACCATAGAAGAATACCCACGGCAAACAACATAACCACACCGGAAACTCGGTGTAGTATCGATGCGATTGCTGTGATTGGCATTTGTATAGTCTGCAGATCTAAATTAACAGGTCTTTGCTTTTTCACGATATCGCTCACTCAGCTCCATTGAGCATAATAATTTTTATATAGAGTCAGATCACAAAGTGTTACAAAATAAATAACATTTAACAACAAAATGGTGTAGTTAAAAAACCAAATAAAACTATAATTAATAAGTATTTACAATGATTTGCATATGACAAACATGCTATTTGTGACCTGGGGTCAGTATAACCATCAAGGTCAGTATTTACAAATACAAAAACCTATTCATTAACATTAACAAGTGATAAATACATACAAATCAACCTTTTCAACTACAACTCTCCTTTTTCGCTAATAATTTGTAACAAAATTGACATTTCTACTCATTACAGGTAGCGTGACTGCGAATTTCATGAAGAATTCTAATTATTAAAAAGCAAAGGAGACGTGCTATGGCTAATAAAAAAGCCACGTTAAACCTACCAGGCCAAGAGCCGGTTGAACTTCCAATTTTATCTGGTACAGCTGGTCACGATGTCATCGACATCCGTACTTTAGGTAGTAAAGGATACTTCACTCACGACCCAGGTTTTATGGCGACGTCATCATGTGAATCTCAAATTACATATATTGACGGCGTAGAAGGTATCTTATTACACCGAGGTTATGCCATTGACGATCTAGCATTTAATGCTGATTATCTAGAAGTTTGCTATATCATCCTATACGGTGATGCGCCAAACGCAGAACAATACGAAAGCTTCAAAGCAACTGTTCATAAGCACACTATGGTGCACGAGCAATTCGCCTCTTTCTTCAAAGGTTTCCGTCGTGATTCTCATCCAATGGCAATTCTATGTGGTGTAACAGGTGCTCTTTCAGCCTTCTACCATGATTCATTGGACATTAACAACCCACGTCACCGTGATGTTTCTGCATTCCGCTTACTATCAAAAATGCCGACTATTGCTGCAATGTGTTACAAATATTCAATTGGGCAACCATTTGTTTATCCTGATAATAGCCTTTCATATGCTGGTAACTTCTTGAAAATGATGTTCTCAGTACCATGTGAAGATTATGTAGTAAATCCAGTTGTTGAACGTGCAATGGACCGTATTTTTACGTTACATGCAGATCACGAACAAAATGCATCAACTTCAACAGTACGTTTAGCTGGTTCATCTGGCGCTAACCCATTTGCATGTATTGCTGCAGGTATTGCTTCTCTTTGGGGTCCTGCTCACGGTGGTGCTAATGAAGCATGCTTAAATATGCTTGAAGAGATCGGGAGTGTTGATCGTATTCCTGAATTTATTGCTCGTGCGAAAGATAAAGATGACCCATTCCGCCTAATGGGCTTTGGTCATCGTGTTTATAAAAATCGCGATCCACGTGCAACAGTTATGCGTAAAAGTTGTCATGAAGTACTTGAAGCATTAAACATTAACGATCCTCTATTAGATGTGGCGATGGAACTTGAGCGTATTGCGCTTGAAGATCCATACTTCGTTGAGAAGAAATTATATCCAAATGTGGATTTCTATTCAGGGATTACATTGCGTGCTATCGGTATCCCTGTCACTATGTTTACGGTTATCTTCGCACTTGGTCGTACGGTAGGTTGGGTTGCTCACTGGAATGAAATGCTTAGTCAACCAGGACTAAAAATCGGTCGTCCTCGTCAGTTATACACTGGTGAAGCGCATCGTCCATTTGTTCCACACGATAAGCAGTAACTGATGTTATAGTTCAGACTACATTTCAATTAGAATTGAAATAACGGTAACGTAAAAGGCTGATTTATATCAGTCTTTTTTATTGCTCTCTTTATATTTTCTTACCTATTTGTTCACAATGGTTCTGAACTCAATATGCATAAAACATACACTCATTTAGCTCTCTGCAGAAACTAACTTTAGTTGTTGCGCCATCATTTCTCGCAATACAGATGGCTTCACCAGTTTGCGCATAAATCCAACATCCATACTTTCAGTACGGTGCTGAATACCTTCTTCTGCTGTAGCTGTTATCAAGATCGCAGGTAGCCCTGCTTGCAATTCCCGTAGTGAAGTAATAAGAGTCAAACCGTCCTCATCGTTATCGAGTTGATAATCAGCTAAAACTATTTCTACATCAGGCTGTTGTCTTAGTATCTCTTGTGACTCTAGAATACTGCTAGCGCCGTAAACTTCACACTGCCAGCTTGCCATTAGCTCAATCATACCGTCTAAGATCGCAGGGTTATTATCAACACAAAGCACGACAGTGCCTGTGAGATCTGATATTTCATATACTTCAGGCACACTTGCCATTACAGGTTGTGATGGGTCTAATCTCAGACTAAAACTACAACCTCGACCGCCTCGTGAGCACAAATTAATCGGATGGTTCAATAAACACGCAAGGCTTTGGCAAATACTCAAACCAAGTCCTAAACCCTCAACTGAGCCATTATTATCTTTAAGTTGACTGAACTGTTCAAATACATGTTGTTGCTCATGAATTGGAATACCGGGGCCATTGTCCATGACTTGAATATGTAATTGATCCTGCTTTTTACGACAACCAAGCAATACTTTACCCGGACTAGCATAACGAAAAGCATTACCTATTAAGTTCTGTAATATACGCCTTAGCAAGTGCTTATCACTCTGCACCCAATGCTTGCTTGGCATAACAGTAAATTCGACTTGATGTTGCAATGCAAGTGGCGTGAACTCTTCACGCAACTGATTAAACAATTGATTAAGCGAAAATATCTCCCATTGCGGTTTGATATTACCACTTTCGATACGCGCTACTTCCGCTAGATTCATGATCATTTCATTGGCAACTTTTAAAGACTCATTAATGTTACCAATTTGCCTTTGCTGTATGTCTGTCAACGGCGGTTGGCTTGACAATGCCGACGCGAATAACCGAGCCGCTTCCAGAGGCTGTAACAGGTCATGACTGCATACTTGTAAATAGTGGCTCTTTTTAGATAACGCTTGATCAGCTAACTCACGCGCACGAGCGAGTTCTTGATTGGTTTCTTCTAGTTTCAGCGTCCGCTCTATGACGCGGCTTTCCAAGTCTTGATTAGCTTGTTGCAATACTTTTTCAGCCTCCCGAAATGCGGTAATATCAGAAAAAACCATGAGAAAACCTCCATCAGGCAGTGGATTACCTTCCATTCGAATGACTCTTCCGTCTTCACGGGTACGTTCTGAATGATGTGGATCTCGAGAACGTAGAAAGTTTAATCGCTTTTGCACATGAAATTCAATCTCACCCGGTCCACACAAACCACTCTCAGCATTATGCCGAATTAGCCTCGCTATTGGGCAACCAACAAAAAGCATGTTTTCAGGATAGTTAAACTGAGCGACATATTGGCTGTTCCAAGCCACAAGTTGCAATTCATCATTAATTATCGACATGCCTTCATTAGCATTCTCAATGGCACTGCGTAATAGTTTCTGGCTAAAATCTTGTCTGTGACTCGATGCATTTTCAACTAACTGCGCTAAATCTCCGAGTCCAAAATCTTTACCGTCTAGTGCCGAACTCAACACTAAACGAGCAGAAGAACTGCCCATCACTGTGGTTAATAGCTTTTCAGCATAAAGAGAAGCATGGGCTAATTTTTCTTTTTGATTTAACTGCTTTCTATTGCACTCATTTTCAAAAACCATGAAACCAGTTCTGGCCTTTTTATCACCGACAAACTGCGCACATAAAACTAATAATTCATCGACAGAAATAGCTGTGTTTACTTTAATCGCAGCAGTCTCACTATCTGAACCACGCTTTAAAAACTCAGATACTTGCACTCGCTCTTGCACACTAGAGCGTGAAGCCAGTGAAACAATGACGGTAACTAGCGTATTTAAACCTAAGCAGAGCACATTTACAGCTGTATTCGTAGAGAATAAACCGACACTGAATAGAGACTCGTAAACATTAAATTGTGGTAAGAAATTAGCGAAAACCCACAGTGAAAAAGCAACCACAATACCGGAAAATACACCTTTCAAGGTTGCGCTACGCCAGTAAAATGCAACAACCAATGCTGGAAATAGCTGAGCAATAGCACCAAGTGCTATTTCACCTAAAGACGATAATGCTGTTGGAGGCGTAAACAAAAATACCCCATAACCAAGAAAAATGATCACAGTAACAAGCGTTTTACGAATGTTAAGTAGTTTGCTTCTGAATTTTGCGTACTGTCTTGGCTGGCGGTTATTTTTAAACAAAATGGGAAAGACCACTTCATTACTTAACATAGTACTCAAAGCGATAGTAGAGACTATCACCATTGAACTTGCTGCTGATATCGCACCTAAAAATGCAAATAATGTCAGCCACATCTGCTCTTGATACCAAGGTAATACCAAAACATACATATCTGCAGGGACTGACTCATCAAGCAAAAGATGCCCTGCAATGCCAAGCGGTGCTGAGAAGAAGGCAAATACCAAGAGATAAATAGGAAATAAACGACGGCTTAACCAAGAATCTCGGTTATCTTTTAGCTCCACCACCATGACATGAAATTGGCGCGGTAATACAAAAAAAGCAGCCATTACAATAACGAGCATACCTAGCATGCTACTGATATCTGGCATCTCTAATTTATCAGCTATATTCGCATCCGCTTTGGCGATCTGCCAGATCTGCTGCGGTGAATCAAACACCATAAAACAGATAAATACCCCAACACTGGCAAAGGCGGCTATTTTGACTAACGCTTCAAAGGCAATTGCTAACATGATCCCAGGGTGGCGTTCTGTCACATCAATACTGCGAATACCAAATAGCATACTAAATCCCGCAAGCACAAGGCTGGTGACAAGACCCAGTTGCCAGGGCATGAAAATGTTTTCTAGCTGTAGTTGTTGAAATGAATAAACAATCGCTTTAATTTGCAGAGCAATATAAGGCAAGGTACCAAAAATAGACACTAAGGTGACAAGTATCGCTAAGCCATGAGACTTACCAAATCTTGCTGCCAACAAATCGGCAATTGAGGTGAGATTGAATTTGAGACTAACATCGATAATACGTTGCAAAAATGGCCAAGCAAAAACTAACAGTAAAATAGGCCCGAGATAAATGGGCAGATAAGACAGTACATTTTGCGCAGCTTGCCCTGTCGTACCAAGGAAACTCCAAGAAGTACAATAAACTGATACAGCAAAGGCATAGATGATGGCCTGACGCTTACCGTGTAACAAGTGTTTATATTTATCACCAAGATAAGCGATTAAAAACAACAAGCCGATATAACAAATACTCAGCAGCATCAATTGCCAATTTGGAAACATAACAAGACCTAATACGTTATTTGAAAATTAGATATAACAGAATTGAGTGACTGAATTAGTGTATTTATTACACTAGTTCAGTCACATAAATTTATAGCTGAGTTGTAAACTCGCTAATATATTCACCGCCTTTGATACTGGCGATCAGGCGAAGCTTATATTGTGAAGAGTGGGTCGCATAGTCTCGCAGCGGCGTTGCACTGTGCCAATAATATTGACTGCTTACACTGCTCAATGGAAAAGCGGTTGCTATATCATTTTCATCAACCAAAAATAATACAGCTTTATCAAGTGGAAAAGTTGAGTTAACCGTTGTCATACCTTGTTTATCAAAGACATTAATTTGAAATTCATTGCTGGAAAGAATACAACTACCTTGTAAAACTTGGCACTTATCTTTTGCTTCTAATACGATCAATTTACTTTCTTCAGCTTGATTTTCAATAAATAAATCTGAAGCAATATAACCTAACACCATCAGTAACGGCGCTACAAGAATAGCTATTTTGGTGTGTTTATTCATGTCATTAATCCTTTAATGAGTCACTGTAATCTTCAGCATCGAGTTGTCCTAACATCATCGCTGCTTGAGTTCGATTACGGACATTGAGTTTACGAAAAATCGCACTGGCATGGGCTTTAACGGTTGCCTCGGCAACACATAATTTGTCACCAATTTGCTTATTCAATAATCCTTCTGAAAACATCATTAAGATGCGATATTCCTGAGCTGTTAAACTCGCGATAGCGGATTCAATTTGCTGACTATCTTTACCATTTTGAGTAAAATTCTCCGGCCACCAAGGTGTACCAGAAAGCACTGAATTAATAGCTTCGAGCATTTTAGGAACAGGTGCTGATTTAGGTACAAATCCAGCAGCGCCGTATTGCATTGCTTTGCTGATGATAGCGTCATCGCTATACGCGGATATAACCACTATCTGCATAGCCGGCACTTGTTTTTTAGCCCGAATAAGCAAGTCAAATCCGTTAGCCCCCGGGATATTAAGGTCGAGCAACAATAACTCAGCATTACCATGCTCTTGCAGTGAAGATATTGTTGTATCTGCTGTTTCAGATTCAATCCAAGTTGTCGAAGTAAACTCTGCATTAAGTGCAACAAGCAAAGCTTGGCGAAATAAAGGATGATCATCAGCAATAATTATTTTTTTAGGTATGCAGCTCATATCGTTCCGTGAATGGCGTAAATATGCATTTACTATACCCAACAAGTTGTTAAATTACTGTGACAAAGTTAACTGCAATCACTTAGCTTATAACGCTTTTAAGACTGGTATTACCACCAAGTTCTGAATGCTGTATTTTAGCAATGAATAGTTCTGCAGTTGCAATGGCATCATTTAAGGCGTTGTGCGCCTTATGATATGGCAGACCATATTCAGCTCTTAAGTTAGCTAAATGTAAACAAGTAGGTTGGTAGCACTCTTGTAAACGATCATAACGTTTTTTAGCCAATGCAAGTGTATCGATCACCGGAAATACCGGCGCAACACCATATATTTGCAGACACGCTTTACTTAAAAACTGCCGTTCTATTTGTGCATAATGCACTAGCATGACTTTACCAGCTAGTGCATCTAATAAGCTTTCAACCACTTTTTCTAATTGTTCACCTTCAGCACTCGCTTGATCTGTGATCTTATGAATTGTGACGTTGCTTGGATCTAATGCTTTCTGCGCGGTAATGATTTGGTGATAACAGCTATCAAGTTTGATGCTGTTATTCTGTAATTGAACAAAACCGACACTCAAGATGCTGTCTTTATCTGGGTCTAAACCTGTTGTTTCAAAGTCGACGGCTAATACACTAAAATTTGCAATCGGTTGGGTAAGGTCTGCAATTGGCACACTTAAAAACCGTTTTAACGCGCCTTCGGGCACTTGCTTCAATCTATTTTTACGTTGTGATTCTAACGAACGAAAGTTATCCAAAAAACTATTCATAACATTTTCTATAAAATTTACGAACATGGCAGCTAGCTTCATCATAATGCAATCCCTTTCATCTGAATTTTTTTGCGTTTAGGCCAACTGACGATAGCCTTGCTGTTCCTTAATTACTTTGAACGCATCTTTTAAATGCTCTCGTTCTAATTTCGATATGTTTTTTGGCAGTAAATAACTATCTGTCGCGGCTTGTAGCTCCAATTGTTTGGCCTGATGCTCTAATCGCAACATGCCTAAAAACTCAAAAGCATCAATGAGATTATCTGCGGCTTCTTTACTTAACGACGGAGTCCCAGCCGCTAAGCGTAGTCTTTCTAAGGTATTTACTTCTGCGATACCTTCCGCCAGTGCATATATCCGCGCTAAATTAACAATAGGCGCAATACCACTGTGTTTTAAATCTAAGCCTTTCTTGTTTTGACCATCTTGCTTTAAAACAAAATCACGGAAGAAGCCTAATGGCGGTTTTTGCAACAGTGCATTACGAGATAAATGTGCTAAGAACAAGGTATTAATCTGGGTATATCTCAGCATGTTTTTCCGCACATTGATCAATAACTCACTATTTCCATAGACTGTAGTTAAATCAAAAAATACACTGCAATTAAGTAACGCTTGTGGTTTTGGCTCTGTCACCCATTCTTTAAAGTAACCCTGCCATACTGATTTTTTTTGACGCCATTCATCATTAGTCGCCATGATATTGCCCGGGCAATAAATATAACCACAAGCCGCCAAACCATCACAAACAAAATGCGCTAACTGCTTAAACCAATTTTCATCTTCGGGCTGCATATCATCGGAAATAATTAAGGCGTTATCTTGATCGGAATAAGCCAACTGTTCTTGGCGCGCTTGAGAACCAGCACTTAGCCACGCATAAGCCACAGGAGCGGGGCCGAGTTTTTGTTCTGCAAGTGCAATTAAGCGTATGGTAAATGCCATATTTAATGCACTTAGATTTTTGCCTACATAATCCGCACTGCCGCCGAGTTTAGCCATACTTAGCTGCAATTTTGGCAACATATTACTCAGTTCCGCCAATGCTTGAATACTGTTAGCTTTATGTATAGATGAACTGATGTTTACTGCGTTATGCCCTTCTTTATGCATTAAGTCTGTTGCCGTGATCATCCCTACCAATTCACTATTTTTAGTGACGGGCAGATGATGAATACTCTGGCTCAACATAATGGCAAGAGCATCGTAGCCACAATATTTAATATCAATTGTAGTCATGTTTTCAGTCATGATCTCAGCAACCACAACTTGACTACTTAATCCATCAGCAACACAACGGCGACGGATATCTTTATCAGTAACGATGCCTCTCGGTTGGTTATCTATGGTAATGACCAAGCAAGAAACATTCTGTTCAGACATGTATTTTGCTGCTTGTTGAATTGTGGCATCGGCAGTAATAGTAATGGCGGGATAATTATAGTAATCAGCAATCGACGCATTACTTAAGCTCGATGCTACCAATGAAGATTCGCTAACCTCGCCCATTTTTTGCTGTAACCGTTTCTCACCAGAATGTAATAGAAAAGCCAATGCGGCAGGGTAATCAGCTAAACAAGTCGTTAACGCGGTGAGTGTAACACCGTAAACAAGGCAATCTTCTTCTACTAATACGCTATGTTGACTATCATTTTGACAAAACAAACTACACAAATCACCTTCAGATAATTTGCCTAGCAGTTCATTACAATTGTCATTGCCGGAGTCATTATACGAATTGTAGTACGCTAGAATACCTTTACGCACAAGATAAACCATTGTTTCACCATCAATTTTAGCTGGTATTTTGTGACCAGTTCGGTAATAACTTATCTGGAGATGCTTGCTTAACTGTAGTTTTGTTGCTGTGTTTATTTTATCGAACGGCGGAGTCGCCTGAATAAACTCTTTTATCTCTTCTAAATCTGCATTCATCACCGCTTCCTTGCCTAAGTACCGATTTGCCTATGAATATAATTAAACTACTCATTTATATTTAGATATGACGCTATATTCCCTGACATTGCTATGACACGTCAATGATTTAGCAAAGATATAGACGAAAGTTGTATATAGCGATTTTGCAAACGTTGCTAATTTTAATGCAGGTTTAGTTTCTCGTCATATGTTTAAAATTTGGGGAAGCAGATACCGAGAAAACAATATGGAAATAAGACATTACTTTGGAGAATGGAAATGGAACAAGAAAATAGCTATTGGGCAAGTAATTTGCGGTTAATTCTAACCTGCCTAATTATCTGGTTCGTAGTCTCGTTTGGTTGCGGCATCTTATTTGTCGAAGAATTAAATGAGTTCCGACTCGGTGGTTACAAACTCGGATTCTGGTTTGCGCAGCAAGGCTCAATCTACACCTTCGTAGCTTTAGTATTCTGGTATGCAGTTCGCATGAATAAGCTTGATAAAGAACATAATGTAGAGGAACAATAATGAGTGAATTAAAACTCTATACCTATATCGCCGTATTCGGCTCATTTGCTATCTATTTTGCAATCGCATGGTTTGCCCGCGCTAAAACCACCAGTGATTTTTACGCTGCAGGTGGTGGGATCACGCCATTACAAAATGGCATGGCAATTGGCGCCGATTGGATGAGTGCTGCGTCGTTCCTTTCTATGGCAGGTTTAATCGCTTTCCTTGGTTATGGCGGTTCAGTGTTTTTAATGGGTTGGACTGGTGGTTTCGTACTACTGGCAACACTACTGGCACCTTACATGCGTAAGCACGGGAAGTTTACTGTTCCTGAGTTCATCGCCGATCGTTACGACTCGAAAACAGCCCGTATCGTCGCAATCGTTTGTTTAGTTGTGGCATCCGTTACTTACATCATCGGTCAAATGAAAGGTGTCGGCGTCGCTTTCTCTCGTTTCTTAGAAGTTGATTATGACCTAGGTCTAGGCATTGGTATGGTCGTGGTTTGGGTTTATGCGGTACTTGGCGGCATGAAAGGCATTACTTATACTCAAATTGCGCAATATTGTGTACTTATTTTTGCTTACACTATTCCTGCTGTTTTCATCTCTTTACAGCTAACAGGCAACCCAATCCCACAACTTGGTTTAGGCAGTACGCTGGCTGACGGTAGTGGTGTTTATCTACTTGATAAAGTTGATATGGTAGTCACTGATTTAGGTTTTAAAGAATACACGACTGATAATATGGGCGGCACACTGAACATGTTTGCTTACACCATGTCATTAATGATTGGTACTGCGGGTTTACCTCACGTTATTATGCGCTTCTTTACTGTTCCAACAGTGAAAGCTGCACGTGCATCTGCAGGTTATGCATTAGTATTTATTGCTTTACTTTATACAGTTGCACCAGCAGTTGGCGCGATGGCTCGTCTAAATCTGATGAATACCATTGAACCTGCTGCAGGTCAGAATTTATCTTATGACCAACGACCACAGTGGTTCAAAGACTGGGAAAAAACAGGTCTATTGAAATTCCAAGACAAAAATGGCGACGGTAAAATTCAATACACTGCTGATAAAACGACAAATGAAATGGTTAAAGTTGACCGTGACATTATGGTATTAGCTAACCCAGCCATTGCGAACCTGCCAAACTGGGTAATCGCGTTAGTTGCTGCCGGTGGTCTTGCCGCCGCGTTATCAACTGCTGCAGGTTTGTTATTAGCTATTTCCTCGGCAATTTCTCACGATTTAATGAAAGGTGTATTAACACCGAATCTATCAGAGAAAAGTGAGTTAAAGGCGAGCAGAATCATCATGACTCTCGCGATCATCGCTTCAGGTTACCTAGGTTTAAATCCGCCTGGGTTTGCTGCAGGTACCGTAGCTCTCGCCTTTGGCTTAGCCGGTTCGTCACTGTTCCCAGCACTGATGATGGGGATCTTCTCGAAACGTATTAATGGCCAAGCAGCAGTGGCTGGTATGTGTTCAGGTCTTGGGGTTACTATGTTGTACGTATTCCAGCACAAAGGTATCATGTTTATCCCTGGAACATCTTTCTTAGGTGGCATAGAAGCAAACTGGTTCTTCGGTATATCACCAAATGCCTTCGGTGTGGTCGGTGCAATTGTGAACTTCGCAGTAGCCTTTACCGTATGCAAATTGGTTGGTGATGCACCAACACATATCAGAGAATTGGTTGATAACATGCGCTTCCCACGAGGTGCAGGTGTTGCTCTTGATCACTAAATACTAAGTCTGCAATAGGTCAAGGTAGACGGTTTACACCCCGCTACCTATTATTTAAAGACTGATATGAAAAAAGCCATTCAATCGAATGGCTTTTTTTATTTATGCTTTTATTCACGATTTTAACAACTAATCAATTCATCCAGCAACAATACGACGGACAAAATCAAGGTCTTCCGGTGTATCTACGCCAGCGGCGGGCGCTTCTAATGCCTCTGCAACATGAATTTTCTCACCATGCCATAATACACGCAGCTGTTCTAGCGACTCAATATGTTCTATTTCAGATTCAGACCAAGTAACATAATCTTGAATAAAACCTGCGCGATAAGCATAAATACCAATATGCCGTTGATAACAAGGCTTAATTTCAGTCACAGGTGGTTGCATGAAATTATCACGATCATAAGGCATCGCAGAGCGACTGAAATACATCGCATAACCCTGCTTATCAGTAACGACTTTCACCGAGTTAGGATTAAATACTTCATCTACATTTGTAATAGCCACAGATAACGTCGCCATGCGTGCTTCATTTTGATTGGCTAAATTACTGGCAACTTGTTGAATAATGCTAGGCGGAATAAGTGGTTCATCACCCTGTACGTTAACAATCACATCATCCGCATAGAAACCCAACTTTTCGCATACTTCAGCTAAACGCTCAGTACCCGAATTATGATCCGGTGAAGTCATACATACTTCATAGCCTAAATCAGCCACTACTTTTTCAATACGGCTATCATCTGTCGCAATAATCACGCGGTCAGCACCACTTAACTTAGCTTGCTCAGCAACACGTTGGATCATAGTTTTACCACAGATATCTACGAGTGGCTTACCAGGCAAGCGGCTCGATTGATAGCGAGATGGAATCACGACGATGAAACTCATTTTGCTAGCTCTTCAGCAGAAAGCTGACGGGCTTTAACTTCTAATAAAACGGGGATGCCTTCAGTGATTGGATAAGCAAGGCGGTCTACATTACAGATTAATTCATTTTCACTTTTTGCGTAATGCAATTTACCTTTACACACAGGGCAAGCAATAATTTCTAATAAGTTATGATCCAGAGTCATGAGTTAATTCCTTTAATTGGGATAATAATTTAGGTACAAATTGCGCATCTAAATGGGCATTGACTGGTAAGTAATACCAGTTATCTTGCGCAAACGATTGGCATTTCACCGCATCTTTTTCAGTCATGATCACAGCACCATTGTTACTTACCGCAGAAATATCCGCGAAGGTAAAATCATGGTGATCGGGGAAGTCATGCTGTGCTGAAATATTAAATTGATGTGCTTGTAAGGTATTATAAAAACGTTGAGGATTACCAATGCCGGCAATTGCGGTGTAGCTTTCTCTTTTCGACGTATCTATGGTGACTTCACTATTATCTGTGACTTTACGTAACGGTGCGGGTTTCAGAGTCATATTAATCTCCCCAGCTTTCCCATTACCCCCATTACAAATAATAAAATCAGCTGTATTTAAACGCCACGGACCTTCACGAAGCGGCCCCATAGGTAATAAATGCCCATTACCAAGACGACGCTTACCATCAATCACGATAAGTTCAATATCGCGTTGTAGCGCATAATGTTGCAATCCATCATCAGTAATGATCACGTCAACATTAAAATTAGCTAAGAGGTGCTTTGCTGCTGCAGTACGTATAGGACTGATAACTAAAGGACATTGAGTACGTTGATGTAACATATATGGTTCATCTCCGCTCTCAATGACTGATGCTTTTCCATCAACCACAAACGGATAATTCGGAGCCTTCGAGCCATAACCGCGGCTAATAATGCCCGGTTTATACCCAGCAAGTTGCAACTGTTCACACAAGAACACCACTAAAGGGGTTTTACCTGTGCCACCCACGGCAATATTACCAACAACAATTGTCGGTACTGCTGGCTTTTCGCTGGCTTTAATGCCAATTTTAAATAACCAACGGCGCAGCGAAGTTGATACAGAAAATAACGCACTCAGTGGTGACAACAACCACTTTGTTGGATGTTTCCCGTACCAGATATCGTCTTCAATTTTCACGCTAAACCCTCTTGCTTAGCCGCCATGCTGCATTTTATGCAACTGCGCATACTGCTCACCTTTAGCAAGTAATTCTGCGTGCGAGCCACTCTCAATAATATTACCTTCATCAATCACTAAGATGCGATCTGCAGATTCAATTGTTGTTAAACGATGGGCAATAACAAGTGAAGTACGGTCTTTCTTCAGTGCGTCAATCGCTTGCTGAACTTTTTGCTCCGATTCAGCATCGAGAGCCGATGTCGCTTCATCAAGAATTAAAATTGGCGCGTCTTGTAATAATGCGCGAGCGATCGCAAGACGTTGACGTTGTCCACCTGAAAGCATTGAACCATTTTCGCCAACAACAGTATCAAAACCATTATCCATGTTTTCGATAAACTCCAGTGCATTGGCTTTTTCTGCCGCGGCAATTATTTGTTCACGAGTTACGTTTTCAATACCACCATAAGCAATGTTAGCTGCGATAGTGTCATTAAATAAGTGCACATTTTGCGAAACTAACGCAATGTGGCTGCGTAAATTTTTCAGGTCGTAGTCATTAATAACCACATCATCAATACTGATGCTACCGCTTTCAATTTCATAAAAACGAGTAAGTAAACTCGCAATTGTCGATTTGCCACTTCCCGAGCGCCCAACTAAAGCTATCGTTTCACCCGCTTGTGCTTCAAATGATAAATTATTAATTAAACGCTCTGAAGCCGTCGGGTAAGTGAAGTTAATTGCGTCAAACGTAATTTTACCTTTCACTTTATCTGTCAGATAAGTACCAGAGTTTTTCTCAATTTCAAGATCTAAAATATCGAATAAGCTATTACAAGCTGAAATGGCTTTCTGAATTTCCGAGTTGATATTCGTAATATCACGTAATGGGCGTAATAAAGCCAACATTGAACCCACAATCGCCACAAATTTACCCGGTGTTAACTCATCTCGGATTGAATCAACAGAGGCAAGATACAAGACAACAGCCAATGCAAACGAGGCTACAATTTGCACCAAAGCATTGCTTGCTGCTGATGTTGTAGACATCTTCATTTGTTGCTGACGGATATTGTTACTTACCGAGTTGAAACGTTCTCGCTCAGTATCGTAACCAGCAAACATAATTACGTCTTTCTGACCGTGCAACATTTGCTGCGCAGTTGTCGAGACATTACCCATAGCTTTTTGCAGGCGTTTACTGATCACACGAAAACGCTTACTAACAATGCTGACAATAAAGCCAACAACAGGAGCAATAAAGAGTAAAACTAAGGATAACTGCCAGCTTTGATAGAACATCCAAATTAATAAACCAAGAATGAACGCACCACTACGGAAGATATTTACTAGCGATTTTGACGCTGCTCCTGAAACTTGGGTTGAGTCATAAATTATTTTTGATACCAGTTCGCCCGATGGGGTTTTATCAAAAAAACTCACAGGTAAATGCATTAAGTGATCAAATAGTTGACGTTGTAAACGCATCACTACGGTATTACCCGTTTGTGCCATACAATAAGTAGAGACGAATGCACAAAGACCACGAATCGTAATCATACCAACCACAAATAGTGGCATCCATTTTAAAAACGAGGTAGTTTCCGTTGTAAAACCTTCATCAACAAGCGGCTGTAAAATATTAAGTAATGTCGCATCAACAATACCGTAACCCAGCATTGCCAACACACCAAAGCCAAGTGTGGTTTTTAAATCGAGAACATAAACAGAGAAGCGTTTAATTGTCTGCCATACGTTGCGTGTTTCAGCCATTCAGATAATCTTATGTTTAAAATAAAGGTTTATTTTAAACCCTGTTGCCAAAAACACCAAACATTCAATGCTCTGAAAACTATAATCCAAGTATTTTTACCTATTTGGATAAAAAAGTCATAAAAAAAACCAAACAAATTGCTTGGCTTTTAGTCGTTCTAGATGGTGATACTAAGCTGTGCTTACTTGCCCCTCAATATCACTTGCTATCTTTGCAGGACTGTCCTCTTTGCTCTCACCGTTAATATTTAGCAGCCAAGCCAGTGCAGGAAGGAAACATAACGCGCCTAACATGTTCCATAAGAACATAAAGGTTAACATTAAGCCCATATCTGCTTGGAATTTAATTGGTGATAACACCCAAGTACAAACACCTATTGCCAAGGTAATACCCGTAAATGCAACAGCTTTACCGGTACTTTTTAGCGCATAACAATAAGCAGAATGTAGATCGTCCCCGACTTTCAAACGTGCTGCTATTTGACTGTAAATATAAATACCATAATCAACACCGATGCCGACACCAAGAGCAATTACCGGCAGTGTTGCTACTTTCACGCCAATGCCGAGCGTTGCCATCAGAGCTTGACCAAGAATAGAGGTTAAAGCGAGCGGTAAAATAATACATATCAATGTTTTTATTGAGCGGAAAGTGAGAAAACATAAAACAGCTACTACACCATAAACCCAAATCAACATTTGATATTGGGCTTTTTCAATCACACTGTTTGTAGCCGCTTCAATACCGCCATTACCTGCTGCCAAAGAAAAGACAACATCTTTCGTAGGATACTTAGTGGTGTAATCAGTAATATCGGCAATCACAGTTTCAAGGGTATTGGCTTTATGATCATCAAGATAAATAATCAGTGGCAACATGCTGCAAGTATTATTAGTAAAGGCTGCAGGAGCACGGCCAGCACCAGCATTTAACACCAGCTGATTGGAACTTAAACCTTGCCATTTGGGATTACCTTCATTCATACCGACAATGGCTCGTTTCGCAATAGTTGTGACCGAAAGTGTCGATTGCACTCCAGGGATCCCTTCAACGTGTGCTTGTAAACGGTTCACGGCATTTAAAGTTTGGTAACTTGTGCACTGCTCTGCGGCGGTTTCAACCATTAGCACCAATATATCAGTACTGGCTTTATAGTTATTTGCCACAAAAGCATTGTCAATATTATAACGACTATCGGCACGTAATTCTGGCGCACCACTATCAAGATCACCAATTTTAAGTGACTGACCTTGATATAGACCAAACACTAAACAAAGCACACCAAAGATTAAAACTAACTTAGCCGATTTAGGACTCGCGAAACGGCTAAATACTTTTACAATTGACGGTACTTTTGCTTGTTCGTGTAGAAGGTAGTTAACACCACGTTGTGATACACCCGTCCATGACATTAAGATTGGCAATAGCACTAAGTTAGTCAATAAAATTACAGCAACACCAACACTGGCCGCGGTAGCCAGATCTTGAATTACTTGGATTTCAATCACGTTCAAAGTAATAAAACCAAGGCCATCACTGAGCAACGCTATTAAACCCGGAATAACTAAGGCGCGAAACGCTAAACGAGAAGCTTGTTCTGCTTTTCTGCCCGCAGCAATATGATGACCAATAGCACTAATCAACTGAACACCGTGACTCACTGCAATCGCAAATACCAAAAACGGTACCAACATAGAGTACGGGTCAAGACCTTGTCCCATTAAATTTAGTAATCCGAGCTGCCAAATCACGGCAACAAGTGCACATGAAATGGTGACTAAGCTACTGCGTAAACAGCGGTTATATAATAGTAATAAGCCAAAAGTAATAAATATTGCAGTAATAAAGAAGATAACCACTTGCGCGGCACCGTCAATTAAATCACCAACCACTTTAGCAAAACCGGTAATTCGAATATTAACACCTTGCGCTTCATATTTATCACGAACTTTTTCTAAACTCTTTGACAACTCATCATAATCAAGCGGTAAACCGGTTTCTGGATTCGTACTCATTAAAGGCAATAAATAAAGCGCAGATTTAAAGTTATCTGCCACTAAATAACCAACTTGTCCAGACAGCATTACTTGGCGGCGAAGTTGTTCTAAACTGCGTTCGCTACCATCGTAATCAGTAGGAATAATGGGGCCTCCAATAAAACCTTCTTCCGTGACTTCAGCCCAAGTCGCATTCGCAGTCCAAATCGACTTCATACCAGAACGATCTACACCATTAATGAAAAATAATTCATCATTTAATTGGCGCATTGCATCTTGGAATTTGGCATTAAAAATATCCCCTTCTGGGTTTTCAATTACCACACGAATTACATTACCTAAACTTGTAAGGTCTTGTTTGTATTTTAAATAATTCTGAATGTATTCATGCTGAACTGGGATCATTTTTTCAAATGATGCACTCGGCTTTACCTGAGCAGCATTAAAACCAAGAAAACCCGTCATCAATACAATAATGATAAATACGAATGTCTTATAATTGAACAACTGGTTTTCCAGCCAACGTGTAAACTTTTCCATGTTATTTACCATCTCCTCGTACAGTTTCCGCTAAGGTATTTAACTGCCAACCATCCAAGCTGGAAGTTAAAACATCGGTACCTAATATCTTCACTGCCGTTAAATCTACGCGATATGCTGCGCGTGAAATATTTGCAAATTTTTGCCCATCATAAATCAATTTTAAACCACCAGCGCCAACCAATAATAACTCTTTGTTATTAACCCAGTCCGCAGCAAAAATATGATTAGTAATGCCCGTATCTATACGTTGCCAGCTATCACCAGCGTCTTTTGACGCAAACATATTACCGCGAAGGCCATAACTATAAATAACACTGTCATTACCCTTGATCCCAAACAATGAACCTTGATAATCAATATTCAAACGTTGCCAAGTTTCGCCACCATCAGAAGTACGCATTGCAAAACCTGCTTCACCGACAATAAATAAATTATCACCGGCATCAGCAAAAGCATTTAAATGTAAACCGTCAGGGTTTGGCACATTAAAACCGATGAATTGCCAGCTCACTCCACCATCAACTGTTTTTAACATCGAGCCATACGCACCAATAACAAAACCTAATTGTGGCGTTAAGAAACGTACATCAAAAAAAGCGATTTCAATTCCGCTCTGAGCGGTTAAATCTTCTAGTTTATAACTGGCGTCATCGAGTTGCATTTCTAACTCATCATAACGGTCGCTGTCTTCTTTTGCAGCTGCAAGCGCGGATGTTAATAAGGCGACTTGCTGTTCTAAACTCGTGCGTAATAATTTAGCAAGCTTTAAACCATCAAAATTCTTTACCCAGGTTTTGCCTGAATCGCTACTTTTAAGAATGATACCTTGATGGCCCACAGCCCAAACCGTTTTTTCATCAACGAAGTTAACTGCAGTTATCGTGGCTTGCACAGGAACTTGTGCTTGTTTCCAGTCCTGGTTGGCATATTGACGAGTAAGAATACGACCGTATTCTCCAGCTAGTATTTGCTTATCTTTAAAAGTATCTATATCAAGAAAAACACTTTTGTTGATCACACTACTCATTTCCGCCGCGGTCGTTAAAATATTATTATCAACAAAGCCACCAGCTTGAATACTATTTGATACATCATCGCCGCTATATACAGGTAAACTGCATACATACAAAACAGATAACCATTTTTTTAATTTTATCGGCATTAGTACCATCCTTAGTCCATTAAATTTACTATTTAAAGTAATCCATTAAATTGGTATTGCTATAAAACTGAATTCATTACAATTGAAGTATTCACTCCAATTCTATATACCTAGTATTCTACAAAACACATCAACCAAGAAGGTGACAGAGTGATATCTTTTCGCGCCATCAAATTGTCTTTAAGCGCACATACTATTGAAAACATAACTTACGCAGTTAAGACTTCTCTATAAGCTCCGGGTGAAACGCCTTTCCAACGTTTGAACGCTCGTGAAAAGTTAGCCACATTAGCAAAGCCTAACAAATAGCTTATTTCGCCTAATGATAAATTCTGCTGGTTCAAATACTGCTCAGCCATCGATTCACGGATTGACTCAACCAAGCTTTTATAACTAGTACCTGAATCATTTAATTTGCGTTGTAAACTGCGCAGACTAAAATTCAAATTCCCAGCCACAGCATCAATACTTGGCGCACCAGTTGCCATTAATGCTGAGACTTGCGAGCGTACTTGGCTAACAATATTATTACCATCCAGTCCAGCAAGATATTCATCCGTTGCTTGATAGCTAAGGATCTTCAAATCAGGGGCAAAATTAGGTAATTTAGCTTCTGCAGTACAAGCATCAAAGATAATCATCGAAGAGTCTGCTGAAAACTCTATTTCACAACCAATATATTCTTCGTATTGTTTTCTATGCGTGCATTTTGCTGTGGTATAAAAACGCACAGGGGAGATTCCGGGGTGGGATAAATCACGAGAGATCTTAATAATAGAGAGCAGCATGGTAAGTTCAAGTTGATCGGCTATGTATTTTTCTGAGTTATCACTCTTTAGTGATAACTCAAGGTAATAACTTTCATTATACTGACTTAAACTTAAAGAGCAGGCGCTCGATAAAACGCGTTCATATTGCACGATCCGCGTAAAAGCATCTTTTAACGTTGCCGAAGCCAGAATTGAATAACCCAATGCATGAAACGATGAAGCTACAACACACTGACTAACTCGAATAGGTAATAAAGGATCGTCGGTTAAAATAACCGCTTGTTCGTAAAGTTTATTACACAAACTGAGTGGAACTCGACTACCAACATTAGCGAGTCCATCCAGATCAATTTTAGATTCCTTTAATAATTCAAAGGGCTTAGCACCTTTCCATAGCAATGCTTTATACAGTGCAACAACCCAACCACCAATGACGTCATCATATCCCTTCACAAGCCACTCCCTGCCCCTTGTTTACTTGAGCAGTAAACAAAATCCGCTCATCAAATCTAACACTGATTATTTAGAGTAAATATTTCACATTGGTAACATTTAAGCAACGTGAAACAATCAGAAATAAGATCTAACGACGTATTAAGCCGAGAGTATGATGATGACTTTATAATAAAGCTTCAATTAGGTTTAGGCACAATAAAACTATCCGCCGCTTCAATATCAATAATACCAGAGCGATTAACAGTGATCTTATGACGTTGATAAAACTGCCGTTGTTTACTGTCCTTTAAACCGAGGACGACATTCACTTGATAACGACGCTCAATAGACTCTTTTGCAATTTTACCTTCGGCTTCAGAATAAACAGCACCCTGCCCGCGCTCTAGATAACGAATAAGCGGTCTGAAGTTAAAAAATATCTGTTCTTGAATTCGATCATAACCCGCTTGAAAGCCTTTAGAACTGACTTTGGTATCAAGGCGATAGTGTAATAAAATAGATTCTTGTTTGTTCTGCGGTCGACGGCGGTATAAAACATCCCTTACAGCAGTTGGTAGCTGACTTTGTTTTATGTAATCGAGCCATACTTTTTGGCGACCAATAACCTGCTTATTCGATGTATCCGTTAATGTTCGCGACCATTGAGGTCGACCTTTACGGATGAACTTCCACATAGCGTCTTTGAAATCGTCTTTAAATACTTCTCGAAAACCATAGATAACTGACAAAGAAGCAATCAAAGCATAAGTTAACCCTTTCAATTCCCCCTGAGCAAAAAATATCATACTCAACACTACAACCATTACGATGGCAGTTGCAGTGCCTTTAACTATTTTCTTGAGATGTTTACCAAGTTCTTCCGTTTCTTCTTTAAAAATAACGCCGTGCTCAATCAAACGGCGCAATAAGCGCATTTTATTGGCAATTCGATTCGGATCATCACGGGTTTGCTCTGAGTTATAGCCGTTATCTAGACGGTGCTTACTCTCGCTACGACAAAACCCAATAACTTCCGCGCGTTCATCTAAAAACTCATTATTTTTCTTTCGTTTAGACAGTGCTTTATAGCAACATTGCTCACTAAACCAAGATAAATAGTTATCAACATTACCAAAGAAAGGCTTGAGCTTTTCGTCAGTTGGCGCATTACGACGGTATTTCTTGATGATTGAGCGAGCGACTTCAATCAGTTCAATTAACGCGGCATAAAATAGCGTATCATCGGTTTGTTCTTGAATATTTTTAATATCTTTATCGAAGGCTTTAGCAAATTGATAAGCAAATAAATTAAGGTTAATTCTGTATTCATCTGACGAACGTTTCATTCTGCTTACAAAACGGCTCTGCACAAGCGGAAGATGCAAGCCTTCAGAGTAATATGCTCGTTTACCTAAGATGCCTCGGTAAAAATAATCTTCTTCGGTGAGAGTCTGTGGGCTGATGCCCATTTCATTTGGTAGCAGGAAGTACACATCAATGCGTCGGTAACTTCCTTGAGAAATTAAATGATTTAATTTGAAAGATAATTTGTCTTCTTGCTTTAAAACTATTTTATCCACTCACCCTCCATTTCGCTTTAATCAGCAAGCTATTAATCTAAATAAATTCAAGTATTTGCTAATCACTTTTAGTCAGTAAGGACCCTATGCTTGAATTGGTTTAGTATAGTATGCTTTATTTCTTTAAAATAGAAGTGAGATCTAAATACAGCTCTGGAGTTTGATTCTCTTGCGATGAAAAATAAGGTACTTCGCCTAGCAAGGGCTTACCTAACGCTTCTTTTAAAGTGATTACCATCTCATCATAATTGGCAATGTCCGCACTTAAACTATTTGCGACCCAACCAACCAATCTAGCATTTGAAGAATCGATCGCTTGCGCCGTTAATACCGCATGATTTAAACAGCCAAGTTTGATCCCAACTACTAAAACAACATCCAATTTTTTATCCGCAACCCATGTCGAAAAGTAGCTGGTATTAGTAATTGGTAATTGCCAACCACCCGCGCCTTCGGTAAGTAATAAATCGGGTTGTTTCGCAAGTAATGACTGATAACTTTGATTTATCTTTGTTAAATCGATGATTTCGTTATTATGTTTAGCTGCAATATGCGGTGCAATTGGCGCTTGATAAGCAATAGGATTAACCAAGTCATAATCACAATCAATATTGGCAGTGTCCATCAGAGCTAGCGCATCATTATTGCGTAATCCAGCCTCAGAGACATCGCAACCAGCAGATATAGGTTTAAAGCCAATAGTAGATAAGCCAAGTTTATTAGCATGAGCTAAGATCCCTGCGCTAACTACGGTTTTACCGACATCGGTGTCTGTTCCAGTGACAAAAATCTCGATTATTTTATTCTTCATATTTTTATTTTTCATAGCATTTTATTTCGTATTATACCGTTACAGCCCATTTTTTTTATCAAGCAGTAAGCAATGTTATAGCTAATAGGTAAACCTTGTTGATCTATTAGCGCCTCATAATTAATTTTGAATTGGCGTAATTCAGCACGAGATGTAACGCGTTCAGCCTGACCTTGTACGTGGTTAGCGCCAATACCTTTTAAGCTTTGCACCACCCCTTTCACATCAGGATAATATAAAGTGTGCTGTTGAAATTTAAGTATTTCAACACTCTCATCAGTTACCGATGTAGCCAACTTTATATCAGTTGCTGATAGAAAATCATTAATGTGTTTATCGCTATTAACTTGCGCCCAAGCTTGACTTATTTCAACCAAACTCCCTTCAGCAACCGTTGAAAACAATGCGTAACCACCCGGTTTAATACAACGCATCATTTCTTGTACTGGCACTGCTAGATCATCACACCATTGCAGCGCTAAATTTGAAACAATCAAATCTATACTGTTATTAGAAAATGGCAGCGCTTCAGCATCGAGATTTAACCAAGTATGTGCTTTTTGGGCAGTTCGCGCCTGCTTGAGCATATCGATACTTAAATCCGCTGCTATAACATGACTACTGTAATCAGTTAGCTGCGCTAACATTGCACCACTACCACAGCCTAAATCGACAATATTGGTTAATTTTTTATATTTATCCTTACTCTTAGTTTTAATAAAGTCAGGTAATAAAGACAATAAGTACGTGCTGGTTTGGCGTTGTAAAATAGCATGCTGATCATATGTAGCAGCCGCTTTTCCAAAACTGCGAGCCACAGCTGCTTTATTAATAACTTGCTGACTTTTTTGTTGTTGCATTAAATTATCACGATTCTTTGGTAAGGTATTATTCATATACGCTTCCTCCCACTAATGCCTCTTGTAACGCAGCTAACAATAAATCGACATCAGCCATAGTATGATTAGCACTTAAAGTAATACGTAAACGCGCCGAACCTTTAGGGACAGTCGGTGGGCGAATAGCTTTCACCAAGATCCCACGTTGCAATAGTTTTTCACTCACTGCTAATGCCTGCAGGGCATTGCCAATAATCAATGGTTGAATCGGGGAAAGCGATGGCAACAAGGTGATATTTCGAGCTTGGCATTGATGACGGAAATAATTTATCAAGCTGTTTAGATGCATGAATCGCCATTGCTCTTCAGCCATAACATCCAACGCTTTATCAATACTTACTGCCATCGCAGCTGGCATTGCAGTGGAATAAATATAAGGCTTTGAAAAATTAACTAAATAATCAACCACTGCTTTATCGGCGGCAACGAAAGCACCGGAAACACCAAGCGCTTTACCAAAGGTTGCCATATATAAATCGACATCACTCGCTGCTAAGTTTTGCTGTTTTACACTACCAAGACCTTGCTCGACAACACCAAATCCATGGGCATCATCGATCAATAACCAAGCGTCATGTTGCTTTGCTAAAGCGGCAATAGCAGAAAGATTAGCTTGATCGCCATCCATGCTAAAAACACCTTCTGTAACTAATAAGGCATTTTCATACTCAGAACGATTCGCTAAAATTTGCTGTAAATGAGCTAGGTCATTATGTTTAAAACGTTTCATTGTCGCAGGCGATAAACTGCCAGCTTCCATGAGAGAGGCGTGATTAAGTTTATCTTGAACTAACAAGTCATCTTTACTCAGTAAAGATTTCAGCAATGCTTGATTAGCGCTATAGCCAGAGTTGAATAATAAAGTAGATTCAAACCCAGTTAAGTCTGCTAACTTTTCTTCCAGTTGAGCATGGGCACGACAATACCCAGTGACTAAAGGCGAACCCGCACTGCCAACACCGTATTCATTAGCGCCCGCTTGCCATGCCGCAATTAACTCTGGGTGAGTAGCAAGACCAAGATAATCATTCGATGAAAAATTTAAACCATGCGGACTAACTGCACGAGTGCGTAATAACGCCTGTGCAGCTTGCTCAGTTAACGCTTGTTGAATAAATTCAAATGCCATTAACTTTTACCTTTGCCTTTACTAAAAACGGTCTCAGTATCATTAAGCACTTGCCGCATCGTAGAATAATGGTGGGTTTACTTGATCTGCAATCTCATCTAGTAATTGGCTTGATTGTGCTTCGTCACTGGCTTCTCGCACACGTGCAGGTGTTAAGCCTAACTTTTTAAATAAACGCTTATCACTGTCTTCATCAGGGTTATCAGTCGTCAGTAATTTACAACCATAGAAAATTGAGTTTGCACCAGCCATGAAGCAAAGTGTTTGTGTTTGTTCACTCATACTCTCGCGACCTGCAGATAGACGCACATAAGATTTTGGCATCATAATACGCGCAACGGCGATAGTACGAACAAATTCTAATTCATCCAGGTCTTCAACTTCAGCCAGTGGTGTTCCTGCTACTTTAACCAGCATATTAATTGGCACACTTTCCGGATGTTGTGGCAGAGTCGCTAATGATTTTAATAAACCAATACGATCAAGCTGCTTTTCGCCCATACCAACAATACCGCCCGAGCATACTTTCATGCCCGCTTCACGTACATGACTCAGGGTATCTAAACGGTCTTGATAAGTACGCGTTGTGATAATTTGGTCGTAAAACTCTTCAGAAGTATCAAGGTTATGGTTGTAGTAATCTAAACCAGCATCAGCTAACGAACTCGCTTGTTCAGGCGCTAGCATGCCGAGAGTCATGCATGTTTCAAGCCCCATACTCTTTACGCCTTTCACCATATCGATTAAATAAGGCATGTCGCGTTTGTGTGGATTTTTCCAAGCAGCGCCCATACAAAAACGGCTAGCGCCATTTTCTTTAGCTTCTGCAGCACGCGTTAATACAGTTTCTACCTGCATTAAACGTTCTTTTTCAATGCCTGTGGTATAACGGGCACTCTGCGGGCAATACTTACAATCTTCAGGGCAAGCGCCTGTTTTAATCGATAATAGCGTGCTGATTTGCACTTGGTTTGGATCAAAGTGTTGACGATGTACCGTTTGCGCTTGAAACATTAAATCATTAAATGGTAATTGAAATAATGCTTCTATCTCACTCACTTGCCAATCGTGGCGTACACTTCCCGTCATTGCAGATCCTTAATTTGAATTATATTGAAAACTCGATTAGTCTATCCGCCATCGCCTTAGGGTCAACCTAACAAATCACAAAAAGTTTACAAGAGCTCACATAATGACCACAAGTTCCATGAAGTTCGACCAGCAACATATTTGGCACCCTTACACATCCATGACAAAACCTCTGCCTTGCTATCACGTTGAAAGCGCTAGCGGCGTAAATCTAAAATTAGCCGATGGTACTGAACTCATCGATGGCATGTCTTCATGGTGGGCAACTATCCACGGCTATAATGTCCCAGAGTTGAATCAAGCAATTATCGATCAGAGCCAAAAAATGTCTCATGTTATGTTTGGCGGCATCACTCATACTCCAGCTATCGAATTGAGTAGAAAATTGGTGGATATGACGACTGAAGGTTTGGAGTGCGTATTCTTAGCAGATTCCGGTTCAGTCAGTGTCGAAGTGGCAATGAAAATGGCGATCCAATATTGGCATCATCAGCTCCCGACAAAGAAGAAATTTGTTACGATCAAGAATGGCTATCATGGTGATACCTTTGGCGCGATGTCAGTTTGCGACCCTAATAACGGCATGCATGAACTTTTCACTGGTTTTCTTGCTTCGCAAATCTTTGTTAGTGCACCCCAAATTGGTTTTGATCAAGAATGGCAGCAAGCAGATATCAGCGAACTGGCTGAAACATTAGCGAATCAGCATCAAGAGATTGCAGCATTGATTTTAGAGCCTATCGTACAAGGCGCTGGCGGCATGCGCTTTTATCACCCTGAATATTTACGCCAAGCAAAGCTGCTTTGCGAGCAATTTGATGTGTTATTAATTGCCGATGAAATTGCAACTGGATTTGGTCGTACCGGTAGAATGTTTGCTTGCGAGCATGCCAATATAAGCCCTGATATTATGTGCTTAGGCAAAGGCATTACCGGTGGTTACATGACGTTGGCTGCCACATTGACCAGCCGTAAAGTAGCAGAAACCATCAGTAATGGGCCGAGCGGTGTATTGATGCACGGGCCAACGTTCATGGGCAACCCACTGGCTTGCGCTGTTGCTTGTGCCAGCTTAGATTTATTAGAAACAGCGAACTGGCAACAACAAGTCACTGATATTTCAAAACAACTAAAAAATAATTTACTACCACTAAAACAACATGCAGCTATTGTAGATGCCCGAGTGCTTGGCGCTATTGGCGTCATTGAAACAATTAAATCAATTGATTTAGCGAAAGCTCAAGTATTATTTGTCGAACATGGTGTTTGGATCCGACCATTCGGAAAACTGCTTTACATCATGCCTCCGTACGTTATTTCAACGAAACAATTACAGAAACTATGTGATGTGATCGCTTTAGCGGTATCAGAAGATATTTGGCAATAATAATGATTGAATGTAAGTTAAGCTAATAAGTCATTTGGTTTAACTTGCATTATATGGGATTTAAGCTTTGCTATAAGAGCACCGATAAACAGGGCTTATCTGAGTATTATAAGCTGATGTTAAGCAATCCAACTATGCCTCAATTGTACAATTCAACAATTCAACAATTCAACAATTCAACAATTCAACAATTCAACAATTCAACAATTCAACAATTCAACAACATTGAAAATCAGAGAAAATCAAAAAAAACACATCAAATACCATTAACTTTGCGAATCAATCAAGAATAGTCAGCTGAATTTACTAAATATTAACCAAACGTAATTAATTTTGATGATTTTTACTTGTATACTTGCTTAGCAAAGGTAATATACCTATTTATACAAACACCAAATTACGCTCAGCAAGAGCTTTTTATGCTGGAGAGCAACATTCCTATGACGCATTCGTCAGTTAAAGATATTTTTGCCGGTAACTTCCCGGTAGGCAGTACTGTAACAACTAAAGGTTGGATCCGCACTCGCCGTGATTCTAAAGCAGGTATTTCATTCTTAGCTATCTATGATGGTTCATGCTTCGACCCTATCCAAGCGGTTGTGAATAAAGACCTAGAAAATTACACCAACGACGTATTAAATTTAACCGCAGGTTGCTCAGTTGAAGTAACTGGCGAAGTAGTTGAATCTCCAGGCAAAGGCCAGTCATTTGAAATTCAAGCGACTGCTGTAACTGTACTTGGTTTTGTTGAAGACCCAGACACTTACCCAATGTCAGCTAAACGCCACAGCATCGAGTACTTACGTGAACACGCTCACTTACGTGGCCGTACAAACGTAATGGGCGCTGTAATGCGTGTACGTAACTGCTTATCTCAAGCTATTCACCGTTTTTACCATGAGAATGGTTATAACTGGTTAAGCACGCCGCTTATTACTGGCAGTGACTGTGAGGGTGCAGGTGAAATGTTCCGTGTTAGTACGCTAGACATGAACAACCTACCTCGCACAGAACAAGGTGAAATTGACTACAAAGAAGATTTCTTTGGTAAAGAAACTTTCCTAACAGTATCAGGTCAGCTTAACGCTGAAACTTATGCATCTGCGATTGGTAAAGTTTATACTTTCGGTCCAACTTTCCGTGCTGAAAACTCAAACACAACACGTCATCTTGCAGAATTCTGGATGGTTGAACCTGAAATTGCGTTTGCAGACCTTGATGATGCAGCAAAACTTGCCGAAGACATGCTGAAATATTGCTTCAACGCAGTATTAGAAGAACGCATGGATGACATGAACTTCTTCGCTCAACGTATCAACAAAGACGCAATTTCTCGTCTTGAAGATTTCGTAAGCTCTGACTTTGCGCAAGTGGATTACACTGACGCAATTAAGATTTTAGAAGATTGTGGTAAAGAATTCGAATTCCCTGTTTCTTGGGGCATCGACATGTCTTCTGAGCACGAGCGTTACCTTGCTGAAGAACACTTCAAAGCACCTGTCGTTGTTAAAAACTACCCGAAAGATATTAAATCATTCTACATGCGCATGAATGAAGACGGTAAAACAGTAGCAGCGATGGACGTACTTGCACCAGGTATCGGCGAAATCATTGGTGGTAGCCAACGTGAAGAGCGTTTAGATATGCTTGATAAGCGTATGCTAGAAATGGGCTTAAACAAAGAGGATTACTGGTGGTACCGTGATCTACGTCGTTTCGGCACAGTACCTCACTCAGGTTTTGGTCTAGGTTTTGAGCGTCTAGTTTCTTATGTAACTGGCATGCAAAATATCCGTGACGTAATTCCTTTCCCACGTGCACCTCGCACTGCGGAATTCTAAGTAAACCTATTTATTAGATATTGCTAGAACATGAAAAAAGCCAGTAACTTAAGTTACTGGCTTTTTGTATCTAAGTTCACTGAATATTAAAATAGATTAAAGTAAACTCATCAAATCAGAAGCTTGATTGAATTAGTATTTATCAATAAATTCACTTAATTGCTTCACCAATACTTTGCTTTCTGGTAATTGTTCAAAAATACCAAACACATGCGGCATATTGTGCCAAAGCTGAAGCTTTACATCCACACCTTTAGCTTTCATATACTCAGCTAATCGTGTCGAGTCATCTCGCATAAGTTCACTGCTACTCACGTGGATCATACAAGGTGGGTAACCAGTAAAATCACTAAACAAAGGTGATATTTCTTCATTATGCAGGTCTATATCTCCCTTTACATATAACTGTCGAAAATACAGCATTGCTTCCAGTGAAAACATCACGTCAGAAAAGCGATTTTCTACCGAAGATAGTCCACTCTGGATCATATCAGTTGCTGGCGAAAGCAAGAAACTGCAAACAGGCATAGGCAGATTATGTTTTTTAATCCGCTGCATTAATACTAAGGCAATATTCCCGCCAGCAGAATCGCCACCAAGGATAATATCATTGCCATTAATACCATCTTCAATTAACGACTTATAAAGTTCAAAACAACTCTCTATCGCAGCTGGAAAGGGCTGTTCAGGTGCCAAAGGGTAGTCAGGTGCTATAACATGTAAATCAAGTCGCCCAACTAAACGAGCAAGAAAGCCATTATGCAAAGCTGGTGTTTGAAATACAAACGCACCACCGTGAATATACAGTAAGGTTTTCTTGCTATTGGACCCACGTATTTTAAACTCATCACATAGCATACCACCTCGAATTATACGTGATTGTTCAATCATCGAGCTGATATTAAATGTAAATTTATCAAATACTTTAAGTTTTTTACGAAGTTTTTGAATGTCACTCGCGCTATCAATTACACGCTTAACACTCTGTTTTAGAAAAAGGTTGAGAGCCTTTGCTTGCCAACTTATCAAACGAACCTCTGCTCTTCATTAGGCTAATTATTTAATAGCATAACAAAAAGGATTAGAAGTTTCCCTCTAGCCCTCCAAACTATGCGATTTATCATCGCTTTTATACTGTAATTTAGAACTTAAAGCAGATATTTGTCGACGAAATTAATTACAAGCAATTAAAACCGCCTGATTAGCTGCACTATCGAGAACTTCAGCGCCTAAGATCTGGCAAGCTTCTTCAACATGACGAGAAAGAAAGTCCAGATCCGGCAACTCATTACGGCAGCCTACCAACCCAAAAAATACTTCATCATGATAACTATATAAAGTGATATTCAATGCAGTCCCAGCTGATAGCACAGACACAGGATAGACCTCTTTAAGCTTGGCACCCGCTAAATAGGCTTGTTCTACCTGTCCTTTAACATTAGACACAATAACAGAGCCTAGCGGCGGTAAAAACTTAGAAATACCAAGCCATTCTGAAATCGATGCCGTTGCCTGTAGTAATAAGGAATAGTTAACCACTGATTCGCCCGGTAAACTAAATAGATCTTTTTTTACGCTTAAGGTACGGCGATGTATCACTTCTAAATGCTCAAGCGGGGCTGCATCAATATTTCCAAGCTCAATACCTGTTAAAGCGTTACGCCGGCCATCACCAATACTGACTGGCACCTGAGCCACTAAAGGCTTCTGCAGTAATATGCCCTTGTCTTTCAGGTAACGATTTAGGCCAATATCAACACAGCATAAAATAACATCATTAAGTGTTACGCCAGCGACCTTACTCATTGAACGCATTTGTTCGAATGGTAAACGCCCAAATGAAACAATTCTAGAACGTGTCGCTGGTACAGAAAACGGCGTTCTCGGTGCACAGAATGGTAATGCAGGGCCTTCATCGCGTAAACGTAAAAACTTCATGCCCATGCGAGTGCTGATTTTAAGCATACCCGGAATTGAACGAAGTTGTTTAATACCACGGAAATAAGAAGACAGTGCCGTTTCAACAACCCCTGTGGATTCTTTATAACCAGGTCTAAATGACGGTATTTGCCAGAATGGGCGGTAGTCTACTTGATCAGGACTGCTTTGCAGATAACCTGAAAGCCAGCTATTAGCCATTTGACCATCAGCCATCGCATAATGGATTTTGGTAAAGATAGCAAAACGGCCACCTGATAAGCCTTCGATTAGATATACTTCCCACAGCGGACGAGTACGATCTAAAAGATGTGAATGCAGGCGTTCGACTAAATCACGAAGTTGCTCATCTGTACCATCGCCCGGTAACATAGACATACGAATATGATAATTAAAGTCAAATTTACCGTCGTGGATCCAATAATATAACCCCCCCAAGCTCTTTTTCAACTTAAAATTAAAAGGCGTGGCAACGGCTGGGTCCATAATTAATTTTTGAAATAAATCCCGAGCAAAATTACCATCGTAATTTTCTGGTGGCTCAAAGATTTGTAGCCCTGAAAAGTGTTTGGGACTGGCGTTGTTTTCACTTAATAAAAACGAAGTTTCAACTAATGACAACTGTTCCATAGCGTTTTGACCTTAGTTTCATTTATCTAGATGCGCATACCGATGTTGGTAGCAGCTCATCGAGTGTTTCTTCTATCATTTGCTTTAAAGACACACTCATTGGCAATAATAAGAATCCAAGTTTTAATTTTATTCTTATATTATCGGAATCGGCATGAAGGTAACCTTTGGTTTGAGGGTGTTTGATAAATAATTTATCACCCTGCCACTGCAGCATTAAACTATATTCTTCAGCGATATCAACCATCACTTGATCAGCTAAATCCATGATTTGACTCTGGGGTAAGTTATGATCTCGGATAATTTCGATGCTTGACATTAGATTCTCCACTACAAAAACCTATTACGGTTTTATTACAATTAAGAGATTTTAATGACATAAACTAGAAAGCGCGTACTAAATTACATCCATGTAACAAATATAAACGAAAAATAACTGTTTATTTTATGGCTCTATTACTGAGTCGGTATTAGTTTCTTGCGTATCAGTTAATAGTACCAACCAAAAGCCTGCCGACGTAAATATCGCGTGTTTCCACCAAGACAAACTGGCTTCGTTTATATGAGACAATTGAGAAACAATGGCCCATAAAAATGCTTTTCTTAAGCGGCCTTTGGTTAATTTATTAACTGTTAGTGTAGCGACCAATACGAGTGCACGGCGCAACTGTGGGCTAGATATTTTAACACCACATACTTCATGGACGAAATGTTCACAATTATTATTCAGAAGATGATAACTTTTGGAGTCTAAAATCAGGTTTCGAGCATTTTCGATGATATTATCTGCAGGTAAACTATCAGGCAAAAATCCGTGGTCGATAATGAGTTTATCACTAGAAAAATCAGCCAATGAAACTAACCCACGCCCTTCTCGCGCACGAGAGTTTTCGTATACATTGCCCATGCCATCAGAAATGCCGACATGATGGTAAAGCGGGAATTGTACGCTTAACAAATGGCCTTTAGGGTAAGTTTCGGTATTCATGTTTAGCTAATCCTATTAAAGTACAATGGGCTAAATACCATCAAAGCCTTGAGCTGAGCAGCCCACTGGCATAAACTGCTCTATTTCAGGTACATTCCCACTCGGCGCTAGCGTCCTCGTTGATGACAAGATTGGCGACTTAAGATATAAGTATTCATCGCAATAACAAAAATATCAAGCAATTACTTCTGCTGCACTTGTAAAGCAAATGCTTCTGGTTCTAATTGACTGTAATAACCTTTTTCATAAGCCAGACTGCCCCAAAGTGCATTGGCATTAGCTATTTCAATCATACTTTCAGATACCACTTTTTCAGTCATTTTTTTGGTGTTACTGTCGTAGATAAATCCTATTGGGGGTTTTTCTGGCTGGAAAATAACAACATTATTATTATCCATCCAAGCAAAATTATTATAAAACTGCATCATAGCTCTAAGCTTATCAGTTTTAATAGGTTTGGTGAGATCATGGCCAATCATAGGTGTTTTAGCACTGATCCCCATTAACGATAATAACGTCGGAGCAAGATCCAACTGGCTGACTAAACGAGTATCATGGTCAGCAACAACAATAAATATGGTATCGCCCCAATAATCTGATTTACGTGCCTTTTTGAAAAACTCTCCCAAAGCATAATCGGAATACTTAGCTGCATTTTCTCGCGTTTGCAGTGGTTTATTATAAGGTTCGATTCTGCCCTTAGGGAAGTCATAAGGACTGTGGTTAGATGATGTGAAAACTAAGCTAAAGAACGGTTTCTGCTGTTTATTTAGTTTAGTGAACTGACGATCTGCTTTAATATATAAGTCTTCATCCGATGCCCCCCAAGAGCCTACAAAGTTAGTCTCTTTAAAGGTCGGTAAATCCTGCATATCAACAAAACCATTACCTAGAAAAAATGTTTTCATATTATCAAAATGGCTTTCACCACCATAAACGAATTGGGTATGGTAGCCTCGTTTTTTAAGCAGACTCGCTAATGAGAAAAAAGAAGCCATGTCTTTCGCTTGTCCAGATAAAGGGTGGTGTTCATGACCTATACGGTCGACAACCGCTTCAATCGCAGAGTTGAGTAGCTCAACCATGATTAAAAGCAGCAATGAGATAATGAGTAATAAAGATTCCAGCGCCGGTATGGGTAGTAAAATAGCGATAGGCGTAAGAACAGTTAACATCACAAGTTCTTGCCTAAAAGCAGACTCACAACGCCAAGCTGACTTAATGCCTTGCCACGAATATCCAGTTGCGTGTACAAGGCGAGTTAGCCCGGTATATCCTGGTTTCATTTTCAATCCTTCTCGTTATGTAAAAACGCAAGAAGAGTATCAATGTCAATTACGTCTAAATAATGCAAATCATTGCAAACCCAATGAAACTCACATTACTAGTCGAAATAACTACATTAACGCGCCGTTTATCTTACGAAGTTTTACAAAGCATATAACTGCAAAATAATTAACCAAGATAAGAAAATTCAGATGTGGCATTAATGTAGAAATAAGGTGTTTTTTGAGCTGAGTGGGAATTAGAACTATTTTTGAGGCGGTATTTTCAATACAAACATAAAGCGATTTATAAGCAACACACATGCAGTTCCTTTGTAGTGTGCGCTTTAATGATACTGTTATAGAACGTTTATTATTTAGCTAATAACGTATTTTTTAGCTTGTCTTGCTTCAACAATATATCTTCTTTTTAATTTTTTAGCTGCATCAGGTGTTAGGTCTGAATGAAGTAGCTCTAGGGTACTTTCACCTCGGCTTTTCAAGTAAGCGGCAACTAATGGACGTGTTGGATCTGCGTGAGTTTTTGCCCATTCATAGCTTGTCACGGCATTTGCTGGTGGTGTCTTTTTTGCTGCGATGTAAACACTGCCATCAGGAAAAGATACACGGTAAATACTGATCATTTAATTCTCTCTTAAATCTTATTATCAAAAACTAATCGTTATTACCAATAGTATGACAGCTTTTTAAGTGTTAAACAGAATTTTGTTTAAGGTATTAAGATACAATTTCAAATACAACAAAGCCTCAATCAATTATTAAACTGAATGAGGCTTTAGTGACAATCACCGGCATTAATTCTATAGAGCCATAATTAACGCAGTTGAATTAGATCCGAGCGGCGAGCTCAGCGCCCTGACGGATAGCGCGTTTAGCATCTAATTCGCCAGCTACTTTAGCGCCACCGATCAAATGCGTACTGATATTCTCACTTTCAAGTTCATCAAATAATGCTCTGTAAGGTTCTTGACCCGCGCATAATATAACATTATCTACATCTAAAATTTGCGTTTTACCATCAACGGTAATATGCAAACCTTTATCATCGATAAGGTCATAACTAACGCCTTTCATCATTTCAACATTCTTTTTTTGCAATGTTGCACGATGTACCCAACCACTGGTTTTACCTAAACCAGCTCCGACTTTAGTATCTTTACGCTGCAGTAAGAAAACTTCCCGCGCTGGCGCGGTATTTTCAGCACTCACTAAACCGCCAATGCTGACATTATCTTGGCTCACTCCCCACTCGCTTAGCCACAAGTTAGTATCGGTCGATGGCGATACACCATCTTCAACAAGATATTCAGCTACATCAAAACCAATACCACCAGCACCAATCACCGCAACACGTTTACCAACTTCTTTATGGTCACGCAATACATCGATATAACTCAATACTTTTTCGTGCTCAACGCCCGGGATAGCAGGTGTACGCGGCGAGATCCCCGTAGCAATAACAACATCATCATAGCCTTGTTTAAGCAGCGTTGCTTTGTCAGCTAAAGTGTTTAGTTTTAAGTTAATACCCAGCACGTCGATTTGCTTAGCGTAATAGCGTAACGTTTCGTAAAACTCTTCTTTGCCAGGGATTTGTTTAGCATAATTAAACTGCCCACCAATCTCGTCACGGCTATCGAACAAATCAATTTTATGACCACGTTCAGCAGCATAACAAGAGAATGCTAACCCAGAAGGCCCAGCACCAATAACTGCAATACGTTTTGATTTCACTGCTGTTTCAAACGTGAGTTCAGTTTCAAAACAAGCTTGTGGATTAACCAGACAAGAAGCGCGCTTAGCTTTAAATACATGATCTAAGCAAGCTTGGTTACAGGCGATACAGGTATTAATCTCGGTTGACTTATCCGCAGCTGCTTTGTTAACAAAATTAGGATCAGCAAGCATTGGGCGTGCCATCGACACCATATCAGCTTGACCAGAAGATAAGATTTGCTCCGCAACGTCAGGTGTATTAATACGGTTAGTGGTCACTAAAGGAACACTGACGTGTTCTTTCATTTTTTCAGTTACCCAACTAAATGCGCCTCTTGGAACACTAGTGACAATCGTAGGAATACGCGCTTCATGCCAACCAATACCAGTATTAATAATTGTGACGCCCGCTTTTTCTAAAGCTTGCGCCAGCTCAACAGCTTCTTCAAACGTACTACCGTCTTCAACTAAATCAAGCATCGACAGGCGGAAGATAATGATAAATTCTTTGCCTACTTTTTCACGAATAGATTTTACTATTTCAATCGGTAAACGCATACGATTTTGGTAACTTCCGCCCCACTCATCTTTACGTTGATTACTGCGCTTACAAATAAATTGATTAATTAAATAACCTTCCGAGCCCATTACTTCAACACCATCATAGCCAGCATATTGCGCTAGTTCAGCTGTACGGGCGAAATCGACAATAGTGCCTTTAATAGAACGCTTTGACATTGCTTTTGGGGTAAACGGGTTGATTGGTGCTTTTTTCTTACTCGCACTAACACTAAATGGATGATAAGCGTAACGACCTGCGTGTAAGATCTGCAGCGCAATTTTACCGCCGTTGTCATGTACAGCTTGAGTCACTACTTTATGCTTTTTGGCTTGCCACTGATAAGACAGTTGTGAACCATGTGGCATCAAACGTCCACGTAAATTAGGTGAGATACCACCAGTAACAATTAGGCCAACACCACCCTTTGCTCTTTCCGCATAGAACGCAGCCAATTTATCAAATCCATTTTTTTCTTCTTCTAGGCCAGTATGCATCGAGCCCATTAAGACTCGGTTTTTTAATGTTGTGAAACCAAGATCTAATGGCGCCAACATATTTGGATAGTTGCTTACAGACATAACTCCACTCCCAGTGGTTATACAATTGCTATGTAATTGTTATCGATAGTTGTTATAGGTATTAAATTAGAGTAAATAATTTAAAAGTTCATTTCAAACAGAATCTATAAACAATGTTGTAAATTGAGAACCTTATTCAGTATTTCGCGTCTTTAATAGAGATAAGCGCAATTCGTCTATTATTAATAGCTAAGTTGTTTAGCCTCAAAGGGATAAAATCTTTAATATCCTAAGCAAATATGGCTTAATAACTTTATTCAAGTTTTCTATCGCGTCACAGGACATCTAATAATGGGAAAAATATTCTCGCTACTGAGATTTATACTTACCAAGGTTGGGGGCTTAATTACCTTTACACGTAATTTAATCCTTAACCTCTTCTTCATCTTTTTTATACTTATGATTTACGTTGGCCTTCAGCAACAAGGCGAAGAGCCGACTATTCTGTCGGATAATACCACTCTCTATATGAAGCTTGATGGTGTGCTGGTTGATCAACCAAAACCCGTTGACCCTGTAGACGCTATCGCTAATGAATTGTTAGGCTCAAACCAACAGTTGATCAATGAAATTGCCGTTTCAGATGTCATATATGCATTGCAGCAAGCCCAACGTGACCCAGCCATCTCAGCGTTAACCTTAGATTTAGCATTATTACGTCCGGCAAGCTTATCCAAACTTGGTGATATAGCCACAGCACTAGAGCAATTTAAAACTAGCGGAAAAACGATTTACGCCTTTGGTGATTACTTTAGCCAAGATCAATATTTCCTAGCTTCTTATGCTGATCAGATCATTTTAAATCCTGCCGGTGGTGTATTACTCGAAGGTTATGCAAGTTACAGCTTGTATTTCAAAGAAGCCATTGAGAAATTAGAGTTATCAGCGCATGTATTTCGTGTTGGTACTTATAAATCGTTTGTTGAGCCTTACATTCGCAGCGATATGTCAGCAGCCAGTAAAGAGTCAAAGCTAAACTGGTTAAATCAACTTTGGGATAACTACACTGCCGTCATTGCCAAAAATCGCAGCATTGATACTACTGACGTTACCCCTAAAGCAGATGTTTTCATTCAGCGTTTAAAAGCCGTTAACGGTAATATTGCTAATTATGCACTACAACAAAAATTAGTTGATCAGCTATTAACTCGTGAGCAAACTGAAAACTACTTCGATACCGAGCTAACTGCTGAAGGACAAACTGAAGCAAAATACATCGGCGTAAACGAATATCTTTCACTACAAGCACCACAATACTCAGTTGCCAATTCAGGTGGTAATATTGGTGTTATCTTCGCCAGCGGTCAGATCTTAAACGGTGAACAACCGGCTGGCACGATTGGCGGACGCAGTCTTGCTAAATTACTGTTACGCGCAAAAGATGATGAACAAGTTAAAGCTGTCGTTTTGCGTATCGACAGTCCAGGTGGCAGCGCGTTCGCTTCAGAACAAGTCCGAACTGCATTATTAGAAGTTAAGGCTGCTGGCAAACCCGTCATAGTCTCAATGGGCAGCGTAGCAGCTTCTGGCGGTTACTGGATCGCTTCTGCTGCAGACGAAATCTGGGCACAACCAACTACCATAACAGGTTCAATTGGTATTTTTGGCATGTTCGCTACAACCGAAAAACTGCTAGCTAAACTCGGCGTATACAGCGATGGTGTTGGCACGACAGATTATGCAGGTCTTTCTATAAACCGTAAATTACCCGCACACATGGGCCAAATAATTCAACTTACAGTGGAAAATGGCTATAGCAACTTTCTAAATATTGTTGCAGAAGGTCGTAACATGACGCCTGCTGAAGTAGATAAGATTGCCCAAGGTCGTGTTTGGACTGGTAAAGATGCACTGCGCTTAGGTTTGGTGGATAGCCTTGGTGATCTTAATGCTGCCATTCAATCTGCTGCGGATAAAGCTGGTATTGATAAACAAAATACCATCTTAATTCAAGCACCAAGAAGTGAGCGTGAAAAACTACTGTCATTATTTGCTACGTCAGTGGCAAGTAAAATGTTAGGTCAACTTTCATTAGACCCACAAGGTCAAACCGCGCAGTTACTAATGAGTGTACTTCAACCAATATCAAGTATCTTACGTTATGACGACCCACAAGGTTTGTATGTGCAATGCCTGGTCTGTGATGTAAAATAAGCTGAAATAAGCGAAGTAATGCCAATAAAAACGTCATAATTTAGTCTTAGAAACCTGTTTGTTTAGCTGTTTGGCCTCATCATCAGCTAAGTAAATAGGTTTCTCTATTAGCGTATCATTACCTACTTCCATAAAATCCAGAACATTCCGCAACAATATCATCTAAATAGCTACGTATATGAATCTCTTAGGATTAATCTTTCCCATTAAGCCTCAATGGCGCTATAATCCCCTAAAAATATGCATAGAGAAACTATAATGGCTAAAAAATCAATCTACATCGCTTACACTGGCGGCACCATTGGAATGCAACATTCTGAGCATGGTTATGTACCCATGGCCGGATTTATGACAGATTGTTTAGCCCGACTCCCTGAGTTTCATCGTGAAGAAATGCCAGACTATACAATTCACGAATATTCGCCTCTAATCGATTCTTCAAATATGTCTCCATCTGACTGGCAACAGATCGCTGAAGATATTAAAGATAACTACGATAAATACGACGGTTTTGTCATTCTACATGGTACCGATACCATGGCGTATACTGCATCGGCGTTATCATTCATGTTAGAAGATCTCGCAAAACCAGTGATCGTAACAGGCTCACAAATTCCACTGGCTGAAATTCGCTCAGATGGTCAAAGCAACTTACTGAACTCGCTTTATTTAGCTGCGCACTACCCTGTTCATGAGGTTTGCTTATTTTTTAATAATAAATTGTTGCGTGGCAACAGAACCACTAAAGTTCATGCGGATGGCTTTAGTGCATTTGATACGCCAAATTGTGAGACTTTATTGAAAGTAGGTATCAATATTGAAGTATTACTAGGCGACGTAAAACCTATCGAAAATACGCCAATGACGGTAAGTAATATTACCCCGCAACCTATTGCTATTATTTCTTTATACCCAGGTATTTCGACAGAAGTTATCAGTAATATTTTGCTGCAACCAGTTAAAGCATTACTGTTACTTAGTTATGGTGTGGGTAATGCACCGCAAGACGAGAAACTAATTTCGGCACTAAAAGCGGCTAATGAACGTGATGTGATCGTAGTGAATTTAACGCAATGCGTTAAAGGGAAAGTAAATATGGAAGGTTATGCAACTGGTGATGCACTTGCTCAAATTGGTGTTTTATCTGGATTTGATATGACGACTGAAGCAGCATTAACTAAACTTCACTACCTTCTCAGTAAAAACCTACCGGTATCCGAAATTAAGCAATTAATGAAACAGAGCTTACGTGGTGAGCTAAGCCACTAGTAGCCGTTTTATGCAATGGGCAATGTGATTAAAATCAATTACATTGTTCGATTCCTTTCCAATATTCTATTTTGATGTATGCTATAAATCTCCTATAGTTAGCTATGAGCTTTCTGCCAATAAAAGGAGTTTTATATGTCGGTGTTATTATCACGTTTTGGTCAAAAATTTAGAAACGCACCGCGTTATCAACGTGTATTCGGTTACTTTGTTGCCCTTTATCTCGTCTACGCCCTTTTACTTGGGGTTGTTACACCTTATGTAATCGAGCAGCAAGCACCTACAAAAATATCTCAACTACTTGGTCGCGATAGCCAACTATCTTCAGTATCGATAAATCCGTTTACGCTAAAAGCCACCATTGATGACTTTAATATTGCTGAAACCAGTGGTAAATCATTCCTCTTTTTTGATTCTTTAGTTGTCCAAGTTAACTTTTGGAAAAGCCTATTTAATCTGGCTGTCAATATCGAACAAATAAAACTCAACCAGTTCGCTATTAATATTGAAAAGTTCGATCAGCAAAAGTTTAATTTCAGTGATATTTTAACTCGACTTAAAGAAAATAGTAATAAAAACAATACCAGCCAGCCTGTAACAAGTTCTGAAGAAGAATCAGTGCCACCGTTAATTCAGGTCCGAGTCATCGAGCTAAATAAATCATCTGTTAATTTCTCCGATAAAGTGAGCTCTGCACTGCTGGCTATTCCGGATATCAACTTCTCATTACAGCAATTTAATAACCGCGCATTACTTGCTAATCAAACGGCAGAACAATTTTTCAACCGCTATAGCTTATCATTAACAACTGTTGATAAAAGCATGATTAATACCCAGGGTGAATTTCAAGTGGCACCGCTACAGGTTTCGGGAAAATTAATTGTCAAAGAATTACAGCTGCCAAGCTTGTGGGCATTCGTCGCTAAGCAATTCCAACCCATTTTAAATAGCGGTGTTATCAACGTTGCCAGTAATTACGAGCTCAATACCTTAGCTGAGACGACACAAATAAATACCAATGAGGGTGTTTTTTCACTGCGCGAGCTTAATTTCACCCATTTACAGCAACCGTTAATAAAACTACCACTATTGACTATCACAGGGATCAGTACAGACCTAGCAACTCAGCAAGTAAACATCAATGATATTAGTACTAATGGCCTACTTCTAAATGCCAAAGCCGATAAGCAAGGTGTCGATTTAGCAACTCTGTTTCAGCCTAAATCAGGCGGCAAAGACTCCGGCACTGAAACTGATGTTAAATTAGATAGCGAAACAGTGGCTAAACCTTGGTTAGTTAAGCTAGGTAGTTTCAATCTCAATAATTACGATCTACGTATTAATGAGTCGGTAGTAACGGCAGGAACAGATTGGCAAATTGCGCCACTGAATATAAGCACTGGTCCAGTGAGCAGCGAACTTAAACAGCCAATAGATTTTGATATCGATTTTGCAGTAAATCATAAAGGTAAATTGAGTGCGAAAGGACAAGCACAAGTAGATAAGCAGACTGTGACTTCGCAATTTTCTCTTTCCAAATTACAACTTGCCCAATTTCAACCTTATCTAAAAGACAAACTCAATATTGATATCAAGTCAGGTAACTTAAGTAGTCAAGGGCAAGTGTTTATAAATGGCACTAAACAGCTCACTACAGATATGAACTTAGACTTAGATAACCTTAGCATTCACGATATCACAGCGAACAGTGAACTTGCCAGTTGGGAAAAACTTAGTATAGAAAAACTCCAGTTTAACCAGCATAAAAATAGCTTAAGCATCAGTAAGATCGCGTTAAATAAACCTTACAGCCAATTTATAATTGATAACGAAGGTATTAATAATTTTAGTACTTTAGCTGTCGATAATGGAGAAGATAAAACAGCGAAAGACCATGATGCGTCTGCTGATAAATCAGATAAAAATACAACAGCTCTGCTTGTCGAAATTAATGAAATTCAAGTTAAAGAAGGTAAGTTCGGTTTTAATGATAACAGCATCAAGCCAAGCTATTCAGCCAAAGTAAGTAAACTCAATGCTCAACTTGGTAAGATATCCTCGACAGCAGATAAGAACGCACAGCTAGATATAAAAGCAATTATCAATGATTACGCTCCGATACGTTTAGTGGGTGACGTTAACCCTTTAATCGACAAACCTTATCTTAATCTCAACTTAGCCTTTGATCATTTTGAATTGCCTTCTGTAACACCTTATACCAGCAATAGCGTGGGATTAGATATCGATGAAGGACAGCTTAATCTTGATTTAAATTACCATCTCGAACAAGATCAACTAAAAGGCAGTAACAGTATTTTTGTCGACCAACTAGACACTAGTGATAGTAAAAATAGTGACGCCAGCAGTATACTACCTATTAGCCTTGCGATTCCGCTACTGCAAGATAGCAAAGGTGAAATCAAGCTTGATGTGAAAGTAAGTGGCGATATTAATGACCCTGAATTTAATATCTCAGAGTTAGTCCTTAAAGCTTTAGGCAATATCATTATCAAAGCCGTGACCTCTCCTTTCTCCCTACTCGCGGAATTGGTTGATTCAGATGAAAACTTAGATAAGATTGATTTTATAGCTGGCAGTAGCATTCTAAACAAATCGGAACAGCATAAGCTTGCCAGCCTAGCCAAAGCTCTAACACAGAGACCGCAAATCAAGCTAAACATTAAAGGTAGCTATAATGCAGACTCAGATTGGGCGAGCCTGGCTAACCAAACTGTTAATAAGAAAATAACTCGTTTGAGTAAAACTAATAGCAGCCAACTTACAGCAATAAGCCTGCCTGAATCAGGCTCTGTGATTGATGCGCTATTGGATATTTATAACAATGAGATCAAACTAGACAGTCAAATAATCAGAGAGGAGATTGTTTTAACACACCCAGATTACACAGACAAACAACTCGATAAACTCTGGCATGAACAAGTTTACCAACAATTGAGTAAAGCGCAGGTGATTACTATCAGCGAGCTCAACCGACTCGCAGCTAAGCGCGCTAATGCAGTCAAAGTATATCTACAGACTGAAAATAAAATTGACGCTAATCGGATGTTTGTATTGAGTCATCAAAAAGATGTTTCTGATACTCAAAGCCAAGCTTTATTAACCTTAGTAACTAAATAAATAACTAAGTAACGAATAGATTTACTTACAATAAATTTCAATAACAAAAAGCCAGCTTCATGCTGGCTTCTTACCAACTTAATATAATACTCATTCCGAAAATTCAGTATTTTCTCAACACTGTTTCTTAGAAATAATAAAAACCAGTTAACTGAGCGTACATCTCTTCAGAACGCCAATTCAGATAGCCAACTTCAGAACGAACTGCAAAATCACGATCAGCAGTCCAATGCCAAGTTAAATTTGCCTTAGTGTGAAATTCAACATCACTATCGATAAGATACATATGGTTCAATTGTACACCGATGCGATTTGTTGGGTTTGCTTGCCAAATAGCGCCAGTTTCAATGCCTGCACCGACTTCTAATCCCCGGTAACTAATATCACCGCCAACGAGTTCCCCAGAAAACAAAGCATAGCTATGTAGCTTATTCGCAGCCCCCCATGCCTTACCGTAACCCGTTTGACCAAACCAACGTTGTTCGAGTTTATTGATACCTGGTTGACGGTCCATGCCAACTCTCGCATTCCAAGACCAACTATCAAATACGGTATTATCAACAGGTAGAGATAGAGCATCCATAAGGTATAAGCGCGTTAACTCTACATCGGCGGAATCGTTAATGCGCAACTCAGTATCAAAGAAGCTGATTTGGGCGCCTGGAATAAAGCCACCCGGAGCATCGAATAAATCGTGATAATTCAATCGTCCACTAATACTAATGACATTATCAGCTTTATCTAAGCCAACAAGACCTAATCCTAAACGTGCAGAGCCGTGACCTTGTTCAGGTGAAATAATTGGTTCAGGGATCGGCGTAAATACCGATTTAATACGTAATTGGCTACGAGCGATGAGTATTTTGGTTAATAATGGCGCCATTTTTTCACGTAATAAACGCTCATCATAAAAACGGTAATTCAGCCATTCGTAAGCCATTTCATAGATTTTCACTTTACTATCAATAGTAAAGCTGCCATCTGGAAACTCGCCCAGCATGACAGCTTTACTCGCTGTCAGTTCTTGATCTGTTAATTGCTTAGAATAATGTAACAACCGGGTACCAGAAGAAGGACGATATTCCGGTGTATTAAGTAATCCTACATCGCGTAATACCGCCACAGTATCAGATGGAATAACATGATAATCAAACTGGCTGCTTAGCTCTAAACCTTCACGGGCAACTTGCAATAACGACAGTAATTGATATGAACAATTTTCATCAATGAAGAAATAATCAAACCGTGCATCTTTTAATTCCCATAAATGAATAAGCACGTTATTTACTTCTTTTTCAGTGAGATTGAGCTTATATTCCCACATATCTCTGGATTCTAGGTCACTGTATTCTTTTACTTTTTCATAATACGGCATTAAAGAGTAAGCACCAGGATATTGCCCAGCTAGTCCTTTGAGCGCATAAGTTGCCGCATCATCACTGTTATCTGGTAAAGCCGCGAAGTTCACCGCAAAGGCCACTAAGGCTTTATTTCTGGTTTGATCTTTAGCATCAACACGTAGCAAGGTATGGCCAAACATTGAAGATGGATTGTTCATAAATGCGGTTGGAAATACCAGCGTTAAACCTTGTGGCTGGATTGAATCGCGCCACATTTTCATTTCATCGCAAATAGCGCTCGGCCATTCTTCGCCCAGTTTTTCATTTAACCAGAGAAAACGTGCGGGGAATCGACAGACTAGTTCTTGGTATTCTGATAAACCTTGTTTTCTAAAAGCACTCACAGTCGCAAGCAATTCGGCTAATGGATCCGTTTTCGCTTGTGAGGAAAGAAAGAAGTCAGGCGTGTCGATCTCTGTTTTCCAAGCTGATCGCGTCGCTGCACGATAATGATTGAGCTTCAACCAATAACGATCGAAGGCCAAAGCTTGTAGTTTAGTGTCTGAGGATAATTGCTTGCTTGCCGTTAAATCAGAAGGCACTGGCGTTGCTGCAATAGCTGAGAAAGTGAAAGCGAATAACAAGAAAAATCGTAACATGGTGACCACTAGTTTAATGCTAAAAATACAGCTAACAAAACAACAACGGCCCATTGTGGTGTCACAATGGGCCGTTCATATAGACTAAATGATTAAACTAACTTGTAAGTAGCTAGTTTTTCATCTTGTGCTAGTAATGCATTTAAGTTATCAAATACACCTTGTGCTGTAACATCACCTGACGTGAATACGTCTGAGAAATGTGCTTGAGCGAATGTGTTAAATTCAGCTTGGTCTGCAGAATCTACGCCCCAAACAGCTGCAAGAGTAGAAAGTGTTTCGCCTTCACCTTTAGCGATATCACGAGCAAGATTATCCATGTTGCCATCGATGAATGCAGCTAGTTTAACTTTTGATGTAATAGGCGTATCGCTTTCACAGCCTAATGTACCAAATGTGATACCGAAAGTTTGGTTACCAGATGAACCATTGGTCGTGGATGCCGCAATCTTTGGCACAACACCAGATTGGCCTTCAAATAACATTGAACCGAAACCACAACCAGCGTCATTATCAGCAAGCGCTGAAGCTAATGGCAGAGTAGACAAGATAGCAATAGCTAATAACTTTTTCATTAATCTTCCTTTATTATAATAATGTTACAACTTGTAACGTAAGTTCGCCTATCTAATCATTAAACCTACCTCTAATGCAATAAGGTGCAAGCGATTAAAAAAAATAGAGAGAAGGCTAATAGCTAAACGTGAT
>Ga0209396_1000400_pt1 | contig 52925 bp, 42 predicted proteins | sample GOMGulsemesocosm_6_FD_184638 | JGI IMG/M metagenome (GOLD analysis project Ga0209396, IMG submission 184638) | Methane-oxidizing microbial communities from mesocosms in the Gulf of Mexico - GOM8C Gulf of Mexico (SPAdes) (version 2) | ecosystem: Environmental > Aquatic > Marine > Cold seeps... | reverse complement strand
TACACTTAGAAACTGGACTCTTGCTTGGGTTATTACATTGGCTATTGCATCCTTTGCTCCAAGGTTCATTTGGGATTTTAACACTGTCCTAACAATTATTGCCGTGTTAATAAACGTTGCTGTTGGAATAAAAATGTTGCTCACCAATATAAATCATTTACGCGGTTTAGATGAGATGCAGCAAAAAATACTCTTAGAAGCAATGGCATTAGCCTTAGGCGTTGGTTTAGTTGCAGGTTTAAGCTATGAACTCTTAGAAGATATCAAACTAATTACTTATCAACCCGAAATATCACATGTGATTTTTGTAATAGTAATAACTTACGGACTTGCTGTATTTTCAGGACATAGGAGATATAAATGAAAAACCGCTTAAAGGTACTACGCGCTGAGCGTGATTGGACACAAGCCCAACTTGCGAGTGCTTTAGATGTATCAAGACAAACTATCAATGCCATTGAAAAGGGAAAGTTTGATCCGAGCTTACCGCTAGCATTCAAAGCAGCTAGGCTGTTTAACTTATCCATTGAAGATATTTTTCAGGATGAAGTTGAGGTGGTATGACAACAGTGCTGTGTTAAAAGGCTAATAGCTTTAACACAGCACCAACAATATTTTTGGCTAATAGTTTTTCATACATTTCATTGATAACCATCAAATGAGCCCCCATCTAAAGCACTAGAAATTTCACTATGTAGCTTTATATGCGTTTACTTAAATCAACCATTCACCCTGATATCGTCAACATTTCCGCCAAGAGCTTTAACCGTAAAGCCACTAGAGCTATCGTATTAAATGGCGAAGATATATTATTACTTTATACTAAGCGGTACCACGACTATAGTTTGCCAGGTGGCGGTATTGACGAAGGTGAAAGTAATATTGTTGGTTTAGTCCGCGAGTTAAAAGAAGAGACCGGCGCACATAAAGTACAGAATATTGTAGAGTTTGGATTATATGAGGAATTTAGACCTTGGCATAAAGAAGGTTTTGATATAGTTCATATGCAGTCTTATTGTTATACCTGTACCATAGATGATGAGTTACTTGAACCCGAACTCGAGGCACATGAACTAAGTAATGGCATGCACCCCGTTTGGATGAACATACATCAAGCGATAGCTCACAATGAAGAAACTATCGCCAAGAGTAAGAAAAAAGGCCTGTCGATTGAACGAGAGACCTTCTTACTGAAATTAATTGTCAGTGAATTAGTCAATACCTAGCGTCTCATTTACAGAACTAGTTATTACCAAAAACAACCTCTTGTTGACTATCTAACCAGAGTGGGTGTTTAGCCATCACCTTACTAAACATTGCACTCTGCAAGTAATTATTAAGCCAAGTTCTTACTTTTGGATAAGGTGCTTGCAAATACCATTGCCGTTCGACTCGTGCAAACTGTCGAATAAAAGGTAAAAGTGCAATATCAGCTAAGCTTTCTTTATCAGACATTAAAAAGGCATGTTTTGATAAGCGTTGCTCTAACTGTTGCAGATATTGTTGGCAAGCCATTCTACATTCTTCAATATTATCTTCTTGGTAACGTTTTGCGCATTTGTATTGTTCTAAGCGAACTTTAAACACATTATCAAATTCATTTATCAGTGTCAGCATCTCAAGTAAAGCGCTCTCTTCATAAGAGTGCAATAGATCATTAGGATCACTCTCATGTAAGACCCACAGCATCACCTCAAGGCTTTCTTCAATTACAGTACCGTCTTCTAACACTACTACAGGTACTGTACCTTTTGGCGATGCTTGCATCATCTCTTCGGGTTTATTGCTTAATACCAAGTCACGAAGCAAGACTGTTTGACCCGACTTAAAGATAGCCATTCTCGCGCGCATTGCATAAGGGCAATTTCTTAATGAATATAGTATTGGCAATTTTTTCATTTCAGCCCTGTTTTTATTAGCATTTTCACTCATAACTTTTAAAATCCCGATGATGCATCCTATTTTTCCTGCTTTTGAACTACTTTAACGGTATTCATTGCGCAAATATATGCGTAAAATCCCCCTTTTAAAATTAAACTGCCGTATTAATTGGCTAATATTATATAAATGAGTTGTACAAATGAGTCCTAAAATTGAATTATTAGCCCCAGGCGGTGATATTGATGCGATAAAAGCAGCAATAATTGCTGGCGCAAATGCTGTTTACTGTGGTTTAGATACCTTTAATGCCCGAAACCGCGCAGCTAATATCTCTTTTGATGAGCTTGTTGGCATTATTCGACTTGCACATCAGTATGACAGCCAAATATTCTTAACCTTGAATATTGTTATTTTAGAACGTGAATTTAAGTCGCTTACAAAGTTATTAAGCCGGTTGGCTAATACCAAGCTTGACGGAGTAATCGTGCAAGATTTAGGGTTGTTATATATTCTTAAAAAGCACTTCCCTACTCTTGATGTTCATGCCTCAACGCAATTAACAACGCATAATATTGGCCAAGTACCATTTCTTAAAAAATTAGGTGTTTCTCGGGTCAATTTATCTCGTGAATTAAACTTAAAAGAGATCACCGCAATTACCAAAGTTGCTCATGAGCAAGATATACTTACTGAAGTATTTGTTCACGGCTCTTTATGTGTGGCTTTCTCTGGCTTATGTTATTCGACTTCAGCTAGTGTTGGTAATTCGGGCAATCGCGGCCGTTGTAGCCAAGCATGCCGTGAAGAATATGAAACAACACCTTCAGGCAATAACTTTCCACTAAACCTCAAAGACAACTCAGCATTTTTTGACTTACCTTTATTAATAGAAGCAGGTGTGCATTCTTTCAAAGTTGAAGGCCGTATAAAAGGCGCTAGCTATGTGCATACGGTTATTGATAGCTTCCGCAAACAAATTGATGGCTTCGTTGAAACAGGAGAGTTGCTTGAAGATGGTGAACGTCTCTATAAAGTATTTAACCGTGACTTCTCTAATGCCTTTTTGCGTGGCGACTTAAACCAGTCAATGTTTACAGAAAACCCACGTGATAACTCTAAGTACTACGCTATTGATCAAAGCAACGCTATTTCTGTGGTGCAAATCCATGATGCAGAGCAAAAACTTAAAGATGAAAAACAAGAAATCAATGCCACGGTAGACGATAAAATAAAATACCTTAGCATAGAAAAAACACCGTTAACGCTTACTTTCTCAGGCAAAGTTGGCCAAACATTAACATTAAAAGTAAGTACAAAAGAGCACCCAACTGGGCAACTTTTGTCTAATGTAAAAGGCTCAGAACAGGCCCTTGAAGAAAAAATCTTTGAGTTACACTCTACCAGCTTACTTGTCGAAAGTGGCAAACTAAGTATTGATAAAGAAACTGTTGAAAAGCGCTTTAAAAGTTTCAATAACGCTGAGTTTAACTTAACAGCTATCAATACCCAAGATTTAGACGCTGGCTTAAGTGTGCCTTATAAAGAGTTAACGGCGCTGAAAAATCAAGCTGCTTACTTGCTAAATAACTCAATCGATGTGCTACCTGAAGTAGTACTGCCTAAACTAGTTCGTCACCCTAAAGTAAGCACTACGGGTGAAGAAAACACGCTAAACAATGCCAAGTTATCAATACTGATATGTGATGAAACTGATATTAATTTATCAAATATTACTGATGCTGATATTTACTTCAAGTTACCTGATGCCTATAAGCGCGGTTGTACTAAATATATCGGTTTCTTCAATGATAACCCACAACTTATTCCATGGTTTCCGCCAGTATTGATTGGTAAGGACTATGATGTTGCACTCAACATTTTAGAACAAGTTAAACCTAAGCTCATCGTTACCAATAATACCGGTATCGCCAATAGAGCTTTTGAGTTAGGCATTGAATGGATAGCTGGGCCGTTCTTAAATACCACCAACTCATATGCATTACTCGCAATGAAAGAAGACTTTAACTGTAGTGGTGCCTTTATTTCCAATGAAATAAATCGCCAACAAATGCAAACTATTGCCCGTCCTGAAAACTTTAAAATGCTTTACAGTGTTTATCACCCAATTTTATTAATGACTAGTAGACAATGTTTCTTCCAACAAAGTGTTGGCTGTGAAAAACCACGTATTGATAATGGTTGTATGCTTTCTTGTGACAAATCTACCAGCATCACCAACCTTAAAGGTGATTCTTTTGCCATTGATAAACAAAGAGCTGGTTACCCAAGTATCTTTAATCAAGATCAGTTTTTAAATATGGAAGTGATTAACGAGCTAGCACAGTTATTTGACGGATTTATGATTGATCTAACCAATATTGGTGCTGGCGATAAGAAATCACCAGAGAAAACGGTCTTAATTGAACAGTTTGAGCAGTTACTTAGTAACGACAGTAGTAACTCAACAGGTTTCACTAAAGAGCTATCAAGGGAACAGTTAAATGCACAAGACACACTTAAATCACTGGTTCCAGAATCAACCAATGTGCAATATCATAATGGTTTATAAAAAAAATTGGCACTAGGCGAGTAGCCTTTGCTCATAAAACAAAAAAAGGCCATTAACATTTTTATGTTAATGGCCTTTTCAATAATTTACTCAATAAATCACTTAGTGATTTTCTGAAACCATATTCACTGTATATTTAGGAATATCTACCACTAAATCTTCATTACCAACAATTGATTGGCAACTAAGACGTGATTCAGGTTCTAAACCCCATGCTTTATCAAGCATATCATCTTCTAGTTCATCACCTTCTTCAATAGAGTCGAAACCCTCACGAATAATGACATGACATGTAGTACAAGCACATACTTTTTCACAAGCATGCTCAATACCAATATCATTTCGTAGAGCAACATTAAGTACACTTTCGCCTGTTTCAGCTTCAACAACTGCACCATCTGGGCATAATTCTTCATTGGGTAAAAATATAATTTTTGGCATTTTATCAATTCTCTTTGTAGGCGTGAACTTATTCGCGCTATTATCTTCTTCAATTTAAAGCGAGAATACATTCTCGCCTACAGTTTAAGTTTATCTAAATTTTATCAACTGCTTGGCCAGCAAGTGCTTGGCTAATTGAGCTGTCCATACGGCGTTCAGCAAATACGTCTGTACCCGCATTTATCTTATCAAGTGCATTTTCTATTGCTTTAACATCATCAGCTTGGCTTACTTGAGCAAGTGACTTAATCATGTCTTCTATACTCGCTATTTCGTCACTATTAAGTAAACGACTGTCTGCAACTAGAGCTGCTTGAACTGACTCAATAACACGTGAAGCCTCAACCTGTTGCTCTTTTAACATACGTGCTTGCATATCTTCTGCAGCGTTGCTCATTGAATCCTTTATCATCTGACTGATTTTGCTGTCATCTAAACCAAATGAAGGTTTTACTTCAATACTCGACTCGACACCTGTTGATTTTTCCATAGCAGAAACAGAAAGTAAGCCATCAGCATCAACTTTAAATGTCACACGAATATGTGCAGCACCTGCAGTCATAGCGGGAATACCACGAAGTTCAAAACGCGCTAATGAACGACAATCATCAACTAATTCACGTTCACCTTGCAATACATGAACAGCCATCGCTGTTTGTCCATCTTTGAAGGTCGTAAACTCTTGTGCTTTCGCCACAGGTATTGTGGTATTTCGCGCAATAACTTTCTCAACCAGACCACCCATGGTTTCTAAACCTAGTGATAATGGAGTTACATCAAGCAATAACATATCACTATCAGGCTTATTACCCGCTAAAATATCAGCTTGAATAGCAGCGCCAATGGCAACTACTTTATCAGGATCAATGGAGGTCAATGGCGGTTTGTTAAAGTGCTTCTCAACTTCCGAGCGCACTAAAGGCACACGAGTAGAGCCGCCTACCATAACAACTTCAATGACCTCATCAACAGTGATACTGGCATCTTTTAAGGTACGACGACAGGCACGTAGGGTTTTATTAACTAAAGTACTAATGAGCTCATTAAACTGCTGTTTAGATAGCTTTGTAGTCCAGTCCTTGCCATCAGCTAATGAAAGGGTAATATCTACCTGTTCATTGTCTGTTAATCGCTCTTTTGCGAAACAGGCTTGTTGCATCAATTGGCGTTCTAATGCTGGAGATAGAGGCCTTACGAGATCCGCTTGTTCGACCAAGTAATCAACGAGGACGACATCAAAATCATCACCACCCAATGCAGAATCACCACCGGTAGCTAATACTTCAAATACACCTTTATTTAAACGTAATATTGATATGTCAAAGGTGCCACCACCTAGGTCATAAACTGCGATAACACCTTCTTGACCAGAATCAAGACCATAGGCAACCGCTGCAGCTGTTGGTTCATTTAATAAACGCAGTACATTAACACCAGCAAGTTTTGCGGCATCTTTTGTGCTTTGTCTTTGTGCATCATCAAAATGGGCAGGAACAGTAATCACCACACCTGTTAACTCACCACCTAAGGCTGCTTGTGCACGTGTATTTAACGTCTTTAATATTTCAGCTGAGACTTGCACAGGGTTTACTTTACCCTGACGAGTCACAAATTCAGGATGATTTTCATCACCACAAAAGTCATAAGGCAAGGATGGATATTTACTTTGAATATCAGATAAAGAACGGCCAATTAAGCGCTTCGCTGAAGTAATGGTATTTTGTGCATCATCAATGCTAAATGCTTGAGCCGCCTGCCCTACCAGAACATTGTCTTCTTGATAACTGACAACAGACGGTAAAATATCATTACCTTGGTTATCACTTAAGGTACTTGCGCTGCCGCTTTGTACACTAGCAATTAATGAGTTAGTAGTACCTAAATCGATACCGGCAGCTAATCTGTGTTCATGAGGAACGGTACTTTGACCGGGTTCTGCAATTTGTAATAAAGCCATGTTATAGATTCAAAGTTATGTTTAGGTTGATGTTAGGTGCTGAATAATTATTTACTAAATAAATATTTAGCACCTAGTTATTTATAACTAGCGAACTAGTTTTCAAATAGGCTATCTTCAAGACGATCGACTTCAATATTCAGTTTTTGATAAAACTTTAATTTACGTAAATTATCGCATGCAGCGTCATTTGATGCAGAATTATTTTCACTGATTTGAACTTGCATCGAGGAGGATAGCTGCTGATACTCTGTTGATAGTACTCGTTGTACTTCAAATAAAGCTGCATCAATATCACTAGCAAACTTAACATCTTCTAGCATTTCCCGCAATTCCATTTGACGCATTAAAAAGCTAGTATCACCAAAGGTATTCTGCTCATTTGGCATATCAACACCGCGCTGAATTAATATATATTCAGCACGTTGCAAAGGATTTTTCAAGGTTTGGTAAGCGTCATTAATGTGTGCTGATTTTTGCACAGCAATACGTTGCTCTTGCTCAGAAGCATGGGCAAACTTATCTGGGTGCACCGCTTTTTGCAAAGCTTGATAACTTGATGAAAGGTTTTGTAAATCAATATCGAAAGTGGCTTCAATGTTGAATAGTTGGAAGTAATTCAAAATGAATTTTCTCTAAATATAAAAGTAGCTTAAGGGTTTTCAATAATAAGCTTAATGCTAATAATGCTTTAATCTCGAAGGTACTTGGTTTAAGTACAAGGCGAAAGCGCGGAGTTGACGTTAGTCAATGAGCACTTTCAACACCGTAATTAAATCAAGTAGCAAAGAGATTAAACATTAAACGACTCACCGCATCCGCACTCGCCCTTGGCGTTAGGGTTGGTGAACTTAAAGCCTTCATTCAAACCTTCTTTAATAAAGTCGAGCTCAATACCGTCAAGGTAAACCAAGCTTTTTGCATCAATAATAATATTTACATCATTAATTGAGAACAGCTCATCATCTTCATTCAAATCATCAACAAATTCTAATACATAAGCTAAGCCTGAACAGCCTGTGGTTTTAATACCCAAGCGAAGTCCAAGCCCTTTGCCACGATTTTGCATGAAAGATTGTACCCTTTCAGCTGCTGCAGGCGTCATGGTAACAGACATTGTATTCTCCGTTATTTACCTTGTTTGGTCTTATAATCTTCAATTGCTGCTTTAATAGCATCTTCTGCCAAAATAGAGCAATGAATTTTTACTGGTGGTAATGCTAATTCTTCAGCAATAGCGGTATTTTTAATTTCGCCAGCTTCTTCAATTGATTTACCTTTAACCCACTCAGTTACAAGTGAGCTAGAAGCAATAGCAGAGCCACAACCATAGGTTTTAAACTTAGCATCTTCAATAATGCCGTCGTCAGATATTTTAAGTTGTAACTTCATTACGTCACCACATGCTGGTGCGCCAACCATACCTGTTGCTACTGATGGATCATTCTTATCCATTGAGCCAACGTTACGAGGATTTTCATAATGATCGATTACTTTTTCGCTATAAGCCATGTTACTCTCCAAACTTGTACCAAGTGATTTTCAAATAACTACTTGATACTAAATGTTATATTAAATGATGGACGGTTTTACTAAAAATTACTTATTAAAGTTAAATTTAGTGACCAGCCCATTCAATTGAATCTAGGTCAATACCGTCTTTGAACATTTCCCAAAGCGGTGACATATCACGTAAATGACCAATCGACTTTTTGATTAACTCGATGGCATAGTCAATTTCTTCTTCCGTAGTAAAACGACCAAAGCTAAAGCGAATTGAACTATGTGCCATTTCATCGTTTAAACCTAAAGCACGAAGTACATAAGAAGGCTCTAAACTAGCAGAAGTACATGCACTACCAGAAGATACAGCAAGGTCTTTCAGCGCCATAATTAATGACTCGCCTTCAACAAAGTTGAAGCTTACATTTAAGTTACCAGGGTAACGCTTATCTGCATCACCATTGATGAACACTTGCTCCATAGAGTTTAAGCCAGCCCATAAACGGTCACGCATTGCAGTAACATGAGCAAGATCTTGTTCCATTTCTTCTTTGGCTATACGACAAGCTTCACCCATACCGACTATTTGGTGGGTCGCCAAAGTACCTGAACGCATACCACGTTCATGTCCGCCGCCGTGCATTTGCGCTTCTAAACGTACACGTGGTTTACGGCTAACATACAATGCGCCAATACCTTTTGGTCCATATAGTTTATGCGCAGAGATAGACAATAAGTCTACTTTTAAGGCCTGCATGTCGATGTGAATTTTACCTGCACTTTGCGCGGCATCCACATGGAAAATAATTTTACGTGCACGACACATTTCACCAATTTCAGCAATATCTTGAATAACGCCGATTTCATTGTTCACCTGCATAATACTGACTAAAACAGTATCATCGCGCATGGCATCGTTTAACTTGTTTAAATCAATTAAACCATTTTCTTCAGGATCAAGATAAGTTACTTCGAACCCTTGACGCTCTAGCTCACGACACGTATCTAAAACAGCTTTATGTTCTGTTTTACTGGTAATGATATGTTTGCCTTTTTTACTATAAAACTTAGCCGCACCTTTAATAGCAAGATTGTTTGATTCTGTAGCACCAGAAGTGATGACAATTTCACGAGGGTCAGCGTTAATTAGTTCAGCAATTTGGTTACGTGCAATATCTACAGCTTCTTCTGCTTGCCAACCAAATTTATGTGAACGAGACGCAGGGTTGCCAAAGTGACCTTCATTGGTCATGTATTGCATCATTTTTTCTGCAACACGTTTATCTACCGGTGTTGTAGCTGAGTAATCAAAATATATAGGAAGCTTCATTCGCTTACACTCTCCAGTGGTAATTCTTTAATTCGACGCGATAGGTGATTACCCATCGAGCATTACATTTTTAATGGTATTAATGTTTCTATAGCAATGCTCTTATGAGCATTTATATGAAGTTCATCTTGTCGCTTAGAAACGGTTTGTACATCACGCTTAGCCACTAACTCTGACAAGGTGATATTTTTTAAAAACTCTTCAATCCGTTGACTTAACCCTTCCCATAAAGAATGGGTTAGGCACTGTTCGCCATCTTGGCAATTACCTTTGCCTGAACATTTTGTTGCATCAACGCTTTCATTTACAGCACTTATAACATCTGCTATCGCAATTTGTGCTGAACATTTACCTAAACGATATCCACCACCAGGGCCTCGGACACTTGTCACGAGTCCTTCTTTGCGTAAACGAGAAAAAAGCTGCTCTAAATAAGACAAGGATATACCTTGGCGTTCAGAAATATCAGCCAAAGATACGGGTCCAGACACGGCATGAATGGTAACGTCTAACATGGCAGTAACTGCGTAACGACCTTTAGAGGTAAGTTTCATAATCTGCTCTCAAATACTGAATTGGTGTATTAAAACTATTTAGTAGGACAACTACTCTATGCAATTTCAAAACGCATAAGATTGCTCTATTTAGCAAATGCCGCGCAATTTTACATAACCCTACAGATTAGTCAACTAAATACCCGAGTAATTTACTCAGGTATTGTACACTAAGGGAGACAAAGCGAGAAGTAATAGTTGAGTGTTTTACTCAACTATTATTTTATTTAGAAAGATTATATTTCAGGGTCAAAGCTAGCAACTTTACTTTCTCTGCGATCAGCCGCTGCTTTTTCATCTTCAACAAACTCACCGACTCTTAACTCCGGTAAGTTATTAGAGCAAACGTCTCCACCTAATGTATTAACTTCTTTGCATAAGTCAGTTACTCGAGCATCCATTAAGTGAACATGGTCAAGCAAGCGACCAATTGCTTTGGCAACGGGATCGGGGTTATCTGGTGACACTGCATAAGCATCGAAGCCAAATTTTTGTGCCGCAGCTTGGCGCTGTATACCTTCATCTTGTGTTGTTTTATCAGGAACAATTCGCCCTGGTATGCCTACCGCTGTAGCGTTAGCGGGTAAGTCTTTTACCACAACAGAATTTGAGCCAACTTTTCCGCCTTTACCTATAGTAATAGGACCCAACACCTGTGCACCAGCGCCAATAACTACATTATCTTCTAGCGTTGGATGACGTTTACCTGCCTTCCAACTGGTTCCACCCAATGTGACACCATGATACAAGGTAACATCATTGCCTATTTCAGCGGTTTCACCAATAACAATCCCCATACCGTGATCAATAAACACCCTGCGCCCTAATTTGGCGCCCGGATGAATTTCAATACCGGTTAACCAACGAGAAAACGTTGAAACAACTCGCGCTAAAAGTTTCCAATCAGCACACCAAAATCTATGACTTAATCGATGAATCCAAATAGCATGCATGCCGGGATAATTTAAAATCACCTCTAAATTGGTACGGGCAGCGGGATCTCTATCAAAGACACTATTGATATCTTCTTTGATACGACTAAACATAAATTATTCCTTCTTAATTTCTATTGGCTAACCATATGAGTTAGCGATTACTGGCTATTCTGACTTGTCTTTACTAGACCTTTCCATTGAAGCAAAAATTCCACGCATCATTTTAATTTCTTTAACATCAGGTCGAGCGCGGTTAAATAAACGTCTTAGTTTCGTCATCACTAAGCCTGGATGTTTTTCTACAATAAAGCCTGTCGCTTTTAATGATTTTTCAAAGTGTTCATAAAAACGTTCTGTTTCTTCAACAACAGGATAAAGTTCTTCATCTTCACTTTTTGTTCTAGCAATAAGGTTACCGTTACCAGTACTTCTTTCTTGATAATTTTGGTCATGCGCCAGTAAGTAACTAGTACGTACTTCATAACTTAGTGTTTGCACTGCCATCGCTAAATTTAATGAACTATAATCAGGGTTTGCTGGTATCTGCACATGAAAATGACAAAGCTGTAATTCTTCATTAGTTAAACCGCTGCTTTCTCGGCCAAAAACCAAAGCGACTGGATACTCATCTGCTTCTGCAATCATCTTCTCGCCACAACCTCTTGGCTCTAACATAGGCCAAGGTAAAGTACGTGAACGAGCGCTAGTACCCACAACTAAACCACAGTCTGCAATGGCTTCTTCCAAAGTACTAACAACTTTCGCATTGGCTAATACATCAGTTGCCCCTGCAGCGAGAGCTTGTGCTTGTCCATTTGGCATTTCAATAGGATCAACTAAAACAAGTTGGCTTAGGCCCATTGTTTTCATAGCGCGCGCGGCACTACCAATATTTCGACAATCTGAAGTATTCACTAGAACTATCTTTACGCGATCTAATAGTGAGCTTGTGGTGTTAGCTGATTTAGAATCTGACATTATTTACTCTTCTGTTGGTTGTACGAGGCTAGGATACCAATCGGACTAATTAACTGATCACTTAGCGAGAATTAAAAGGCTTAGAGGCAAGGCATTAATTGAAGAGAATGGCTATTCAGGAGAATAAGCTCCTGCATTCTCTAATAAGCTGCATCCCTGCAGCGTCCTTGTCAAAATTAATAACGCTGCATGTAAGCCTTTGCCTTTTATTAGGTCTCGCCCTTTGGGAACTCGTTAGTAAACTGATAACATCACCAAATGAATGAAATATAGAATAACTATGTTTAACTCATTTTGTTTGTTCTAAGCTCACTAGCGTAGTTCTAAGTTGGTCAGTTAATTAATCCGTCTGGTATTAAACCCATCTAGATGGCCAGTATTCTAGCATAGAAGATTACTGGTGTAGCCAACAAATAGCACGCATATTAGCTATTTTTATCTATGGCAATTTGCTATTAACTAGTCTATTTTCCTCTATTAAAAATAGCATTAGCTTTCTGTTCACAAAACAAACAATAATTTCATTTAGGCTATCGCTAATCATCTTTTTATTTGCTATACTTTGCGCCGCTCAAATTTTCAAGACAATGTTTGCTTGAAAATGTATTGTTCTTTTAAAAATTATTTACAAATAGGTACTCTATTATGCATCCCATGCTAAATATTGCCGTGCGCGCAGCACGTACAGCAGGTAAAGTTATCGTTCGCTCTATGGAGCAACTTGATAAAGTTGAAATTGAATCAAAAGGAACTAACGATTTCGTCACCAGTGTCGATCTTGCCTCTGAAGAAGCAATTATTGAAACTATTCGTAAATCTTATCCTGACCACACAATTGTTGGTGAAGAGTCTGGTGTTTTAAAGGGCAAAGAAGATGACTTTCAGTGGATAATTGACCCACTGGACGGTACAAGCAACTTCATCAAAGGTATCCCACACTTTGCTGTTTCTATCGCTTTAAAAGTTAAAGGCAAATTAGATCAAGCCGTAGTATTTGACCCTATCCGCGGTGAATTATTCACGGCAAGTCGTGGTAAAGGCGCACAACTAAACGGCTTCCGTATCCGCGTCTGTAAAAACAAAGAAATTGCAGGTACTATTTTAGCCACAGGTTTCCCATTCAAGCATAAGCAACACACTACTGCTTATATGGCAATGTTCAGTTCATTATTTCAAAAAACATCAGATATGCGTCGTGGCGGTTGTCCAGCACTTGATCTTGCCTATGTAGCAGCAGGACGTGTTGATGGTTTCTTCGAAATAGGTTTAAAACCATGGAATACTTCTGCTGGTGAATTATTAGTGATTGAAGCCGGTGGTTTAGTTACTGACTTTACTGGTGGCCACAACCATACGCAGTCAGGTAACATAGTTGCCGCAAATACGCGTATATTAAAAGACGTATTAAAAGAAATTCGTCCACATCTAGGTGACGCACTTAGCAAATAATTTTTGCCGAGGCATGCACACTTTGATTAAAGCGCCACTGTTATCTTTGTTAAGAAGATAACAGTGGCGCTTTTTTTGCTTTAAACTAAGTAAATACTATTAACGCATTATGTTAAGAGAGCTTATGGAAATTATAAATAGCACAAAACAAGCATTTATTGCTGGAGAGGTTGCCCTGGTAGGCGCTGGTCCTGGCGATCCTGATTTACTGACCATACAAGCTTATAGGTTCATCAAACAAGCCGAAGTCGTCATATATGATCGCTTAGTTAGCAAAGAAATCATGGCATTGTTACCTAGAGACTGCTTGCAGATATATGTTGGAAAAAAACAGGCAGATCATAGAGTTCCACAAGATGGAATCAACCAGTTATTGGTTGATAACGCTTCATTAGGTAAAAAAGTAGTACGCTTAAAAGGTGGCGACCCTTTTGTTTTTGGTCGTGGCTCTGAAGAGGCGCAATTTATATTAGCCCATGGTATTTCTTGTCATATCGTTCCCGGCATGACCGCAGCTTCAGCATGTACTAGTTATGCGGGCATCCCATTAACTCATCGACAAGTTGCTAGAAGTTGCACCTTCATTACTGGTAACGTGCAAGATAATGGTGCATTAGACTTACCCTGGCAGACTTTAAACGATAAAGAGCAGACGGTTGTTTTCTACATGGGCATAAAAAGTTTACCAATAATAACTCAACAATTGATAAAAGCAGGCCGAGATGAAAAAACACCGGCGGCATTAATTAGAAAAGGTAGTCACCAAGATCAACAAGTGATTAGAGGATGTTTAAAAGACTTAACTGAACTCGTTGCTGTGCATAATATTAAGCCACCTAGCTTGATAGTTATTGGCGATGTTGTAGATACTTTTTCAAGTGAGCGACTTACTAACCTTGGTTATTTAAGCGCTGACAAAACAACCTAATAAAAATAAGACAGGTTTGTCAGGCAAGGTTCGCCTTCCTGGCTAGTTTAAGTAAGCCTAAAAATGAATTGCCCTAATTTATTTTGCTAATAATTTTATTAATTTTTTTCCTAAACTCTGGTTTGGCCACAATCGAGTTTATTATCATAAAGTCAGTATTTTGGATATTCTTTTGAGTGTAATAAAACTCAACTTTACCTAATGATTCAAAGCTGACTTCATCAAAGGCTGGTACTTCACTTAAACCGTTAAAGGCAACAAGGTCACCTAAACGACAGGCAAGATAACAAAGTAATAGATGACGTAAATGTTCATCTGATAATGGGCTACTCGCCATTGTATCTGTTAATGGCAATATACTATGTTCAATGCCAGACTCAATTGAGAAGGGTAATTGCCACTGCTGGGCAAGGTGTTTACCAATGATGGCAGTATTAATTCCTAGGGACTCTTGAAATATTTTGGTACGTTCAAATAAAGTAAAATCATCGAGATAAAAAGTTGCTAACTTTGGCTTATACGAAAGCAATGCTAAATCACCTAAATAGGTAAGCAAACAACGTGTAGCTAGTTCCGCAGGATCCTTCTCTCCTATCTCTTTGGCAAAGAAAAAGCAAAAAGCACTCGCCAAATAACTTGCTTTCCATAATTTGTGATAAGCTTCATTTTGCTTGTTATCAGTAAACTTCATTCCTTGCTGCATGGAACATTGCAAAGCAATACTTTTAACCTTTCCAACCCCCATATAAATAATCGCATGGTTGATATTAGTAATAGGTTGTTTGAGTGCAAATAAAGGTGAGTTCACCGCATTGAGGATTTTTGCCGTTATTTCTGCATCTGTCTTAATAAGCTCAAATAGCTCATTTGGTTCAAAAGTCCTTTGCGTCAACGGGATCAATAACGGGTGTGGCTTTTTAAAGGATTGGCTAATTTCTGAAATAATTTGTAGTTGTTGACTAGTTAGTTTCTCTGAGGTGAGCACTTTAAAGGCTAAAAATTCTGGGGATATTTCAACAACATCTTTGTTTGTTTTTGACTCTACTTTTACTGGCTCACTATTATCATCAATAAATGCTCGGTTAATAGCCTTTGACTGGAACGTTTTTGTTCGTTTCCCCCCCTCTGCGGCATTATGTTTCTTAACTAAAGTTGAGTATTGGTGCTTTGAAGCGCTACTTTTACTGTACCTACTAAAGAAATAACTCACTACAGCTAACAAAATTAATATAGAAATATTAAACAACATTGATAATTCCCTGACTTCTTGACTTACTGCAAATAAATTTTATACATATATAAGTGTTTATTCGCGACATAATACATACCTGTAACTGCCTATAACCGAGTAAGCCAATACTCATTTTCAATGAAAGATAAGTATTGGCTATTAATCTTTAGTTATTTTTTTGAAGGTCTAGGTCTACGAGGTTTAGGACCTGTTCCATCGTATTCTGGCTTTTTACGTCGTGAGGAATCATTGCTCGATTTTGCTTTATTTCTAGAGGTATTGTTACCGTTAGCATTACCACCAGAACGTTGGCCATCTTTATGTTCAACTCGACCACGTCCTGAATTTTGACTTGGTTTAGACTTTGGCGGTCTCCCCTGTTTTAAAGGTTTGATAGCACGTGATTCACCTAATTCATTGGCAGGTATAAACTGCTCAATCACTTTTCGCTCAATGTGCTGCTGAATTACATGTTCAATGCCCCACAATAAATCTAACTCATCGGCACAAACGAGAGACAGTGCTTGTCCGGTGTTACCTGCACGAGCTGTTCTACCAATGCGGTGAACATAATCCTCTGGTACATTAGGTAGGTCGAAATTAACAACTTGTGGTAACAAATCAATATCAATACCACGTGCTGCAATATCAGTTGCTACTAATATTTTCACTGAACCATCTTTAAAAGCAGCAAGCGCTTTAGTACGTGCACCTTGGCTTTTATTACCATGGATAGCCGCCGCAGTTAAACCTTCAGCTTCAAGATGCTTGGTTAGCTTATTAGCACCATGTTTAGTCTTAGTAAACACGAGCACTTGTTGCCAGCTATTTTCTTTTATTAAATGCGTTAATACGGCAGGTTTACGTTTTTTATCAACGGCAGTTAACCATTGGGTCACTTTTTCAGCGGTACTATTTTCTGCATCCACTGAAATCTCTAATGGCTTATTCACTAAACCTTTCGCTAAAGCGCGGATTTCAGGGGAAAAGGTTGCCGAGAACAATAAGTTTTGACGGTCTTTTGGTAACACTGCAATAAGTTTTTTAATATCACGAATAAAGCCCATATCCAACATACGATCGGCTTCATCAAGAATAAATACTTCTAATTGACTAAATTTTACTGCTCTTTGATTGTATAAATCGAGTAAACGTCCTGGTGTTGCCACTAGTACATCTACACCTTGGCGAAGTCTCGTTATTTGGGGATTAATTTTAACACCACCAAAAACGACCATAGAATGAAGGTTTAAATACTTACCGTACACCTCGATGCTTTCGCTGATTTGCGCGGCTAACTCGCGAGTAGGAGTAAGTATTAGTGCTCTAACATTATTGGATGAGACTTTGTTACCTTTACTTTCACTAAGGCGCTGTAGTAGCGGTAAAGTAAAACCGGCAGTCTTACCAGTACCCGTTTGTGCTGCGGCCATCACATCACGTCCAGAAATAACCGCTGGAATAGCTTGGGCTTGAATAGGAGAAGGTGTTTCATAGCCCTTATCACGTACTGCTTTAAGTAATGCTTCTGATAAGCCTAAATCAGTAAATTTGGTTGGGGTATCACTCATAAATAATCTCTTTTAAAAATATCAAGCAAATACTGACAGCTGTTATTGGTAATGATGACAGTATGAATGGGCGGCAGCATACAGCAAGCCTCACTTTAGTGCAATTTATACCAGCTACATTAATTAAGTGATCTATTTTATACGTAGAAAAAAGTGATAAGTACAAGGCATTTATTTAATTAACTAGTTGTTCTAGTTATTAAATAAATAACGTCGTAATTATTAATTTTAGTAAGTAGAAATGATCACTTAGTTTGTGTGTCTGGTATTAATGCCCTAAAAACAAAAAACCGAGTAACTTTCGTTACTCGGTTTTTAGTTGTGCTTTATACCTTAATACCTAAGGCATCAGTGCTTCTTGATCTTCACCTTCTTTTTCAATCACTTCAGGTATCAAATCTTCTCTTGATATACCTAATGATAATGCCACTAAACTAGCCACATAAATTGAAGAATAAGTACCAACAAAAACACCAAATAATAATGCTGTAGCAAAACCGTGAATTAGTGCGCCACCTTTAAAGAACAAGGCTGCTAATACTAACAAGGTCGTTATTGAGGTAATAAAAGTACGGCTTAATGTTTGTGTCAAAGAAATGTTGATCACGTCTTCAGCATCAGTATTTCGAATTTTTCTAAAATTCTCGCGAATACGATCCGAGACAACAATAGTATCGTTAAGTGAATAACCAATAACCGCCAAGATAGCTGCTAAAACAGTTAAATCGAACTCTAGTTGTAATACTGAGAACAAACCTAGAGTTAATAACACATCGTGAAATAGTGCCACAACTGAGCCAACGGCAAAGCGCCATTCAAAACGAAAGGCAACATAAACTAGGATACAAATCAGTGCTGTTAGCATTGCTAAACCGCCCTGCTCTGCTAGTTCATCACCAACACTTGCACCAACGAATTCAATGCGGCGCATATCAACAGTTTGACCAGTACCGCTTTGTAAAATTGCAAGTACTTCATTGCCTAACATCTCGGCTTTAACGTCATCACGTAAACCTAAACGAATAACAACATCACGGCTACTACCATAAAATTGTACTTTGGCATCAGCAAAGCCATTAGACTTCATCACATCACGTAATTTTTCTAGATCAGCGGGTTGCTGAAAGCCAACTTCAATCAAAGTTCCGCCAGTAAAATCTAAACCAAAGTTTAGTTTGTTGGTAGCTAGTGAAGCGATTGAGGCAATCATGAGTAACGCACTAAATACTAGGGCTATCTTACGATAGCTCATAAAGGCGACGGTTTCTTTTAAACGTAAAATTTGCATAATTTATAAATCCCAGCCCTGACTATATCGGAAGCTTATCAAGGCGTTTTCCACCCCAAATAGCATTAACTACGGCGCGAGTACCAACAACCGAAGTAAACATTGAAGTAATGATACCGATAGATAAAGTTATCGCAAAACCTTTCACCGGTCCGGTACCAATCGCAAATAAAATCAGTGCAGCAATTAACGTAGTAATGTTTGCATCAATAATGGTTGAAAATGCGGCATCATAACCTTGGTGTATTGCTTGCTGGATTGTCTTACCTTCACGTATTTCTTCACGAATTCGCTCAAAAATAAGCACGTTAGCATCAACAGCCATACCAACAGTTAAGACGATACCCGCCATACCAGGTAATGTTAACGTAGCACCAGGAATCATCGACATAACACCAACAATCAAGACTAAGTTAGCACCTAATGCAAGGTTAGCAACAACACCAAAGGCGCGATAGTAAACCATCATAAAGATGAATACTAAACCAAAGCCCATTAAGATAGCTTGAAAACCAAGTTGTACATTTTCAGCGCCTAATGTTGGGCCAACTGTACGCTCTTCTACAATGGCAATTGGTGCAATCAAAGCACCTGCACGTAATAACAAAGCAAGGTTATGTGCTTCAGCTGCACTGCCAGCACCAGTAATGCGGAAAGATTTACCTAAGCGTGATTGAATAGTGGCAACAGAAATTATCTCTTGTACTTTTTCAAAAACCATATTGCCTTCAGCATCACGTTTATCGGTAGGTTTATACTCAATAAATACCGTTGCCATTGGTTTGCCAATATTACTTTTGGTGCCGTTAGACATTTTTGAACCACCAGCACTATCCAATGAGATATTTACTTGTGGACGTGAATATTCATCAAAGCCTGATTTAGCATCGGTGATATGATCACCTGTTAACATCACACGTTTTTTCAATAAGCTCGGTCTACCGTCTTTATCTCTCAATAAAATAGCATTTGCGGGTACACGACCGTTTAGCGCATTAGATAAATCACCTTCTGTATCAACTAAACGAAATTCGATAGTCGCAGTGGCATTAAGAATTTCTTTTGCTTTAGCGGTATCTTGAACACCAGGTAACTCAATAACAATATGTTTTTTACCTTGGCGCTGCACTAGTGGCTCAGCAACACCTAATTCGTTAACTCGGTTACGAATAATGGTGATGTTTTGCTGAAGTGCATATTCACGAATTTCTTTCAACTTAGCTTCTGTCATTTTTGCTGTAAGCGTTAAGGTATCGTCATCCGTTTTTAGCAATAAATCACGGTAACGTTTTTTCAGTAATGATTGTGCTGCATCTAAGTCTTCAACTTTACGGAAGATAACAACAATGCCATTACTTGCTTCTTTAACACTGCGGTAGCGGATTTTTTCATTGCGTAAGTCACCACGAAAATCACTCACCATACCTGTTTTAGCTTTGTTGATGGCTTCTTTCATGTTTACTTCCATCAAGAAGCTGACACCACCACTTAAGTCTAAGCCTAACTTCATTGGCGTTCCGCCAATAGCCGCTAACCAGTCAGGTGTGTTAGGCGTTAAGTTCAAAGCAACTGAAAACTGTTTCCCTAAATTATCATCTAACACATCACGTGCTTTAAGCTGATCTTCAGTATTTTTAAAACGTGTTAAAATTTGACCTTTTTCTAAAGCGATACTATCAAAAGTCAGATTATTCTTTTCTAATTGAGCCTTGATTGTATCAAGGGTTGCAGCATCAGCTTCAACGCCACGTAATCCTGACACTTGCACAGCTGGCGATTCACCAAATAAGTTTGGTGTGGCATAGAGCGCACCGAAAGCGACAATCATTGCCACCATCAGGGTTTTCCATAAGGGGTATTTGTTTAACACAATGTGTCCTTTTTTGAGAGCTGTTGTATTTGCCGCTCTATTTTTATAATTACGGCGTTGAATGTGCTCATTGACATGGGTCAACTCCGCGCTTTCGCCTTGTACTTATGTCAATAAATCACAAATAAGAGATCTACTAATTTTCATTATACTCTTTATAGGATTTAGCTTTCCCAGTATTCACTGTAGTACTTAAGCTCAAAGTCAATTAATGCAGTAGCAAAAAGGAAACACGGAGTTGACAAATGTCAATGAGTATTCCCGATGCCGCTAGTGTATTAAGTGGCAATGAGATTGAGTGCTACAAAGACTTCATTGTGCCTTTTGGAAGAACTGCGTTTATAGCGCCTTTCTGTACTGTAACTTCAGTACCTTCGCTAATGCTAACAACGATAAAGTCTTTTTCATCAGAAACTTTAACGATTTTGCCAACAATGCCGCCTTGCGTTAACACTTCATCGCCTTTTGCTAAAGAAGACATTAAACCTTTGTGATCTTTTACACGTTTAGCTTGTGGACGGTAGATCATGAAATAAAATACTAAACCGAAAACGGCTAACATAATGATCATTTCCATACCGCCGCCTGCTGGTGCTGCTCCGCCTGCTGCATGGGCCTGACTAATAAATAAACTCATAACTTTACTTCCTTACTTCTTATTTTTAATAGTGAGTAGCTGTGAATTTTATTGCGCTAGCGTTTAATTTCGGTGTCAAAAGTACTCATTGACTAACGTCAACTCCGTGCCTTTTCCTTGAAATTAAGCTCAATCGCTGCAAACTTCCCAACTACTGGATTTTTAAATACTTCAATTGCTCGCTAAAATAGGCGAACTTTAAATCTTTAACGCTAAACTTGTTTACTACCTTCTGCTAATGGCGGTACCGGTAAACCACGTAGAGCATAAAATTCTTCAACAAAGGCGTCTAATCTACCTTGCTCTATCGCTGCACGCAAACCTTGCATCACTTTTTGATAAAAATGCAGGTTATGCAGGGTATTTAATTGCGAACCTAAGATCTCTTTACACTTATCTAAATGATGTAAATATGCACGTGAATAGTTTTTACAGGTATAACAATCACACGTTTCATCCAATGGTCCTGTATCTGTTTTATGAGCAGCATTTCGAATCTTGATGACACCCGTATTAACAAATAAATGACCGTTACGGGCATTACGTGTTGGCATTACGCAGTCAAACATATCAATACCACGACGTACACCTTCAACCAAATCTTCTGGCTTACCAACTCCCATTAGATATCGGGGCTTATCTTGAGGTATCAAGGGCGCTGTATGATCTAATATACGGATCATATCTTCTTTAGGCTCACCTACCGATAAACCGCCAATCGCGTAACCATCAAAGCCAATAGATTCTAAACCAGCAACAGACACTTCACGCAAGTCTTCATACATGCCGCCTTGTATTATGCCAAATAATGCATTCGGGCTATCACCGTGGGCATCTTTTGAACGTTGGGCCCAACGAAGCGATAGCTCCATTGAGTCTTTTGATTCTGTATGGCTTGCTGGGTATGGCGTACATTCATCAAATATCATCACAACATCAGAGTTTAGACTACGCTGTACTTCCATTGAACGCTCAGGTGTAAGCATAATTTTTTCACCATTTACAGGCGAACTAAAACGAACCCCTTCTTCGGTAATTTTACGCATTTTTCCTAAACTGAAAACTTGGAAGCCACCTGAGTCAGTTAAAATTGGTCTATCCCAATTCATATACTCGTGTAAACCACCATGCTGTTCAATAATGTCAGTACCTGGACGTAACATTAAATGAAAGGTATTGCCTAAAATGATATGTGCGCCCGTTGCCTCAACCTCTTCAGTTTTCATACCTTTAACGGTACCGTAAGTACCAACTGGCATAAATGCTGGCGTTTCAACTACACCACGGTCAAAAGTTAAACGGCCACGACGGGCTTTGCCGTCAGTGGTAATTAGCTCATATTTCATTTTGTTTTTAACTGCTTCTTTCATTGCTTTTCTCTCTCACCCACTAGCAAAACAGGCCGGCGGTGTTTGGTTTAAAATAAGGTTTAAAAATTATTTATTGCTGCAGCTCATTAACTCCAGCTTAAATTTATAACATCGATAACGTATATTATTTAATTAACGATTATTTACTTTTTCTTAGTTAGAAACATCGCATCGCCATAACTAAAAAATCGGTATTCTTTATCTATCGCGTGTTGATACGCTTTCATTATATTTTCGTAGCCAGAAAATGCGCTTACTAACATTAGTAAGGTCGACTCTGATAAATGAAAGTTAGTCACTAAGGCATCGATTACTCTAAAGTCACTGCCAGGGGTAATAAAAATATCTGTATCACCATAAAAAGCACTTAACGCCTCGCCTTTTTCTGTCGCAGCTTTAGCTGCACTCTCTAAAGAACGTACTGAGGTTGTGCCAACGGCAACCACTCTGCCGCCAGCAGCTTTAGTTTTTGCTATTTGAGCAACCACTTCATCAGACACTTCTACATATTCAGCGTGCATAACATGGTCAGCTATTTCGTCCACTTTTACCGGTTGAAAAGTACCTGCGCCAACATGCAAGGTAACAAAGGCTAGTTCAACACCTTTAGCTTTAATTTTTTCTAACAATGGCTCATCAAAATGCAAGCCTGCCGTAGGCGCGGCAACAGCGCCAGGCTTTTCATTATAAACCGTTTGATAACGCTCTTTATCGCTGTCTTCATCTGGACGGTCAATGTAAGGCGGCAATGGCATATGGCCTATTTGCTCCAATACATCTAAAACAGATACATCATCAGCAAACTTTAATTCAAAGAGAGCACCATGACGGGCAACCATAGTGGCTTTGATTGTATTTTCTTCATCGTCATTGCCAAGGAAGAGCTCATTACCCACTTTAGGTGATTTACTGGCTCGAATATGAGCAAGCGCGGTATGTTGGTCAACGATTCGTTCGACCAAGACTTCAATTTTTCCGCCACTGGCTTTTTGACCAAACATTCTTGCTGGAATAACACGGGTATTATTAAAAACTAATAAATCACCGGCATTTAATTGCTCAACAATATCAGTAAAAACACCATCAGTGATGGTGCCGGAATTACCATTTAAGGCCATTAATCGACTGGCGCTGCGCTCAGCTTTGGGATAGCGAGCGATAAGCGCTTCGGGTAAGTCGAATGAGAAGTCTGAAACACGCATGATATGGACTAATTTACTTAATTTTAAAAAGGCGTAATTTTAGAGCTGCACGCCTCTGATAGCAAGTTAATTCATCGTTTTTGCCATCTCGCACTAATAAAGAATCAGCAAGATTGGGCTAAAGCAACATTATTGCTCGTGATAGCCAGTATTTACTAAATTAATCTCTACCTGTGAACTTTTAGTGTATGTTGGTAAATCAACAGATATTGCCGCTAAAATAACTAAAAGAGTTAATTGCCTTATGAAGAATGAGCTTGCTTTTACCATCGCCAATACCATTATTAATGGCTTTGAACGCCACATCGCCCTTTTCATAGACATCACCCAATCAGCTCGAGAGCGTTTTCAACAATGCCAATGGAACGAAGTACATAGATCAGCTCGAGCAAGGACTAACTTTTATGACGAGCGGGTAACAGAAACTTTCAATTCGATTAAAAATGATTTCAACATTAATACCCTTGACGATCACTTATGGCAACAAGTTAAAACAGTCTATTCCGACTTACTCACTAACAATAAGCAACCAGAGCTCGCTGAAACCTTTTATAACTCAGTTTTTTGTCACTTATTTGAGCGCAAGTATTATCACAACGATTACATCTTTGTTGAAAGTACCGCCCATCGTTTAGATAATAAAGCCGTACCTGAAATATATACCAGCTACAAGCCAGCAGAGCTCGGCCTAAAGCAGACTATCTGCGATATTATGAATAGCCATAGAACCACTATCCCATTTGAGGATCTTGATCGAGATGTTGATGCTTTGATCAGTGCTTTTAAACGTAAAGCTCATAAAACCCGAGTAAAATTAGAAGACTTACAGTTTGATATTCTTAACTTCACTTTTTATCGCAATAAGGGTGCTTACTTGATTGGCCGAGTTTTATCGCCAGCAGGAGAAACCCCTTTTATTGTCGCGGTACTAAACAATGAAAAAGGCGGCTTATATATAGACGCCCTACTGACTACTAGCGAAAATATGGCAGTAGTCTTTGGTTTCGCCCGTGCTTACTTCTTTGTTGATTGTGAACACCCTTATGCCTTGGTTAACTTCCTTCAAGGTTTAATGCCGCATAAAACTAAGGCTGATTTATATTCTGCTATAGGTTTTCATAAACAAGGAAAGACTCAGTTTTATCGAGATTTTCTCAACCACTTAGACAGCAGTGATGATCAATTTGAATTAGCTGCTGGCATCAAAGGCATGGTGATGTCGGTATTTACACTGCCCTCTTATCCTTATGTATTTAAAATAATTAAAGATAAGTTCTCACCCAGTAAAAACATGACCAAAAAAGATGTTAAGGGTAAGTATCGTTTAGTTAAACTACACGACAGGGTTGGTCGTATGGCTGATACCATGGAATACTCTGAAGTGGCCTTTCCTAAATCGCGTTTTAACGATGAACTTTTAGCCGAACTACAAAAAGTAGCCTCTTCAATTATTCGCTATGAAGGCGAAGGTGAGGACGAGCTACTCATTATTAAGCATTTATATATTGAGCGCCGCATGGTACCACTCAATTTATACTTAATGGATGCACTAAAAAATAAAGCACAAGATGAAATAAATAACGCTATGTTTGGCTATGGAGAAGCGATTAAGCAACTTATCTCAGCGGATATTTTTCCTGGCGATATGTTACTGAAGAACTTTGGTGTCACTCGTCATGGCCGAGTTATCTTTTATGATTATGATGAAATCACCTATATGAATCAGGTGAATTTTCGAATAAAACCTAAAGCGGTTACAGAAGAGCAGATGTACGCGTCTGAACCTTGGTATAGTGTCATGCCTGGTGATATGTTCCCTGAGGAAATAGCAACTTTTGCCCTAGCAAACCCAAGCTACTTAAAAGCATTTAAGATACATCATCAAGATTTATTAACGGCGGCTTATTGGCAAAAATGCCAACAAGATGTTGCTAATGGTATTTATAAAGATGTCTTCCCATACCCTGAAAAATACCGCTTATGTAATACAACAAGTGAAACCAACACTTAGGTAAGACAGAAACTGAACTAAACTGGCTGTTTTACTGTCACTTTGATGATAAATCAGCCAAACAGTCATAAGTTAGTAAAAAAATAGCATTTGCCCCTTTACCTTTGTCCCCGCATCAGTATAATTCGAATCTGTTGCAGGGGTGTAGTTCCAATTGGTAGAACAGCGGTCTCCAAAACCGATGGTTGGGAGTTCGAGTCTCTCCACCCCTGCCATTTTCTCTTCTTAGTATTCTGAATATATTTCTAGTAAAAACCTTAAAGATATCAAGTTCTCGCCTAAAAAGACAATAACTATCTGCTTTTCGTCAGAGATTAATTCTGTCATTATATTATCTGAAATCTAAGCATAATGAGTCATTACTGATGAGTATTACCCAAGGTCAATTTGAGCAACTCACCGAAATGGGCATCAGCCTTTGGCAGAGCCGATCTCGTGATAAAAAAAGTGATACTGTTGTTACTCAGTCGCTGAGCTATCTTGATATTGACTTTGCAGCGCTGACTAGCCAGCAATTATTCACTGATATTTTACTCGCAATGGAATTAACCATTGGGGAAGTTAGTCACCAAGGTGATCATTTAGATTTAGGTCTTTTTAACTGGTATTTTTCTGCCAACGAACCAACCGAACAAATGCAATGGCAAGGTCAACAGCTGTTCACCCCATCAATCGCCAATATTTCAAAATCACCTGCGCTTAAAAAGCAATTGTGGCACTTACTAGGTAAACAAGCACAATGAGTAAAGATACTAAGAACAATAGCTTTATCGAAATAACCCCTGGCGATGTTAAAGGTTTAATGGCTATTGAATGTGCTTGTCACTCTCACCCATGGAGTGAAAAAACCTTTACAAGTTGTCTTGGTGGTCGCTATTTTGGTGAGATGTTTGGAACAAACCAACAACAAGTGGTGCAAGCTGATACCGCTATTGGCTTTTATATTGGCGAATATGTTGCTGGTGAAGCAACACTTATGGATATTTGTGTGCTACCAAGTGAGCAAGGCAAGGGTTATGGTAAAGTAATATTTAATCAATTTTTAGCGCAAGCTAAAAAACTCGGCGCAGCAAAAATATTTCTAGAAGTTCGTGCGAAGAATATCGCCGCACAAATGCTTTATATGAATGCCGGCTTTATCGAGATAGACCGCCGAACTGGTTATTACCCAAGTAGCTCAGGTTTTGGCTATGAAGATGCTATTGTTATGTCACTCACTTGCTAACAAATAAATGAGCCTTTAGCGCAGAAACACTTAGTACAATAGCAATAACAAATTAACCTCCTCATTAACAAATCACAACACTTCAATACGCAAAGTGACTAGTTAATCCCACCTTTTTGATTAGAATACTTACTAATATTATTAAGCTAATTTCTAACAAGTGACTATCAAGTCAAATAGGGAGTGCAAATGTTTACTAAAATAACGCCAACAGCAGATAGTCAGTTATCTAATGAAGATGTCGCAAACCTGATTGTGGGTGATGCATTAGATAAACTTAGCAAGTTAACTAGTTTAAATCAGAAAGAAGCTTTTGCGCTTTTAGTTAATCAAGTTAACCTAAACACTGATGATGTTGGCCTTAAACAGACAACTAAAATACAAACTCCGCTGTTAGAGCAGAATGAGTCTCTGTTTATTTCAAATTTATTTAATCAAAGCTCATAACTGATAAACTTAATGCTTCATTATTAAGTTTATCTAGCTGTAGGTAGCTTAATCTGCCCTGCTGTCTCCATAAATGAACAGCTAAATTATCAATTAATATCTTCCTCCTCACTAAGTTGACATTTTTGCTTCACCTCACGGTGGTACTGCTATCATCAGCAATATGAAAACTTCCCCCTTTATAAGCTCGGTTTTTCCATTTTTATTCTCATTTAATGGTACAATGCGCGCAATTTTCTACTTTTTAAGAAAAGCATAGTTAAATCGTAGCTTTTCTACAATTACACAACAGGTAATTTGCATGTCTGTACAGCAAGAGCAAGTCGATTTACGTCGCACCTTTGCTATCATTTCGCATCCGGATGCGGGTAAAACCACGATCACCGAAAAAGTACTTTTATTTGGTCAAGCTTTACAAAAAGCAGGTACGGTAAAAGGCAAAAAATCAGGTCAACACGCTAAGTCTGACTGGATGGAAATGGAAAAAGAGCGTGGTATATCAATTACCACCTCAGTAATGCAATTCCCTTATAATAACTGTTTGGTAAACTTGCTTGATACTCCTGGCCATGAAGATTTCTCAGAAGATACTTACCGTACTCTGACCGCTGTAGATTCATGTTTAATGGTCATTGACGTTGCTAAAGGTGTTGAAGCACGTACCGTTAAGTTAATGGAAGTTACTCGTCTGCGCGATACGCCAATTATCACCTTTATGAACAAAATGGATCGTGACGTTCGTGACCCAATGGAAGTCATGGATGAAGTTGAAGAAGTATTAAAAATAAAGTGTGCACCTATTACTTGGCCAATTGGCATGGGTAAAGAGTTTAAAGGTGTTTATAACCTAGTAACCAATGAAACCTTTTTATATCAATCTGGCTTAGGCCATATGATCCAAGAAGTACGCATCATAAAAGGCTTAGACAATCCTGAGCTTGATGAAGCTGTTGGCAGTTATGCTGATGACCTACGTGAAGAGCTTGAGCTTGTTCAAGGTGCTTCTCACGACTTTAATTTAGAAGAGTTTTTAGCGGGTGAATTAACACCCGTGTTTTTTGGAACTGCGCTAGGTAATTTTGGTGTGGATCATATGCTTGATGGTCTAACCAAATGGGCACCTAAACCATTACCACGTAAAACAGATTTACGTGAAGTCGTTGCCACTGAAGAGAAATTCTCTGGTTTTGTTTTTAAAATCCAAGCCAACATGGATCCTAAACATCGTGACCGTATAGCTTTTATGCGTATTTGCTCAGGCAAATATGAAAAAGGCATGAAGATGAAGCAAGTACGTATCAATAAAGATGTCAAAATTGCCGATGCGGTAACCTTTATGGCTGGCGACAGATCAAATGTTGAAGAAGCATACGCTGGTGACATTATTGGTTTACACAACCATGGTAGCATTCAAATAGGTGACAGTTTTACTTCTGGTGAAATGATGAAGTTTAGTGGTATTCCAAACTTCGCACCAGAAATGTTCCGTCGTATTCGTCTTCGCGATCCATTAAAAGCCAAGCAATTACAAAAAGGCTTGATTCAGTTATCTGAAGAAGGTGCTGTACAAGTCTTTAGGCCTTTCATCAATAACGATATGATTGTTGGTGCGGTTGGTGTATTGCAGTTTGAAGTGGTTGTACAACGCCTGAAAACAGAATATAAAGTAGATGCCATTTATGAAGCTATCAGTGTAGCAACAGCGCGCTGGTGCACTTGTGATGATGAACGCACTTTAGAGCAATTTAAGAAGAAAGCCGGTGATTACTTGGCGCTAGATGGTGGTAATAACTTAACGTATATCGCGCCAACGATGGTTAATTTATCACTATCGCAAGAGCGTCATCCAGAGATTGAATTCCACTCGACCCGTGAACACTAGTTTGGCTTCCTAGTTTGTTATTTTACCGCGTTGCTCAATCTTTTTTATTCAGTCATTTAGTGTACTAAGCTCCTTTATAAAAATGACCAAGCGCCTTGTAAAAGTAAACAAACTACTTTGCCAAACCCGAGTAAATTAAGAATAATTAAAGCTATTTTTGATAGTAATAAATCAAAAATAAAATAAATAAAATTGACTCTGCGCTATAGCTGCTTTTTCAAAGAGCTCCAAACGAGTAAAGAGTGGCTGAAGACAATAAAAGCGATTTTCATAAGCATGGATGCTTATGTTAAGCCCCATGGATGGGTCTACGCGTATCGCTTGTTTGTCTCTGTCACTCTTAAATTAGCAGGGTAAAATCAGCAAAGAGAATGAGACAACGAAATGAATATTAAAGATATTTTAAGTGAAAAAGTCAGTAATGCAATGACGGCTGCAGGATTACCTGAAGGTACTAACCCAGCGTTAAGTTTATCAAACCGTCCAAACTTTGGTGATTATCAAGCCAATGGCGTCATGGGTGCAGCGAAAAAGCTTAAAACTAACCCACGCGAGTTAGCCACTAAAGTTGTTGAGAACTTAGACCTAGACGGCATAGCAAGCAAAGTTGAGCTAGCTGGCCCTGGTTTTATTAATATTCATTTAGATGAAAGCTGGTTAGCTGCACAGCTTAATACCGTTGCTCAAGATGACTTCATTGGCGTTAGCCAACGTGGTGTTAATACGGGTGATGAACAGCAAACTGTCGTGGTGGATTACTCAGCTCCTAACCTTGCTAAAGAAATGCATGTTGGACATTTGCGTTCGACCATTATTGGTGATGCTGTTGTTCGCGCACTAGAGTTTCGTGGTGATAAAGTAATTCGTCAAAACCACATGGGCGATTGGGGCACACAGTTTGGTATGTTAATCGCGCATTTAAGCGATAAACTTGCCAGTGATGAAGTGGCTGAAACCGCTCTTGCTGATTTAGAAAACTTTTATCGTGAAGCTAAAGTTCGCTTTGATAATGAAGAAGGCTTTGCCGATAGAGCTCGTGCTGATGTTGTTAAACTTCAAAGTGGCGATGCTGATTGTGCCAAGTTATGGCAGCAGTTTATTGATATTTCAATCACGCACAGTGAAGAAATTTACGATAAATTAAATGTATCATTAAAGCGCTCAGACATTATGGGCGAAAGTGCTTATAACGGCGATCTATCTAGCATTGTTGATGAATTAATGGCGAATAATATCGCTGAAGAAAGCCAAGGTGCTAAAGTTGTCTTTATTAATGAAATGGCCAATAAAGACGGTGAAGCGCCGGTATTTATCATACAAAAATCAGGTGGTGGCTTCTTATACGCGACTACTGACTTATCAGCTTGTCGTTACCGCAGTGAAAAGTTAGCCGCTAATCGCATCATCATATTTACTGATGCTCGCCAAGCGCTTCATTTTAAACAAGTTGAAATTGTAGCTCGTAAAGCTGATTTATTACCGACAAATGTCGGTTACCAGCATTGTCCATTTGGCATGATGATGGGTGATGATGGTAAACCATTTAAAACCCGTACTGGTGGTACCATTAAACTTGCAGAGTTACTTGATGAAGCAGTGGTTCGTGCCAGTGCATTAATCAAAGAGAAAAACCCTGAGATTAATGATGCCGATTTAGCCGAGATTTCAAAGAAAGTAGGTATTGGCGCTGTTAAGTTTGCCGATTTATCTAAGAACCGTACCAGTGATTACATCTTTAACTGGAAAACGATGTTGAGCTTTGAAGGCGCTACCGCACCTTACTTACAATACGCTTACTCACGAATTCAAAGTATCTTTACTAAGGCTGAGAGTAAGGCTGAGATTACAGCTGCTGAGAATAATGCCGCGATTAACATTATCGAGCCACAAGAAAAAGCCTTAGCATTAAAGTTATTACAACTTGAAGATGTTGTTGATGCGGTTATTAGCGAATGTACACCTAACTTGTTATGTAACTACCTTTACGAATTAGCCAGCCTTTACATGAGTTTTTATGAAGCCTGCCCTATCCTTAAAGAAGGCATCAGTGAAGAAGTGAAAGCATCACGTTTAGCCTTGTGTAAAGTTATAGCCGATACCTTAAAACAAGGGTTGGATATATTGGGCATCGAAGTTATGGATCGCATGTAACGATCTAAATTTAACCCTAGTTAACGCAATTGATTCGTCAAAGGTACTCACTGACTAACGTCAGCTCCGTGCATTTTCCTTTCACTTGCACTAACTAGGAATAAATTAACACTGTAGATTATGCTTATATTCTGTGAGTTCAAAAAGAGTAAGCTTCATAATCAGGATGATTATGCAGAGCGTCCATGGACGGATTTACAGCGTCTTACTTGTTTGAATCACAGTGTATAAGCTGTGACACATGATAAAGTAAAACTATTCTCAACCAAATTTGATCGAAGAGGTGATGATGCAGTTTACCGATAGCCATTGCCACCTTGATAATAAAGCCTTCAAAGAACAGCTACCTAGTTTATTAACACAATGTGCTAAGTTAGCTATCAACCGTATAATCATTCCCTCAATTTCCCCCGGAAATTTTGATAAGGTGCTCGATTTAACCAAGCATTATCATAATACGCCTATTAAACTTTACCCTTGCCTAGGCATTCATCCTTGGTTTTTAGCAGGGTTAAATGACTCACACCTAGAGCAGCTTTCAGTAGAGGTTAGCCAAAATAGAGATAACATTATTGCCATAGGTGAAATCGGCATAGATGGTGCAAATATCAAACGCCATGATGAACCAGAAAAAGAATTACTCAAACAACAGCACTTCTTTGATTTTCAACTTAATCTTGCCAAACAACAGAGCTTGCCCGTAATAGTGCATCATAGGCAATCTCACCACTATATAGTGCCCTTATTAAAAAAATATAAACTAGCTCAAGCTGGGATTATCCATGGTTTCTCTGGTAGCTATCAACAAGCAAAGGATTACTTAGATTTAGGCTTTAAACTCGGCATTGGCAGCACTATCACCTACTCTCGAGCAAAGAAGACCATCAATACCGTTAAGCGTTTGCCACTTGAAAGTTTAGTCTTAGAAACTGATGCGCCATCAATGCCGCTAAGTATTGAGGTAATGGCCCCTAAGGTCATAACCCCTGAGTTAATGATATCTGAAACTAATAACTCTGAATCAACAGGTAAAGAAGTACTTACTCAAGAAATATCCCCAAACAACTCGCCTATCAATCTAATCAAGATTTTTGAAATATTGACCATGATTAGATCAGAGAGTGCTAAACAAATTGCTAGTCAGCTTGAGACGAATATCGAGAAAACGTTCTTTAACTAAATAACCTAAACTGTTGTTTTTACTTAAATATCAAGTACTCATTATCCAGAGTTCAGGTTAATTACATTGAGTAGAAAGAATAAAGTACTAGTTAAACCCTATTATTTACTATTTTTCAGCGGTACTACCTATATTGCTTGTATTAACGGTATTAACTTTATCATTTAAGCGATAGCCACGACGGCTAAAGCGGTTCAAGCCTCGAGTCAGTAAAAATCCAACTAAACCTGCCAATAATAGCATTAACCTCAGTAGTGATTGTTGCTCTTCATTTGATTTTTCTAGGATAGCTGTTAAATAAGACTGCTCGATAGTAAAGCGCAAATAGCCATGAAGTTTATAACTACTGGTATCGATATACCGAATTTCTTCAACAAATGGCGTTAAGGTATCCGTTAACTTTCGCTGGTGAGGAGATATGCCATACAGATCATTAATACTCTTAGCTTTAGGGCTACTCAGTTCATTCCCATCAGCGTCTTTATCTATTGAAACACTCGACACCAATAACATGCCCGTTACGTCATACAAATGTGCTTGCTTAACAAAGTTTACCTGTGACAATCCATCTAAGTAGTGCTGTAAGACAACTTTCTGCTCGAGTTTATTTTTATATTTTTGCTCAAGTAACACAGCTACGCCAGCAATGGCTTGTTGCAACTGTCGCTTAGCAATGAAGTTAAAGTGCTCTGTTAAGTTATTCCTATTTTTCAAAGCGGTAGACTGTAATACAGTCATCAGTACTATGATAAGCAAAATTGCACTAACTAATTGCAGAATTTTATTATAAATTGATGATAGTTTAGGGTATAAAGACTGTTCGGCTTGCTTCATAAAAACACAGGAGACTATTTTAGCGCATGAATAGTCTCACTATAGTTAGATTATTAACTGATGTGAAGTTTATTATTTACATACCCTAGAGAGTTAACGTGTCTTCTATCGCAAATATATTATCCCAGTCGCTTGAACAATATTTAGTATCTAAATCCAGCAACGAACAATTACCGCTTGCCTTTAGCTTATCAGAGCAGGAAATTACGCTTGGTCAAAGTAAGCTTTTGATAGATGCTGAACAAGCACCAATTGAACTGGTGGTTTTTCAACAACTCACTTTGGCACAGCTATTATCATTACAAACTGAGGTTCAGCTTGAGATAACTGCATTAACTGCCGTTAATCATCGTAATAATCAAACAAGCTGTAGGTTTCAAGTCACCTGTGTTGATTTTATCAAAGCACGTAAAGCGTTAGCTGAATTTACCCTAACCAATAATATTGAAGCGGCGTTATTAAGCCATGTTCCGACATTAAGTGAGCCTGGCTTGTTAGTAATGGATATGGACTCAACCACGATAGAAATTGAATGTATTGATGAAATAGCAAAGCTTGCTGGCGTTGGTGAAGAAGTTGCAGAAGTAACTGAGCGCGCAATGTTAGGTGAATTAGATTTTGCCCAAAGCTTACACCAACGTGTAGCAACATTAGCTAACTCACCAGAAACAATATTAAGTGATGTGGCAAAAGACATCCCGTTAATGGCTGGATTAAAGCCGCTTATCGAAGAGCTTAAAAAACACAACTGGCGTATCGCTATTGCTTCTGGCGGCTTTACTTATTTTGCCGACCACCTAAAAGACAGTCTGAATTTAGATGCAGCTTTTGCTAATACCCTTGAAATTATTGATGGCAAGCTTACAGGAAAGGTTTTAGGTAGTGTCGTAGATGCGCAAGTAAAAGCAGATTCTTTGGCTATTTTAAGTAAAGAGTACCAAATTCCACAGCAGCAAACGGTTGCTATGGGTGATGGTGCTAATGACTTAGTAATGATGGCTGCAGCAAGTTTTGGCGTTGCTTTTCATGCTAAGCCTATCGTATTAGCGCAAGCTGATAGCAGTATCAATGTGCAAGGGTTAGATTGTTTATTACATTGGTTAAGGTAAAGATGCAATTTATCACTTACCATAACCTTCAATAATGTCTGAATGAAAAAGCCGAAACTTAACCTGATAAAGGTAATAAGTTTCGGCTTTTTTGATTTGTTCGCTAAATTTTAGCAAACACTAATTAATATTTGTTAGTGCTCGAAAGAATATCTTAATAACGTTTCTTGTGTTGCATCCACTAACTGCACTAGTCCCGCAACGCTGTAAATTTCTTGTTCAAGCTGTTTTCCTCGATGAATAGCATAAGAGCCAATGTAGGCTAACTCTGGATTTAAATGTTCCATATTGGCCCCATCACTGCGTGACAACAATAATTTCAAACTGTAGAAGCTACCTTGTTTCAAAGCGTTCTTAATAAAGAATCTTTTGATTTCAGGGGTATTTAATTCGCTTTCTAACTTAATAACAACGGACTTTTCAATGTCTGTAATATTTGGGTTTATAGCAATGTATATCAATTCATCAACAGATATATCACTGGCTAAAAGCTTTTTCATTTGTAAATCGAGTAAATTACTCACCTGCAAATTCCCCAGTAATGGGTAGAGATTATAATAACCATGACGATCACTTAATCGTAACATAGCAGATAGTAGGTTTGTTTTACTTTGATAGGCATGTTGTCCAACAACAAGTGCTTCAACTTTATAGCGACTACCACTCGATTGCACCATCGCTGTAGGTATTGCCATATTTACACTGTATAAGGTTCTTAAAGCACCAGATAAACCAGGCGTTAACATGGCGTATTCATCTGGGGTAAGTTTTGTTTTGTTTTTATCGATTAACAATTTAAAGAATGACCGCCCTATGTGTTGGTGCTCTTTAACCGACACACGCAGGTTCACTGTCGTTTTATCCTTACTGATCCTCATCACTTTATAGGGTAACTGATTCAGATCGAACACTGAGGTTATCTTTTGCAATTTAGGAAAGCTTAGATAAACAATATCACCTTTTGATAAAAGAGCTGGCTCTTCCAAGTCAATTTTCAAACCAGAGACTGAAAAGTCAGCTGACTGCCCCGACCATCTTGACGATTGACAGTCAATAATCGCAGGGGTTTTATATTTAAACCGTACTTCTTGACGTTGATGACCATAACTAATCGTTATTTCATCCATCTGGTTTTGCTGAGTATTATGTTTATGACCGAAGTTTTTTAGTCGCTCAAGATCAATACCTTCAAAACCGATCGCTTTATATTCATTTACAGCACAGCGACTGGTGAGATCTGTTGCTGTGACAAAACAAGGTAATTGAGCAAGAATATCATTTACTTCCCCAGAGGGCGGAGGGTTTAAATAGCTTTGTTGTTTGTTCATCGCCGTAGAGATAGTAAAAGGTGAATATGCTTGTGTAGCACTTATTTTCTGTGACTTCAGAGCTGTTATTGCAAAGGTACTTTTACTAGCAGCAAAAGCTAAAAATTGATAAAAAAAGGCTTTATCGTCTTTAAGCTGTTGTTCATCGACACTGTAAAAAAACTTATGCCCTTTATGTTTATGAATAAAGCTAAAGACTAATAAGCTTTTATCTTGCTGGGGTATAGCCTGTAAACGTTCAAACCGATCGGGATTAATGAGGAAGTGCAATGTCGATTGTTTTTTATCATCTTGCCAATACTGATATACCCGTTGATTATTTTTCGTAGTAAGTGCATATCGAGGAGAAATATTCGATTCTCCATCAGCACTGTACATAAAAATGGGTAGCTCATTAAGTTTAACTAATGCAAACTGCTCAAAACTTCTCGCCTGCAATGCCGATAAACTATTATCTAAGTTAATTTTATAACGACGTTTATTACCTTGAATATACCCAGATAAAAAACGTTCAAAGCCATCATTTTCCGGAACATTAATACGCTGACAGCCAATAATCTGGGTGCCTAAATCGCGTACCACGTTTTTTATTTCAAATGAAAAGAGTACTTCTTTATTAAATTGGAATTCTTGTTCTAAGCCAGTAAAGGCAATGGTTACCTGGTCACCTTTTAAAAGAGCTATTTCATTAATCAGCTTAAATTTTACGCCCTTCACACTTAGATCAATAGTACTTGTTTCCACCAGATGCCTTTTATCTAACGTGAGAGCAATAGGAATAACGAAGTTCATTCTTTCTTCAGTGCGGTTAGGATAGTTTGATAAAAGCTGCAACTTAGCAGGATACTGCAGTTTTTCAGCAACTGATTTTTTACTTTTACTGCTTCTCTCAACTGGGTTAGTGGAATTCGTAGTGGCGCTCTGTTCTTTTTGGTAAATATTCCGAAAGCTATTTTTAGCATCTTTAACCGCTTCATAAACACCAAAAGTATAGTCGCCGTAAATAGTGACATTATTTTTAAAAGCAGCAATGGCGACCTCATCTAAAAAATGAGATTGGCCTTGATAGTCAAATAACTGACATTCACCATCAACCAAGCCCCTCAAATCAATAGCACGGGTACAAGTACTTGCTAAGCGCTTTAATTCCATTTTCAATAAAAACTTCTCAGTTTTTGTGAGCTGGCCTGTAGCTATATTATAAACAGTTTCAAAGTCACTTTTATTCACCAAGCCTCTAAACTGGTTTATCAATTGAGTATATTTACTAAAATCTTTATTCATATCATTAATTTATTATCAATTTATCGAAATAGGAATTCTTACGGCAATGTACTCACTGGTATCAAGGAGCACTCCCAACATAAACTTTAACTTAGACAATAAAAAGCAAAGTCATTATAATTTAACCGAATTAATATAAAACAGCCAAGCAATTTCTATGCCTCTCAATGAGGTAATCCATTTAGAACATTCATTTTGTCACCACATATGTTTGTCTTAAAGCCAGTAATTTAATAAATTAACCGTTTAATGGTCGTTAATTATTGTAATCATTTTCTCGTGTAAAGGTAGGTAGCATCTAGATGGCAAAAGCAGCGAAAATCGAATTTGTATGCACTGATTGTGGTATGAACTTCACCCAATGGCAAGGACAATGCCGATGTGGGGCATGGAATACCCTAGTTGAAATGAAAATACCTAAGGCTTCAACTAAGGGAGCAGGTAGCCGAGTAACAAATACAGCAGGTTATGCTGGATTAACAGGTGGCGGCTCTAAGAAAATTAATGAAATTAAAACCACTGATGCTGAGAAACAACTTACTGGCATAGGTGAACTTGACCGTGTGTTATGTGGAGGGGTAACTACAGGCTCAGTCAATATCATTTCTGGTGATCCTGGAGCAGGTAAAACAACACTGCTATCAGATCTGATAGCCCGCATGTCACAAATAACGGCATCACTCTATTGTACCGCTGAAGAATCATTATCTCAGTTTAAAAACCGTGTAAATCGTTTGAAATTAGATTACAACGAAGACCAGCTGTATTTACTTTCTGAAACTAGCGTTGAAGCAATCATTGAAGAATTAGAAACACACAAGATAAAGTTTGCCGTTATCGACTCTATTCAGGCTGTAGTCACAGAAAATGCGAACGGTAGCCCCGGCTCTCCTTCACAAGTAAAAAGTGGTGCACAAGCGCTAACGCAATACTGCAAACAAAACGATGTCACCATGTTTATTATTGCTCATGTAAACAAGAATAATGAGATTGCAGGGCCACAAACGCTGGTTCACATCGTTGATGCCCTACTGCATATTGATACCAACGATGGCCAAATACGCACCTTACGGGCAAATAAAAACCGCTTTGGAGATATAGATACTGTTGGTATTTTTAAAATGTGTGAACGCGGCATGCTCAGTGTTGATAATCCCAGCGAGATATTTTTGTCAGGCTCAAGCACTGAGTCCCCCGGCTCAACCATTACCTGCATTCGAAAAGGTAATCGAAACCTACTGTTAGAAATTCAATGTTTAACCACTGAAACTGAAGCCGAATTTCCACAACGTGTTTGTGTTGGTTTGAACATGAATCGAATAAAAATGTTAACAGGCATATTACGTAAACATACAAAAACTAAGATATTTCACGACACTTTTTTTAATATTGTTGGCGGCCTAAAAATAGATGAATCAGAAACCTGTATTGATCTAGCCTTAGTCACGGCACTCTTAAGTAGCTTAAACGATTTTGTTATACCACGTAATACCTGCATTATGGGAGAATTGAGTTTAAACGGTGATGTCAGGCCGATAGACAGTGGTGTACCTCGCGTGAAAGAAGCCGCGCAACATGGTTTCACCGAAATATATATTCCTTATCGTAATTATCATAAATCTATGGAAGGTTTAGGCGCAAACATCAGAGCAGTAAAAACCATTCATGAACTGATAGAATTGATTAAATAAGAGATTAATTCATAATTTCGTGCCATTTAACTGACATAAATAGCACGAAATTAACAAAAACTTTTTTGTCATAACTTGCACTGATTACAAATTTTAAAGACAATATTCCCCTAAAACTTGCTTATTTAGGCTATTTTAAACGCGGTACTAGTTTAACAAAGCTTCGTTTGCTAAAGTGCTGAGCAAAGAAATCTGGCATGGATGTCAAAAAGACAAAGTACACTTACCCTGATTGATAAATTAACTAATAAGATAACTTCCCTATGACATTTACTGTGAAAAAAGCATTTATCGCCCTTGCTTGTTCATTATCCTTACCGTTAAGTGCTAATGCTATTGATGAAAAAATAATAGATAAAAATGAAGTGAAAAACGTTACGCAGACCTTTGAGTCTTCCGCTAAGCAATTAACTATAGACCGCATTTATAGCTCGCCTTCACTAAATGGTCAAACACCTAAGTCATTAAAGTTCTCACCTGATGGTACCCGAGTTACTTACCTTCAAGGTAAAGCCGATGACTTGCATCGTTACGATTTATGGGAATACAACCTAGCGAGTAAAGAAAACAAATTACTAGTCGATTCTCAGTCGCTATTTAGCGGACCTGAAAGTTTATCCGACGAAGAAAAAGCCCGCAGGGAACGCCAACGTATCTATGGTGTTGGTATTATGGAATATCAGTTTTCAAAAGATGGCAGTGCGTTATTATTCCCACTCAATGGCGATATTTATTATTACCATTTATCAAGCCAAACAGCTAAACGCTTAACCGAAACAGCGGGTTTTGAAACCGATGTTAAGTTCTCACCTAAAGGTACTTTTGTCTCTTATATCCGCGACCAAAATATCTATGTATTAAACATTGCTTCAGGTGAAGAGCGACAACTAACTATTGATGGTGTAGGCACCATTAAAAATGGCATGAGTGAATTTGTAGCTCAAGAAGAAATGAGCCGTATGACCGGTTATTGGTGGTCTCCTGATGAAAAGAATATCGCCTTTTTACGTGTTGATGAAACTCCTGTACAAACTGTTATTCGCAATGAAATATACGCTGAAAAAATAGAGTTAATTGAGCAACGTTATCCTGCGACAGGTACCAATAATGTTCATATTCAATTAGCTGTCACTGATGTCAAAGGCAAGAAAATTCGATTTGTCGATTTAGGTGATAATAAAGACATTTATATCCCAAGGGTAAAATGGCTTAACGACAGCAAAAATATCTCTTACCAATTACAAAGTCGCGATCAAAAAACATTAGTATTAAAAACTTACAACCTTAAAAAGCGTCGCCAAAAAACCTTACTTACTGAAAAATCTAACCACTGGATTAACTTACATAAAGATTTAACCTTCTTAGCTGATAATAAAACCTTTATTTGGGCATCTGAACGTGACGGATACAAACACCTTTATCATTACAACCTAAAGGGTGAGCTTATTTCACAATTAACCAAGGGGGAATGGGTAGTTGACTCATTAACTCGTGTGGATGACACAAATGGCTGGATATACTTTACCGGTCGTGCCGATACACCACTTGAACGTCACTTATATAAAGTACCGCTTAGTGGTAAATCACCTGAACATGTACAACGTATCACTAAACGTAATGGTTTTCACAACATTAGCTTTAGCGCGACCAGTGAAAGCTATATTGATAGTTTCTCTAATACTAAAACGCCTAAACAAGTCAGTTTACACTCCGCTAATGGTGAACACATAACTTGGTTGAGTGAAAATAAAATAGCACCAACTCATCCCGTCGCACCTTATTATGATGCCTTAGTTATGCCTGAGTTTGGTTCATTAAAATCAGATGATGGCCAGGCAGATTTGTTCTACAAGCTATACAAACCTAAAAACATGCTGCCAGGTAAGAAATATCCAGTTATTGTTAGAGTCTATGGCGGCCCTCATGCACAGCGTGTGACTAACTCATGGCAAGGTGCCGATATGACCCAACATATGCTGCAGCAAGGTTATATTGTTTATCAGCTCGATAACCGTGGCTCTAACTACCGTGGCACTGCATTTGAGTTCCCTATCTATGAAACGCTTGGTAACGTTGAAGTTAACGATCAAATAACAGGTGTTAAATACTTGCACACCCTGCCTTATGTTGATAAAAAACGCATTGGTATATTTGGTCACTCTTACGGCGGCTACATGGCTTTAATGACTATGTTCAAAGCAGGGGATTACTTCAAAGCAGGTGTTAGTGGTGCACCTGTTACCGATTGGATGTTGTACGATACTCATTACACTGAACGTTATTTAAATCATCCAAAAATCAATGCGGCTGGCTATCAAAAAAGTAGTGTATTTCCCTATGTTTCAGGCTTAGATGGCCCATTGATGGTATACCATGGCATGGCCGACGATAACGTATTATTTACCAATACCACAAAATTGATTAAGTCTTTACAGGATGAAGGTAAATTATTTGAATTAATGACTTACCCTGGCAGTAAACACAGTATGCGTGGTAAAAAGGTAAAGGTGCATTTAAACACAACTATCATGGATTTCTTTAATAGGCATTTTAAATAATTAATAAGTAAAATTGAGCAGCTACCGCTTCATTAGTAGCTGCCTATTCACCTCCAAACACCTAATCCCCTAACTCAAGATAAGTGGCATAACTTAAATTATCTCTATGTTGCCCCAAGGCCATATATCAAATTCATATCGCTCAACGTTTATTCGCCTTACCGGCTGTACAATTGTTTTTATGAGAACACTGTATATATACCGTTAATTAGAAAGTGAATAAAACCCTCCCCCCCCTATCATCAGTCAATGCCGTCCCCCCTAAGGTTTTTAATCCCACTGAGTAGAGAAGGACTTATTCGCATTGATTTAAGGTTATTTATCTCAAAGAAAGGTCACCTGAAGGTTCAATCACAATTTCAACTATTAGTCGTCATTTACTGACTATACTTATCAAGTCTTTAAAAAGTTCAAGCCGGAAAAGGTGAGGCTATTAAGTATGGGCATAGTAAATCGATTTTTTCTAATATTATTACTTACGATCTGCTGTCAGGTGAATGCTAGTATCAGATTTACAAGTTATGACATTGAAGATGGCTTATCGCAAAATACTGTAAATACTATTGTCCAAGACAAATATGGCTTCATGTGGGTTGGAACACAGGATGGATTGAACAGGTTTGATGGCTTTGAGTTTGAGATTTTTTATGCCGATACTGAAAACCCTAACTCATTGAGTAATGACTATATTTACGACCTATTTATTGACCAAAAAGGGAGCTTGTGGATTGCAACTAGAGGCGGAGGGTTAAATCGCTTTAATTATGACTCCGAAACTTTTGACCATTTCACCTATTTTAAGAGTGGAGCAAATAGTAATTACCACAGCATCCAGCAAATAATACAACCTAACCCTGATGAGCTATGGCTGGCAACTCATGACGCAGGCATACAAATATTCAACTTACAAAGCCAAACATTCTCACCCTTTATTTTTAATAAAAAACATAATGAGCTACTTTCACATAAGATCATCACCAGTTTATTACTAGATAGCAAAAATAATCTTTGGCTTGGAACTGAAACTAACGGGTTAATCAAATACTCCATTGATACTCGGTCAACTGAATACTTTAAACATAGTGAGCAACAACCCTATAGCCTTTCTGATAATCAAATAACGTCAATATATCAAGACCAAAACCAAACAATATGGGTAGCAACATTAAACGGATTAAATAAATATCAAGAGAAAGAAGGTCCTTTTCGACGCTTAATGCTTAAAAATACAAACCAAGAAACATCAAACTATATTGCCATTAGGGATATCAAGGAGGATAAGGAGCAACGATTATGGTTAGCTACTTCTTCAGGACTACAGGTGCTTAATAAAGATAGAGATAAACTATCCCGTCATCAAAACAATCCTATGCTTAAAGAGTCTCTATCAGGCAATGTCGTGTTTGAATTATATATCGCTGATAACAATACGTTCTGGATTGGTTTATTTGCTCATGGGGTTAATAAATTCAACTTATCCAAACAACTTTTCACTCATATATATAAAGACAGCAGTACTGAAACATCGCTACAACATGATGAAATATGGTCAATATTTGAAGATAGTCAAAAGGACATCTGGTTGGGTGTTGATGGGGGAGGATTAAACTTTTTCGACAAAAAAACTCAAGAAGTTAGTCACTTCATTCATGATAAAAACAACAAAAACTCACTCTCAAGCAATCGTGTTTGGGCTATAGCAGAACATAGACCTAATATTATGTGGGTCGGTACCTATGATGCGGGACTCAACCTAATTGATACCAAAAGAAATCTGGTTGAACATTTTATTAACCAACCAGACAATGACAACAGCTTAATCGATAATAAAATACTCGCCCTTTATAAAGATAAGGAGAAAAACTTGTGGATTGGTACCAAGAGTGGTTTAGATAAATTAGATACGGTCACAAAAAACTTTAGCCATTTCAATTTTGATGCCAACGATGAGAACAGCTTAAGTTTTAACTATGTATTATCAATATTTGAAGACTCAAGGGGGCTTTTATGGATAAGTACCTATGGCGGCGGACTAAATTCTTATAACAAAAAAACACAGCAATTTATTCGTTATAAGTATGATAGTAAGGATGCAAATAGCATTAGTAGTAACTATGTCATGTCAGTATCTGAAGATAGTGACAGTAACATTTGGATAGCCACTTTTACAGGTATCAATAAACTTGATTTTCACAGTCAAAAAATCACTCGCTATGGCAAACAACAAGGTTTAGCAAATGAAGCTACTTATGCTGTGTTAGAAGGTAATGATGACGCAATATGGTTGAGCTCAAATAGGGGGATTTCTAGATTAGACAAAAAAGGCAATAGTTTTACCAACTTTACTTTAGAAGACGGCTTACAAAGTTATGAGTTCAATTCAGGTGCTTTTTTAAAATCATCAACTGGAGAATTATACTTTGGTGGTATTAACGGATTTAATATTATTAACCCTAAAAAAGCCATTAAAACAAAAAGTGATCTGTCGGTAACGTTAACCAAAATGAGAGTATTCAACCAACCTGTTAACATAGGTACCGCTGAACAAAAGAAACCAGCTCATACTAGTAGTTTTCATTTAGAAAAAGCTATCTATCTGTTGGATAGGCTAACCTTAAGCCATAAAGAAAGCTTAGTCTCCTTTGAGCTATCCACACTCGATTTTTCTCAAGGTAGTGATATTCACTATGAGTACATGTTAGAAAACTTGGATGATAAGTGGATTACAGTCAGCGCTAAATCGCGTTTAGTTACCTATACAAACCTCCCCGAGGGAAATTACACCTTATTATTGCGAGCAAGAAAGGCAAATGCTCCTTGGAGTAAAAACATTACTCGACTTGCGATTAATGTAGAGCCTCCTCCTTGGCTTTCTTGGTGGGCATATAGTGCTTATATCTTTATTTTTTTTACATTAATGAGCCTATTCTTTTATCAACGATACCAACGCTACTTGTCTATAAAAGAAAATGAAGAAAGGTTAACGTTATCATTATGGGGTAGTAATACTGAATTATGGGATTGGCACATAGCTGAAAACTATATTTTTAGAATTAACTGTATTACTAACAATATAAACGGTAAAGAAAAATTCACCACTGAACACTTAAAAAAAACCACCCACCCTGACGATATTGAGAATGTACTTGCTGCTTTTAACTTCCATAGCAGTAATGAGTCTGGTCATTTAGATATAACCTACAGACGACATGATTCCGAAAGTAACTGGCATTGGTACCGTAGCCGTGCAAAAGCAGTATCAAGAACAGCTCAAGGTGTAGCAACCCGAATTGTTGGAACCATTGAGGATGTTGATGAATTAATCAGGGCTCAGAATCAATTAACACATTTAAATGAAGACTTAGAACTGCGAGTTAAAAGTAGAACAATTGAATTAAGTAATACCTTAGAGGAGTTAACTGCCACTCAAGAACAGTTACTTGAATCTGAAAAAATGGCTTCCTTAGTTGGATTAGTTGCAGGTGTTGCTCATGAGTTAAATACACCGTTAGGTGTCATGTTAACGGCAACATCCCAGTTGGAGCATAATCAAACTGCATTAACAAATAACCTAGCAACAAAAACATTAACCTCACAACAGTTAACTGGTTATAAAAAACAAAATGACAGCTGTATTGAGCTTATAAACAGTAATATCAATAAATCAATACACTTAGTGCAAAATTTTAAGGCTTTATCCTACTCTTCACAAAATGAAGTATGTAAAGTCATTAACCTACAGCAATTTTTTGAATTTATAACTAAAGATGACTCTATGGGGGGAATAACTAAATCAGCTAATGTCACAATTCATTGTTTAGAGAATATCAATATAGTCAGTTACCCACATATTATTACCGAAGTATTCAGTCAGCTTATCAAAAACTCTTGTTTACATGCCTTTGAAGGGAACACTGAACGTCAAGTTGAAATAAAAATAACAGTCACACAAAGCCCGACTAATGTTCAATTTGTCTATCAGGATAATGGTGAAGGTTTATCTGATGAGTTAGTTGGCAGTATATTTGAGCCCTTCTCAACCACCAAACGGGGTTCTGAATGTATTGGCTTAGGCATGCCAATTGTTTATAACCAAGTCACCCATAACTTGTCGGGGTCAATAAAACTCGCTAGCGATATTGGTGGTGGAATAAAAATCGTCATAGTACTACCTAAAAACCAACAAGTTTAACCTACGGTTAAAAACACTCTGAACCTATCTTCAGGTGATCAGTTTTATCCGTAACCGTGTAGAGCACTTAATGAGTTAGTTAACTATGTTCACGCAAGTTTATGTAAATCAATCTTTAGATATGCATTGCTCTGACATTTATTACAAACATAACAAGTGGTAATCGATTTACTCTACTCATGACCAATACCAATACCAAGACCAAGAAAGTATTAGCCTCTCAGCTAGGTATTACATCAGAAACATTACCTCGATTGTATAATTAATTTAATGGTCTTATAAGTAGAACAGGTGCTTGCATTACAGTCCCTGACTTTATTGGCCTTTGCAGAGATGTAGATTTGGTATCGACTATTTAAAAAAAAATCATTACCATTTAAAGCGCTACTCAATGAATACCCAAAATACAGTTAATACTCGGGACTTTATTTTAAGCTTTTTCATTAGCATATTTCATGCCCAAAAATAGAAAAACAGAGTAAAAAAATTGATTACATTTAATTGCATTTATCTACCTTTTTTCTATTGCATTTTTATGACTGAAAGAGGATTATGAAGCTGAAGACAAAGTTTAAGATAACAAAAGAGGTAAGACTATGAAGATTAAAATTTCTGGACACCACGTTGAAATAACTGAAGGTATCAAGCAATCTATCGAGAATAAGTTTGCAAAAATCTCTAAGCATTATCCTTCTCTTATGGAGATTGACTCAACCATTACTGTTGAGCCAAATCAGCAAAAATTAGAAGTTACCACCTTATATGAAGGAGCCAAAGTAACGGTAAATGCTTCTGACAAACAGCTCTACGTAGCTATTGCTAAAGTAACTAAAAAACTACAAGCCGCTCTTGCACATCGTAAGGGACTATTGTCAGCCAAATTCAATAATAAGTTTGTTGTTCCACAAACAGATTTATACCAAGCCGCGCCATAAAGTCGGCTAACAACTTGTTATAACAGACATAATAACAAGTCATTTACTAACAAAAAGGCTGCATCTTGTATTACAAGATGCAGCCTTTAACGTTCTATACGACTAGCTAACTTAGAGTACAGCAATTAGAATAATTAATGCTTCAAATTTTAATGAGGGTAAATGTTCAAGAACAAGGCGCTTAATTGAGCAATAGCTGGCTACTGGGGTTGCAAGCAGCGATGTTATTAAACATTTAGACCATATATTAATTACTCTGGCTCATAATCTAAGTTAGCAGACAACCAACGCTCTGCTTGCTCTATGGTCATACCTTTACGCGCAGCATAATCAAGCACCTGATCTTTAGCTAATTTTGCCACAGCAAAATACTTAGACTCTGGGTGAGAGAAATACCAACCACTCACCGCTGCACCTGGCCACATGGCATAACTTGAAGTGAGATCCATATCTATATTTTCTTTAACATTGAGTAGCTCCCACAACAACCCTTTTTCCGTATGTTCAGGACAAGCCGGGTAGCCTGGCGCTGGGCGAATACCTTGATAACTTTCACGAATTAATGCGTCATTATCTAGTGCTTCATCGGCAGCATAACCCCAATATTCTTTACGCACCTTTTCATGTAAATATTCAGCGCTTGCTTCGGCTAACCTGTCAGCTACAGCTTTTAGCAATATTGAGTTGTAGGCATCGTGGTCTGCATCATAAACCTTCACTAAGTCTTCAACACCAAAACCTGCTGATACCGCAAAGGCACCCACATAATCTTCAATACCCGAGCCATCTGGTGCAATATAATCTGCTAAACAGCGGTTAAACTGTCCTGCAGGTTTTTTACTTTGTTGACGTAATTGATGAAGTCTCATTAATTTTTCACTGCGGCTTTCATCAGTATAAAGCTCAATATCATCTTGATGACTATTTGCGGGGAACAGGCCAAATACTGCTCTAGCAGATATCTTTTTATTATTGATAACATCATCAAGCATTGTATTAGCATCATTAAATAAGCTCGTTGCTTCAACGCCAATCACTTCATGTTTTAAAATAAGAGGATATTTGCCCGACATTTGCCAAGTCATGAAAAATGGCGTCCAATCGATATATTTTCTTACCTCATTCAAATCAATATTATCAAGTACAGTTACACCTAACTTGTTAGGCTTTTTAGGTGTGTAGTCTTCAAAGTTAATTTTAGTTGCATTAGCACGTGCAGCTTCAAGACTAATTAAACTAGAACGAGGGCCTTTTTTATAATGACGCTCACGTACGCGGACATATTCTTCTTGGGTACTGGCAAAGAATCCTGCTTTATGCTCGCTAGATAATAAGTTACTCACCACAGATACAGCGCGAGATGCATTTGATACATACACAACAGGTTCATCATATTGTGGTTCAATTTTAACCGCGGTATGTGCTTTGGACGTAGTGGCACCGCCAATTAATAAGGGTAAGTTAAATTTTTGACGCTTCATCTCTTTGGCAACATAAACCATTTCATCAAGTGATGGCGTAATTAAGCCTGATAAACCAATAATATCAACCTTCTCTTCTTTGGCGACGCGCAAAATATCGTCGCAAGAAACCATTACCCCAAGATCAATGATTTCATAGTTATTACATTGCAGTACTACGCCAACAATATTTTTACCAATATCATGAACATCACCTTTTACCGTCGCAAGTAAGACTTTACCATTAGTACTTAGCTCAGTTTTTCCTGCTTCAATAAATGGGTTTAAATGGGCAACAGCTTGTTTCATTACACGGGCTGATTTTACCACTTGCGGTAAAAACATTTCACCCGCACCAAATAAATCACCTACGGTATTCATGCCATCCATCAATGGCCCTTCAATAACATCTAATGGTTTTTCCGCGGCTAAGCGTGCTTCCTCGGTATCTTCAACAATAAATTCGTTAATACCTTTTACTAATGCATGAGACAAGCGTTCATTAATAGGTAATTCTCGCCAGCTTAGATCAGTTTTTGATACTTGTCCGCCGGCTTGACCATGATACTCTTGTGCAATATCAAGTAAGCGCTCTGTGGCGTCATCATCACTGTTTTGAATAACATCTTCTACGGCTTGTTTTAATTTCTCAGGTAAGTCTGAATAAATAGCTAATTGACCAGCATTAACAATCCCCATGTCCATACCATTTTTAATGGCATAGTATAAGAATACCGCGTGGATAGCTTCACGAACAGGATTGTTTCCGCGAAATGAGAACGAGACATTAGAGACACCACCAGAGATCATTGCATGAGGCAGGTTTTTCTTAATATCATCAACCGCTTCAATAAAATCTACCGCATAGTTATTATGCTCTTCAATACCTGTAGCAACAGCAAAAATATTCGGGTCAAAAATAATATCTTCTGCTGGGTAGCCTATTTCGTCAACCAACATATGGTAAGCACGATGACAAATTTCATATTTACGTTTACGGGTATCAGCTTGGCCTTCTTCATCAAACGCCATCACTATAACCGCAGCGCCATATCGTCGGAGAAGTTCAGCTTGTTTACGAAAGTTTTCTTCACCTTCTTTCAGACTAATTGAGTTAACAATCCCCTTGCCTTGAATACATTTTAGTCCTGCTTCAATGATATCCCACTTAGAGGAGTCAATCATGATAGGTACTTTGGCAATATCAGGCTCACCGGCAATAAGATTTAAAAAACGCACCATGGCATTTTTTGAGTCCAACATACCTTCATCCATGTTGATATCAATAATCTGCGCGCCGTTTTCAACCTGCTGTAAGGCTACAGCAATGGCTTGATCGTAATTTTCTTCTTTAATCAAGCGCTTGAACATAGCTGAACCCGTTACATTGGTTCGTTCACCAACGTTGACAAACAAGCTATCTTCTTTAATGGTTAGTGCTTCAAGACCTGATAAGCGACAAGCAATTTCACGTGCTTCTACTTTACGCGGTTTAATGTTAGCAACCGTATCAGCCATACCTTTAATGTGTTCTGGTGTGGTACCACAACAACCACCAATAATATTTAAAAACCCTGATGATGCCCACTCTTCTACATGGGTATTCATGTCTTCAACAGTAAAGTCATATTCACCAAAAGCATTCGGTAAACCCGCATTAGGGTGAGCGGTAACCGCAACATCACAAATACGGCTTAGTTCAGCAACATATTGACGTAATTCAACAGGACCTAACGCACAGTTAAGTCCAAAAGAAACAGGTTTTGCATGACGTAGTGAATTGTAAAATGCTTCGGTAGTTTGTCCTGACAAGGTACGACCCGACGCATCAGTAATAGTACCTGAAATCATCACAGGTAATCGCTCACCGAGTTGGTCAAATACCGTTTCTACTGCGAATATCGCTGCTTTAGCATTTAAAGTATCGAAAATAGTTTCGATTAAAATGATATCGCTACCGCCTTCAATTAACGCTAAGGTTGATTCGATATATGCGTCTTTTAGTTCATCAAAAGTTACGTTACGAAAGGCTGGATCATTTACGTCTGGAGAAATAGAACAGGTACGGTTTGTTGGCCCCAAAACACCTGCTACAAAGCGTGGACGATCAGGATTCTTTTTAGTGTATTCATCAGCGGCTTCACGAGCAATTTTCGCGGCAACACGGTTAATTTCGGCACTATACTCTTGCATGTCATAATCAGCCATGGCAATGGTAGTTGCGTTAAACGTGTTAGTTTCAAGAATATCAGCGCCAGCTTCGAGGTACTCAAGATGAATCGCTTTGATGACTCCTGGCTGGGTAAGCACTAACATATCGTTATTGCCTTTTACATCGCTATGCCAATCAGCAAAGCGCTCACCACGAAAGTCTTGCTCTTCAAACTTATACGCTTGGATCATAGTACCCATGGCACCATCAAGAATTAAGATATTTTTAGCCAGTTGCTGTTCGAATAATGCAAAAGATGGGTGTTTTTTCATTTTTAAATCCAGAAGTAACTATTTAAAGAGTATGGTCATTATCAGTACGTTATGTACTATTTCATTAGAGTCGAATTGATATGATCGGCATCCAATTGGTATGGCGTTATTTGATAAACATAATAATTTAGCCAGTTAGTAAAAAGTAAACTACCGTGACTTCGCCATGAGCCAACCGGTTTATTATTGACATTGTTATCTTGATAATAGTTGATCGGCATCGACGCAGTATCATCTTTTTTACGATCTCTTAGAAACTCTTCGTGTAAAGTAGCTGTGTCATATTCAGGGTGACCCGTTAAGTAAACTTGGCGTTTATTTTTACTCGCCACTAAATACACACCAGCATCAGGTGATTGCGCTAAAATATTTAGTTCTTCAACACTTTGGTAATCAGCCTGATTAATATAACCATAACGAGAATGTGGCACATTAAATTTTTCATCGAAACCACGCGTTAGTGCTTCTTTGCTATCCAACGGGTAATGTTGATAGACACCAGATAGTTTATTCTGACGTAAATGGCGATTTAATCCGTAGTGGTGATATAAAGCAGCATGGGCAGCCCAACATGAATACATGGTAGAGGTAACATTTTTATCCGCCCAATCAAATACTTCACATATTTTATCCCAGTAGCTCACTTCAGCGTAATCTAATAGCGCTAAAGGGGCGCCAGTAATAATCAAGCCATCATATTGTTTATGTTTAATGTCATCAAACAAACAATAGAAATTGTCTAAGTGCTCTTTTGGCGTGTTTTTGGAGACATTTTTATGAATACGAACAAATTCGACATTAATTTGCAATGGAGTGTTGGATAACATCCGCAAAATTTGCACTTCGGTTTCTATTTTATTAGGCATTAAGTTCAAGATCGCCACTTGCATAGGACGAATTTCTTGATTTGCCGCACGGTGCTCCGACATCACAAAAATATTTTCATTATCCAAAACAGATAAGGCGGGTAATTGACCGGGGATTTTAATGGGCATGGCGCAACCTAGCAAAAAAAGCACATAATAATTGATAGTGATAATGTGACTTAGATTGCTAGAGATGTCAACATCTAAACGTATAGACGTCTAAATGAATTTACTATGTAACTTTACAAGGCTAATTCATAATAAAGACAAGTAATCGGTTGTTTGCAGGCATGGCAGTATCTGATACTAAAGAAGCACCTGCATTTGAGGCCAAATCTGTAATGCTCTCAAAATCACGGATGCCACTTTCTTCATTACGATCCTTTAACCATAAATCAAAATTTTCATTACTAGCGCTGGTAAATTTACCTTGATAATTAAATGGGCCATAAATGCACAAGAGACCACCCTTTACTAAATTTTCTTTTACCCCAGTGAAAAACTTGTTAACCAATGAATTACTAACAATATGTAGAGTATTCGCGGTAAAAATACCGTCAATACTCCCATGTAGAGATGACTTTTCTATCACATCTTGCCATGGTTGATGTAAATCTAAAACGATAGGCGCTAACATATTATTTAAACCGCTACTTTTCCTGCGGTGATTTATAGCGTAATGGTTATCAAGCAAGTCACTTGGTTGCCAAAAAACCTGCGGTAAGTGTTCCGCAAAAAACACACCATGCTGCCCTGTACCAGATCCGACCTCTAGAACGCGGTTAGTCTTAGAAAAAACACGCAGTAATTCACTAAGGATTGGCTGTTTATTATTTTCACATGCTTGAGAAAAAGCGATATCCATTATAATTCCTAGGGTAATTTACTCATTTGAACGAAAAGCTTATAGGCTATTTATAGCACCACTTTAAAGGGCAATGCTTGCTGACATTGTTGATGATATTTTTTCATATGTTCACATTCTCGTTGACAAAAATCTTTCACTGCTTCTTTAAATGCTAAATGTTTAATCCAGTGATAAGAATGAGTTAACACTGGTTCAAAACCCCGTTGTCTTTTATGTTCTCCTTGGGTTCCGGGATTAAAGCATTGTAAATTATTCTCAATGCAAAATGCTATTCCTTGGTAATAACAGAGCTCAAAATGTAAGTTTTTAAAGGACTCTTTACACCCCCAATACCGACCATAAAGTTGTTTGTCATCATAAAAGAATAGAGCACAAGCCACATCGTCATCATTATGGCTTGCAATAAGAAGTAGAGTATTATCCTTTAGATTACGGAATATATTTCTAAAAAACTCAGCATTCAAGTGTGGTTTATGACCTTTCTTAAGATATGTAAGTTGATATGTTAAATAGAAAAAATCAATATCGTTAGTGGTAATATCGTCCCCTAACAACCGTCTTATTTTAATACCTTGCTGATTTATCGAAGCCCGTTCTTTACGGGTATTTTTTCGTTTTCGTGAGGTGAAGGTAGCAAGAAAACTCTCAAAATTTTCATAGCCTCGATTAAACCAGTGAAATTGTACTGTATGGCGCAGATAAACATCATCAGGTAATTTACTTTTA